>JAABUP010000575.1_pt1 | contig 80015 bp, 102 predicted proteins | sample 5559201 | NCBI WGS metagenome assembly JAABUP01 (sample SAMN10711887, study PRJNA513373) | rock metagenome | isolation source: Antarctica rocks | place: Antarctica
AGACAGCAGCATACCATGTCGGTGCTCAAGTCTGGGTGCCAGTCAAGGGTCCAGCAGATGCTCTTGGCAGAAAAGGTGCAGCGCGCTGGGTCAGAGGCAGAGTCACAGCAGTGTCTACAGAAAAGAACGGGATCAGTCTTGTTGAAGTGCAAACAGAAGAGAATCATAATCTGACTCTCAAGGCAGCAGATTGCCCACTGCAAAACGAAAGGGACGACACAGTGGATGATTTAGTCAAAAGTGACTTCCTTCATGAGCCAGGGTAACATGCAGAATGCCAAGCACATCTGCTACATGTACATGCACAACACATGCATGTGCACGCAAGTTCTGATGCTATGCATCATGCAGGATTTTGCAAACCCTGCGCGTCAGATACGGGCTTGACCTGATATACACCTACAGTGGTAACATTCTGATTGCGGTAAGACTGTCCGACCTTGAACATGCTACTGAATTCTGCTCCAATATGTGCTGCAATATCAACGCTACATTGACAACCTTCAGGCCAATCCACACAAGCGTTTGCGGCATTTGTATGGGTCTCGCATGATGAACCAGTACAGGAACGTTGCTCTGGGAGAGCTGAGTCCCCATGTGTATGCTATCGCTGAACAGGTACACAATCTCATCTTACTGCATGCAGCAATCCTCAAGGCAGTCTGTTGCAGCCATGCATGCATAATTATGCTTACTGAGCTATGTCCGGTTGTCTAATACCATCTGCAAGCCAACTTGAACACAAGCATGCATGCACCTATATCGCAACACACCATCACATGTCTTGTGATTATAAAACTGTTCATGTGCATTTGACTCCTGAGTTTGCATTTGCCGTTGATGCCAGCATGCAATGGAAACATTGTCTCACCTGACAATTTGGTAACCAACATGCCATCACCGATTGCAGGCATTCAATGCCATGATGATTGATGAGCAGCGGCAGGCCATCTTGATCAGTGGAGAGTCAGGTGCTGGCAAGACAGAGAGTGCCAAGATGGTCATGCAGTATCTGGCCCATCGCACAGCCCCAGCACAGGCCACCACGGCTCGCCCAAGAGTTCAGGGCCAGCCAGGCGTCAGCACGGCACCTGTGGAAGAGCAGGTACACACTTGCTTGTTGCATCAAAATAGCCAGGCGTGAGCACGGCACCTGTGGAAGAGCAGGTACACACTTGCTTGTTGCATCAAAATAGCCAGGCGTCAGCACAGCACTTTGAAAGAGCAGGTATGCTTGTTGCAGCAAATTAGATAGGCATCAACACCGAACCTTTGGAAGAGCAGGTATACATTTGCATTTTGCGCAAGATCAGTTCAGCCTGCTTTGTGTGATTGCAGCATGCAGACTGTCATGCCACGATGCAGAGCCATCAAGGCTGAGCAGGCCACAAACGCAGGTTGTGCACACACACACATGCCAAATCAAATCCGGTTTGTACAGTGAAAGTTACCTATCACATGAAAGCAATGCAGTGCTGGCTTGTACAGAGCGCAAGGCTTTGGAGGACAGTACCAGTGTTGTGCGATACCACCAGACTTGGAGTACTCAGGGCAGCAAGCAATGCATACAAAGCAGCCATGGCTTGATGACGTATTTAGCTCATTGATCTCAACATTGGATTGTGCCATCTCGTGAATGTGCAATCTGTTGGCCGCTGGCAGAGACCTGAACTGCTGCAGGCAACACTGGTAAATTTGGGACAACCAGTGGGCTTCCATATCACACATCACCACCAATTGTGCTCACACCATGCAAGTGCTACCTGCTACATCAGAACAAGAAGAAGAGTCAGCTTCTTGTACACACAGGTGCTGGAGTCCAACCCCTTGCTGGAGGCGTTTGGAAATGCCAAGACATCCAGGAACGACAACTCCTCACGTTTCGGGAAGTTCACTGAGATCTCTTTTGACGCGGGGGGCCGAGTGACAGGAGCTGCCATCTCCACGTACCTGCTGGAACGCTCCAGAGTGGTGTCAGTCAGCACTCCTGAGCGCTCTTACCACATCTTCTACCAGCTGTGTGCTGGAGCCTCGCCTCATCAGAGACAGCAGCTCAGGTGTGTGCTTAGCTGATCCTGTACTGACTGGTTTCACTGAATCATCATAGTGAACTTTCACAATAAAAGACTGAAGAAAAAAGAAAAGACTGATGCAACCTTACTGTCTCAGTGTATCGATGGTGCTTCATGCGACCATTCCCAAGCTTCTTCTGTATCCCATTTGTTGCATGTATATTGCTTTTGCATGGCCTTTGGTATGCTGAGGTATACGCATTTGATGGGCCTTCTATTACGTGTGAATCATATGACGGGCATTCCACTGCGTATGAAACATTTGATAGGCAACCCACTGTGTGGTAACTAGTTTGTGTACTGTATGTTCAGGCTGGAGAGGGGTTGGTCCTCATTCAATTACCTGGCTGGCAGTGAGACCTTCAGCCTTAGTGAAGTAGATGATGGGGAAGCCTTCAGAGAGACTATGGATGCCATGGCCATTGTTGGTCTCACTGAGATGGTATGTTGTTTGCCTGGTGCCTTTCATGTTCAGCTCTGACCCAGGTTGTGAGGGATCACACTCAGATGGCAACTGCCTTGTCACAAATGCCAGTGTTTTTTGGAGCTGTTGATATGAACTAAAGTTGCATTGCACAACCCCTCAATTTAGCCAGAGGTACTGCATATTGAAGCATGCGACAGTGTTGCGTTTATTTTATTTTATTTTGAGCACGGATTGCAGTCTGTCAACAGCATGCACTTAGTATAGTCATACGCAGCACTTCCTATGCATGGCTCACACACACATCAAGTGTCATGCTTGCTATACACACAGGCAGCTGAAACTTGCTGATCTTCTTCAACATCTTTGATGTCAACTTGTGTGGTGCAGGAGCGCGATGCTGTGCTAGCAATTGTGGCCAGTGTGTTGCACCTGGGAAACATCAGCTTCACACATGGCGACATGGACAATGCAATGCTGCTGGATGAACGGTCTGAAGATGCAATGTATATAGTTGCACAACTCATGCAGGTCAGCTCATTCACAACCGGCTCTCTTGCATCCTGCCGATCATATGTTGTGATCAAGTGTGCATCTTGGTGTCCTTGCATCAGTAGAGCTGACACGCAATTTGTCAATTTGCATCGGCATTTGCGTGTTATGCTGTTTTTTCCCCATTTGAAAGCTAGCAGCCCTTGGCCTGCAGCAAAGTCTTCCCAAACCGTCTGGAAGCATGATTTCATCGATCGCTCCACCTGCATTATTTGTCTGCCAACTTGTCATGTGTAGTTGTCTTGAAGTCATTTTTGAAAGGCATTTGTTGAGAAGTTGATAGCTAGGGCAGATCAGACTTTGCTGACGCATGCCATGTCTCACCAGCTGGGGTTTGCTGACAGCACTCCCAACATTCAAGCATCTCTTGTGACAGCAGCTGCAGGTCATCATGCCGCAATGGCAACCCACAACAACACACAGGAGGTGCTGCTCATTGTATCAGGAATCTGTATCACAGTCAGAGCTAAATGTCAAGCCAATGATCTTTCCTAATCAGCACATGGCCCTGACCATCCCTGCCATAGACAGTTCTGTGTGACATGTCAGAGCTGCATGTCAAAGCGTTCTTCCCTTCAGGTGACGCCCGATCAGCTGATGACAGCTCTGACCACGCGTGCCATCGAGACCATGGGGGAGCGCATTGTGAAGAACCTGGATGCAGCAGCAGCCTCAGTGTCCAGGGATGCCTTGGCCAAGAACCTGTATGCCAAGCTTTTTGACTGGCTGGTGGCTGCCATCAACAGGAAGATCTCTGCCATTGGTAAGCCCTCAGGTGAGCCTGACACGGCAAGCGAGCTGCTGTCGGGTGGTTGGCGAGACAGTCCAGGACTCATCATCTTGCATCATCCTACAGCAGATTTGGGCTGGCTTCCACAACCGGTCAGGCTTGGCCATTGCACAGCATTGCCATGGTTGTAGCCAATCTGCCGATACACAGCGTGCTGCTAGAGGACCTTGGTAGAGTATGCCTTACGGTGTGTGTCCAACCATGAGCATTAGGCAGCGGGTGACACAGTTGTTGCATGTCGGCCCAGAGCAAGTCTTTGGGGCATGGCGTGTATGTCAACACCTGTTGTCTGTGTCACCGTGCTGTCTGTGTCATTGCGTCGCCTATTTCAGCCACCTGGTAGGCCAGAGAGACAATCCAGACTGCACATGCTACCGTGAAAGTGCATCACACCGTGTGTATATATTCATTGGATGCAATGCGTTTATGGATGGTGCGTTGCATGAGCTATGCACATGTGTTTGTCAAGGATGCACAAGACAGGCTGCTGTGGAGAGACAAGACTTGTCCTGCCGGTACCTAGCTCATCATGAGCTGGAAAGCATTTTAGTTCTTATTATTTTATTACTCGCTTGTCAGCAATTTGGGTGCCTGCTCCTGCAGGTTCTGGTCAGCGCTCTGAGCGTACAATTGGCATACTGGATATCTATGGCTTTGAGAGCTTCAAGGAGAACAGCTTTGAGCAGCTGTGCATCAACCTGGCCAATGAGCGCCTGCAGCAGCAGTTCAACCAACACGTCTTCAAGGGAGAGCAGGTATGCCATGCAATCGTGTGTGCCTGCTTGTCACAAGCATTGCGCTGGTGCCCTTCCCCTCAGGCTTTGCTGTATGTGACAAAGCCCATTGCACTTGCATGCCAACAAGCTGAACATTGGGAATGAGGGTTGACACCACCTGTAACACTGTACATTACCTTGCCTACTGCTAGCTATGTCATACACACCAGTGAAGGAAGATATAAGTGCAGTTGGAGTGCCTGCAGTACACTGATGCAACACTGCCGTGGCTGCTGCTGCCTGTGATGGAGCTCATGATGGACCATGCACATTCTGCCTGTGCTACACATTGCCTGCGTACTTGCACAGCACTAAACCATCTCCACAATCTAGCAACGCGGTTTTACTGTCCCCAGACATTTCTCTATTTAGATTTCCAATATAGGGATGACATTTCTGAATCAAATGAGACGTCTCTGGATTGAAAAGAGTCATGTGTCCATGTATGGTTCATGGTTCACATTTGACATGATGCTGCTGGTCTGACTGCTGCCTGTGTGCCATAGGAAGAATATGCTGCTGAGGGCATTGACTGGAGCTATGTGGAGTTCATCGACAACCAGGACTGTCTGGACCTGCTGGAGGGGTCCCCTGTCAACCCCAACCTGGCTGTGTTCCCCCTCATAGATGAAGCCTGCCGCATGCCCAGGGCTACTTACCAGGTATGACTCAGCATCAGATGCCTTCAGTTTCAGCAGTGTATAAGTACACCCTGAGCGCTGCATACTCATTCTTAGCATTTGATACACTCAGCCTGGCATCACATGACTGCTGTAGCAGGACTGACAACTGGTTTCAAGATCAAATTTGGTCGTGTCGGCAAATGATGTTTGGTAGATGATGTTGATGTAGTCCTGGTCCATCGATGCAGTGTTGATTGGGTGTTGGCTGACAAGATCATACTAGTTTTGGTCTTTCACTTTGATGCTAGCTCATGTCAGTAGGGCAGTCAAGCAGGAGGAACAGAGGTGAGCCACCTTGTGCTGTGCAGCATCCGGCGCTCAGATTGTCATGCTGCTCAAGCCCCAGTCTGGCTGACTCACAAAACGCAGTTGTCACTGGATTTGGTCGCATCTGTTCACTTCAATTAGGCTTACACTGTACATGACAGATTGGTTGAGCAGGCCTGCTTGATGCTGATGCACAAAGGCACTGAGAGTTACTGAGTATCAGCAGAATTTGGCTCGTACATGCTGTACAATGCAGATTGGCCAAGCAGGCCTGCTTCATGCTGATGCTCATGTGTAGTGACTGCTAGGCTCATCTGTGTATGGCAGCGAAGCTATATGCTGTACCAAGTGTCCAACTGTCACAATTTCATTGAGAGTGAGCGTGTGCATGCAGGACTTGGCCCACACTGTGCGTACCAGGTTGGCTGAGCAGCCCCGCTTTGAGGCCCCCAAGAGGCCCCCGCATGGCTTCTCGGTGGACCACTATGCTGGCAAGGTCACCTACAGCACTCTGCTGCTCATGGACAAGAACAAGGACTTCGTCATTGCAGAGCATGCTGCGCTCCTGAAGGCCTCTGGCTTCCAGTTTGCTAGGTGAGTCGCAGTGTCACATGCTGTTGTATTTGTAGTATCAAGCTGAAGTTTCTGCTTGCTAGGTGGGTTGCAGTGTTGTATGCTGAGTTCATTGCAACACAAGCTGAAGCTCCAGTTTGCTACATACATTGCAGACTCATATGTTGTGTTGACTGCAAGACAAGCTGGAAAGTTTGCAAAGGTGCTTTGTTGGTGTGTAACTAAACAGTCCAATGGTACTGTGCTTGTACCCAATGCGGCCATTGGCTGGGGGACTGCTGAAAGCAAATAATTTGCATGCAAAGTGAGTTCAAAATGAGTCTTGCAAATCTGCAAAATCATGAATAAACTGGTGTAGAGCAAGCCTGCGGCCACGCAGATCGCATGTCCAATAGCATGTGATGATGCTGTCGTGCAGGGACCTGTTTGACGAGACCGACAGCATTGACAGTGCAGCTGTGGCACCCCCCTCTCGCACGGCCAGGGGAGGTAAGAGCGCATACAAGCTGAACAGTGTGGGCGCCCGTTTCAGAAAGCAGCTGCACGGACTCATGGGCACCCTGAATCAATGCCAACCTCATTATATCAGGTTAGTTGTATATAATATTTGATTAAGATTGACAACAAAATCAAAAAGGAGATTTATTAGCAGATTGTACAGCTAGTCAGTCAAGTGTGCTGTCTCCTTTGTTGTGCTTGTCAGCTGGTCTGGAGCATTGCACATCCACAACCAGGGTTTACTCATCAGAACCTTGGCTGGAAGTTTATGTGCCACATAGGATCAAGTCCACATAGAATCAACTCCACATGACCCACATAAATGTTCTGGCACAAATGCTGAGCCTTGCCCATCTCAGCACATGCAATGTTCACTGTACAATGGTCGCTGGGGTCCTTACAGGTGTATAAAGCCCAACCCAGAGTCACAACCGGGCAATCTAACCCCCAACTACGTCCTAGAGCAGCTGCGAGCAGGAGGTGTGTTGGAGGCAGTCCGTATCGCATGCGCTGGCTACCCAACCAGGAAAGCCTTCAGGCCATTCGCCATACGCTACAACATCCTGTTGGCCAGTGGCAGAGGCGCATACCGCCATCTGAACCCGGAGACCTTGCAAGAGGAGGAGGCAGCAGACATCTCACGCAAGGTGCTGCAGGCTGTGAAGGTCATGGGGTGGCAGATGGGTAAGACCAGGGTGTTCCTGAGAGCAGGTCAGCTTGCTCAGCTTGAGGTAAGATGCCTACATTCTCTCTCCTCCTTGTCTCTGTGCTGGCTCTCTGTGTTGCTCGGTGTATCAGAGAGCTGGCAAGTCGGTTCTGCAGCTTGTTCTCAACTGGGCTTTCTCAGAACTGCTGTGGAGTGTCTGCGCTGTGTCAAATGATGGCTGACTTGCATGATACATGTTGAGATGTCTCCTTGCACTTCTTGCTTTCCTTGTTTGTGAGAGTTGTTCCTCTCTTGTGGGTGTCAACCACTTGCTGACTGCATGACTTATGACACAGTCCACAGCCATGCCGTTACATATTGATGACATCAGCATGTGCACGTTATCAGCATCACCCTGACCTGCTTTCCTCCATTCTTAACAACATGCTACAGAACCTCCACAATTCTGGGTTGTCCAGATGCAAGCTCATGCCTCCACATCTTCCCAAGTCTGTCTCCCTATCCTGCCACAGCTTCCAAAGTCTGTCTACCTCTCTTGCCACAGCTTCCAAAATCTGTCTCCTTTCTTGCCCCAGCGTCCAAAGTCTGTCTCCCTCTCTTGCAGGGCGCGAGAGGCACCCGGCTGTCAGCCTCAGCTGTCACCATCCAGGCCGCCTTCAGAGGCATGGCAATACGTAAAGAACTGCGCAGAGTCCGTGCAGCCGCAAGACGCATCCAGGTCACACTCACCCAACACCTCTTGTGTCTCTCTGTTCCTGTCCCTTTCTTTGTCTGTACAGTACTCTTGTTGCATTCTCTCCCTTCTTCTGCTTTTGTCCCCTCTTGATGCATCTTCTGCTTTTATCGAGCCTCCGTGTACTGATCTGAGTCATGGGGCTCAAATTATTGTAAACCATCCATTTCATCTCTTTATCCTTTTCTGTCAGAGTGGCAGCTGCATGCCAGAGAGTCTGTGCACTGCGTTGCCTGTCTCAAGCAGGGAAGCTGTCTATGCACATTGGGCATGCATGCAACATGAGTTCCGGTGTTCCTGTGTCTGGTGCTTGTCATGCCACACTTTGGCTGTGTAACATCTTGGCTTTGTGTCGATTTGGCCTTGTGTCAATTCAGCCTTGTGACACTTTGGCCTTGTGCCAATTCAGCCTTGTGATACTTTGTCCTTGTGTCAATTTGGCCTTGTCATATTCTGGGCTTGTGGCATGTAGGCTGCCTGGCGGGGCCTGCTGGCACGCCGCACAGCCCAGGAGCGCAGGAAGCACATTGCAGCTGACAAGATCGCCGCCACCTGGCGCATGTACCAGCAACGCAAAGCATTTGTCATGCATACAAGGTATACTTCATCCAATTTGAGCTGCTTTTGGCTTGGCCTCCACTGCTCAAGCCTTCCAGCATGCATTACTACAGCGCCCTGGATTGTGATACCTTGGTTAGCATGCATGAGGCCAGCTGGTGTTTGGCAGCAAGGCTTGAGCAAAATTGTCCTTTCTGCAAGATGAGGCAACCCAACCAACCTTGCAATGAACACGTTAGCTAAAAGGGCTGGAGGTATCGTGTGAAAAGTGCTGTGTGTGTGATGAATGTGCTTCAGCTTGTGATGATTGGGGTGCAGGAACCGCAGAGCAACAGTGGTGCAAAGCTGGGTGCGCATGTGGCTGGTGCGAACACGCTTCAGACGCACCACAGCTGCAGGACGCAAGGCTGCTGCAAGGGCTGCTCGCCAGGCACGTATTGTGGCAGCTGCCGTTGTCATACAGAAGAATGTACGTCGGCGCTTGGCTTGCAAGAAGGTAATCTGCTGCTTCATTCTGCACAGTGTATATTTGATCCACTATGTTCAGCAACGCTGAGACTGGCTGCTCAAATGTTGCGCCACAACTGAGCAGCCTGACTACATCATGTGCCATGAGAGTGCAAGCAGGCTGGTATCTGATGTGGCTGTCACCGATTTGACAGGCTCAACATCCTTTAATTTGTGCATGCAGCATTTGCCTGGCATTACTGTTTGGCATTTTCACAGCTGTTCACGACACCGTCATGAAAGCTGCATAGAGCATGGACTCATGTGAATTGCAGCTGTGTCATCAGATTCCCGAAATGATGCCAAATGCCACATCACAGCACAAGCTGATAACCCTGTGCAAGCCACATGTGACGTGATGTGATGTGATGTGTGGTGTGGTGTGTGTGCGCAGCAGCATCCTGAGCATCAACTGTGTACCTTGTTGCAGCTCTTGTGACAGTGCAGAGCATATCATACAAGCATGTGCACTGCAAAAAGTGTACGCCCTCCTCAACAAGCAGTGCGTTGCTGGTGGGAAGCACACAAAACATGTGTGGCAATGCAGGTAGCTGCAAGGAGGGCAGAGGCAGTCAAGTGGCAGCAGATGCAGCAAGCCCACAGCACGCTGCAGAGCCAGCAGGACCAGCTCATTGCAGAGATTCAAGAGTGGAAGGCGCGATACAGGGACGAAGCTGCCTACAGCAGTGAGCTGCAAGCTGCCGCCAACAGGCTGCAGTCAGAGCTCACTGCTGTTCAATTGGAATCCCAGGTATGCGGAATACCTTTTATCTCCCTTCTTTCTTCTTTCATTCAATCATCTACGAGCCACTCATGCATATGTTCTTCCATTCTTTCCTTCCTATCTGCATCCATCCATCTATCCATTCATTTGTTCATGACAAGTCGTCTTGTTCTAGGGTGGTCAACATACAGCCCTGAGTAGCCCCCTATGTGTCAGAGAAGTTATGCCCAAAAATAACATATACGCCCAAAAATATGCCCAAAAATAACATAAGCCATTTGCAAGAGTACAAGGCATTCATGTGGTTGATTGACAGGCTACACTATCAATTTTGCATGTTCGTTCACAGTATGTAACCTTCCTGTGCCTGTCGTCATTTGCAGAACTGGTTGGATTTGAACTAAAGGGCCAGTCCCTGGTTAAAAGGGCCAGTCCGCCTTTGTAAACCCTGGCCTGAGCACATTCTTATCTTGCACGTGAATGCACCAGCCTTGTGATCAGCCATTTGAATGTTCTGACTTGTGGTGCAGAATGCTAAGAATGCAATGGTGAGCATGAGGGAGGAAGTGAACATGCAAGCCAACAACTACCAGTCACATGTGGAAGCTGCCAGGGTAGCTGAGCTGGAAGCTGCTCAAGCAGCTGCGCAGGCTGCCCTCATGGCTGAAATGGAACTTCTGAGGCGGCAGAAACATGGTGCTGAGCAGCAGGCCAGAGACCTGGAAGATCAGGCAAGCTCAGAAAGCACACCCTTGGCAACATCATTAGAGAGTGGATGTCGGGCCTAGCAGCATACTGAACCATTCCAATTTGACTTGTCAAGACAAAGCTGAAAAGCACAGTGTTGTTTTCTGCACTGCTCCAAATGCTGGCTATTGTCACCTCAGCAGGGATGCTTACCAGCATGTGGCATATCAACAAGTGTGGCTGCAGGCACTTTGCCTTAATCCAAATGCGTGACAGTGTATGCTGTCCACAAGCAAGGTTTTGCCCAGTCATCAACTTGGCTTGTGATGTGTGTACCGCAGGTGCGTGGAGTGCATCAGGAGTTGAGGAGCAAGGGCGCTGAAGTGGAGGAGATGGTGGCTGCTGCTGAAGTGAAGGACGCCGACAACACACGCTTGTGGGACCAGGTACGCATCCCAACACTGCTTTGCTGCCTTTACAGTTGTCGTCCATTTCTTCACTTCTCCATTCAGGCTTACAGATTTACTTGAACCCATCATGTATCCATCAGGTACCCATCCTTACACTGCTCAGCTGCCTTTACAAGTGTTGTCCTTCCTCCATTTGACCCACTCAGGCTTAGCTATCTACCATGATGGGTCATACTGCAGCTCAGAGCAATCATGACAAAGCAACAAAGCAGTATACTATGCCATATACTGAGCGTTATATGCCACTACAGTCTGTGACAGATGAAACATGTGCATGGGGACATGCCATATGCCACATAGGCCAATCCACCATTGCTGAACACATCCAGTCTCATTGTGATCAGATCAATTTTGCTGTTGTTGGTATCTTAGCTGACTGCCAAAAGAGGACCTCAAACTAGAGGAAGCAGTCTGTTCCATGCTTGACCATGCTTGCTGTATTGTAAGCTGCTCTGGTGCCAGCAAACTTTGTTGATTGTTCAACAGAAAAGGTCTGCCATACGACCCTGATGATTGTTGTCTGACTGTGCTAGGTGAGGGTAGCAGCTGAGGAGTACCATGCAGAGTTTGCTCAGAAGGAGTCCACCATTGCCATGCTCACAGCTGAGGCCGAGGCCCAGAAGGTGCAGCATCAGCAGAAGATCGATAAGCTGCGCACTGACATGGAGGTGTGTGTGCTTGCACCCTTTGGCTTGTTGCTCATTTGACAGCCTGATCTGTTTGCCCTTGAACATCTTCACACACAACAGCTTTTCAAGCATCATGCAGCGTGGGCTGCACAAGCAGTAACGGGGGCTGCTTTGATTCTCACTACCCTTTGCAGCAGCAGTGACCCAAGTAAGAAGGACGCATCATAGCTGGCTGCTACTTATTGAAATGGAGCAACAGTCACCCAAAACATGAGTTATTCATCCCCACGCTGCTCTGCTCATGCATGCACTGGATGCAGATGTTCACAAGATGCTCATGCATCATCAGCTGTGTGTCAGATTGTGTCACAAAGTTGCTGCTGTGACCACCTGTACTTGTTAAACAGTCGGACAATTCAAGTGAACTATCAGTAGCAATGGCTTGCATCAGCACACTGTGCTTATGCATGCAGGGCACGGTGGCATCTGTGCAGCAGGACATGCAGCAGCGCCTAGAGGAAGCTCTTGCTGAGAACAAGGCTCAAGCAGAAAGCCTCAGGGAAGCCCGTGAGAGGAACATGCACTTCAGCGCTCGAGTGGTCGCCCTCAACTCACGAGTGGCTCAGCTCACAAAGCAGGTTTGTTCTTGACCATTACTGCAGGCCATTGTCATTAAATTTGATGCGTTAGCTTGCTGTTGCTGACGAGAAGGTATAAACAGCTGTTTCGTTCTGAAGTCACCTGCAGTATGGCAAGCTGGTTTGTACGATGTCAATTTCTACCTTGCTGTGTGATGGGTGACTGGGCCTGGCACTGACATTAGTTCTTTTGTGTGTCCTGTCCCAGAAACGCTTTGCAAAGCTTGCTCCTGCTGTCTGGAATCAACTGTGTCCAAGACATGCTGGTGCAGTCAGCAGCAAATTTGAGCAAAGCTTGCTGCATTCACCTCTGCAGCAATGTGCAGCATCCAGCGCAATGTTGCCCAGTTGTGTCATGACATCTTACAGAGTGTCAATGGTGAATTTGATTGTTGCAGTTGAAGGACTCTCAGCAGAGGGAACAAGCGCTATCTGCTGACTTGGAGGCAGCAAAGAAAGCCCAGCAGGAGGCTCAGCAGCAGCTGCAGCAGGCCCAAGTCCAGGTGCAGGCTGTCAAGGATGCCCCCCTTGCTACCCCCAGCCCCTCCCACCGCTCCATGGAGAACGGTAACCAACTCACTTTTAATAGTCATGACAGATGGGTGAACTCTGTGTGTAATGTGCTCTTCATCTGCTTAGCTGCTGCAAAGAGTCATGTCTGGAGTTGCTTCTTTGTTCAATGCTGTGGTCATGCACAAAGTGTCACCAGTTGACTGAATGCTTGATGATCCACGCGCTCACACAGTTACCCACTCAAACTGCAGGGGGCCGAACCCCACCCATGCGCAGCCCCAGCCAGCTGACCAGCATACCCTACGGCGGCCGCACCCCTGATAACGACCCTAGCTTGATCCCCCTGCAAGAACCAGTCCTGGAGCGGGACCATGAAGACACCCTGAAGCTGCTGCTTGGCGGTGTGGTGGACCGCCGTATGTCCATCATCAACATTCAGCATGGGGCCACGCCTGCAGACAGCGTGGGCATGCCTGTTGCTGCTTGGGTGCTGGGAGAGTGCTTGCTGCACTGGGCCCTTCGCTGGCGCCCTGCTGAGGTACCTCATTGCACACCCTTGCACCCCTTGTTGTCATTGGCACCAGACCAGATGGTGGCAATGGCAGCCAAGCAGGCTGCCATGTCATTGTCATTGCCACCTACTTGTAGTTCTCCTTGAAGAAGAGCAGCAGTGACCCTGAAGTATGAAGTGCTGGCCAGCAGGTTTGTCCACCAAGTTGGACCTGCTGTCAGGGCGCATGCACACTTGGCGTTGTGCACATCATGCAGCGAGTCACAGAATGACTGCTGGGCATGAGCCCAAATCTCATGAGGAAGCTTGCTGCTTAAGCCACGCTTGGCTTCTGACTTTTTTACCAGCCGTATCAACTGCATAATCACACTAATTTGAGTCAGACTTCCGAAGGATGACCATTTGCACAGCTGACACTGCTAGCTGTAGCTCACTCTGTTTGGTGCACCGGCAATTTGCAAGCCTTCCAGAGATGCTGTGCGTGTTGGTCGCAGTCTGATGTGTGCTGTTGTGTGCAGGTGGATGTTGCTGCCACAAGGCTGCGAGATGCTGTTGTGACCACAGCTGAGGCAGACCTCACCTCTCAAGCCTACTGGCTATCTGCCACTCTGGCTCTGGGAGCCTTCCTCAAGGTACACTTGCGACATCTTGTATGCTTCAAAACAAGAAGTTTAGCTAACTTTTTGTCATGTTGAAGAAAAGTCAAAGACTGATATGTTTCATGTCTAGCATGCGTGTCATCTTCATGTCCACTCTGTTGTTGTGTTGTTGAGAGACTGATGGGTGCATCAGTGACATGGTTTTGTTTTTGAACGAGTGAGTGAGTGAATACCCAGAGAAGAGCCAGGCTGGCTACATGCAGCTGCCTTTAAACTCCAGCAATCAACCAATGCTCCATCATTTTGCTGGTATCACAGTTGTGCCTTTGAGGCTCATCAGAGTAGCCAACAGACAATGACTGGGGAAAACTGTTAACCTGGTTGACCATACAGTACAAACCCTGTGGCAAAGCCAATGCAGTTTTCTTGTTAACATGCCCATTTGAGACTTTTTTGCATTCCCTTGATCTCACTCATCCAATACAACATCTGAACCTCCAAGCATCAGCCAACAGTCATGTGTTCTGCAGGTGCGCAGCATAGGCAAGCGTGACTGCAGCAGTCTCTTCAAGCTTGGAGACGAGATGATTGCCTTCACTGCACTGCACCAGCTCTTGGCGTCAAGCGTAGCAGACATGCTGCCTGTCAACGTGAGTGTGCTGCTGTGTGATGAGGCCAAGAGGCTGGCCAGACAGAGCAACCCACGGGTTGAGGGGTCACCCCACAGACAGACTTCAGTTGAGCTGAGCCAACTGGGAAGCAAGACCTTTGAAGGCTTGATGAGCTCGCCCTGGAAGGTCAGTCATTGCATTCACCTTACTGTGATCTTACCGTAACTTTACGCTTACCTTACCGTAAGTGTGGCTACCTGCTGAGATCAACACACTCGGCCTTGAATGCCAACAGTTCTACGTTTCTCCCTGGATTGCAATCAAGCTGACCAGCAGTCTACCACAGGTAGTTTGTTTTCGTGCACCAACATGACTGCTGGGGATTGGTCTGCTCCCAGCTGACTGCTGGGGATTGGTCTGCTCTGGGCTGCCTGCTGTTCATTTGGGCAAACTGTGTGTTCTGATACTGCTTGTGTCTGTCGGTGCTGTTGTGGGGGTTCTGTGCATAGGGAAGTGTCTGTCGTTGCCACTCTGTTGCCAAAGCTTGTGGCATTGCTTACAGGGGCTGCTGGGGGGTCTGTCCAATGTGGTGGAGTGCCTGAGGGGTGAGGGTGCCCCGCCCCCAGCTGTCAGGGCTGTAGTCCATGCTGCCCTACACTATGTAGATGCTGAGCTGCTGAATGCCCTGGTCCTGCGACGAGACTGTTGTTCCATATCAGCAATCAAGGCCCTCCAGGTATGCCATCTTGCATGAATCCCTTCTAAGTACAGTTTGCCATGTGGCTCATTGCCTGTCATCAATTGCCTGCATGTGCCCATGTGCATGCTTCAGTTGCGATCATCAAGCAAGCTGTCACTTTCTGCAGTTTGTTGTCACAGCATGAGTGCAGCAGCTCTGTTGCAAGCTTCATAAGCTACGTTTGCATCAAGCGTTGAGGCTGCAGTGCTCTGTGCAGCCGCTTGGCATTGCCGCAGGAGAATGTACAGCAAGCTTTGGTGTTGCTGTTCATCAACATACTGATGAATGGTATGTTTGTACAGGCTGGTCTAGCAGACATAAAGGGGTGGGGCCAGTACATGGGCGCCCAATGGTGTGGAGATGGCACAGACATTGAGCGTGCACTGGAGCACAGCAACCAGGCTGTGCGCTACCTCATCTCAGGGAAAGATGACTGTGTACGCAAGGCTTGCAAGGTACCTACCCTGCATTTGCCACACCTGACAGATTGATGCTGCTGCGCTCAGCTGTTCACAGGAGAAATCCGCGAAATATACCTCTCAGAAGAGCACGCTCTTGCTGGAGTAAGGGATGATTGCAAGTGCGCCTTGATCTGCTCCATCAAGCATCCTCCCCAGTGTGTTTTGCACGTCACACACAAGACTGCGACTGATTTTGCTTCATGCAATGCAGGGCTTTGACATCACTCCAGACTTGAGACGCATGTGCCCATCCCTTACCCTGCAGCAGATCTACAAGCTCTCCGAGCATCACCATGACGACTGGATCACAGCAGTTGGCGACAACCAGGGCACCAAGACCATTGTCCTGCTGGAGACTCTAAAGCGGGCTGTAGATTCCTCAGGGGGCATGGCAACACCACCCCCAGCCTCCCCTATGAGAAGCACGGACGGATCTCAGACCCCCGGGGGTGCCGCCAATGCCTACCCCAGCCCTGCTAGCATCTCATCTAGGCATTCCTTTGCAGAGGATGAGGACAATCTCTTACTTGACTCACATGTGAGTCTAGCAATGCTGTAGGCCTGAGACCATGACTTGAGCTGACATGTAGTCTACTTCGAAGGGCAGGCCAAGTTGCAGCCGCACGCAAACACCTGCCTGTGCTTCTGCATAGCATCTGTCAGCACCTCTTGCTTGTTTTGCACTTCAGTCCTGCTGCTGTTAGCACTGGTTGAGACCAGACACAGATTGAGTGCAGTCCTGACTTTGTGAGTTCTATGCAGGCTGCCTTTGTGCTGCCCTGCAAGCTGTTGACAGAGGCAGCGCGCTACTTTGTGCAAGCACCACGTGGTCACCAGAGTGCAGCCCCTGGAGTCAGTCTGTTGGACAAGATTGAGGCCAACTGCAGGCGCAATGTGCAGCTGCCACGACAATTGAGAGATTGGGAGCAGTTTGCGTTCTTGCAGCGCCGTTCCTAGTCAGAAAAGCGCTAAACAGTTGTTGAAGGTCGTTTATTGGTGTAGTGCATCTGTACAGTCTGGTTGTCGTTGCTTGTTGGGTGAGAACATGTGCATTTAGAGCTGTAGAGAGCTGTCAGTCTTTGCTTTGGCATAATACTGCTTTGTCCCATTAGGTGATGGCACATCAAGCAACCCTGCATATGCCTCGACAGCAAACATTGACCCGCTGACAGCAGCACGCAATGGCTGTCGACTATGAAGACCTAACACTTGAGAGCAGTTTTATATGAGGGATTCTTCCTTTGCTGTAGTATTGTGGTAAGACTTGAGGACTGTCTATATGCGCCTAGTATGCATCACCTTGAGTTTAAGAATGCACGGTAACAGGTTGCCTCTTTCTGTTACTGAACTGTGCAGCTGACAAACTTGAGCTGGCAATATTGATATATTGCTGCACAAGTGGTAACTCTTCTTCGATTCTGCACTATGCATATAGCGTGAATGGCAAAATAGGTTGGTTTCTCCACAGCACACTCAACATGCCGGTGCACAGAAGACATCGGTCTGCACCTGTATTAGTTTCGACTCACAGAGTTGTCAGTAAGCTTTTCCCAGCCTCGCACTGGCGTTGATGCATCGCACGATCACTCACTGCTACAAGACGCTGCCAAAGCGTTCTGAGAGGAGGGTCAATGCAGCGCTGAAAGTATTGTAAAGCACAGTCCTCCCTGGTTCTACGCGCTCACTCATGCGCTGTCAGAACTTGTAGAGGTTGAGGATGGACTTCGGTTTCACCCTAAACGGTGTTCCGGCAAGTTGCTTACTGACTCACTGCAGAACTCCAAGTACGGCGCGACACACCTTTCACAGTTCGCCTATTTTGCGCAGGCTGAGGGCATTGTTTGCTGGGACAGAGTTCGAGTAGGCAAGTGAAGTCAAGTTCACACACGCCATTTTGCGGGACTGCCATGAAACCTTGCATGCACGCAGGTGGACTTGACGTACAATCCAAGGAAAGGCTCAGACTGGTGGTCGATACCTTTGGTCGTAACTCATGCAGGTCACAGGTCAGTTCTGCTTACACACAGTGCATCCACCTGGTCCACTGCAATCCTGTCCCAATAAGTCTGCAAAGCCTTTCCTGTAGGGCCTGTCAGCAGTGATCACGGATTTGTACAGGCTGCAAACATCTGATCACAGGCTGTACCTGGCCATTTCACAGAAAGCTGGCAGGTGAGCCAGCTTCTATTTGAACCAGAGTCTACACAGTAACCACCTTTCATAACAGCATGAGTGATCATGCAGGTTGACTGTGTTTGGCGGCATCAAAACCGGAAGCAAAAAGCTGTTCATCCGTGTTGAAACTGGTGCCTTTTGTGAGATAGAGCCAATCTGTGTCTTGGATTTCTATGTGCATGAAGATTACCAGCGCCAAGGTCTTGGGAAGCATCTGTTTGAGGTGACAACACACTTCACATTCCATGAAGGTCTTACCTGCAGACCATGTGAGTTGCGTCAGCTTGTATGATCACCACCAGCAAATTCTCCCATTGCTCAACACTGTGCTGTCATACTGAACAGCATTGTTTGCATCGTTCTGAAAGTATGCTGTACCTCTTTGGCTGCAGCACTGCCTTGCAGCTGAAAGACAGACAGCAGCATCTGTTGGGTATGACAGACCTTCACCCAAACTGTTGGCCTTCCTGAGAAAGCACTATGGTAGGTGCAGCTGCCTCTCAGGCACTACTCCCTGCCTAGATCCTGCTGTGGTGTTTCTCTACACCTCATCCTGGCCTAAGCAAGCACTTCATGCCAAGTGCCTCCACACAGCACGTGAGTGCAGTTGCACATATGTGCATGGCTGTCAGTTGTAGTCTGAGCTCTTTTGTGACAGCCAGAAGCCCAGTATATACCAAGAATACAGTATTGCGGGCGCAGGTCTGGCGCAATATATACCTCAGAGCAACAATTTTGTTGTCTTCAGTGCCTACTTCCAGAGCACTGGACAGCAGCCTGGAAATGGAACCTCATGGGTCAGTTTCACATCTCAAAGTGCATATGTTGCCAGATCATACACCAGCCTCACATTGGCTCGGGTACTTACTGCTGTCACAATTCAAGCCATGTCCATGTGTGTCCCCACATGATATTGTCCCCGTGCATATGTCCCCACCCAGATCTCACCCCTGCTTGGTCCTGTCAATTTCTCCTGCTATCTTCCCTTTCTGCAGAAGACCAATGATATCATCTGAAGCTCTCACAATGCAGACAAGTGTTTCTCAGAAACCCTTGACAGCCAGGCGGCGGCCCCACATGCGCACTGCTGATTATGGCCAAGCAGGACCAGCGCACAGGCATGGCGTGACCTCAGACACCATTCCAGCACGTAGGCTATCCGGCACAATGCTGATGCAGCATCCTGGAGCCTCATCTGTGCCAGCTTTCCGAACAGCTGCCAATCAGAGTCAACAGACATCACAGCTGGTTGACCCCAGGCAAGCCAGCCATCAACGAATGCCACATCAGCATGATGTTGTTGCTGCTGCTGCTGCATCAAGCAGTCAGTCCTCTTCGCTGCTGGAGTCAGCGCCGCAACAGGGCAGCAGCAGCAGCTTGGCAAGGCAGCAGAGTACTGGTCCTGTTTGGCAGTCCTCAGGCAGGAGTGTTTGCCGGGATCAGGGCCCAGGAAGTGCAGGTCAGAAAGCGCCACTTTCGCCTATGGGTTCCTTGCAGGCGGTTTCAGAGCAGGTTAATCGCCAGGAGTCTGGCAAGTCAATGGGCTCTAATCAGGGCTATGGCAGACCCGGGCAGACACAGTATGCAGCAGCATCTTCTGTCATGTATGTCAAGCCCCCCTGGGCTTTTGATGACCCGTATCAGGTGCCCTTCCATCTTTTCCTTGAAACTTGAACACTAGCACACCTGTACGCAGCTCAAATGTGCAGCTAACCTTATCTGCTCTGATGTTGCAACATGCTGGCAATGTTGTCACAGAATGTGCTTACTGCTTTGCTGCACATGTATTCCAATGAGTCAACGTTTTCAGTGTTGGTTTGATCTGTTGCAGACTGGCAGCCAGATGCAAAGCATGCAGCAGAAACAAAACGCTGATCGGCCTGCTGTGGCAAGCATGCCTGTATCCTCTTGGTCATCACGAGTGGCAGCTGGTCAGCAAAGGTCAGGTGCTGGTGCCAGAGACTGCCTGAGGTGGTGACTCAGCATCCCACATACCGGCTGCCTGACATGCATCACATCCAGTGCAGCACCAGCAAAGCACCGGCGGCAAATATGCATAGAGATGCACTAACTAGACCTTGTTTTCTTCAATAACATGCGTTAAAAACATCCAATGGTATCTCATGAACAGTTTTGCGTGATTTGATGTTTTGACTGAACGTGATGCTCAGACATTTGGGCCTGATCAGGATGCTGCAATGGGTCTTTGAGTAGCAGCCGCCAGTTTTTGGCGAAGCCTAGCTGGGTCTTCCACAGCATCTATCTTGACAGCCCCAAAGTCAACACCTGGACCTGTCTGGAGGTTGGTCAGGATAGGCTTGGAGCCTGCTGTTGCGTTGATTGGTGCATCTTCTGCATCTCCTGTGTTGCAAACCACAGGTGTTGTGTACATATGCAATATGGCACTTCAAACTGGTTGCTAGTTGGTGATAGACTGAATAGGCCTACATATGGGCAGGATGCATATGTAGCATGGAATGCTGTGGATGCATTGTGAAACATTAGCCCCAAGGACAATGAGACATGGGCAACAATAGCAAAGGCATCGCGCAACAAGCAGGGCTTAAGATGGTAAGACAAAATGCAATATGGCAGGCAACAATGCAAATCACCTCCTGATGGGCCAGTGAATGCTCCAGCAGTCTTGTGCTGTTGTGATGTGCTTTCCACTGCTGGCATTTGAGGCGGAGGCAGCTTTTGAACACTGCATATACAATCAGAGGACATCGTGGAACAGTGTGGTGTGATTTATACTGCGTGAGAGGTCATGTGGCTTGAACCAGCGACCGAACCTTTTCTTTGTCAGCTTCTCGTAGAAATGTTCCAACAATGACACAGCTGCACCTGGCCCACCCTGCATGCAAGTGTGTCACTGTCAAATAATGGCCATTCATCATGTCACCTGGTCCAAAGGACGTGAATGGAGTAACAGCAGCACATGGTAAACCTTGGCAGTTTCTTGCATCAGTTGAGCTGGTAGTGGCAGACTTTGCTGGCTGCAAATCTTCTGTATTTGTTGCCAGTTGTCTGTCTTTGTTGCAGTGCTCGTCCCATTAGAAAAGGAGTGCAGTTGTACTTCGGCCTGCAACATATGCTCAGTGATGTTGTGTTCCTACTGCAGCAGGCCAAGGGCAAAGCCACCCACCGGGTAGTACTTGTGAAGTATCTGCGCTATCAAGAATCCATTGGCCAGGTCTCTGCGACAACTTCCTGTTAGCCAGTGAGCTTGCTCGAGGACAAGTCGAGCCTGGGAGAGACGATCTGCCCGGGACACAAAGCAAGTAATAACATCAACAATCACCTACGAAAGTTGGTAATGGAGGCTGACAAGTCAAGGCTTTGCACCCAGCGAATGACTTCTCTGTTGGGATTGCCGCTGCAAGGTGGTGCCTTGTAACCAAACAATCCCTCGGCTTGATTCGGCATATCGTCTCGCGAAATGACTCTGAGACGTCGTCGCCTGCTTGAAGCAACACTCCCTGTGGAAGTGATACGCTTCAAGCCAAACCACGCCCAGCGCACATTGCATGCGTCTAAGCGTGCAGTGCCACAGTAAACATGCTCCAGACCCGTGCCTAATTAGACTCAGGGAAATGGATGCAGAATCTACATAATTGTCACTGGGCCCTTTGTGCATTTCAGTGTCAGCCCTAGACTGCATTTATGTGTACTGCAACTTCACTTTACCTTCGCTTGGAGACTTGTGCTTGACGTTGGACATTGACAAACAAATGGACTTACACAAGCGGATCATTGACAAGCACCAGAGACGATACAATGATGCAGGTTGCAATTGAATGCGTTTGTGACTTCGCCTGCTGGATATTTATCACAATGCAACCTACATCACTGCAACAAGGCATTGACCCGGGTCGGTGTCGTGATAAGCCAAGCCTGGGCACCACGCAAGCAAACCCTGAGTGCAGGTATCCTGATTGTTGATGTTGAGCACGGTGATGTATACCGTGGCCCTCCAGAATGCATAAGACCATTGCATCCAAACCTCCCGCCCGCAAGAAAGCTCAAGAAAGAGCAAGGGACAGAGCTATGCACAGACACCAAAGCATTGCAAATCCCGCCGGACACACATGACTTTATTGTTTCGACCTAGCATTGTCAAGCCAAGGTCAGACAGTGCAAACACATTGACCACACATAGAAAGCATAACATGAGAAAGACAGGCACAGCTTTGTGAATGTTTTGCAAGATCAGTGCTTAGGCGGCGGGGAGCCAGGTGGTGGGCGAGGACCAGGGGGGCGCATGCCCATGGCAGGAACAGCAGGATAGGCCATTGGCATAGATTGGGCCATCATATATGATGTCATCTGAGCTGACATCTGTTGCGCCATCTGGTATTGATAGGCTGCCATACTGTAAGGGTGAGCTGCAGCATGAGGTGCTGTCCAGGGGCTCAAGGATGGGGGTAGGCCCACACCACCCCCCACAGATGCTGCAGGGTAACCAGCGGGTGGCTGGTACGTATTTGGAGCCATGCTGTAAGGTGTTGATGCAGCAGTTGGGGGTACACCATATGGAACTGCAGCTGCACCTGTCATGGCGTTGTAGGGCGCTGTGGCTGCAGTGGATGGGACGCTGTACAAGGCTTTAGCAGCTGCTGGTTTGGGATGCAGCGCTGGGGATTGGAGGCCAGGCACGCCAGGTGCCCCATTGGGGGAGGCTGTCGTAGCAGGGAAGTATGCAGGCGCCTGTGATGGCGATACAGATTTGGATGCTGACCCAGGGGAAGAAAGTGGGGAGAGGCCGGCTGAACCCGGGCGGGGTGGCGGTGATGCAATGACAGTACGAGAGTTGCTGTGCGGTTTTTGGCCACCTGCAAAGCCTTGCTGCCCGCTGGCATAGGGCTTGTGGTTGGACTGGCCTGATTTGCGCATCATGAAGCCGGGCTCGCCGTGCTGCTTGGGTTGGGACTTGGGCATCATGATGTGGGGTCTGGCCTGGAGCAGGCTGGGTCTGCCACTCTGCTGTGGGAGCTCTTCCTCTACTTCAACAGCCTCTCTCATGGTAAAAGGAGTTGTTTCGAACAGCAGTTGCAGCCAACCGTCTGCGGGCGGCTCATCCTGCAGTTGCAGAGAAACTTGACATGGGGTTCTGGTCAGCGCCTCCGACATGACCATAAAGGCACCTGAGGCATGTTGCGGCGCCTGTCACCCAAGCAGCAAAGACTTGAAGTTGCGCTATTAGGCATGCTTCAGATGACAGCACGTAAGCTTTCATATACAGTGCGAGCTAAACATGCTTGCTTGCCAACAGTGCCTATGGGTCTAGACATCTGAGCAGTTGTGATACCAAGGTGTGAACAAGTTTCTGTAACAATGCACAGAAAAAGCTGTTTGCGTTGGCACGTCAGCTGCCACACACAAAGCGATGTTCAATAATGTGCAAGCACCACAGTCGGGACACCTGTTCCTGTTGCATCAATGAATGGACAAAACGCAAATGACAAAGGTGACTGAGAAAGGCAATTAAGGAAGGTGTTTAAGAAAGGCAACTGAGAAAGGCAAGCGAGAACCGCAACCAAGAAGGGCATCTGAGAAGGGCAAATGAGAAGGGCAGCGCCAGGTGGGTACCTGATAGGTTTTGGCTTGCTGTTCCAGTGTCTCAGCTGAGCTGTGGAAGGCTTCACTGACTTCAGTGATGCGCTTGCTGCCAGAAGCTACATCCCTGACAACAAATTATGAAACCACGTCAAACCTCTTACTGCAACAACGGCATATTGTTCAGCAGGACTGAGAAAGACAAGACAGGCGGAGTCAGCATCTGAAACCATGACAAGCACATGTGTGCATGCCACCTTGAGATGCAGCTGCAGGAGCTGAGCATCAATGACTCTGCAGATGACCGGTGCTGTGCATGAGAGCTGATCACCTAAGTGTGCTGATGTCTTGTACGCATAACTTGGCTGCCAGGACGTCCTCCTCAAATTGGCACACGCTTTTCTTGGGGCAGATGCCACCTGCTCCAATAGCTACTGCATCTGTGTACAGGTTGAAGTGGCTGCCAAAGCGCCTGAAGAAGCCCATGAGCAGCTGACCCAGATCCAAAGCCTGACCATTTCCCTGTCAGTGCAAACTTTCACAGCCTTATTCCAGAGCCTGTGAGGGGTATCGTGTATGCACATGACATTGCATGTAACATGAATGGACTGCCAAGACAGATGTAACAGAGGATGCTGGTCAGAAGCAGACCCACGTATGATGGCACTGCAAATGCAGACACACAACGCTGCATGCGGTACCAGCATGACACTGCTTGCATGACAACAAACTTTGTGGTGGTGCTTACCTTGGCCTCTTCTTGAAGGTGTGCGATGACCATATTGACTAAAGCATAGCCGCCAAGGCCGCCTGTTGACACATCCGTGAGGCGGCGGGCCTTCAGGAATGCCTTGATCACAATGGTAAGTGGACGGGCCAAAGGGAACTCTTGCAGCTTGGCTTTAATGATCTCTGCTGCTTTGATTCCATCATCACTGCCCAGGGAAATGTCCACCTCTGTGCCTTCCACTGTTGTCAGCTGCAATGGGCATTGACATGTTCTGATCTGTCTGATACCTTGATGTAGAGACGAGGCACAGATGAGACTGGGACACTATCTAAAAATAGTAGCATAAGCAACAGAATCTATAGATGTCAGCAAGTGAGCATGGATGTGGTGGCAACAGCAGTACGGCAGCTGTCAGCATGAACACACTACGATGTTTTTGGTGGCTAATGGCAGCGGCTGCAGATTTGCTATGGCTGACATCGCTCACCTTGATGATGGGGATTCTGGCACCGGAAATGATTTGCAGAGCTGATCCACCTCTGGCCACTGCATGCTGGGCTCGTAGCTGCTTCACCACCTTGAACAGCTGGTCTGTTACTGGCTTGCGAGACTCCTTGATGTAGCCTGCAGAAGCATACCCCTGCCATGATCAGCCAAGAGTGGTGGGTTTGCATGTTGCTGGGTACAGAAGAAGCTGACTGCATCATGCGTAGCATGTGCCACTACAGGCAATGCAGCAGCAAAGACATGCGTATGATGTCAGCAGCATGCAAGGACAAATGCGTCTTTGCAGCACGGATGCAGGACCACATTGCAGCACAGGCACAGCACTTTCCAAACACTGAGACAGCTGCAACATGCAAAACACAAAAGTAGACTGGAGTGTATGTCAGTAACAGAAGTGACTGCAGAAGCAAAGTGGCTGAAGAAAAGAGGCATGATTTCAAGGGCGCACCTCCCCGGCCATCATCAGGATAGGTGACGCCCGTGATGACAACATCAATGTCTGAGGCTGCTAGGGAGAGACCATTGGCATAGCTGCCGAAGGGCTGCACATTGACCAGTGCATACTGGGAGCGTGGGAAAGGAGCCAAGCAGCCAGACTTGATGCGCTCAAAAGCTGCAGCCTGCAGACAGCATAATGTTGCGTAGCTTGCATCAAGCACCTGAGTCTTAGTCACACCAATGCGCATGCAGTATTGAGTACTAATCCTGAGAAGGTGAACTGTGCTGCAGCCCATATATGGCTGTAACAGCCTATTGCATGCTTCAGAAACCATCACACTTGACAGTAGAAGAAGATTTTCACAAGCATGACCAGATGTCACATGACCAGCAGAAAGCACCTTAGTCAGCTGCTCAGCCTCTGTGGGTGATGCCTTCTCAACAAAGGTCTCCAGCTCAGCATGGAAGCCAGGCAGGGGCTGTGCCTGTGCTGAGATTGGCCCAGTAGCAGAAGCAGAGGTCTTTGCCAGACTGGCGGGCACCACAGCTGGCAAGTCATCAGGCAGCCTGTGCTGCTCAGGCAGGTCTTTGTTCTGCACCCGCTTGCGCTGCAGCGCTAGGTTTTGCTGGTGGCGTTTCTCGTCTGGCACAGGCGGCACAGCAGATGGCTGAGCTGACTGTTCTGAAATGTCTGCTGTGGCAGCTGGCACAGGAGACACCTTCAAGGCTTCTGCCTGTGCTGGCAGGGCAGGACGAGCAGCTGGAGTGGGGCGTGATGCTGACATTGGCTTGGCACCTGGGCCTGTGAGGGCAGTTCTGGCTGACTTAGCAGTGATTGCACCTGGAGCCATGGCGCCTGAAGAGCCTGGTATGCGAAGGTAGCCTGGTACAAAACCTGCCTTCATGCTAGTTGGCTTGCTTACAAACCCTGGAGCACCAACTTTGCCAAAGCCATAGGGGTCATCATTGTCTTCAGCCACCGAAGGAACAGGTGACTGATTGAGGAAGCCTGGGGTGACTCTCTGGTTGTTATCGAGGCCATTCTCATGTGCAATGTTGGGATCGTCAGATGGATCTCTTGCACGCTTCATGCTGACTACCGATTTTGATAACACTCAGGCGCTGAGGCTCAGGGAATGCTGTACAGCATCTTGAGTGCGTGGCTGCCTGGAGCGTAGTAGTCTGAAAGAAAGCTGTCCTGCTGGAAGCCAAAGGACTTGTAAAGCTCTACTGCTGCTGTGTTGGAGCTGTCAACATGCAAACTTCCACACTGCAAGCTATGTCGCTGGGCTTTGGCTGCAGAAATGCTGACCTATCATCATCAGAAAGCAAACTTTGTTGCAGGTACGCGTTGCTTCTGTACTCTTAGGGACAACTGCAGAACATTACCTGCAGTAGGTGCCGTGCTATACCCTGCCGTCTACAGCTTGGATGAACACCCAGCTTGGTGATCTGAACGACAAGCTGCGTAGTCGTGTAAATAATATATGCTACCACCTGCAACAAACACCAAGTGCTTGTACGTTCACCTGTAAAAGTCAAGATCATGGTAGGTCTTACTTGATCAGACGCTCCAACTACGTGACACAAAGTTGTGTTCCTGCGCTTGACTTCGTTTTCTAGCACGCCTGCACCTCAACCAACAGCTGTAGGGCTCCTGACCGGCGGTCACCTTGACAGTGACGTCCTGTTGATACGTGCCTGTCCAAGACGCTCTTTTCGCAAAGACTTTCTTCTCCAGAGCCAGTATCTGTTTCAGAACGTCAACTTGACCTTCAAAACGACATAGCAAAAATGGTGTGCCACAGCTGCCAGTCTGGAAAGACTGTACAGATGACAACTTGTCCTTGGCCAGCGTAGCAGACGACTGCGGTGCAGAGTGCTCTGGTGTCAGGCGTATGCTGATGAGGGGAGCCACTTTTAAGCCCTGTACAGATCTTCGGCGTTCGTCGACCCATTTCTTCTTCATCAGTCAACATCAGTCATGAATTTACCAAAGCTCTTTGTCACTGATTTGGGCGTGACTTATGCAAGGCTGTGCAGGAGTGGCTTGCGTCGAGCAGGGCATGTTAGATGCTTGTTCGCTGAGTACCTCACAAGACCAAACCGTGTTTGAGGTCCCTATAGTTCACCTCTTTGTGCTGATCTTGAGTTTGGCAATAGCATTACGTACGTGCACGCAGGCTCTGTGCTCGCAAAGAAGCGTCTTTCAACAGATCGAACAACACTCTGGACTTGAGTCAGTCGTATACTTTGAAAAGAGTGTCAGTATCACTGCGCAGCCCGCGGAAGCTACATGCCAGGGAGAGCAACCCAGGTTGCAGTCGCCGCTGCAGTGCTATTGGCATCAGTCGCGCTGTCGTTCTATGGATTTCCCTCTTCTCATTCACAACGCAGCATCCGTGCTGGGCTGAGACAGTTTGAGTGCACTCAAGCAGGAGATCGTTCCAGGTATTCTTGCTGCACAAAGTAAGCTCTGCACTCGGCACAGCCAAAATGTCTTGTGGATACAGGTATACTGTGATTGCTTCAACACAGGACACTAAGGGGGAGTATCTGAAGGTGCAAGAATACATCAGACCGGGCATGCCAGGTACACCTCAAACATGTACAGAAATGTTTTGCAGATATGCAATTTTGCACTGACATCTGCTGTGCCTTTCTCCTAGCTTAGCCTTGTGACACTGCCTACTTTATCATTGGTTCCCATGATGCGCCCACGAGCTAAGCTGCCAGGCAACTTGTAAAATGGCTCTTCAGGCTTTTCGCCAGGCAGGAGTGGCTCACCTCCTCTCCACATCCACAACAGTCAGGAGGAGTGCTTCACAGTGAACAGTGGCAGGTAAAAAAGCAAGGGTTCCTGTTTGTTCTGCCACAGCCTTCCTTTGACAGAATGAGTCAAGTTCTAGCAGAGCCCATCTGCTTCTTGTTGCGTGAGTCTTTGCAATGGTCTTGGTATCATCGACAAACTCCACACCATGGTGACCATGCTTACTGTTTTTGTTGTTGTAGTTTTTCATACGTGGTTGATGGTGTGGAAGGCCATTTGAAGCATGGAGACAAACCTGCATGCATTGCAGCAGGTATGGCACCAGGAGCTATGACAGACTTGACTCAACATCAGTGATGTTACACATGCCAAAACAGGGCATGCATGGCTTTGCTCGTCAGGATATGTGTGTGCAATGCATCCTGCGTACATGGGTCTGAGGCATGATGCTGATGCAGCTCAAGATTGCAGCAGCAACAGTAATCACACAAAGCTTGTCAATGCAACGCACGTGCTCTACTGGCTGAAGGTTCCACCCCTGAGGCAATGCCATGTGAATGGCATGAATCAGATTATATGTGTGCGTTGCATGTTGCAAACATGTCTCATGCACTATGCACACAGTCCATGACTTTCATGCGTATAAAAGAACACGTATGTGCAGGCAAGCCTCACCAATTTTGGAACGGTGACAACACAACAGTTCTTGACATGGAGTTTACGCTCACCCCAGCAGGAACCTTTGAGCAATTCATCAGGACGTTCTGTGGAATTGCTTCAGATGCTGGCACCGTGGACAATGTCAGCCCTCTTCAAATGCTGGTCTTGTTTCCTCATGGGGATATGCAGCTAGCAGACATGCCGAAACCAGTCTGGCTATTTATAGAGCGCATTGTTGTCTCTGTACTGCAGTCACTCCATAAATATCAGCCTGTATACCCAGAGTATGCAGGAGACACATACACCTGAGGGGCTGCTGCAGTCAAAAGCCAGAGACATGATCCATAAATCACATTGTGTCAAACTCGCATTACAAGTGTTGCGTGTCCATTTCATGTCGCCTGATCAAGAGTTGTGAGCCACATTGCAAGTATAGCAGTTCCGCCCAGATGCTTGGCTGTTGTGGCAAAATAAAGATCCAGTCTTCTCGCAGTTGTCAAACTTTGCTAGCACTGCCTGTACCACATACAGGATGTGAGTGTTGGCAAAAGCGCAACATTCAAATAACAGGCAATGTGTAGAAAACATAATTTGTTTGTCTAGGCCATGGATGTGCCTTACTGCAAGGTAAGCTTCTGCTGGACATTCTGGAGGTCCTTTGTTTGTAGCATGCAAAAGGTGTGTGGGTCTCTCAAGTCAAGAGTCTAGACCGAGATCTCGGCTCAGCGGCCGGCGCACAGCCTTCTGTGGCCAAAGGCTTCCCAGTTGCAATGCCAAATACAGGTCTTCGACAAGGTCTTCCATAGATGTAGGCCTGCGAATGGATAGCTGCACAGCACGGTGTAATAGAGCCCAAGACACACAAACATGTGAACCCGTTCCAGGTTCAAATTTAGGTCAAACATCTGGTCAAACATGCAAGTTCGTGGAACTCGTGGGTATGATTGTATTCGTTCTTCCGCTCTCGGGCGACTTTTTAGTCGTTTCCACAGTGGGTAGCTCCACAGTGGGTAGCTCATCGAAACTCGTCTGTCCTGTTTCGCCTGTCACTATGGTTCCAGAACTGCCGCGCACTGTCTGGTCTCACATTCTGGGTCAGCTGACCTATAGGCAAGCTTGCCAACTTGCTCGGACCTGTCAACTTTGGAACCAGGAGCTGCAAGAACGGATGGTTGTGGACTTGCGCGACTGTCAGCGTGTCTTCGCTGTCAGGAGGCGCATCTGCAGCCAAAGACACGGAGTCAACGACCTGCAGCTTACAGCTCCTGCCACTCACGCTTTTCAGCGCATTCTCGGAGAAGTCCAATGGGGATACCAGGCAGTTTTGATGTACGGGCAGGGCGTGAGCCTTGAGAACCTCGCAACGACTTTATCTTGGGGCTTATTGTCACTGCACGGTTTGAGGCGGCTGGAGCTGTACAATATGGCCTTCACAGATTACGCTCAAGGTGGCGATGTAGAAGACTGGTATACTTTCGATGTCGGTCTTTTGGAGATCGCGGAGCTGGAAACTCTTGTATTGCATTTCGACCGCATTGCGGACCCATGCAAAGACTTCCATCACATTCAGGGTGGTTGGATACGAGGTCTTGAAAACTGCAATGCTTCAAAAGTCACACTGGTGTCACAGTGCTGTAGACCTCTGCGTGTACGCATTCCCCATCCCGTAGTCATGTTTCATGCCATCACAGACGACCGTCTATATCTCGAAAGGCCCAAGGGAGACAAACACCCTGCAGATGGCATGTATGAAGGCAATTACGTCGATGAGGGTGATGCTGCAGAAATTCATGATCTGTGTATACTTGCAGCACAGACCCCTCAGGCGATAATCCCCAATACTAGAACACGGCGAGTCTTTGATTCAAGCAATGTTGATGACAAATTTTCCAACTTGCGCACTTGCATAACTGGCAATGCAAGCAGTGACCAGCATTACACAGCCACCTTGAAAAAATGGGCGGCAAGCTACAGCAATCTTGCCAATGCAACTGACACCCTGCCTGTGAGCTGGTATGTTTCTGAGTCGCGGTGGAAGTGTAGGTCACCCTTTGAACCATGGTGATGATGGTCTCACACAGCAGCTGCTACAGTGTTGATTCTGGTGATCATGTTCTATTTGAGTGCAGTCACTGTTTTGCACAGCTTTCTAGGCTGAGTGATGGCAGCAAAGGACGCAGCAGAGGCATTGCTTTTGTGAGTCAGTTTGTGTGTCTTATTCACCAGCTAGATCAGTGTGCCAAATGTTAATTGAGCAAGCTAAAGTCTGTAGCTTATGTTGTTTGAATAGGAACTTGAGACAGAGCACAGAGTGGACTGTGATACATTGTCAGCATTCACTAGTCTAGGGCTTAAAATTACGTATGCATTCTCACGTGATGGATCTTGCATGTGGGGATAGGCTACTGATCACAGACTCCTAGATGACTGCTCATTGGTGGGACTTTAGCAGTTTCTGACTTGACTGACACAGATGTTCTAGAACATTCATTGTCCCTAGGTCTTGGCAACACACAACAGGTGCATGCCCGCTCATTGTAATTTTAGCACCCACTCATATTGCCTGTGCTATTTCGAGCGACGGCCTTCACCGGGCCGAGCTTTTCTAGCGTCACAAACCTGTAGGAACCTCATTCTCCATGATTGAATATGCCATCAGTGCTTTGTTGACACAGGTCTAAGTTGGACCATGGCTATTGGCATACTACTTGACATCGAACATGGCGCCTGCTGTCAGGTTTAGTCAGCAATTTCACATGCCCGTGAAAGTGCACACTACCAGGAGGTATGCACATCATTGCTGTCGTGATTCAGCCAGACTGTCTTTTTGACAGCCATATCATCGGCTGGTTTCTTGAATGGGTTACACTTCATGAGTTGTGTTTACTGTAGTCTCGATGGCTGAGCAACAACTATGGCATAGCTGCTTGGTCTTCACACAGATACTTCTACGCAGACAATGCGCATGGAAAAGACTGTGCCAGGCACCACACAACAGTGCTGTATCTCAGATATTGAAACCATCATCAGCAGCAGAGAGTCACAGGAACATTGACTGCAGATGAGAATCTAATCATCTGCGAGGTGGGCCACTGATGTGGTCTTCAGTCGTTGAACAGCTCGTCAATAGTAATGCAAAAGGCTATCATGAAAGCGCAGTCGGTGCCAGGCGAGACGCGCAAGGCATAGCTGTTCTTGCCAGAATACTTCTCTTGACTGCTGACACTCCGCATCACCTGCGGATATAGAATCACATAAGTTGGATGGCACATATGCACAACTATCAACTGTCTGCCAAACACATGTTATTCAATGCTAATGAAACACACATGCTGGCAGCAGAGGAATGAATGAGTGACCAAGTATGTGAATCAGGTGAGACACGGTGCAGGCCCAAGTGGTCTGCTGTGCAGCACGTGTGACGCAAAACATACCCGAAACACACAAATGACATGGCCAGGATCAGGCACAGCAACACCACATGCATCATCTGCACTATCTGCCTATCTCCAAAGTGGACTAACAGCACAACAGCTCAGACTTGCACTTTTGAGAACAAAGACAGCAGGCACAACATGCACTCAGGCAACCTCAGATTGCAGAGTTTGAGTACATATATTGCATGCTTTGTATCATGCACAGGTGCATACCTCAGCAACTGGCACAGCACCCCGGTAGATAAAGAAGCTGCGATTGTTGATGTCTCCTCTAGCAGAATAGTCTGGGACTGGCTGGGCAAAGTGCTGACTGTTGTTGGCCTGTAGGAAAGCGCTGGCAGAGTGTGCATTGTTGAACATGTCTTTCTTGATGGTCGCCACTCTCTCCTTGTCACCGGCTGAAGATCCGGTCGAAACATACCAGGTCCCAGTGCTGCTCATGAGCTGCAAAACATTCAATGTGTGTCACACACACATCATGACTGAGCGACCATACAGGCTGCTGCTGCTGTCCCAAGTCATTAGTCACGATGCTGTCTTTGGTCACAGTGGCATGCGTGCAATGCTGTCATGGATCAAAAGCAAAAAGCTGTTACAGGCTGTGCCATGAGCTCATTGTACTGACCTGTTATGCATGCACAGGCTGTATACATCTATACATATGAACAGGCGCTGCTATTCAAGTAATATGCTGAGAGTAAACTTTGAGGTATAGCATGGCATAGCTATTGTACAGATGATGCATAAACTCCTCTCGGTAAATCACTTCAAGACAGCACTGCCCATGGGGCATGTGATACAACTGAGTTTGTGGCAAACAGCAAATAGGCATTCTCAATCCTGAAACGTCTATTTCAATTCAGAATTGTCATTCCTACACTAGTGCTCTGAACTCAGAAACGCCTGGGGACAATTAAAATACATTTCGACATTGTGGAGATGTTTTTGTAAACACTGCAGGACACATTTGTTGTGACTGCCAAGCATGTACACTGCAAATGAACCTACTTGCACATGACATGAGCAGACAGCAAATGGTACAGGACAACCAGTTCTGCCAGCATACCTTCTTCTTCAGTGAGCAGACTGGTTGGTTCTGGGCGTTCTTGAGCACACGCTTTTCTGCCAAGCTGACTGCAGAAGCCTGCATCTTGAAGGCTGGGTTGTTGTTTGCATCCAGAATGTCAAAATCATCCCCACTGAGACTGGCTAGCTTCTCTTTCAGGTGAAACACCTGCCAGCAGAAAGCTTGTCAGCCCACTCGGTGTCATAAGCATCATTGTCATACAATGTTTCTGCCTGCAGCCACCTGTCCATGTCCCAGGACCATCATTGCAGCACATCCTTGTGGCGTCTGTTCTTGCATGTGGTATGATGAAGAAGGGGAGCATGTTGTGCTCAGATAGACATGTGCCCAGATAAACATGTGCTCAGACAGGCATGCATTGTACCTGCTCCATTTGGGTGCAGTATTGTGGACTGACCACAGCTGATGATGGGCCACCTTGCTGACCAAATCCTCCCTGCATGCCTTGCTGGTTCTGACCAAAGCCTTGTTGCCCAGGCATGCCTTGCTGGCTCTGACCAAAACCTTGCTGGTTTTGGTTAAATCCCTGCTGTCCCGGCATACCCTGCCCATACCCCTGCTGATTCTGGTTGTAACCCTGATTACCCTGTTGTCCGTAGCCCTGCTGTCCAGGCATGCCTTGCTGGTTGAAGTTCTGCTGACCATAACCTTGCTGTCCATAGCCTTGCTGGCCATAATTCTGCTGCCCCGGCATGCCTTGTTGGCCGTAGCTCTGTTGGCCTGGCATGCCTTGCTGGCCATAGCTCTGTTGCCCAGGCATGCCTTGCTGGCCATAGCTCTGCTGCCCAGGCATGCCTTGCTGGCCGTACGCCTGCTGTCCTGGAAAACCTGTCGAACCAAAGGATTGCTGTCCTGGCATTGACTGGTTATAACTCTGTTGGCCATAAGGCTGATTGCCCATGTTGTGATTACAACCTTGCTGACCAAATCCCTGCGGGTCTGGTTGCTGCTGGCCCGAGAAGCCGCCAGAAAACCTGTTTTGCAGCAAGTTTCACATTCAGCCCGCTGCAGTTTTGCGTCTTCGTGTTGAGTGCAGATTTGTCATGTGCATGTCTTACCCTCCCATGCCTCCAGGCTGATTGTTCCAGTTGTTCTGCATGCTGTTCACTGCTGATTGTGCGCGAGACGATTTTCCAAACAGTCCTCACCGTGCCGGTGGTCGTAATCTGGATGCGCGTACTGCAGATGCGAAATGATGGATGTCGTCGTTGGATCAGGATTGGAGCTGGTTGAAGGTGACATGTGTTGACATGTGCTGTATCAGATTCGAGGAGCCTGTTTTGGCAAGGCGAAGGTGACATGTAGCTGCCAAGGTGTGCATTGCGAAAACACCTGAGCGCTTAGGATAAGCGCTGCTGCAAAGAGGATCCTTAGTGGTCCCCAAAGAGGATCTCTCAACCTCACTTGACTGCATACTCTAATAGATAGTATCACAACACCTCAATGCTGCAGACAAATCCAACCGGGCTCTACAAGTTCATGCGTCCTGGGGGACGCGTATCTAACATCCATTTCGTTAAGGAAAGATCTCCAGAAGGGGACTGATTATAGATGGTCATTGCACATTGAACTGTAGCAGAGTATTGAGCTATTGGGCACGTAACACACAATGTGGGCTTTCGCCGACAACATTAACACTACACTTTATTGAAGCACGCTCACAATTGTTGCAAATGCAACAAATGTGCCCGTTTGATTGAATTGGGCACAGTGTATTCAAGGACAAACTAGAACACACACATTCTTGTGCCCACCTCAATGATCTACAACCAAGAAAAAACTCTGGGGCAACTGGAGATCCAACAGCCTGTCCTGAGGATGGTTGCAAGACAGCACACATACAAGGTGTTGAACATGCAATTGCCGAGTCAAAGCAATGAAATTACAGCCACTGATTGACACATTGCATGACTGTCTCACCATGTTGCAACACATCACAGCTGCAGATCAGCCTTTGACGGCTCTGAAGAAACAGCGATGTGACAACTGATGATGGTGTAAGACAGTCAAAAGACACATTCAGCTGCAGCTATACTGCCTTTATACCAAACTTGCTTTCAAGCTTGAGCCTACAATGTCAACTGAGGCACAGGTGGCCACGCTTTGCTTCTGCTCTTAGAATCAGTCGTTGAACAGCTCATCAATCACAACACAAAACGATATCATCAAGGCGTAATCTGTCCCAGGAGAGACGCGCAGCACATAATGGTTGGCACCTGTCACCTTTTCAGCTGTACTGAAGCTGCGCATGATCTGCATGACACACATCACGGCATCATGACAAAGAAACAAATCAGCATCTTGCACCTACCAATCAGCATCACTGGCTCTTCAATGAATGGGCCACAAATGGACTCCCACAGCTCATTCCAGGGCATAAAAAGAGCCATGCACACAGCCATGATCATTACAACTTGCAAAGCAGACTACAGTCAGACATGCCCTCACCTCAGCAACAGGTGCCATGCCATGATATATGTAAAAGCTCCGATTGCTGAAGTCGCCACGAGCACTGTAGTCAGCAATTGGCTGAGCAAAGAACTGGGTGGTGTTGTTGCTCAAGAATAGACTTGCTGAGTGAGCGCCATTGTAAGTGTCCTTTTTGATGACTGCTATACGCTCTTTGTCGCTTGCATGTGAACCAGATGAGATGTACCACGTCGGCTGCCTGCCACTCAGCAACTGCACCACACAGCATGACAATCAACTGCAAATTTGTGCATATGGGCAGCAACAAGTCATGTGTATGTGACAATCACATGACAGAGGATGTTACTGAGGTGTGTTTCATGCGAATGTTGCGATAAGAAAAGCGTGGATCTTTGGGTGAAATGGTTCGATGGCAGTAACAGAAACAGAATAACACTGACCTTCTTCTTGAGTGAGCACACAGGATGGCCTTTTACAGTCTTCAGCACACGATGCTGCTTTATGCTGAAGGCAGAGCTGTCCAGCCTGAACACAACTTGCTTGTTGCTGTCCAGAATGTTGAAGTCATCGCGACTCAGGCTTGCCCACTTCTCATTCACAAAGAAGATCTGTTCCGCTTGTGCACAGTACTGAGAGCCAATTACAGCTGCTGCTGTCTGCTGCCCAGGCATCTGAGCCAAGCCCTGCTGAGGATATGCCTGTTGACCATAAAGCTGCTGATTGAAGGCTTGCTGAGGATAAGCCTGTTGGCCGTAGGGCTGCTGGGCACTGCCTTGCTGGCCATATCCTTGGCTCTGCACTTGCTGAGGGTACATCTGCTGACCGTATGCAGACTGCCCCTGCTGGCCATACGGCTGCTGGAGCTGCTGTGCATAGACCTGCTGGTCCTGCTGCCCATACTGTTGCTGGCCATACATCTGCTGACTGTACGGTTGCTGTCCTTGCATTTGTTGGCTGTAGGCTGGTTGGCCAGGCTGCTGCTGGCTGTAAGTCTGCTGCATCACCTGTGGTTGACTTGAACCCTGATTCAGCTGTTGACAACTGTAGTTGTCCCAGTGTTGCTGCTCGGCTCCCACTTGCAAAGGCCCACCGGAATTGCCGTATCCACTTTGCCCGTATTGATTATAGCCTGACTGCATAGAGCCACGAGCTCTGAGGTGGTTGAGATCCTCGCAGGACAGGTGTAAGATGAGAACAAAAGAGTGCTGTCCTTTTCACTGTCACAGGGTGCCCGCGCTGCCGTGGGTCAGACAAAGCACGCAAGCTAGTTTAGGGAAGGGCTTGGTTTCTGTAGGAAGCTGAACCATGAATCGCAAAGGGCTGCAGCCAGCTGGCCGACTCTTCTTCCGAACAACATCATCACACATGCTTTTGCCACTGGCACAACAGGTGCCTAGAGAACAACGTCATTGTATTTTCTGCGCTTCTGGTTCAGCAGAGGATGAACATCATTTTGTGTTTGATTGTCCGGCATATTGTGCCATCAGGAACAAATTTACAAACATATTTTGGGGCCCAGCCCCCACACTGTCTTCCTTTTTTACTCTACATGATCCTAAAGTCATAGCTAGGTTTTTGAGGGAATGTTTTGAACATAGGAACACACTGGTTGCAACACAAACTGGACATAGCCTTGAATTTTAGCTTAGAGTGTGTCAGGTGTGAACATTATGTTTTCATAAGTGCTTAGAACAATTGGATATCTTGTTTGACATTTTCAGACTACTGGTCCAATGGTCATGGTTGGCCCCAAGACCTTAAAATCTAATGAATGAATGAAATGAAGCTAGGCAGGCAGATTTGTGACCTCGATACCCGCGTTGCTTTTCGTGAGTCATGACTCATGAGCGTTCTTGAGTCAAGACACCGGCAGAGCGTTCAATTTTTGCTTTGTGGACCAGACCATACGCGACAGACTGTCGACGACAGTGGCCCTACCTAACTGCAAAGCAGATCTACAGGAGTGTGGTGACTTTGCATCCGCGTTTCTTGCAAATTATTGAGCCTGAGGCGCATCAGCGAAGTCATTACAATTGCTATGGATCTTGACAGTGAAAGGGAAAGCATACTGGGACAGGAAGCCACTCCTACACAAAAGGCTCACATGTTCATAAACAGAGCGGATGAGCTTCAGCTGGATCGCGACCAGTGGCAATCACTGGTGTGGACTCTGCCAAACGAAATCATCCACTTTATTGCTGAAATTCGGCGGCAGAAAGGTAGTCCCTCTACTTGAGGCCAGCTTAAGCTTGTCACAACAAGCTATTTGCTTACTTTGCCTGGTGTTTTCAGTGGTGCTGTCTTATGGCTGCTGCGCTGTTGGCTGTTAGGCTGTGCATATGTGCAGGTCTTATTGATTTCAGGGAGAGAGGGAGTGTGTGCCTGTGCATGCTGCGCTTGTTACATAAATGACACCTGTGTGTTTGCAGGCCGCCTGGCTCAGCCAAATATAGTCTTCAGCTCCAAAGATATGCAATATATACAGCAAGCTATGGCAGAGCACCTCTCAGCACACCCAGCTTTTATACGTCTTTTCAATAGCCTCCTCCCAGAAGACACTCTAATGAAGTCTGAGCTCGCTCAGCTTCGCAAGCATGCCAATCAAGGTAGTGATTTGCATCAGCCATAAATGCTCTTGCCTCGTGTGACACTAGAATGTGCATCAGAGACTGACATCAGGCCGGCAATAGTCATGCGAGCGTGATGTGCAGGCAGCAGGCAAGGGGAAAGCGTGGAATTGTGTTCATGTACAAAAGCAAAACACCTATGATCCCCCAGTAGGTAATTCACAGATCATCTATGGATAATGGACATATCAGCTGTGTGTTTTGCATACGTGCTCCAGCTCAACATCTTCAGGGGAGACGTCAATTTTGCTAGGTTTGGAGTTTTTGCCCCGACCTTGTGTAGCATCCTGACATAGTCACACTGAGTCTTACGGCGTAAGACAACAGATATCAATACTGCTGGCATGCAATGAGTTCAGTATGTCCGACCTGTATGCCAGCGCGCTAGTTGTGAATCCAGATTCCTAGATGCTGGTCAAGTCCCTGCTGCGACCTGTAAACAACAATCAATTGTGTTTGTCTGACACGGCTATCTCCTGGAATACCGCTGAACGTCACACCGTGCTTATTCATTGTTGTTTCTGCTGCACAGCCTATCTTGCCTTGAGCACGTACTTCTTGTTCATTGTCGTTTCTGCTGCACAGCTTATCTTGCCCTGAGCACATACTTCTTGTCAGGCATTGCCCTATCAGCTGTCATCCACTCCACAAATGTAGCAGAGCAGCTCCAAGCAGCTATATTTCGACAGCCTGCTGGCTGGATCAGAGCATGGATCTTGGCAGGCGATTGTCTGACAATTTGTGTGGATGTCATTATTGCTTGCATGGTGTGTGCTGTTTGTTTGCTCACCAGTACCACCTGCAGGTGATGCTAGGCTCTGGAGTAAATGTGGTTGTGTCAGTGCTGCAGTTAAGTCCAATGTCAATACTTTAGCTCATAAGCCATTGCATAGTTGTCTGTACTCACCCAGATGAGTTTGCTTGTTGGACTGGGGTGAGGCACACACTGACAGGCGACCTGGCATGGTGCAGGGGTTTTTCTTTCATTGAGTTTGTGACCAAGCAGGAACCCAAAAATGCAGCGGAGTCCATTGCTATTGCTCATCTGTATGGGCGGCGCCTATTGGCGGAATGGGCTGAGCAGGGCAATGAGGGACTTGATGAGATTCGTGCTGCCACGTTTTGTGGAGAAGCTGTTGAGGACAGTATTGAAAGTTCTCCCAAAAGGCATAAGGCTGGTGTTTAAAAGCTTATCGTGTTCCGAAAATGAGTCTGTGTGGTTATGGTGACCCTGGCTTGTGTTGATGTTTGCACCATCAAAAGAAATCAAGCTCAGTGCAGCAGCAGTATATAGATTGCTGTACGGCTGCAGATGCTTTGACACATACTGTGCTCACAGCCTACGTGATCGAGCAGCGATTTTGTATGCAGGCGTGTTGGTTTGCGCAATGCCATGCATGTAGGGTTGACCGGGACACACCATGTTGATTTTGTGGTGGGTTTGACAGTAAAAGTGAATTTCAGAAGTGGTACTATCTTAATTTTCATTGCTGCGCAGCAAGTCACTGACAACCTCAAATAGCAAATAACCTCAGACAAAGCCAAAGGAAGCGTCAAACAAGGTTGTGTCAATATCCAAACATCTGTGGTGTACAGTAGGTGGCCCTGAGCAGCAGACAAGGACTTTCTCCTGATCACCTTGCCACGCTTTGGCTATGAAGCTCTGCATGTCATACAGGCACAGCATCGCTCAACATCGATTACTGCAGATTGTCCTGTGTTCTTGAGGCAGCGCAAAAGACAAGTCACTCAAACACAGTACAATCAAAGATAACGTTGTCAAACATGAGGCACTACAGTGGATGATGCATGCCAAGAAAGGCAAGCACCTGTTGACTCCTGTCAGGGTGCGTGTATGTGTAATCCCACCAGTCTCTGCTTGCTGCACCAGTCAAGGGCCCACAGACCGTGGGGGTGCTTGAAGGGGCGTAGGAAGGCAACCCTGTGGCAGCATGTACACACAGCCCAAGACAGGTGTCCAAGGCTGTAAGTGCAGCATCACCAGAGTATATCAAAAACAAAGAGGCAGCAAATGTATACAATACAATTGGCAAACCTAGGATACTGCCAGCTTTGCCACTTCCTCTTGGTGAAGCAGGCATCCTGCTGCATGCTGCTTCTAGCTGTCTTGCTGCCAGTGACAGGCCATCTCAGGCAGTGCCTACCAGTGTTGGGAGTAGTACAAGCCAAGTTTGCTTGGCTGCCACAGTGCTTGCTGGTGGCATGCTGCTCGTGTCAGTCTAGCATGCAATCCTGCTGCGGCTTCTGGGACACAAAATGGAACAGCGGCTGAATCACATCACATTGTACTTGCCGGGGCCTTGGGCACCCTGATCTCGTCTGATGGACCTCTCAGTGAAGTCAGCAATGATGGCCTTGCACTCGTCTTTGGCAGCTCTCACTTTAGCTTGGGTGGGTCCCTCAATGATGAGATGCAGCTTCTTGTCATCATCCGGGATCTTCTCACCCTTGTCATAGAATCGGCCCCGGATGGTGATGGCTGCTCCGGTCAGCTCGTTGATCTGGGCTATCGTCTCCCGATGCGTGATCTGCAAAGCGCACACACACAAGCTGCTGGCACACAAACTCACAGAGCCCCGCAGCTGACTGCCAAGATGACTGTCGTGAAAGGCAAGAGCTGAGATGCAGCAGCTTGCAGCATGTGGCACTGTCTGCATGTGTTGCGACTCACGTTGTGCAGTACACGGGCTGCTCTGAACAATGCATCAGATGATACATGACAAGGAGACAAGCAACAACATGCAGGTTAACAAATCCTCTGTGTGTATCATGTATCACATGCAGTGCCTGATCCACCACAAATGCTGGTTTTTCTTTCCCTTTGGGCTGTGGCCTACGGTCTTAGCTCTAGACTGCTGCCTTAGGAGGTTCCCACCATAATTGCCACAAAGCACAAACATTTTGCTTCTTGTTGTCACATGCATGCATGCCCACAGGCAGCCAGATAATTCCATTCAACACAGACACACACACGCACACACGTATGCACATGCACATAGACACAGACACACTTACACGTATGCACACAGACACACATGCACATAGACAGACAGAGAAGAGACAAGTGCCCACCTTCCAGCGAGCGTGCTGAGGGAAGTCATTGATCTCCAGCTCAACAACGTACTGGTCCTTCTCCTCCTCTGCTGCCTGGGGCATCTGCGGCATCTGGCCCCCAGGCAGCAGCTGCTGGACCATCTGGCTGGCCCTCAACAGCCCCAGTGGGCCCTGGGCACCCCCTGGCATGCCCGCCTGTAAACAATGCCAACACTCTTGTCAACTGTTGTTGTCTCCGCCATGTAGACTTCTTATGTGTTCCACACTGACTGATGTTACTCACAGAGGTGTGCAGAACAGCCTGTTTTCATGCATACATGGAGCACAGGATAACTGAACATCACGTAGGTTTGGCGAGTACAGTTTGGCCTCTACAAGGCAAACACTCTGCCAACTCAGACCAGCGCAAGCCGCCAGGCACTTTGCAGGTCATCTATTGAAGTTTTCATGTGCAAAGCACTCATGCTGTGTCATGCTGTGCCATGAGCAGCCTGACTACAGACCAGCAAAGACATCACACATGTCAGACAGGAGGGCTGCTCTGTGCTGCCACAAATGTCTGCAGCATGCCAATGAGTTTGCAGCAAAAAAGCTCCACAAGGGGCAATGCAGACAGGAGGGTGCAGGGGACTTGCCTGGATAGCGATCTCAGCGGCCTTCTGCTGGGCAGCACGCACAATGTTGCTCTGTTCACTGTTGAGGGCTGGCATGTGCTGGGATGTCATGCCCATCCTGTGACCGGAAGACTTGAGCAGCTCCTGTGCAATCTTCTGAGCCATCTCTGCCTTGGACCGCGCCGATGCATCCATCTTGTCCAGCTGCAAAAGGGCATGTCACACCAGATTGTCAGCACAACACCAACAGCCGTGAAACAAGTCGTGCGTTAGGCAGCACCCAATCTCAGAGAATCAGCCTTAGCTTCACGCATGACAGCAATGACGTCTTGTGCATATCAAAATCACAGCACGACACAAGACAATCTTGGTGCCAAAAGCTGCATCTTGGTGCCAAAAGCTGCGTCTTGCAGTGCCCATGCATAGACATGGTGAAATGGGACTGTGCACAATGACAAGAAGCCAGAAGTATCCAAGGGATGGGGTAAGGGGCAGGGGTAAGCCGACCTGGGGAGCAGGAATGTTGTCACTGTTGGAGTAAGAGTCAGCGAGTCTACGCGCTTCGCGATCTGCAGCTGTCTCCAGGCGAATGTCATCCTCTGCTTCCTCCACCTCTTCTTCCCTGCCATAGGCTGTCCCATACTCCTTGGCCGTTGCCTACACATCAAACCATGTCAAAGTGTCAGTTGCAGCACTTGTCAAGGCTGCAAGAATGCTTTCAGGATGACGCAACATACAGACAGCCAAGGTGTCCTCTGGTAAGTTCCTTTCCTGCTCCCTGGCATTGGTTGTTCCAATCTGTCTTGGCAGATGCTGGCACACTGTTTCAGTCATAGTCCCCAAAGCAGCTAAAGGTGCAGCAGATTGTGCCTGCTGCTCTAAGACACCTCAAGCACCTCACCTTTTATATATAGGCAAACCCTAAACCCTAAGCAGTTCCAACATTGGTCGGCCTTGCAAGGTGCAGAAGAGCTTTGATCTCTGGGAAGAAACCACAACAGCAAGGCAATATGGCACAAGTACAGATCTCTGCAAGTGATGTTTGTTTATACCTGCTGCATATGCAGCAGCCTGGAGACCACATGGCAACCACAAACAGCAAGCACAGCCAGAGACAAGTCCTTCTGGTGTGTATGCAAGTTACTTGCCTGGACACGTAGGTAAGTTGGGACAGCATGAGATATGCACAGTCATCTCCAGCCAGCACATGCACACATTGCACAGCCAAGGTTGCTCAGGCAGCACTGGCGCCCTCAGGAGTACTTAGCTGCATAAAGCAGAGTTGGGGAAGAGAGCAGGTTTTCCACAACACAGGAAGGTTTGCTGTCCATTTATGTGCATGTTGTCACAGAGTGTCATGCATGTAGCCTATCAGCTGGGCTTTGAGGGTGCCACCCATCAGTCAGTCAGGAATGTTACAGTCAAGTCGGCAGTGCCAAGCTCACCTTCCTGCGGTCCTTCTCCTTGTCTTCTTCAGCAGAGTCGAACTTGAAGCCAGAGCCGCCGTAGCCGCTGCCGTGCGCCCTGGCCTCCCCCCTCTTCACCTTTTCTGTATGCTCCCTGGCCATGGTCAGCAGGTCCTCTGGGATAGCTGCTTTGGACTCCTTGAGGGCTTTCACCAGGTCCCCGGCGTACTGGTCTTCATCTGGCGCGATGAAGGTGATGGCTGTGCCCTTGTTGCCCGCCCGCCCTGCAGCACAGTGTCACAATGAGTGAATGGTGATGAGATATTGAGTGCTGCAGCAGAAAAAGGGACTTCATGATGGCTGTGCCCTTGTTGCTGGCCCGGCCTAAAGCATGCAGCAGCACAGTGTCACAATGAGTGAATGGTGCTAGATATTCAGTGCTGCAACAGAGAAAGGTGTATGATGGCTGTGCCCTTGTTGCCAGCCCGGACTGCAGCATGCAGCAAACCAGCGTCACAACAAATTAGAGGCGCTAAGATGATGAGTGCTGCAATAGAGCAGGGGAGGTGTATGCTGGCTGTGCCCAGTGTCAAGATGAGCGAAGGGTACCAACATGATGCATGCTGCAACAGAAAGATGAAGGTGTATGATGGCTGTGCCCTTGTTGCCGGCCCGGCCTGCAGCACAGTGTCACAATGAGTGAAGGATGATGAGATGCAACAGAGACAGGAAGGTCTAAGATGGCTGTGTCCTTGTTGCCAGCCCGGCCTTAAGCATGCAACAGCACAGTGCCACAAGGAGTGAATGGTACAGGGATAATGAGGGCTGCAACAGAAGAAGGAAGGTCTATGGCTTTTGGCAACGGGGTTTGGCGATCATAATAGGAGGCCCCTGCTGCAGGCCAGAGCTGTCCACAGTGCTCGTCAGGCTGTGTCACCTGGACTCAGGCTACAGGTCACCACAGCTGCAAATGTTTTGCAGGTAGCTTGTTTGTGAAAGATTTGCAAAGGAAGCTGAGCAGCATCACATTCAGCGTGCAACATCGATAGCAGTGAGTCCAGTGATTGTTGAGGCATGCATGTCAAGATGCATGATGAACCATCAATGGCATGGAGCCCACTGATTGTCAAGGGATGCGTGTAGGCTGCACATCTAGATGCTTGATAAAACAGGTACAAACCTGTTCTGCCGACCCTATGCACATAGTCCTCATGGTGATTGGGCACTTCATAGTTGACCACTAGTACCAGGTCCTTCACATCCAGCCCTCTGGCAGCAATGGAAGTGGCAACAAGCACATTGCTGACGCCAGACTTGAAGTCGTTGATGGTGCTCTCTCGGTCAGACTGGTCCTTGGCTCCATGAAGAGACAGGCATGGGTAGCCCACCTGCAAATGTGAGAGAGATCTGCTGAGTTGAGTTGGGCTGAGCTGACCACCCAGGAGCAGATGTGGATGCAGCAGAGAAGTACTGGCAAGACTGTGATCATGCAGATGGCGCAGGAAACACTTGCACAATATACAACTGTTGATCCTGCACTGTTTGACAGCCAGGCTAAAGATGCATGCAACAGCAATGCACTTATCTGTGCGGCCTGCCTGCAGGTATTGTTGCACTTGCAATCATGACGGGCATTTGACCTGCCAGCAAGTCAATTGTCAACAGTAAAGGCCAAAGCGGCAGGGTGCTGCTCAACTTGAACCAGCTCAACAATGCAGCAAGGCATGCAGGCATGTCAGTCTCGCAGCCATGTGGAAGTCACCTTCAGCAGATCTCTGAAGAGATTGTCACACAGGTCCTGGGAGGCCACAAAGATGAGGATCTTGCCGTTCTCATAGAACTCTCCCAGGATCTCCAGCAGCCTCAGGAAGCGGTCAGCCTCAGGCCTGATCTCAATCAGCTGCGTGATATCCTTGTTCACGACTGAGCGCCCTCCAACTTGGATCTCAACAGGATCGTGTAGGGCCTGCTTGGCCAGCGTCTCCACCTGAGAACATTACACACACTGTCTGTCAGCAACCTGAGCACTGAAACACCAAAAAAGCTGAGCGCTTCGATGCACGTGGTTACATTGAATTTGTTGTAGACTGAAACAGCAGCAGCTAAATGCGCAGTCATGTAGACACAACAGGTACAGTGGTCAACCAAAAGACAGGCTTGAATGCAAAATTTGCATGACTGTGTGCAGTGCTGTGTTGTCAGTGGTGTGGTGCATTGTGAACAAGCTGCAGCTCAGGCAATCTTTCACTGCTGCTTCTTTGTCAGGCCAGATAGTTTTGGCTTGACTCAAGAACATGGCAATGTGGTTCGAACCATGTGTGTGCACACCTTGACAAGATATGCAGGCTGCCTGAGGGAGGGACCAGCAAAAATAGCTTACCGAGCGCGGGAAGGTGGCAGAGAACATGACAGTCTGGCGAGACGGCCTGATATTCCTGTGGATGCGACTGATTTGGGGCTCAAACCCCATGTCAAACATCCTGTCAGCCTCGTCAAACACCAGATATGTAACACGCCGCATGTTGGTGATCTTGCCGCCGCTGGTGACCAGGATGTCAATCATGCGTCCAGGCGTGCAGACCACAATCTCTGCGCCTCGCTTCAGCTCTGTGATCTGGTTTGCGACGCCTGAGCCACCGTACACAGCCACCACCAGCATGTTGTGCACCTTGCAGAACTTCTTGGTGTCCTTGCTGATCTGCTGTACAAGCTCCCTGGTGGGGGCAACAACCAGGGCTATGGGTCCATCCCCCTGTTGCAGGGGGGGTTGGTCCTTGATGTGCCTCAGCATGGGCAGCACAAAGGCTAGGGTCTTGCCAGAGCCAGTCTCGGCAATGCCTATGCAATCTCTGCCGGACATGATGATTGGTAGGGCTTGGGCCTGAATGGGCATTGGGGTGTCAAAGCCTGACTTGCGGATGACGTCCAGAACTCTGCCGCTGAGGCCACACTGGTTCCAGTTCTTGATGGGTCTCTGAGGCTCCTTGCCACGCACCTTGATGCCATTCAGCTGCTTCCTGTGCTCACCCACCTCCTGCTCGCTCATCTTGGCTAGCTCATTCACCTGCGCCACCATGTACTTTGCATACACTGGATATGCATATGCTGGAAACTGCATGTAATGGATACTGCATATAATGGATACTGCATCTACTGTATACCGCATATGCTGGACGGTGTCTGGAGACAGGCAGCTGCACAGACAACAGTGCACAATCAACAAGCACTGGCTGTTGCAAACAGTGCTGCAAGATGATGTGTGCTGAAAAGGCTTGCTGCCACAGTATGTCGAGTGAAGCGTTGATTCTGTAACCAGCTCGTCTCTTGTTGCAATGAGGCAGATGTGCATAAGGCAAAAGTTGTCTGCCTCAAGGCTTGGCAGAGAAGGTGAGACGCAAGCAACACTGCCCCAGCTCTGCGCAAAGCATTGGGCTGTTGCAATGCACGGAGAGTACCAAATGCAGGTGGGTGGTACCCTAAAGCATGATCCAAGTGGCAGCATACCTCAATGTAGAAGTTTTTGCGGAAGGGGGGGTAGTTGATGGTGGAGTGGTCCACAATGCCCAGCCTGTCCCCCTTGCTACCCTTGCCAGCCCTCACCTTGCTGGCCCATGCCTGCACCATCGTGACACTTTGCATGCCTTCTCTTTGAACCTTTTCTACTTGGGTATACTCTGACCCTTTCTTGTTGCATTCTTTCAGAGAAGTCAAGAATGACGGAGAATATAGTCTGTTTCAACAGATAATGCTAACATTGCTGTTGCATGCAGTCACTAAGTATCAAGAGCAATGGCCCACAGCAGGGCATTCATTCTGTACATTGGTTTTGGTGGTTTGATCCCCATCCAGTATGACTAATGACTCACAGCAAGCATACAGTCATGCAGGCATAAAGAGGAGCAAGACATGCATAAGGTGCATGTCCAAGAAGCAGCCTTGGCTGTCCTGCAGACAATGCCTGAGGCATGCCACTGTCATAGGCTCTCTTATGCTGCTGCGCAATGTATGTTGATGAGGAGTATGGTGAGATGGTCAAACTATAAGTCACGTGCGTAAACAAGATCAGGGCAGGTCGTGCCCTGACCTGTTCTTCCTTGTTATGACAGTTTGTTGTGTGCTCAACCGTACCTCATCATCTTCATCATCAGATTGCTCCTTGTCGTCTTCATCCTCATCATCTTCTTCAGAGGATGAGTCAGTGTCATACATGGAGCGCTTGCCTCTCCTGGCTGGTGCCCTCTTGACTTTTCCATTCATGGCAGGCCCCCCTGCCAAGGGGGGCCTGTTGGAGATCCCAGCCTTGGAGTCAGGGTCAGGCTTCAAGCTCTGTTGCTGTTGAACAGCGCCAGCAGCGTTGTTGCCCATCATGAAAGCGTCCAAGGGATCGATCTCATCCTCTTCTTCTGCAGGTGAACCAGAGCTCTAAAACGCGCAATAGCAATGAAACTTCGCAGCATACACACAAGGCTTGGGATGTTGGGACAAGGCCAGGCGGAAATGCAGACCACTGGGTTGTACATGTAGAGCACCTGCAGTGGCTGATGTGCAGCACTGTGTGCAGCACTGAGAGCTGCACGTGTGATTCAGGCTACTCCAGTCTTGGGTAGTTCAATCCAACACGTAAGCAGTATAGACCAACAGCATGGCTGTTGAACCAAATGGTGGACAAGGCCTGCCTTGCTGTAGCTTGTGCAAATGCAATGCTTATGCACAGCATGCACAATAGTAGACAATGTGATTTGCGTGGGCATGGCAAGTGTGTACTGAAACATCCAAAGGGCTGCCAGCTGTTGTGCAGCAGGTGTGCATGTTACCTTGGGCAGCAGCCTGCTCTTCTGCTTTGATGGGTGCGACTTTGGCATCATTGTCAGCCATGAAAGCGTCCAAAGGATCAATTTCGTCACCCCCTTCCTCCAAGTCCATTGCATCTTCTGCTTTTGGATCTGCTTCAGGCTTTGCTGTGGGCACGTCCTCCTCATCTTCTTCATCAAAGCCTGCTTCATCATCCAGATTCCACCCCTTCTCATCATCATCATCTTTGACTGTGTCTGTCGCCTGTACCAATGCATGAGCGTCTGTCAGTGATGCAGCTGGGAAGCACCTTGAGATGGCTCAATGCACAACTCAGTGTTGGCAGGATTGTGGCCAGTCTCAAATGCATGCTTTGTATTAAAAAAAGCACAAAGCAGGCTTTCCTAGAGAGAATCATGCAGTTAGCATGAGAGAGCATACAATGGCTGTTGTACTCTGCAGGATGCATGATGTGTCATCACCTGTGTTGTTTGCTTGTCTGCCTGGAGCTTCTGCCATGCAAGAGCTCTCTGGGCCCTCTTGTCAATGTCATCCTGCTCACGCTGATTCAGCTCAGTTGGAGGCTCGGTAACAGCTGGAGGCTCTGCACTGCGTCTGCGCTCTGAGGTGGAGTCTATGCGGCGGTTTTTGTCCCTATGGCTGTCTCTGTGCCTGTCAGACCTGTCTCGGTGCCTTCGCTCAGCATCCCTAGTGCCATCTTTGGGGTGACCTGTGGGGCGCTCTGGGGATCTGGAGCGCTTCCTTTGGGATGGGTCACGCTCTTCTCTGCCAGTCAGGGCACTCCTGCCATCTTTCCTGTCATGTGATTCAAAAGGCCGCCTGCAGTATACATGGGGTGATGAGCAAATTCAGGAGGTTGCCAAGTATTCAAAGAGATGCACACTGCACTTTGGTAATAGCTAGGCTTGCAAATCAAGACAGGAAGAGAGATGTTACCGGGGACTGGCAGCACGATCATCTGCTCTTTCTCTTGGTTTGTTGTCTCTACTTTCGCTGTGTCTGCTTGGATGCCGCTCTAGGTCCTGCAAGGAAGGTGCATGTAATGTAGAATTTGCCATATGGGTGCCAAGACTGACATCAACACAACTTCGGCAATGAACTCTTACTCTGTCCTTCTCCTTGCGAGTGTGAGAGCCTCCTAGCTCTTCTACAGGAGCTTCAGCTGTACGGTGCCTCCTCTTGCCTTCCCGTTCTCTGTCTCTGTGCTTATGTTTGCGCTCCTTTCTGTCGGACTTGTCTTTTTCCGCAGAGCCTGGATCACGAACGCGACCACTCATCGGTGCATGCGCGCGTCTCGCTGGTGCCTCGTGACTGTCAAGTACCTACTGTACAAGCACAGGTTTCTTAGTCAGTCTTTGAATGCAAAGATGAGTCTGCCTGCAGTCAGCTTCAATGAATAGGCTGTAATGATGCCCTACCGCAATCAGGCCTCTGAAGGGCACGGTCTGAGGCTTTCGATGTCAGCACACCAGATCAAACTAAAGTGCACTTCTGCGTACAGCCTGGCGCTCGGACTACAGCACAGCCTCGAGTAGATGATGCGGTGTTGCGAGACCAGATTTTGTGCCTGATAATGTCGGCAGCAGATCAGGCACAGGTAGGCATCACTGAGGCAGTCTGGCCAAGAATCTAAAGCTTTGCACTGATCTGGTCTTGCTGGTTTAGGTCTGAGATCCCACAATAGCGCTGTTGGTGTGACGAACTGACGTTCTCCTCAAAGTATCGCCATCACCAATAGCATGACTGGAAGACAGTCCACAGGCATGGCAGCGCGCTTGTGACGGGGTCGTTCATGCATGCCACAAGCTTTTGCGGGTCCAACTAGCGCTACCTGCTATATGACCTTTTCGTTATGTCGTTACCTTTTTTGAGGCGATCACCTCAAACATGCAGCATCATTTTATACTACTGAGCAGCTGTTTCAAGGTTGCCTGTCCCATACCCGAGAGCTGATTGTCTCCACAACTCTGATATCAAGCTTCCATCATGAAGACTGTGCTGATCCTGGGTGGTTCGGGATACTTGGGCCAATTTCTAGTGCAAAGCCTGACCAAGCATTACAAGGTATACAGTATCAACAGTCCTGTCTGAGTGTATTCGTTGTTACTGTGAGTTTCCCAGCAGCCTCTGGCTCTGCAGGTTGGGTTTACACATCACAGCACCTCTCCTCCAGACTTTGGTGGTGCAGAGCAAGCGTTTTGGGTGAGCATGCTTCACTGTAGCTAGACCATGACATGGCATGTGCAACGCAAACCACTTGAAGCAGCAGTATTGCATATGCCATTTTCCTCTTGTGCATGCCTTCCATGCAAGCCTGCTGCAATCACTTGCCTAGCATCAGTCACATGAGGTTTGCTAATGTCAGTGCATCGGTGCTGCAGCTGGACCTGCCGACTGGAGAAGGCATGCAGCAATGCTTTGATCGCTTGGGGCCTGTGGACGCAGTGATCAACTGCGCTGCAATTTCATCACCTGCTGCATGTGAGCAGGAGCTTGATACTGCAAGGTGACTGCGGTGCAGATCACCAGCTGACTGGCCTGGCATCCAAGCTCTTGGTTGTACTGTGGTTCATTTGCAAACTATTTGTAGCTTGCAGGGCGCTGAATGTTCCCACCAAGCTGCTAGATGCGCTGGACATGCACAAGCTGATGCACCAAAGGGACCCTCTCCTCATACAGCTCTCTACAGATCAGGCATGTCTCTCACATGCCAGATCTGGTTTATGCGCCAGGCATCAGCCTCTGCAGACCATTGTGACACAAACAGACACAGGCAGACATCTCTCAAGTCTGCACATCAACACTGCGTGTGCAAGTAGCATGATGCAATGCACTGCATGGTCTTGTTCTAGCGCATCAAGATGAGATGGGATTGACAGCTTAACCAAGCTGCATTGCAATCGCCACCCAAATGCATGCTTCTTTCCAATTTACTGAAGACCACCCACTCTCCCATGCGTTGTACGTGATACATTTAGAGACATGCAGGTGTATGATGGCAGCAAAGCCAATTGGCGGGAAACAGACAAATGCCATCCAGTCAATGCTTATGGCAGGACCAAACTTGAAGCTGAACAGCTGATTCAGGTATTTGCCTGCTCCAGTGCTCCAGTGCATGCGTAGCATCTGATTGCCCTGCCATCCACTGACATGCAATTGCATGTACACTTGCGCCTGTAATGACAAGCAGGATGCTGCATACAGGCTTCTAGTAAGTTGTCTGGCACCATATGCAGCAGTGTGTGTTCTTGTGTGTATGTGTATGCGCATAAACCCTCCCCCCCCCTTATGTGTATACTGCTTGCAACAATGCAACAGCTGTTGTGTCACACACGACTGTGTCTATGGCGTTTGCACAAGGATTGTCACTGACCACATCTTCCCTCAGTTTCAATGACTTTCTGCAACGCTTGTGATGACTAGACAGTCACCTTTGCACGGCAGTGTCAGCTTAGCAGCCCTGTCAAGCTGGTCACATGAGTTTTCACTCACTGATGTCGTTGCTGCGTAGGACCGATGGCCAAATCACGTCATTCTCAGGTCCAGCATCATTTTTGGGCCTCAGTCTCCAGTACCAGTCTCTCGAGTCCTGTTCCTGCAATTCATAGCTAACGGTTTGCGTCAAGGCAAACCCACAACCTTCTTCCAGGATGAGTTCCGCTGCCCAATATACGTGAAGGACATTGTGAATATTGCCATGGCGCTGATTGATAGCCAGGACAATCTGCAGGATTGCCTTCTTAACATGGGCGGCCCTGAACGACTCAGCAGGCTTGAAATGGCCTACAAGACGGCTGACTGCTGGGAATTAGATAGGTCATGCATTGTGCCTGCCTTGAGTGCATCAGTCAAGAGGGGCGTTGTGAGCCCAGCTGATATATCAATGGACAGCTCAAGGTTGCTGCGGCAGCTGCCTTCTGTGAAGCTGACAAGCCTTGAAGATGCGCTGCTAGACATTGAGCATGGGGTCTCAAGCAGACACAATGGAGTCAATTCCAGTAAGGAGCGCTTAGGACAATAGTTGGGCATGTACATCAAGAGCCTTTATCTTTGCCTTCATGAATAACTGCACATATCTCAATGTGACATTGTTGAGATATGTTTCATGCCCTGGTGTGGACTTTCTGACAGCTAATTGTGAAGGGAAGTATGCTGGGCACTGTGAGGTCTGACCAGGTTGAACAATTTTGGCAGCATTCTGTTATGACAATTTCAGTCATGGCACAAAGTTTGATTTTGAGTTTTAGTAATGGCACAAAGTTTGCTTTTGAACTTCATGCATTGCAATTGCGGATTGGCGTTATGCATGCAGTATGATGTTGACAGACATATGCCTGAGGCTGCTGTTTTGCGCAAGGCTGATTTTTTGACATAAACACAAGTCATCGACAAGTCGTGTTATGTAAATCGATGGTCATATGCATGTATGGGTTGAAGCATGTATGAATAACCATGATTACCAAGACCAAGGCATGTGTGATATGGTGCAGCCTCATCAAAGCCTTGAAAAATCGCTGCATTTCACATACTAAACACAATTCAGCTTGTGCAAAATTATCTCAGTAAACACCACCGAGCCTCATATTGTTTAATGATCTTGAGAAAACATGATTTATCTACTCCACTCTGACGCAATACAGTATTCGGCACAGCAATTCTAAGCTAGCTCTCTATCGCTAGGCAACATCCATTCAGCACGTACGGTATTGTACGCTATAATAGCAAAAGCACATAGGCTAACTGTAAACACAACACAGCATCAAAATTAACTCATTCACGCGCCTGGCAACATGACAAGGGGCACACCTGCAGTTGGTCATTTGTTGACAAGCATCAGCAAACACTACCTAGCATAGCAAGCATGAGCAAAGCCTGTGCAGTGCAACAAGCACAGGTCACCCGCGCAATCCATACTGAAGATCCTATGAATTCACCGATGAATTACTTGCTGCCTACCCAACATTGATGGTGCCAGTTGATGTACTGCTGCTGCTGGAGGTGGCTGGAGAGGTTGTTGTAGTGGCAGCTGGAGATGCAGTGGTAGTGGTTGGGGAGCTGGTTGTAGGGGAGCTTGTTGTGGGGGAGGTGGTGGTTGTGGTTGGGGAGCTGCAGGCTGCATCTGAAGCATCCCTCTGGACACCTGTTGAGGTGCTGCTTGTGCAACTGGAAGTAGCGCTGGAGGATGAGCCACTGATCGTTCCCACGTTGTAAGTGCCACTGTTTGCAACCACAACAGCATTAGTGGCAGTGAGGCCGGTCTGGCTGGTGGTTGTTGCACCGGTGACACCACTCCTGTAGATCTCGGTAGCTTGGTTGAGGGCCGTGGTGTCGTTGTAGAAGCTGTTGCCTGTGATGGCGCCTGCACAGTAGACACTAATGGTAAGGGTAGTGTGACGGTAAAGGTAACGATTATTGTAATGGTAATGATAACGGTAATGGCAAAGATAGTGTTGATGATACCAGTACTGGGAAATGGTTCACACAGATGATCAAACTCGCGACATGCTCAGCTGCTGCTGACATGCTGTGACAACAACTGACTGATTGTCAAGAGGCAACTTGCAAGATGGCAGCTATGCCTACCTGTCACGTTGACATCGTAGACAGCTCCTCCAAACCTGCCAGCAGAGTTGCTGCTGAAGTAGCTGTTAGTCAAACCCCCTGTGGTCAACGACCTGAACACTGCACCTCCAAAGGTGGTGGCAGAGTTGTTGTAGAAGGTAGAGTTGGTGATAGTGGTGGAGTTGCAGTTTCCCTGGAACAGGGCTCCCCCCTTCTCCCCCACATTGTTCCCAAAGTGCAGGTTGGCAAATGTGGAGTTGACCACGCCCTGGACAAAGATGCCTGCTGAGCCTGTGGTGGCGTTGTTGTAGGTGTAGGTGTTGCCGTATACAGTCAGCGTTTGGGCAACATTGACCCAGTGAGCGCCTCCAGCTTGATTGGCCACATTGCTGGTGAAGTTACTGTCGATAATGTCTCCCGGGCAAGATCCCTGAACAGCAAAGCAGCATTTGCTCAGCAAACCAGACAATAATCAGCCCAAGGTGCAATTGAATTGAGAATTCTGCGCAGCAAAGCAGAATTTGCTCAGCAAACCAGACAACAATCAGCCTGAAGTGCAATTGAATGGACTATCAGAGTGGATTTAGGTTTATGCAAGCCATGAGCCGAGGTTTGCATGCCAGGTGCAACTGTTCATGTTGACTGATTGCCTATAGAGGTCCAGCATGCAAAGCACTGGTTTGAGGTGCATGACAGCAAACTGAAGGATAAGGTAAGGCAATTCCTGCGCTGAGGCAATTCCTCAGCGTAAAACAGGGATCACCTGGAAGATGCCTCCTCCATTGACAGTGGCCGTGTTGTTCTGCATGGACATGTTGTACACCACCATCTCAGAGCAGCTTGACACATACACCCCTCCACCATTCTCAGCATAGTTGTTCTGCATCTGGACATTGAGCAGGCCAATGCTTGTAGCATTGTTGGCTGCAAGGCATCCTCCTTGAGCACCCGTGTTGTTGCTGCAGATGGTGTTGTTCATGAAGATAGCTGACTCATCTGCACAGAGCAAGCAGCAACGCTGAGCATGCTGACCACATGATGGACTGCTTTGCAAGAACACAGAAGCTCAAAAGCAGTCGCATGAGGGCAGTGAACATTGGGCTACACTTCAAAAGCACGCTTGCGTATTGGTGGCAGACAGGAATGATGTGCAGAAGAGCCACAATAGGTGGTGCTTCTCTGGAATAAAATGTGAGTACATCAGCAGAATCACAGCAGAGAGGCACACAAATAACATAAGAGGCAGCAGGCCAACTTACATCCAACAGCGATTGCTCCAGCCTGGTACCCAAAGTTGTTGGTGAACACAGAGTTGACAATGGTGGCGTTGGACGACTGGTTAACATTGATAGCTCCGGCTTCTGACTGGTAGTTGCCATTGAAAGTGACATTGTCAAAGTAGACAACACTGTTGAGCAGGATCACAGAGGCTTGGCCAAAAGCTGCCAAGTTTGTGAATGAGCTGTCAAGCATGGTCATGTTCATGTTTTCAAGCAGGATGGTACCCTCAGGCAGATCATTGCGCCTTGAGTATGTGAATCCTGCATCACACCAATGCTGTCAACCGGCCATTTGTACTGTTCATGTGCTTCCAACAGTATCATGATGAAATAACTGTCCAGCCAACCTTGAGTTGTGTTGCACAACATGTATGTGAACAGGCTCTTGCATAGAGCCAGGCCGGTACTTAAGCAGAGTAGTGCAAGCATAGGCAGGGTGCAAGCTTGAAGACGGTGGTCAGTGTTAATTCCAAAAAGTGACGAAGGCTGGCAACGTCTTACGTGCAACCAACAGCATGCGTCGCTTCAGGCAACTGTGTTTGCACAGAGTGGTCGGAGGCACAGCCAGTCAGTGTAGGTTTATGGCTACCTGAGAAGTTGCTGGTGAAGTCAGCCAAGGCCGGACCACCCTGGATTGTCGCGTTGGATTTAGAGCCTGTGCAGGTGATGACAGCACTCTCCAGCGCCGTCGCCTGAGTGGAGGGGTCAAGACTGGTGACATCTACAGGAGTGCTTAGACCGGCTCCGACGAGGGTGAACTGGCAAGTGAGCTGTCCTGTAGTGTTGTCGGCGGGCAAAGTGCCAGTCTCGACGCGGGTGACGAGGGCGTCAGCGGCAGTAATGTTCGCCGCAAGGAAAGCTGTCGTTCGCTGTGCAGAAGGAGCCGGCGCCTCAGCCTCAGCAAGGGGACTCGCTGTGGTTGCGGCTGCTTGTGCGGCGGCATGTGCGACACACGCCAATGCTACGGTTGCGAGTAACGCGAACGTGCTGACTCGCTGCATCCTGCGAGGTGTTTTTGCTCACGACCCGCTGCGGTGCTGACCGGGTTTAAACTGTGATCTGGTTATGGGGAGCGACCCTCAGTACTCCTACAAATGCACGACCGTGACACTGCACTCGACACCCACGACTGATGAACACCGGCACAGATGTCGTCAAGCAGGCGTGGTGTGACACTTGGGGAAGCCAGCTGCACCCTTCAGTAACATGTGCTCTGTGCAACGAGAGTGAGAGCCAGCTGGCCCCGTGATCACACGTTGAATCATAGCTTCTCTCAGCATCTGTTACTCTTCTCCCTTTTACAGTGCAGGTGCGGTCAACAGCTGCTATGTGCACCTGCATCAAGGCGATTGGCTTGAGGCTGTTTACACACGATGAACACTCAGAATTGATGTTTTGAATAGGATACGTCTGTACAACCTTGTACACCTGGTTGCTTGGCTGAAGGTGTCAACTCTGCTCGTCCTTCTCCTCCTGATGACTCAGTGAGCATACCACACCTCACCCCGTGTTCGTTCACCAGAATCATCCTTTGGCAGAGGATTGCGCAGCGACAATGGCCGGCTTTCCTCAGTCACCAGAGACTTTTCGGGTGCTGAGGCCAGGTCCAGGTCAGCTGACACCTTGCTAATCCGAGAGAACAGTTAGACAGCGATTGCACCTCAGCATGCTGCTTACTCCAGCTCAAGCTTGTTGACCTCTGCAGTCACAAAGGAGGTGCCGTGTGGCTCTGACAACTTACTTGAGTATCACGGCTTGAGTGGCATCTACAGCATTTTTATGGCCCGAGGTCCTGACACTTTTCTGAAGGGCTTGCCTAGTGAGCTAGACTTCCGCAGGTAAGCACACGTTGCATGGCACAGCGCTGTGACTTTCAACAAAGACACCTCAAATGCTGCACCCTGGACTTTGCCTTGCTTGTGTTTCTTCTGAAAGCCTAGTGTCTTTAATAATGCTTGCTGCAATGTAGAGGACATGAGAGCATGGAGCTGGCAACACTTGGCAGTCTCAACCCCTTGGGAGTCGACATCACTCCCTTGACAGCGTATCAGCTGATGCCCTTCAAGCTGCAGCCCAAAGTGCTGTCACCAAGCCTGCTTTCAGAGGTATTGACATGTGCTTCTGTGCTTGCGCCTGTTTTGCGTCAACCTAGTGGAAATGCTTGGAGCAACGTATCTTCAGCCACTTACCACAGGTCGCTCACAGTAGACATGGACAAGACAGATTTTATTGTGCAGGATGAATTGGGGCAGGCAGTGAATCTGGATGCATTACGGGTGAAGACAAAGCCAGAGACCCTAAGCCAGGCCCCACCTTCTGGCAGCAAGCCCAAGAAGGACAAGAAAGACAAGGACAAGAAGCAAAAGAGAGAGAAGAAGGATAGAGGCAGCAAGGTGAGACTTGCACTCCCAAGAGCCACTTTTGTAGTTTGACAAAGTGCAGAACAGCCAGGTCTGCTTTCCAATTGTTTTCAGGCTGCAATAGTTTTCCATGGTACCTCACAGGTATGTGTGCCTATGCATTGCTGGACATAGGCCTAGCAATCCTGGTGCTGTCTTGTCAAACAGCTTTTGTCCTGCAAGGTCTCAACCATGTGCCTTGAGCTTACTTGAGCTGCTTGTATCCTGCGTTTGTTTGGCATGGCACAAGCTATGCATGTGTCATTGACAATTGCTGTGCCCAAAAGCAGAGGAAAGCCAGCGAAGAGCCCAGTGATGGAACCACTACTGTGACAGGAATGCCATCAACAGGCACCAGCAGCGGTGCTGTACGGCTGCGCATCAAGCAGCCCAGATTGGGATGATCAGCCAAGCATCCATACTTTTGCAATCAGGAAGACTTGTTTCTGAGCCGTTGCCAACAAACAGGATGCACAGGAAGCACAGGATGCTTGCAGCAGCTGACATATCTGGGATATATCTCCAGCAAGGAGGTTGATCAGGTGTAGGCAGCCTGCCAGAATTGCAGCTGCGTGCTCGAAAAGAGGTCAAGCAAAAGGGCAGCCTCAGCATGGTTGCTAAAGTGGACAACTGCATCCTTGTCTGGTACGATATCATCACATGACAGCTTGTGAGAGATGCTGTTGTTCCCCAAACACATTCCCATATGTGATTTCCAAAACAATCAGGGAAGGGAATGTCCTGCGCCCACAGGTCAGCGTTACTGAAGGTAGCCTACGGCAATGCTACAGCTGCAACTTGTGGGCCTGGGCACCAAGTGCGCAGCCCACTCAATGAGGCCAGCTCTGCTCAGGAACTAGGTACTTTCAATAAGATGCAAGCTGAAATGATTCAGTGTGACAGTGTATTACCTGGTTCAGAGTGACGCTTACACAGGTACCTGGACATCTCAATAAGTATTGTATCCGTTCAACGACAAGTTGGCTTTGTGCTTTCTGAGTTCCTCCCCTTAGTGCTTGGTGATGAACTAGGCCGTTCACACTTAGAAGGGGGACAATGTGGCAGTGTATTACAGTGTGATGCAGCCCATTGACAGCACATCTGTCTTGTCAGGCTATAGCTTTGCAACCAGGCTCCTTGTGCTGCAATGACTGCATGTGCGTGCTTTGGCATGTGCTCAATGGCACTAAGCCAACTACCTGTGTAAGCGTCCCGCTGCAACAATCAGGAGCATTGGCTGTTCAACAGACTGGACAGCACTGGACAAGCATGATAGAAATCCAAGTGACATTTATGTACTGTTCTTTGTCCATACAATCTTGTAACACCATACATGTCCATGTTGGCCTGCATGCCTCACAGTGATAGTAGCATTAGTCAATGACTGATGACCCCTTTCTGGTGCACAAAAGCCGTACTGTACGTTGCTGCCTTTAGATTGCAGTCACATAAGCGTTCCTCGAGCAATGCATCAAGATAGCCCAGCAGTTTGATAACCATTGCGCGTGATCTCGTCGTCAAAAAAATAAGCAGCGAGATGCAGCTCGACGATCTTCCAGACGATGCACTGAAGCGGGTTTTCCAGCAACTATCAACAAACGACAGGCGAATCATCAGCCTCACAACACGTAAGTGGCAGCAACTTGTGGCAGAGTCATGGACCAGGATAGACATCCGACTGGGCGGCACAAACTACCTGGACTCAGCAAGCAAACAGATTACCTGGCTACTTTCGCTGAGGCTTCAGCGCCTTCACACCCTGCATTTGAACCTGAAGGGCGTTGAGTTGAGTGGGATCGCAGTTGATTACTTGCTGTTCCCTTTACTGGACACGTTGGAGCAAGGAGCATTTTCCCAGCTTCAGACCCTTCACCTCTCAGCAGACATGAGCTTACCAGGCCCTCTCATTCATCATTCTTTGCAACACTTGCACCTAGATATGTACGCCCTGACAGCAAAGATACAGTGTCCGAAGCTCTTGACGCTAAAGATTCACGCAACCAGCATGCCTGGTCCGACGCTGTTCAGTCCAGAAGCACTACAAGAGTTTCAACAGCTCCGGACACTGCATGTGTCCTTCCAGACATCTTACTTAGATGATCACAACGTGTCTTGGTTTGTGCTTGAGGGTCTGAGCATACTAATGACATTAGAGCAGCTGATCCTTGACCTTCCAGACTCTGTGTTTATCAATCTTGCCTTAAAGCCTGTCTTGCCCACAGCATTGGCTCATCTAGAAATACGTTGTCATGGACTGGAGATTTCTGCTGTGGCACTCGCTGCCATAGGAAAGCTTAGGGTGTGCTTACTTCGTTCCTTTGTGCTGTGTGTCAGCCCTGAAGTGAATGCTAAATTTGAAAGGCACCTTTGCGATGAAGTCCCTGAGGGGTTCAAATTGCAGTTTGGCACAGGACCCTTCATGCTGCTGTAAATTTCAGGGCAAAATTGAGGCATGCATGCTCACAGGCACGAGTTGAGGCATGCATGCTACTCACACAGGCATGTGTAACGCTAACAATATTGGCACAGCTTCTCACAGCGACGTGCAGCAACAATCAGCATCATATGTCATTCAGGAGGATCTTCGCGCGGCCTGGGCCCCTCCATTTTGCTGTGGCAGCAGGGTGAGGGCTGCGCACGCTTGCTATTGTGCACCTGATCGCTGCTGTCACTTCGCTATCTAAGTTTCGCGCAGCCTAAACAGGTGTCGAAGGGGTCTGAAACTGTTGCAATTTGCCCTAGGTTTGGAGTGGTAACGGGCTATTACACTTTTGAGCCTGCAATACGGAAGCACTTCGAAGGACAAGGCCAGTCTCAGCTACCAGCATCACCAAGCATATACTTGTCCAAGACTGGAAGCAAAGCCGCCCCTGAGGAACCTGCTGCACCAACTGGTGGCTCCAAGGTCGCTCCGCAAGACAACAGTGTTGCAAGAGCAGCTGAATAGCTCATCTGTCAGCAGTTTTCTCGAAATGCGCTTGTCCAGCAAGTGGACACCTTGAAGAAGATTGTGTGTCATCTCCACCAGCCCAGGCTACCTCAAGGAGATGCAAGTCCATGGTCATGACCTTTCTTGCCTGCTCCAGCCCAGGGTGTTATTGAACAACGCTGTCAGAACGCGCCAACCTCACTGTCTGGCTCCACGGTAGCTTACCAGTCAGAGCAGAAATGTCAGACTGCAGTGTAACTTGAGCAGTGACATTATGATTTGATCGCCATGGGCTTTTTGATTCGCACCATTGTGTAACACCAGGTGATGTTTGCGTGTTCTGAGGCAATTGTCTGCCAGTCTGTCAGATACTCATCACTGAGTCAGATGTTTGATAATGACAATTGTAGTCTTATAGAGTCATTCACACATCAACGATTACCAGTCAGCTGTTCCGCTTCATTTTGCACAGGCTGGGAGGACAGCCATTGAACACCACAAGTTCAAGCTTGCAAGGACAGCTTACACAACATAACATGCCGCATTGACCGAAAAGTTAATCAGTCAAGTGTTGCAGCGACATTTCAACAGCAAAATGTGGTTTACATTCTTGCAAGTACCGGTAAACCTGGGTCCTCCCCAGCTAGAAGTAAACGTTAATCAAATAAAAGCTTTGCAGCGTTCTTTTGGATCAGGTTGCAACACCTTCAATCCTAAACGCAGATCTGCGTTTTAAGTCTAGGCTTATTACCTTCACTAACCATAGTCCTCATAAAAAGTACAGCAGCATTTGCGAAATTCATTGAGACTGCAAACCGGCTCAAAAAAGATCTGTGTGTCTATGCACTGCTCAACTCAAATGTTAGCCATATTACCGTACTCGTATTAATGTTTCTCGATTTAATAATTAAATATTCTGAGGCCGAGCCGACATAAAAGCATTAAATTAATTATTATCGTCTTCCGATGTTCTTTAAAAGTATTCCATTTTCCCCCCAAAAGACCGCGATTTTGAGCAAAAGCTTGCTCATGCTCATGTCACCTTGCAATGGCATTCCTGCGCTTGTAAACTTGATCGAGCCATTCATTTGGACTTGATCATCATTGTGCATTACCTAGGGCTTTTGCAATGCTCCCCGATGGTCAATGCCGACTGGATAGGTTCGGTTTTGGGTGCTTTAGTACGGTTAAGAACCCGATCGTGCATCCTTTGCCTGTGTTCGGGCCCAAAGGGCCGCCACCTGTGCCATCTGTGACAGTTGCAATGCAATCGTTTTGGACTTGTAAGACTGCTCGATCATCATTAAAGTCATTAAAACAATTCGCCAGCTGTCCGAGGTGCATTAGAAATAAGAAATAATGCAACGAGTATTTAATCGATTAAATTTTATTCTAGCGGAGCGCGAGGAACATTAGTACGCGAGGATCATTAATACGAGTACGGTATCTGACAACACCAAAGGCATGGTGGAGCCAACCAAAAAGAGCGTAAAGTACTGCCACAATCAATGAAATTTATCCAGTGTGATTCATTCTGACACAGTGCTACAACGATGAAAGTCAGAAAAAAACACACTATTGGCCAAAAAGGCAAGCAATGCTTGAGCAACATCAAATATGTTCCAAGAATGTACAGCAGTTTTATGAGAACTAAATGCAAACGCGCTGCCTACCCTTCGCAAAATGATCTGAGCAAACTATACACCAGCCAACATTATCACCCCCTACGTCAATCGACTCTGAACTTGAGAGTTTAGTTTTATTACAATAGTTGGTCTTGAAGCACTGCGTACACAGGTGCTATGGGTTTGTGGTTGCTGGCGGCTGTTGTGGCTGCTGCAACTGTTCACTTGGTCCCTGTCTTGACCACAAACGGTCATCATATGCTGACAAGGTTGCATGTTCTACCCCTTGAGCATGTTCTGTTGATTCCTGGTGAGGATTCTGACCTACACGCTCAAGGAGACCTCTGCCTGTGGACTGTGACCAACCAGAGAAGGAGTTATGCCCAGACTGAAGCTCTGGGGATCTGCTCAGGGGTCCCGATTGCAGTTGCTCCCCTGAGTAGCGGCCATGCATTGGCAGGCTCATGCTCATGTCTGGGGCCGTATTGCCAAAATTGGCAGCAGAGGGCTCAGGGCTGATGCCCCCCATGGCATCAAAAAGCCCTGATTCCTGCAAGCGGCGAGAGATGTGGTCAACTGCGTCGCATTGGCATTGTGTGATCAGGACGTAGAACAGCGAGGAGCAAAGTCAGTATTGCGCACTAGCTTTTGCACACCGGATACTGGTACCAACAGCTGACAATCCTCTCTTTAAGCAACTAAGAAACAAAGCATCTGTTGGAAAAGAAGAGATGTATCATGATGTCTTCACGCAAGCATGCATACAGCCAGCGAGCGTTTTCTGATAGGATTTGAGCATCTCATAGACAGTCAGAGCATGACAAACGGCTGTCACACTTGAAGTCTGCAAAGTTTACTGGTAGTGCTGTTAGCATAAGCATTTATACCTGCTGTTTTGCAAGCAGGCAAAATCGCAGCACAGCCCGCTTTGCATGTTATGCAAAGCAAAAACTTCATGAGCAGGTTCAGACACTGCGCAGATAGACAAAGTTGCAAAACAAACCCACTTGAATACCCCAGGGCAGAAGTGCTTGTCTCTCAGAACCCTCCTGACGTGTGAGGCGGCGGGAAAACGGCAGGAAAGCCTCATTCCCGCCTTCCTCACCACTGAGTGCTTCTGGGAAACCATACTGATCTGCCTGAGTCAACCCAGCCGATGTGCTGGGCAGGTTGTACTGAAACTGAGACCCCAGCTGGCGTTGGCCCCCCCCCTGAGGGTCACCAGACTGAGGGGAAGGGTGCAGAAAGCTGAAGTCATTACTGAGATGCCTGAAGTCAGAATCTGCAGCACGCTGAGCAAACACAGCATTGTCCTGCTGCTGCTGTTGCTGAGCTTGCTGCTGTGCCTGCTGCTGCTGCTGCTGCTCTCTCAGGCGGAAGCCTTGAGCAAAATTGGCCTCCACATCAGTCGGCAGGCCACCCCAGCGATTGGAATCCCAAGGCAGCAGATTCTGCACGCATGCGTGCTTGTACAAAATCAATGCACAAATCACCAAGGCATTGACGCCCTGACTTATGAGATGGCATTGATATTGTTGTAAAAGTGATGCAAGGTAGAAAGCACGTGATGCCTGCCAGCAAGAAGAGCAAGCAGGAAAGCATTAAGACAACTAGACAGACAGGCAGAGAAGCCAAGCAAGCAAGCGCACAAGCAAGCAAGCGAATAAGCAAGCAAGCAAACAAGGAAGCATGCAGGCAACTCTCTGCTAGTGAGGATATGACTCACCTGTAGGTTGCCAGGGGTATAGGGTCGCTGCTGGGTGTTGAGCAGGGCAGGGGGGCTAGGCAGGGGGCTCAAGCCAGAGCCAAAGTCAGCCTGCCTCATGCTTGGCACTGGCTTGTGAATCCAGCTGCCTGACTGTGGTGACTGGAATCTGGATTGTTGCTGACCGTGCATCCTACCTGGGCGGCCACTACCAGGGGGCTCATAGTGCTCTAAAGAGCTGACCAGCTGGTTTGGCTGCTGCAACAAGCTTGCAAGGGTTCTCTCCCGTGACATGACGTCTCCCAGATTGTTGGGTAGGTTCTGAGGGGGCGATGGGAAATGATTGGAAGAATACAGAGGTGCAGAGTGAGGGAACGATGGGCCCTGAAAGCGCAGCAGCTCCTGTGCTGATGCTGCCACTTGCTCAATACGCTGATGAGCTAGGCTGTTCTGCAGCTGCTGTCGCTCCACAGATGCTGCTGAGGCAAGCTGACTTGCACTGGAAGCAGCAAAGCTTGTGGCATCCCCAAGCAGGGCTTGGAGTACCATGTCATCTGCAGCATCTGATGGAGAGTGTAGGGTGGAGGTGACTGCAACTGGAAGGCGGGCGTTTCTGCCTCTGGCACGCTCTGGGTTGAAGAGGTTGAAATCAAACAGAGGTGGAATGTTTGTCAGCTCAGGGTCTAGACCCCCAGGGGGGCTAGGGGGTGGTGAGGGGCCTGAGGGAAGGCCCAGCAAGGATCTGGAAGGGCGCCGTAGGCTTGGAAGCATCTGCTGGTACTTAAGAAACTGGTCTGTACTTTTTGTGTCCAGAAGGTCAGATTCTGCAGATCGCTGCTGTGCTTGGGTCTGCAAGTCTTGCACCAAGGGGACTGCCTCAGGCGCTGCATGTTCCCCATGCCAGCCAGACCTGCTGCAATGTCAGCACAAGTCACAAATTATATGCCTACTGAACAGCTCAGTGTATATTGCATATCAGCATATGCGCAAACAAAAGGTGATCGGCCTCACAACGTGTTGTGCTGGAGCAGCGGTCATACTCACGTCAGAGACGCAGCTTCCTCGGAAAACTGGTTGAGGCTAAGCTCTAGGTATGACGTCCTCAAACTTGATGTCTGGCAGGACACCTGTGCGGGTTCGCTGCCGTGCTGACTCAGTCGATAGCTCGGCGTGATCATCCTTGGACTCGACCTCTGCTTCCTGTGTGTCACTAGAATACGTGGTCGTAAGTAGATGCGAGGCTGCGCGGTGGACCCGTCTAGAAATTCGAGATACGATGAACAGTCAGGCCACATGTGCACAGGCACAGGCCGCGGTCGAGACACCATGCAAGACGCACTTACCACTTCTCTTGCCCTTTTCACTGGCTGTCTTGGCCCAGCGCGACCAGCGAAGCAGCCGACGTGATGTTTGCCGGGTTTGAGCTCTTTTCCACACTTGGGACAGAACTGCAGCTCGGTACCGTGACCCCTCTCCTTGCCAGAGCCGCGAACGTCAGGCGGAGCTCTGTAGTGCACTTTCAAACGCCAGAGCTCAGCGAAGCTGCGAGTGCAGCCAGGATATGGGCAGTAAAACCTGTCCTCATCCTTTCCGCGTTTGATCCGAGTTGTGTCTTCCGGGCGCTGCATTCCCTAAACGACACCCAAATAAACAGTGCAAGGGCTCTGTGACCATCGAACAAAACTGCAATGCAGCCGACAAGCAACAATATGAAGTCTGCGCGTTGCGACAACCGTAAAACCGGGGTGACAAATACCCAAGCCTGTTGCCTGCTAGCGAGCCTGCGCGCGGGATTGTAGCCAAAGGGCAGTAATCAATAACGAGGAGGACACAACTACCAAAATTACGTACAACAGTCGAAGGAATGCTCAGTGACCTACTTGCGTCGTAGCAACCCTAAGGGGCACTCTCCCCCTCCCAGTTTACTATTAACGACAGATTGCTTCTCTGTCATAGATGTCGTAAAGATTACCTCTGACACAAGCATCAGTAAAGCTTGACCATGGTCTGACAATAGTATACGTGAAGGCTTGGCGGGATATTGCAGCATTGTAAGCTTGTTGTCAACAATGCATGCTAGCCGAAAGCCGTGATCCTAAGCGCCACCGATTCCTTGATATTTTCCCAAGGATACACTGATTTGCAGAGCTCGGTAAATTACCTCGATCATAGATATATTGTGTCAGATACAGGATGCAGTCAAGCAAAGGTTCCTGGGCAGCCCGGTATAATACTTGGCTTCTCATTAAATTGACGCCGAAAGGCGTAGTCTTTTCTTTTCTTTTCTTTTCAAGCAAAGGTTGTGTTAGGCGCGATGCATCGAAATGCGTTGGAACGCATGTCGGAGGCTATCATCACAGCCATGTAGAAATGATGAAGTCGACGCTGCTAAGAAACAATTGTAGTTGCTGTCGCTGGCTGCTGGGTCGAGGGTGACCGTCCTGACGGTCGGCCACCAGCGTAAGAACAGCGCATGCAGAGCTGAAGTCGGCGCCACCCATTAAGCAAATTCAAGAGTGTGAAGTTTGCCAAGCCCTGCGAGGATAGTTAGACGCCCTGCAATGTGTCTAACAGTACACATGAATGCGTATGGTGGATAAGTCTTTGATGTATAATATGTCAACCTCAAGCACATCATCTGCTACGCACTACGTCATCTCTTAGGCACCCTGCGTTCCTCGCTGCATCACATGTTGAAGTAAACATTGGTTGCCCATCGGCAAGTTGTATTTGAACTCACACCTCCATAAGTCATAAGCCATAGCAGGTTGCAGCACAGACTTGTTGTGTGCTTCAGAGGAACAGCAGATTTGATGGGCAACAACCTGATTGAAACAAACACAGGATCATCGCCTGCCCATGCTGAGGAACCAACGCTGGCCAAATCCCAATGCTGTGTTCAGAAATGAAACCTGTCTGATGTATGGACCGACCTTTTGGTCAATGATGCCCCAGACCTGCATTTGATACTAGATGTTGAGACCGGCAGGCGTTCGTGAGATTTGCAGTGCATATTGGAGTGTGACGCATACATATGACCCTGTTCTCAATACATGGGGTAGGCTCTTGGCTAAATTCGAGCACAGATGAAAGTTCTCAAGGATGTCCTAATCTGCAGAGCCTAAAGACATGGAGTGGGATGAAGGAAAGACACAAGGGCAGACTCCAGCTTGTAGCATCCAAGGATGTGTCTCTGACATTTAGGCAATGCATCACGTATCTTCTGCATGCAGGGCATAACACAGCATGGCACAGTCGTACTACAAGAGACACAGGACAATGCCTACCATTGAGTGATACGATGCTGCATCTGGTGAGAAATATCGCATACGCAGCCAGTTCCAATGCAAGAAGGTCAGCAGGATTGCGCGTCGCTGGGTGGCTAGCATGACTATCAGCAAGAACCCAGTTCCTATCTCAGCAGCAGCATTGTACATGAGTGCATCCCTCTGCAGGAACAACAGGCCACCATTGGGTGCAATACCACAGCTAGACCAGACAGAATAAACACTCAACAGAGTCAATGCACACACTTACACTGTCACACACATGATCTTATAGACCCACAGTTGGCAGGCAGTCTGGGACATGAGCATGTCAAATGCTGTGCCAGCTAATGCAGCATGACAGCTTTTGTCAAGCACTGTCAAGCTGTATAGCTAGCAACGTCATGTTGGTGTGACTGCACATGATCATCACGCAGCCAGACATACAGCACACTTCCTGCATGACAAAGCGGATGCAGGTACAGCAGGGTGTGAGTTACCTGGTGCGCTGCTAGGAAGGAGTGAGCTCGCACGCCATACTTTTGCCACAAGGTGTTGTTTGGAAAAGTCTTGGCGCAATAGGCAAATGCATGGTATACAGCCAGAACAGTGATTGGCACAATGACCTGCATGTGACGCATAGGTCCTGGTTGTCTTACTCAGCAAGCACCACTACCTGCACTGCTGCAAAACTCTTGGCAGTGAATTTTGCAGCATTTCTGCTGATGACTAGTCACTTTATCATGCTGCCATGCAGTGCTGTGAACACACGCAATCAGAACAACACATTTGCTTCAGCAAGCCAGCAGTGTGTTCAACTTGTGCAGTAGTCTGCAATTAACACATTCTGGCATACCAGAGAGACAGATTGCTGCGGCAGGAACACAGCACTGAGCATCAGGTACTGGAAGTCTGTAGTGCCACCAACACGCTGCAGCCATGACTGCAGAGTAGCAAGGAAAGCAGACCGGCTGAACCGAGGAAAGCCACCTTTCAAGTACACCTGCGCAGCTACACAGTGTTTGCCTTACCGCCAACACCCAGCATACAGCAGCATGCCACATGGACAGACCCATTGTCTTGTCCAAAGTGCTTCAAGGAGGCAATACACTTTCATATGAGCCTCAGATCAGGTCATGAGCAAGTGGATGCAGTAAGCTGCAGTATGACAATCAGGCAGTGGAATGCGATGCCGTGCACTGCTTACATGTCTAGCCCAGCAACCTTTTTGCAGTGAACTCACACAGCAAGGGCATGATGCACTTTGCCCACATGATGCACAAAGAGCTCATGTGGCCTCTCATGACCAGCAGGCTGAGAGGCAACATGAGTGAAGCATACCTTGTAACCATGAGTAAGCACAGAAGTCTGGAGGAAGTAGACCCAAGCTATCTGGGACAGTTTCCTGTTCAATGGCTGTAGGTGAAGCACAGCCAGCAGAACAAGAGTGAGGTGCATGCAGAACAGGACAGTTTGAATGGACTGCGAAGTCTGACTAAAAGAGCGCTTAAGATATCCAGACACTTTGTCTCGGAAGCCTGCAGTTGCATGTGCAGCTCGTGCAGTGCTAGACTCAGCATTTGCTGCTGGAATGCTGTCGTCTTGTTGAGACTGATTGGAAGCTGCAGCTGCAGCTGGAGCCGCGTGCTGGTCTTGGCTCCCAGCTGTGCCTGCATGACAGCGTGAGAACAATTCTCACAACAATTGACAGTAGAACAGTAAAGAGCAGCGAGCGATATATGCCCATTGTGACATGATTCTGTCACATGAGAAAACAATGCCATAAGGTTGCCTGTCTAAGCACTGCAGCCCAACAGTTTGCGATGCAAGCAGCAAATCTGCTGTCACAGTGCACTCAGGAGCAGCACAGTACACGCTTACCAGAGCTGTTCGGCTTGGGATCTGACGGAGATGGCGCTCCTGCAGAGGGTCCTGTTGGCGTGTAAGAGGAGTCCTGCGTGAGTGCCAGTTGGATGTGGTGTCACACTATGGTAGGTTAGCGGTCAGGACTTACCACTTCTCTTTGGTACCATTTCAGCTTATACTTGTGCAAAATGGCTTCTTCGTCCCGACCGGGTGGGATCTCGATTCCGGCACGGTAACGATTCCAGCGATCATCTGAGGTGAAGTCATAGTCCCTGCAACTCCAGTACACTTAGTTACCTGCCGCCGGGGTGGCCGATCGTTGCGATCAGACCTATGCCGCGCAACGTACCTGAAAGCTGCCTCCGAGGCCATGAACGCTTGGGGAAAGAGAGAGAGAGATCACAGTGCTTGAGCCAGTGATGCTTGGTGCAGTCGCAACTTTGCGCCAGATTCCCATGTTTCCAGCAAGGCGTGCAGTGCTTGTGTAATCAAGGCTTACTGTCTACAGCACGCTCTACCATTGCTCTGAAGCTCATCTGAGCAAGCAGCTTGCTGGAAGCGATCTGTGCGGAGCTTGGCTCGCAGATCTGAGTGGTAGCATCCTGAGCTTTGACGCCAACCTTGGGGCACGCCACGAAAGCAAAGTAGCATACAGTCGGGGTGATAGTGTCTGATTGGCTTGCAAAGAAGTGCTTACCCAAAAGCAGCAGCTGCCATGTCAGATTTCGAGCATTTCGCCGTTCACAAGTCCGCCGATAGTCTCAGCGTGCACAAAGCAAGGATGGCTCGGCCAAGGTTTGCCCAGGAAAGTCAAGCAACGGAGGACGAGGAAGACGACTTGGACTTGGAAGAGGATCAACCAGAATCTCCCGCTCCTGACACCGAAGTGCAGGCCAGGGTTGATAGCATCGCCCTCGCACAGAAACGCCTCACTGCCAAGTCTTCAGAGAAATCAAAGTTCGACAGCAGCAGTGCACCAAAGTCTAGATTTGGCAGAGTAAAGCTTCCTGAGGAAAGCGAAGAGCCAGCATCTGACGAGAAGAAAATCAAGACCAGCTCAGGTGAACAGGCTTCTTGTCAATGACGTCCCTTCTCACTCTCTACTCTGGGGTATCAGGCTATTGCGTTGGCATTTGCTGTGACATAAACTACTGCACTAACTGCAACTCAACAGAGCAATCTTCAACCTTGATGGTGCAATCTGCCAAACCTCTGTGAGTCCAGCCTGCTGAAAGCCAGGGATGGATGCTGTGCAGGTCTGATGAATATGGGTCGCAAGCTTGCACAGAAGCTGTCTTTGGCCAAGAAGGAACCCAAGTCAGTCAAGATTTCACAGCAGGAGCCAGAAGTGCATGATGTCACTGCAGATGCAAACCGTGTCAGCTTTGCGCCCGCACCTCCAGCTGTCATCCAAGTAGAGGCATCTGCAGTTTCAGAGGCATCATCACGTTAGGCAGAGGAACTGTCATGAACATTGTACTTGAAATAAACATGCGAGACAATATTTTCCCTAGTAGGCAGCACAGGCAACACTGGTCAGTCATGGCTGTAGCAATACAACTGCAGTAGTGCAGCCTTCTTCTCAGCTGACTGCAGTTGAAATGAATGAAGCTGCATTGCTTGTGTACTGTCTTTGAAAGCATGGCTCATATGATGCATTTGAGACAGGCTGTGAAGTTTACTCTTAATATTTAGCCAGACAATTTAAATGCTGCTTATGGTGCATCTGTCTGTCCTGTTAGCTAGACAAGATTGCAACCGTCATTCAGTGCGCTAGCTTATCTTAAGCTATTAGTGATAGCCTTTCACAATTTGATGTTATGTTGGTGTATTTGTCAATAGCTGGCCATCATACAACAGCCAGCTGCATAGCATAATTCATGTCCACTTTGATGGACCACAGAACCAGCTGCAAATGCACTGATGAAACAGTTGGTGCAGTGCATGGTAGTGAAGGCAATGTTCCAAGCTTCAGTGACAATGCTTGCCTAATGGTGTCACATGTCTGTGTTCGATGAGGCTACGAACATCACATGCACGCAATGCAGGGGTAGCGATAGCAGCTTGTACGCAACGTGACATCATCTTTGTTTTATCATTTGAGGACAATGTCAGTGGCATACACAGCCTAGCAGAGAGCTGCGCACGCGCGTAATGCCTTTCTTGATGCATTCAAGCAATGTCCAGTTGCTGCAGCAATACCTTGCGCCATTTGTTGGTATATGTATAAACACACTTCAGGAGCTTTTTGATGCAAGTGCTAAATGCAGTCAGCTGCTGCAGAAATGGTGAGCCATTGTACTTTCCCATGTATCATCTGTTCACAAAGTAGAACCAAATTGGACTTCAATTTGGGCAGCAAACATATGCAAGCTGGTGCATCTACTTCTCTGCTGCATGCAAGGTCAAGTGTTGAAGACAGGTAGGCCCCTTGCGCCCTTGCCAGCAATCCTGCAGAAGTCTTCAAGAGGCATAGGAGTCAAGGCTGACTGGCTGGACTCCATACAGCAAACATACTCCCTGTACCTGGCCTGCATTAAGCCAAAGAGCCCTCATGCTGTTCCTGGCAAATTATCATGGCAAGTGCGATGCCTGATTTGCTGTTGTCCATGCCAGCTCTCTTGGTGCACTCAAACCATTGCTGGACACCCGATACATTGTGTTTCGGTTTGATGCAGAGCTAAGGACTGCTTATGCTGGCTACGAGCAGCAACACTAGCACACGCAGAATGCAGACCCCTGCTGCCATACACCCATAACTGACAAGCTGCTGTTTGTGACTGTGCATGATTGCATAGAACTTGAGAAACATGGCAACAAAGCAGTTTCAGGCAGCAGTTCGTTCAATTGCGATAGGAGTCTGTGCCTTCAAAGGCAGGTCACATTTTGTGAATGCAAAAGATGAGCACGGCATTCTTGCAGTGCTTGAGCTTTGCCATGCGTTAGTCACTCTGACATCCTTGCAGCAGCACCATGCTATTTGCTGCTCACGTTAGAGCTCATGTTGTAGCGACAGATACCTGCAAGTTGGGATGGTACTTGGCAAGAGCCACCGCATCCGGTGTCTGTAGAGCTGGGTGGTTCATAGGCAAAGACTGCAGCAAAATTCTATTCTTATTACATGTCGTGTGACCCAAGCAGTCCTGCCCTGCAGCATCTTGCTGATGCCCTGGCTGATCCTGATCTTGGGGCTGAGTCTGGGGCTGATCCTGCTCATCCTCCAACAGCAATTCTGTGTCCAGGTCAGCAAAGTACTGTGCTTCTTGTGTCATCCCCCATGTGGCTGAAGCCTGGGGATGGACCTGGGGATCTGATTGGCTGTCATCTGATGCAAGTGCGTGCTGTTGCAAAGTCGCAAGCGCTGTCCTTGGCAATTGCTGTGCACCTGCAGACAGTTGATCCAGACTGATCTCCAAAGACTTCTGCTCACATTCATGTCAGTCAAGGATTGGGTGAGTGTAGAAGCCAAAAGAAAACTTGCTTCACGCATTCTGCATATTGGATGGGCGAAGTAGGCCTTGAGAGGGCCTTTGGACACAGTCTCGACAGTGCTTTATCTTGCACATGGCAACCTCAGTATTGTACGTGCTGAAGTGCCAGCATATGCAAAATCTGTTCGCAGTGGACAACAAAAACACACGCTGCGCTTTCACAGCATCAAGACAGAGCAGGCACATATGTCAACTGAACGTGACCTGCAGCCGGTGTTACCTTTTGGTGGCTTCTGATTCTCCCTGTCTATCGTTGCAAGTGCAGCATGGTCGCCCCTTTTTTTGATGTGGGCCAATGGTGCGACTTCAGGCTTTCCATCAGGTTTGCTGCAGAGGAGACCAGGACTGTCAGACAAGCTTTGTGGCAACGCACGGGGTTACTCTCTGCCGCGTCTGCGTTCCCCTTACCGCTGAGGCCCCGAAGCTGAAGAGCTGGGCGGCTTGCGGTCGAGCAGCTCCTCGCAGAGCGCCCCGCTTGCCGTCCGAAGCCTTCTTTGACGCTTGTACACAGCACCTGCAGGCTGCAGCTTCTTGCTCGCAACATGGGCAGAACTCAACCCAGGAAGTGCTTTTACCATGGACCTGGGGCACGAAGGCGCAACACAGACGGCCTGGCTTTTGGCGAGTAGAGCTGAGTGAGGTGAGACTGAGTTGACAGCTGCAGATCAGAGAGTTGAATGACAGATTTGCTGGTTTCGGAGCCCAGACCGAAACAGTTCGCCGTGATCCTCTCCACTGTCGTTCGACCTGCAAGGCGACTGAGCAAGATGCAACTGCAAAGAACCCGTGTTGTTACTAGAAGCACAGGTTCAACACCTTTGACTGCTGCGCGGTCAATTCGCACGCTGCGGCGTCGTCAGCTTGTGGTATCCAGGGCTACTACTCAAACGGTTAGAAGAACTACAAAGAAGGAGGCCATCAAAGATGCACGGGATGAGGTACGAGAGCTCATCAAGGGCCGCCATTGCAACCCAATTTTGGTGAGAGTGGCTTGGCACGACTCTGGAACATACGACAAGGTGGGCCATATTACCATATCACACTGTCGACTTTGCAGATTGGAGTGTCACTCGAATTGCGTTGCGTTGGCTTCATGTGACTGCGCGTTTGAATTGCGCGCATCAGCGCAAAAGTGCCAACGACATTGCTGCGGTCGCTGTCCAGACCTTCGCATAAGGCTATTTTGCTGCAGAACATCTCCGAGTTCCCTCAACGTGGTGGTGCCAATGGAAGTGTCCGCTTTTACCCAGAGATTACACATGCAGCCAACGCAGGTACTATAGCGCTGACCACAACGTTCTCTTCTGACCTTGTTTTGCTGCTGCTGCACTTACCTGAGTCTACGCAGGGCACGCAAATACGCAAAAGGGAGTGTTGGTCTAGACACCATATGAAGCTGTTTGTGTACTGCAGGATTACCAGTTGCAGTGGAGCTGCTAAAGGACATTGCTGACAAGTATGACGGTGTGTCATACGCAGACCTGTTCCAGATGGCTTCAGCTCTAGCCATTGAGGTGGGGTTGCTCTGACATGTATCGAAAGCCTGCATGACTGCCAGCGGACCAGTGTGAATGCATCAGCATGACATGCACAACCTTCCCTGATCTGCGTTGGTGAGCTCAGTTTTGTATATTGTGATACGTTACAATGGTACAAATGTGAGCTTGGTGTCATGCATGTTGCAGTTGGCTGGGGGACCTCACATTCCACTGAGATATGGCCGCACAGACACATGTACCGAAGAAGAGGTAGCTCCAGAGGGGAGACTGCCAGGTGCGCATTCAAGTGTACAAACGTCAATGCAATGCACATGTCACACCCAACTGCTCACATACACATGCACATCCTGGACTTGTAGTGTGCATGCACAATTACATTCATGATGGGCCGGGCGATACAATGCACATCAGCTTTGAGCTCTCATAACTGCTTTTCTGTACGCTGTGGTACGTTCATTCCGAGTTCACCTGAGCCAGCCTGCTCACTCTGATTTATGCATCCACATGCAGAGTTCAGTGTTCCATTTCAGACTACGCTGACACCACAGTGTGTGTTGATCTGCACATAGGTGCCATGCATACATTAGGATGTTCTGATGCACTGCTTGGATTCAACGCTGAAAGGGGCAACCTGCTCTGCCCTGCCCCTCAGCCAATCACAAGGGCTCAACTTGAGCCGCTCAAGTCTAGCACACACTACTGACATGGATGTATAGTAAGCACGGCACAAGGGCTCTACTTGAGCCGCTCAAGGCTAGCACACACTACTGATATGGATGTATAGTAAGCAGGGCTTGTGTGATGCATGCAGCCGGTGAGGCCCCCTTCCCAGACGGCGTGACCATGCCAGGCGACCACCTCAGGAAGGTCTTCTACCGCATGGGCTTCAACGACCAAGAAATTGTTGCCTTGTCAGGTGTGCACTCATCCCACTCAGCACTGCCCTGCATGCCTGAACCTGCCTGGCCTTGACTCATCAATTGGTCATGTATCAGCCACAAATCAGTCACAAATCAGTCATGTACCGGTCACAAATCAGTCAAGTATCAGTCACAAATGAGTCACAAATCAGTCACAATCGGTCGCATGGGTCACATATCAGGACAGTCTTGGTCAAGCATGTCGTTGTCATTAATGGCAACCTTGTTGACTGATGGTGGATCATGACTGTGTGAGTGGCCTCGTGCTTTAGTAGATAAGGCAAGAGCAAACCCAGCATGGCATCACCTCATCACCTCATGCATGATATCCATGCAAGCTGCAGTCAAGGACAACTACATAGCATGTATGTCAGTCAACCTGACCAGCTTCAAGTGCGGCGAGGAAAGTGGTGCAGCCAAGCTGATAATTTGAGCAGTAGAGTGCTCTGAAATCATGCTGGAGTCATTGCTGCTACAGACTTGCTTGAGTGCAATCCGCTGTTGAAGCTTGCTAGACTTTGCAAGCCTGCATGCATGCCCAACTTCTGCTCTTGTCCAAAAGTGTACTATGCTGGCTTTACTGCTTGATGCCATCAACAGCATGAGCACGAAGGCAGCCATGCAGTCAGCCTGTTGCACAACGGCACAGCCTGTTGAAATGCTGTGACTGGCCTTGCTCCAGTTCAGCACAGACGCAGATGCAGACACAGACACCGACGCTCAGACACAGACAGAAGCAAGTCAGGTTTCCAATTTGACAGCAGTCAGAAGCGCTTGCGCTGCCAACATGAACCCAAGCAAGTGATTAGACCAGGTTCCTCTGAACCTCATGCCATGCCAACTTTGCTGTTTTTGTTCTTGGTAGGTGCGCATACGCTGGGGCGAGTCAAGAAGGACAGATCTGGCTTCGGCAAGGAGAAGACCAAGTACACAGAGAATGGACCTGGCACCCCCGGCGGCACTTCCTGGACCATCGAGTGGCTCAAATTTGACAACTCATACTTCAAGGTAATGCATCTTACCCCTGCCGGCTTACAGCATTGCGTGTCTTTACATGGCAGGTGGATGGCCCATGCGTGATTTCTGATTGCGTCGTAGCAACAGCAGATTTCAGCTCAGGGGCAGCTCAGGGGAGCTCAGTCTGCTTATGGTCTGGCAAGATGGCTCCTGGCGTCTGGCATGCTGAATGTATCTGCCCTGAAGCTGCCATGCCTGACATACAGTAGGCAAAGGTGCATGCAAGACACAGTTGTGCTTGCTTCACATACTCATGGACAGACTCAGTGTGCTCATGTGGAGTGTGATTTTCTGATGCTGTCATCACCTTGTATGGGAGAGAGTCATGGTCATTTTGATCTGGGAGGTTCTCTGCAGGATGTGAAGAAACATGATGACCCGGATCTGGTGGTGCTGGCAACAGATGAATGCCTTTTTGCAGATGAAGGCTTCAGGTAGGCTGCATTCTCCCTCTCTCCACCCTAATTTATCCCATGACAAGTAGTCATATGCAAGAACAAAATACTCATGGTCCAGATGTTTGTCAATGTGCACACTCAAATCATGTAGAATATCCACCATATCTTACATGAAACCTTGTGTGCGTTTGCAAACCTCTTGCACCTTGAGGAGTAAAGACACCATGACAGATCAACAGCTATTGTCACACATCACAACAATTAGATAACTATTTGCTCCATGTTGCACACATGCGTGAAATTGTGTCTCCGCCAGACCTGATGTCTTGCAAATTGTTAGACCTGACCTGCTGCAAATGCATGCCTGTCAAGTTAGCTCACATCATGTTTAATTTGTACTGCTGAGTCTGACAACTTCTAGTCTTGGTCGTGCAGGCCATACGCTGAGAAGTATGCAGAAAGTCAGGATGCATTCTTTGAAGACTACACAAAGGCACATTTGAAGCTGTCTGAGCTAGGAGTGAAATGGGACCCAGAGCCCATCGAATTTGACACATAAATCGAATTTGACATATAGACTCGATGACAGCAGTGGCTAGAAAGGGAACCCTTTTGTAAGTACACTACACAGCGCAAGAACCTAGTATGTAAACCTCAAAAGCACACTTTATGACTTTGGACCCTTTTTGGGGAGGTGTATTTGTTTTGTCCAGGCGTTGCTTTTGTTTCTCTGCTTGTCTGTGTTCATGCAGGGTGTTCACTGGAGCTTGTTGAGCTTTGGTAATACTCTGTTGAGCATGTCTGTGCTTGCAACACCTTTTGGAAGCAAGAGTCAATTGACTTGCAAGCTGCCTTGGTTACAACCTGCAGCAGGCTTGCATTAGTTGTGCAACAACCAAGACATTGTCAAGTTGATTAGGCAGCTGATGATCCACTGCTGGCTCCCAAATTCGACTGCTGATCTGAGTTTAAACATGTACATCAAGGTGACCATCCTTGGAAGCACAATCCTGCACGTAGCTGAAAGCTGGAATAGCACACCTGATTTGCCTATATGAGCATTGTGATGAAAATCTTGATCACTCGCAAATATTTACACAAAATCAGTATCAGGCATTGATGATTGTGCAAGCTGAGGCAGCGTCAACATGGCAATGTGTATGAATGTTATATATATATTTGCATATATAATAGCAGCTGTCGATTGTTGCTGCCACAGTACCCTGCCCTGGCTTCCTTAATCGATTTGTGTTCATCAGGCTTTGCATGCACGTTTCAAGGGGTGGCAAGGTCGATGTTGCATGCATTGGCAAGTAGTCTGCAGGCAGAGCCATTTGCAATAGCCAAGTGGAAAACGACTAATGAGTTGCCTGAGAGCAGCACCCACATGGCATCATGCGTGGCATCGATGACAAGCCATGCAATTTAGGGAAAGTCCAACAAGTCATGATGCCTGTCTGGCTGTGCAGACTGATGTTGTTGGCAACCAGAATGCAGTTTGTGTCAGAAGCCAGGAAGCTGACTGAAGTCCAATATGCCCTCTGACAGCGAAGCAACCTGCCGCAACAACGCCAGTCTGCTACGCTTGACTTGCTGATCGTCAGTCATGACAAACACCTTGTCAAAATAGGCATCTACAGGCCCAACAAGCTCTGCTGTTGCAGCCAAGAAATCAGGAATTGACATGGTCCTGTATACCTGCAGTCCAGCACAGCACACGAAGCTGTGGAGTGCTGTGTATTGTGTTGTAAGCATGCGTCTCATGCCTTGCTCCTGAGAACAACATCCAGACACCAGCTGAGGGTACATTGCTGTTACATCTTTGAACAGTCCTTCTGTGAAACGCTCGAAGAGACAGCACATCCTATCACATGGGCCAATGTGTCTCAAACAAGTGCATATGGAGAGGTAGTGTAGCATGGGGTTCAGGGTCTGCAGGCAATACAGGACTGCAGACCTAGCATAATCAGCACCACAGTTCAGCTTGTCTGGACTCACACTTAACAGCGCGAGTCCAGCACATCTGAAGTGAAAGAGCAGCCAGACTCTAAACCCTAAAACCCTCAGAGGTACAAAGTGCTACCTTGGAAGCAACTTGCTGGTAGGACGCCAGCAGCTGCCGCTCCTCTTCAACTTCAAACAGCTGCTCATCAACTTGTGCACTGGAGTCCATGGCTTGGCTGCTGACCAGTCGAGTAGGTCGAGCGAAAGCTGCCATGACCTTGCTCAGCACGCTGCTGCTGCCCCTTGAAAGTTCAGCCTGCAACACATATGTATAGCTCATGGGTGACGGTGTTTTGACCGCTAGACTAGGGTTCCGCGTGACTACCGCGTGACGGCGTGACTAGAGTTCAAGCCTGCAGCATTGAAACAGGTCACTGGTCATGATATATGGTCCAAGCCTCCCTGTCTGCAAAACACCCTAGGAAGACCCAGGGGCCACATGGTGTAGGTATGACAATGCTGCTGTGCATAAATAGATTGGACAGGGGTGCAGAAGTATGACATCTAGCAGAGTATTGTAAGCTTGACATTAGGATATTCCTCTATGCATATGTCGTAGTTCCTTACCCCTGTCCAATCTATGTATGCACAACAGCAGTGTTGTACCTACAGCTTGTGGGACTTGCAGCTCCCCTGCTACTATGCATGCACAAATTGGACAGGGGTGAAGAGGATAGGATCAAACCAGCTTGGTGAGCTGATTCTAATATGCTGAAGTCAGGCTGTGCAATTATGGGTACGTCAGACCCTACTTGTCCTCTAAACAGGGTTCCCCATGCCCCTTTACCCTAAACCTTGCATCTGTTTGGCATCCCAGGCACACCTATGCTATCCCAACACTCACAGGCATGAGGCATGATGTTTCAGAACAGATCTTCTTCTATCTCTTTCATCAAGGGGTCATGTGTGCAATGAATGTATTGTCTGAAGCAGACCTGCAGCTGGTGCACTGAAGCAGCAGCCAGGGCAGGGCTGTTGCCCCTCTGCCTCAAAACAGCCCTCACAGCTTCTATGGAAGCTCCCCCATCGACCAGAACCTGCTCCAGGCGACGTATCACAAAGTCTGTAACCTGCTGGATCTGTTGTTGGGAGATGGAAATTGGCTGCAAGGGCGCAGCCTGCTCCAGTGCTGAAGGGAGGTCAAAGGGCACATTGTTGCCTATCAGCACCTGCAGCAATAGGCAGCCTGTTTGCTGGAGGCACAACACCAGGGGCAGCCCTTGCTATGACACTGTCTGAAGCTGCAGGGTTTGGGCTTGCGTGAGATCAGTTGAAGGCTAGTGCTCATCAACTGCAGCTATGTTTCCTTCAATGATGGGGTGCAACCTGAAAAACATAGGAAAGCAGCGTTTGACATTCCTCAAGAGTTGACAAAAGCTGACCCTCAATTTATACACTACAGATGACATTGACATCACAGTAGTACACAGCATCACCTGTAACAGTCCATTGGCAATTCTGCGAAGGCCAGAGGGGTCAGCAGAGGCAGTGGGGGCGCACCCCGCCCCTATCAACCCCACCAGGCTGTCCACCTTGTCAGCCACTGACACTGTGATACCGGGTGGGGTCTGAGGCAGCGCATCACCCATGTGCCTGTATGCGTACCATTGCTACCAACAAAATGTGAGACATACAAGTAGTCTGTTTGCATGTCAGTAATATCAATGTCTCATGAGATATGCAAGCAGTCTGTTTGCATATCATTGTCATCAACATGTAAGGTACCAAGCAGTCTGTTTGCTTATCACTGCTTCCAAGAACCTCTGAGATGTACAAGCAGTCTCTTTGCGTATTTTTGCGGTCAGTACCTCCCCTGTCACTTCAGACGCCACCTCCCTCACTCCTGACATTTGTTCCTTCATGCTCTCATTGTCCATATGGAGTGTTTATAGATCTCAATTGCGGTTGACAGATTTGAGATCTATAGACCCTCAACATGGACGACGCAGAGCATGAAGGAACAAATCTCAGGGGTGAGGTGCCCCTGTCACTTCAGAGGATGTACAGCAAGGGGAAGGGCAGACATGGCTAATGATCAGGGACGCGGG
>JAABUP010000576.1_pt1 | contig 80002 bp, 95 predicted proteins | sample 5559201 | NCBI WGS metagenome assembly JAABUP01 (sample SAMN10711887, study PRJNA513373) | rock metagenome | isolation source: Antarctica rocks | place: Antarctica
AGGCGTAGCGTGCGACGTGTGAACGTGTACGCTTAGTTGGCTAAACAAGGTCTCATAATCTGTTGAATAACCAGGTTCATATGCAATGGTAAAAACGCATGACTACTAAGATGTATTCATATAAACGGGAACGCGCGAAACGCCTGTACCCTGAACCAGCCATCTTTAACAATCTTGCCAAAAACTTCCATCATCTAGAAGGCCGGCATACAGACGATGACAGGCGCTGAGGAGAGAGACGCTGGGATTTTCCCATGTGCCTTCTCAGTCCTAACGATATGGACTGCTGATGCCTCTCTCGTACATGCCCAGTCCTATACCGTGCGTAACTCAGAAGCCCACACAGTTCAACCATTCCTATCGTCCAGAGATGCCCTTAAACAGTGATCACTCTACGTAGGGAGTTGTTCCTCAACGTAGCGTCGATCAGATGAGCTTCAACAAGAGACAGGGAAGCAGACAGGTATGCAAACCGCACACAGCGAGGTATCATAATCCACCAAACTGGTCGGGCACCTCCGAACGCTGTGGCGGTTCGAACCGTCGTCATTGTGGCTACCTTCCGATGATACAGGCGGATGTGCAAGTTTGATGGCAGCACATCTCCCTAGTCATCCCCATAATCTGGTGCAAAGACGCGGAGATTTACACTGCAAAATGCTACAGGGACTGGCCAGAAGAGGCTCATTCTGTACCAGAGATGCAACCAGAATTGGGGGGGGGATATCTTATATTGTCGACGAGCATACCGCGCAACTATCTCAGAGCAGCAATACGGGGGCACCCACCTCAGACAGCGCGATCACCATCAAGTTCGATCTGTCCCAATCAAAACCTGTACGTCAAGGTCAACACCATGTGAGCAGACGTGAAGCAAGCAGAACAAAGTGCTCCCTTGAATATGACTCGGCAGACATCATCAGAAGGCTTGGGATCGATAGTGGAGTCAACAAATTGGGTGAGAACAAGAAGGCCTCAAGCTGGAGTTAAAAAGCCTTTCTCACCGCTCCGAAGACTGAGAGGAGAAGGCTAGACGGGCGATCAGTACGTCTTCCACTGATACCGTGAGAGTGAACGGCTACTACGAACCTGGCCTTCCGCCCCTTCACCAAATCACTCTACTGGCTCAAAGCCATCGGTCCTTCTCACGCGACTTCCAGATTCAGAACGTCAAGCTTCCCGACGACATGAGGGAATCTGCCGACTTCAGCGAAAATGCCTCACTTGCGCCATCGAAGCCCAAGCTGCCGGCCGAGGGGGTAACGTGAAGATATCCCACAACATAATAGGCCCTTCGCGTGAAGGGGGACTCTGACTTTCAAGAGTCCGTGACAGTGGCAGATCCGCGCACGCACCATGAGCCTCTTCAACCTACAAACAATACCCAAAGGCGTTCGAAGCCGGAAGACTCGTCTAATCCGAGAAAGATTACGATTTACAAGCAGCTGCAATTTTGACACCGAAATAAGTCATGCATGCTGTTGACTCTTCATGCTATATCCGGTTACGAACCATTCATAGGCCACAGAGGCACCCCTTAGAGGAACTCTGTCACGTGGCTGATATGATAGTTGGTTTCATACCGCTACGCTAAAGCTAAAAACACCGATTGGTCCCGACCTCCGGGAAATCTGTCACGTGGCTGATATGAATATTCATACCGCTACGCTAGCAAAGCTAAAAACACCAATTGGAAGTCCCGACCTCCGGGAACTCCACCAACTATATACGGTTCAAGTCCCCGACATGACACTCTGACCTCACTTGAGGCCGAGCTCCTGCGAGGCAGCTATCTTCCCGCATCTAATGCGAAAACCTCGTTGTGATTACGTAAGGTGCATTACGCAATAGACCCCGTAGAAGTTTCCAAGGCCGAGCGTGGCTGCGCCACAGTGGCTTTCAAAGTCGTCGAAAGTTCATTCGAACCAGTGACCCTCGGGATCCAATAGAACGATTCACCGTAACGCGTGTCGACTTCTGGGCAGCCGTGACGAATCTGAGTAGAGGATATTTATGATAGGAGAGAGGCGAAGTACCTGGAGTACAAGGCAGTGCATATAGTGTTATAATCCAGACCGGAACAACGCGATCAGATGCATCCTACACTTCCAATACTGTCACGTTGCTGATGTGAATACCGCTTAGCAAAGCTAAAAACACCAATGGGACCGGGAATCCACCAACTATATACGGGTCAAGTCCCCGACATGCCGTAGGTGTTGATGTGTTCAATCCCGTGCGATTGCATGTATGGATTCCATGCTGCCGAGTCGAATTCTTCACCATTGTTTGATCGGATTGACTTGACTTTGCAAGAGAGTTGTTGTTATTACCATAAACGAATCGGATTTTTGTTTGAGGAGAGACAAGTGAGTCTTTCTTGTGCAATCGTGTCACGGTGCTACGTCGACCGGCAAATAGGCCCGACGCTCAGCTCCTGTAATCGGCGACGGTCGTCTGAGCTTCGGCAAAGTTGGGCTACCGTGGTCGAACTTGGCTGGTATAACTCGAGGACACGCGTGGGTGTAGCCGAGTTAAGTGCCGGTCGAGTAGCGTGGGCTAGAGATGCAGAGGCTATGAGTAGGCTAGGTAACTATAGTGACTTTTTACTTTAATCTCGAATCGCTGGTTCTCCCCGACTCTCAAGTCCATCCCTTTTAATACATCGTCTTCCAGGCCTATCTTCGGTCCTTCTCGTTTCGAGTTCAATGGTGTTTCGTCGTCGGCGAGGGGAAACGTAGCGAGGACAATAGAGGCGAGCAGAGATAATAGGGCGTTTGAATACTGACAGTGATAGCCTCGTTTCGTAGTACAACGAACAAGGTTGCACCCCGTTTCAGAGTACAATGCCGGAGCTAAGCACTGGTTGCTTGATGTCGGCGATGTTCGTCGATATTATCCGAGCTTCAATTCACGATCGTGACAAGCTCCCACAATGCCAATCACCTTCGCAGATTTGGCGTGTACTACACTGTCAGCCTTTGATTCAAAGTGCAGCGCGCGATCACACTCACTCTGTCTTTTCCTGTTTCTACTACCGTCTTCCTCTTCGGCAGGCCTCTCTACAAGGCTGGACTTCACAATTCGACTGATTTGATAGAAGAGCAGCATTGGAGTTTGTGCTTGATCGAATATTTCATTGAAGGCCGAAATCCTCTTGACGTGATCGTTGTCGATTCGCCACTACCGACCACTTTGATATGAACGATAGGTAATGGCCACTTGTGATTTGGCCTCCAACTTGGCATAGAACGCTTACCAGACTTGCCGAAAGGGAATCCGTGCGTCCAATTTCGTTTTCAAGCCAAGAAAGGTCCACGGAGTCCGAGATCGCAAATTGTTGGCTTGCAAATCGAGCCGTTATGTGCTTTCGCCGGTCGCAAATGATATCCTCCGCTGGCGCCCAAGCAATATTCAAAGCAAAGAGCTGACCGACTTTCTTGCAGTAAGGCTTTGCTGGGACATGGTTTGGCAAGCCGCAAGTAGTGCAATTGACTGCTCCTCAATTCCTTTTGCCAAACGCGTCTTTGAATAGAAGGAGTACGTTCGGAGACATGGTAATGTGAAAGGCTCGTTGAGGAGATGCGATGAAGACAGGTGTAGTGCCGGTATCGCTTTCGAAGGTACTTCGATGTCGTTGCTGACAGGTGAACGCATGCGATAGCGCCGCGCCGAAAACGGTGTGAAGTTTCCTCGCGCTAAGCAAGCCATCGAGATAGTCGAGAAGACCGAAGATAAGGTCCAGTGGGTCCTGTTGCTTAGACGCATGACTGTCGATGAGCTTAGCATCTACAGTCGGGCTTAGCTATTGCCGGGATATTCTTCAAGAGCTGACACGTACCATGTAGTATTCGACGCAATTCAGGAACAGCGATGGCTGTACCTTCCTCTATTGAGCGAGTGAAGCGCTGTAGTAGCTGTGTAACTGGAGATGTTTGAGAACGATGTGTCGAGAACGATGCGAGAGGATCCTGCCATTCAGGCTGCCCGGCAAAAATGTGGAACAAGCTCGATGCGAAGCAATCTGTACCGGTATTTAGTGATCCCACAGGCCGTTCGAGGTCGCCAATCTCCTCCTCTGGGATCGCTAAAGTGCTTTTCGGGGGTTTCCTTCATGCCTGGAGCGGGCAAATAGCGGACGGGCGACCCCAAACAGCAGAGATTGGCGCCGCAGGAGTCTCACGTATCTCCTCGTCGGGACTGGTGTGTCCGGAACCTTCCATCTTGACGGTGGCACGATATGGCCTTGGAAACTCTACCCGAGGGAGCGTTGGGGTCTATTGCGTAATGCACCTTACGTAATCACAACGAGGTATGCGGGAAGATAGCTGCCTCGCAGGAGCTCGGCCTCAAGTGAGGTCAGAGTGTCATGTCGGGGACTTGACCCGTATATAGTTGGTGGATTTCCCGGAGGTCGGGACTTCCAATTGGTGTTTTTAGCTTTGCTAGCGTAGCGGTATGAAACCAACTATTCATATCAGCAACGTGACAGAGTCCATCTTACAATCCTAAATGGTATACGAACGGTAAGTTCTGGGCAGAAGCGGTAAGCACACCCGCAACAGGATACCTTGGCGAAACAAACAAAGCCGACTTGATCATTTGCGACCATTTGGTTGTCAACTCGTTCACCGCGATCATCGAATCCCAGCAAGCTTGCACCTCGCTATACAGAAGGGCTTCTCATGGGATACATGGCGGGACCTGGATGACGCCCTGAAGGACGAGCTCTACCGCATCCGTGGGAGGGGCCCTCCGCCGGATGACCCTCCGAGCTTCGATTCACGATCGTGACAGAAGCCGTCAATGTCCTCCAACTACCTTCACACTTGCCCCTTTCACATCCTCCCGTTTCGAATCGAGAGCGCCCTATGCAGCACCCTTGATGGGAGTCGAGGGGATCGAAATACGATACGTATAGCGAGACATGGGAGACGGGTCCGTACACCATACCGCACGGAGAAGTGAACAGCGTGAAATACTTCATGGGGGCGCCGCTATCACCGCAAAGTCAGGTGGGGATGCATCTTGGTTCTGTTTTCATATTTCCCCCTCTTGATGATCAAGACTCCTCTGACCGGGCCTCTGACAGCTCGGGAAACTGCGGGAGGTCCAGGACGCAGAGGCAGACGCCGCGGACCCGGAGGTCCGTTGAACGGCAGATCCTACCGCGGCATGCATAGTCCAACCCGCACTAAGGACTCCATTGGCACACCCGGTCTTGGACGTTGCATAGTGATCGAAGTAAGCTATGTGACTATGCCTGAGAAGACTGTTATGTTTTTGAATGGTCGGGTTGCGTAGGCTGAAGCATGCATACACGTGCGTGTCATACATAGTATACCCGAGAAGATGTTACTCCTGAGATTGTGACACTCTCGCCATCCATTGACGCAAGGTGTCCGCCAGAACACCAGGAAGCGCCTCGACATCTCGTAGCACGACGAAGAATTCGAAAGGAAAGGTGTCAAGATACCGCTGCATCTCGAGCTGCATTTCTCCATTGACATTCTTGTATTCCACCGTTTGCATTGAAAGAATGCTCGGGCGCGTCGAGGCAAACTCGGTGACCGAAGCAGTTGAGGTTGCGGATTGGTGCAGCGAGTCAACAATAATGAAGACGATCATAACCCGTTCTTCTAGGGCGCGGCGGAGCAGGGTGCGAAGGCGGTGGTGATCTTGGCAAACGCCGTCGGATATGATGATTTGAAGCTGCCACAGGTCTGGGGCTGATGAAGACGATGTCTGTCGTTGTCGTGCCTCAGCAAGGACGCTGAGAGTCCGTTCAACCAGCGCGGCAACATCCGTCCGCTGCTGATCGAAATTGAAGCTGCTCATAACCTTCGCGCCATCTACATCGGTAAAGCTGGTTTCTCCAAATTGGTGGAGAATGTCCACACTTTCGCCGAACCTCGCAACGGATACTTGACCAACCTCGAGCTTGTTGAGAGCTTGCGAGACGAGTGCCAGGGTCTTGTATGCTAGATGTACCGAATGCGACTCCGCCATGGACCTCGAGTCGTCGAGAGAGAGCAGTACCTGGTACTCGCGCCGGCTAGGCTTCGTACGTCGGAGCCAGATCTTGTCTTTCGTATACTCGCTTGCGATGTAGGGTATGATTTTCCGCATGTTGAGTCGCTTGCCTGTGCGAAAATCACCCTGCAAGCGGGTCGCAAGAGTCGGCTCGAGGATGAGGCGAAGCTGTTCACATAAAGCGTACGAGAGATCGCTTGTGAGATTTGCATAATAACGCCATAATTCCTCTCCGTCGGAAGGAGCCTGAGGCAAGGGGGCCGCGTCGCGTATATTCATCTCCGGGTCCACATCGGGCTTCGCCTCGTCGGCTGCCTCAATCGTTTTCTCTTCATCATCGAGACCCATTGGAAAAGTCCCAGCAGGGTCAGGAAGATCTCCGGCAACGTCGGCTTGAGTCGGCATCTCTTCGGTTGTCTGGCGATTCTGCTCGAGTCCAGGCTTGATCACTGAGTCTGGTTCGCGCTGAGACGGTCGGCTTGCCGCTTGCGCCTCCGCGTCTTCCATACCCGATGGATTCTGCATGTCGCCTTCCATTTCGTCATCAAGTATGTTGAGGTCAGCCAGCTTCTGCCTCTCCTCCTCGCCAGCAGGTCCAAGGGCCTGCATGTCCTCGTCGGTATCCTCCTCTCGAAGATATTCGACTTGACCCGGAGCTACATCTGACGCGTCAGTGGCTTTCTGGGCAGTCTCCCCGCGCTGTTGCTGCGCAATGATCTCATCGCGCCTGCGACGGATGTCCTTGAGGATGTTACCAAGACTACGAGAGGACTGAGGCTGCCCGTCGGCGTCGCTTGTCGTGGCAGCACCGGTAGAGTCAGCCAGACCATCTGTGTCTTTCCCATCTCCTGTTGGACTGCCTTGTGATTGGCGAGAGTCGACTCTATAACCAGACTCAGTCACGAAATTCTTGTATTGCAGAATGCTCACCCCTCGCCAGGTGGTGGCAGACCATTGTTGCCATCTTCCGCGTTCTTCTCCCCCTCGTCCTGCTCCCTTTGTTGAGGTGTTGAGTGTGGTTGGTCACGTGATCCAGCAAAACGCTTGCCAAACTTTCTGACGTCCTCCGCCTGAGCATCGTTGGATACCGAGATGTCAAGGTTCTGGTTCGCAGTCTCCTCCGGTTGTATCGAGTCCTCCTCCGTATTGCCACTCGCCTCGGGAGCATCCTCGAACGCCTCTCCGTCATCCTGGGATGCTTTATCCGCATTACCTCCAACGCTGCCATCTGAGCGTTCGTCGTCCTCGCCTTCCGACAATCTCACATCCTCATCAGAGTCTTTCGCTGGCTCATCATGCTCGTCGGGCTCTAAGTCGATGTCCTCAGGAAGATCGAGCTTGTCGCCCTCAGGTATCACGACCTCAGACTGGTCCTGACCTGCAGGGTGATCCTCGCCCTCGTTGTCAAGATCTTCAATTTCGTCGGCGTGATTTTCATTATCGCTAATGTTGTGCTGGGTATCCTGTACGGGGTTCTCTGCTTCGTCTGCCTCATTTTCCTTCTGCTTGCTGGATATACCTGCCTCGATCTCCTTGGCACTGAGATCAGTCTGGCCGCCGCTGTCCTTCGTCTTCTCATTGGCCAAGTCCTCGTCTCCGTTCTGATCATCTTCAGTTTCCTCCTCTTTACCCCAGAACTTCTCGTCGACTGCGCCGGGGTCAAGTGGATCGACGTCCCGGACGTGCTCATCATGCTCGTCATCCTCGGAACCCTCCTTGCTTCCGTCCTGCTCATCCTTCTCCTTGCCCTCTCCCATCGCTCCTTCGAAGTCCTCATCCATTGACATTGCGTCATCCTCATCTTCTTTTTCCCCAGTCTCTCCCTCCGCTTCCTCCTCTTGCTCTCCCTGGAGGCCTTCGATCTGTCCCTCCTCCTCGATCTCGGAGCCGACATTCTTGTCACCTGTACCTGTGCCCATGCCGGTACCTTCGGTCGCGTCGCCATCCTGCCCGCCTTTGTTTGTATCAGACCCTTCCGATGGTTTGCAGAACCCATCTTGCGCGAGATCGAGCATGACGCGGCCAAACACGTAGCCGAGCTTGTAGACTGATTTGACAGTAAACGCGTCTGCTATCACCGTCTGCGCGAGTGAGTCGGCCAAGATCTCGATGAATGGCACCACGCGTGCAAGGCATAGCGGGGCGGTGGAACAAGACCCTCGGGCGCTCAGCTCGACCGCGATAGAGTCCGTCAAGGAGTATGTCTTCTCAGTGACCTCTGGAATGCGTAGCGAATGCAAGCGGACACGTTGCTGAGCGAAGCCGGTTGGTATGTGTAGTCGATCGTCGCTTTCTGGATCGCCCGTCCCTGAGGTTCTGCCTTGGACTCGCTGGGCCACAACCAGTAGAGCCTGAATAAGATCGTCGCTCTGCGTCCATACTGAGGGGGACACATCGGTATCGCTACCGAGGATCGGAAATCCGGCCATGGCTCGAATCATAGCTGTCACAGGGATGAGTAGGTGTCGGAATTCCGTCGTCGACATGCACTGTGCGCTGAGGCCTTGAACAAGTCGGGCCCGAAAGGCGGTGGTCTGCCTCAGCAAGTCGATCTCATCTTGATTCTTCATTAGCGTTTATCTCGAGCGGAGCTGTGTCGTGCTTACCAAAGGTGAAGATCGAGCAGCCAGATATTTGAGCTGTCTGTGTAACCGATGATAATGCCTTTACCAGTGACGAGATTTGCAATCCGAAAGCATGTACGGCGGCCAGATCTCCCGAACTCGGCGTAGCGTTTTGCAGCTCTCGAAATCGCCAGATTCCCTCTTCGACCTCTCGTAAGGCGTCCTGGATGCGCCGGGAGGATCGTTCGGCCTCCAGGAAATAGGTGGACAAGTTGTCACCGCCAACGATCGATGGCGCAGCGGAACAATGCTGTAATCGTTGCAGTAGGATTGCGAGACGCGACAGCATATGTACTTCGCTCACCAAGCTGAAGGACGTTAGCGTCATACTGGTCCTTTCTACGGACGCCTTACTGATCTCGCTCGCCGAGCGCCGTCGCGAAGAGGGACTCTGCGAAGCCGATTCCGCGCTGCAGGTCTTGCGAAGCCATGTCGGGATTGTGAAAGTTGGAGGCGGCTCTCATTGCCGTCATCAACACCACTTGGCGATGATGATAGCTTTCGATTTTCGAAAGGCCAGACGTGTCGAATGACTCCGGCAGGTTCTGTAGTACCAGTTGCGGCCTGGCAGCCATCCACTCGATGGACTGCTGTCGCCGCAGCAGGTCGGCACGGAGGCTCTGCGAGAAGCCGCTCGCCCGCAAAGCTTTGAGCAGATCTGCAAACGCCTTGCGTTTGCGGCTGGCGAGATTTTTTACGACTTTGGTGTTATCTTTTGTGAGTGTTGCCGGTGTAGCCTTTCTCAGCGCTGCTGCTGTTTCGATGATATCGACGGCCATTGCGTCTAGTTGCGATCCATGTGGGAAGGGCCATTCCGGAAGAGTGTGCGCAAATACCTGTTGATACCTGTCAAAGGTGTCGCCCAGTCGAGCCAAATGTTCAGGCAATGCGTCCTCGTGGCGCGACCGGGCTTGGAGCGCCTCAGAGCGAATGAAAGGCGTGCTGAGATTACAGGCCCTCCTGGGGTCCGACGCTTGAGGGGCATCCTGTGCACAAACCGATGATAAGTCTGCAAGCATAGGCGCCACGGGTTGTTGCAGAACTTCGCGGAACTTTCGAATGCTTCGGTAAAGCTGTCGGTGCGATTTTTGCGAACTCGCCTTCAGAGCGAATACATTGACGTCTTTCCAGCTGGCCAACTTTACGAAATCCTTGATCGACCGATCGATGACCGCTCGTTGAGTGCCCAAAGATTCCCGGATACTACCGCTGAATAGCCCCGCATTGGCAAGGACATTGTGGAGCATTGTTGATACCGCGGCGAGATTCCTGTTTGCTCCCGTATCTGATTGCGAGAGCTCCCTTGTGAGTCTCCGAAAGCAGGCAAGCACCGACAAGCGAGAGGCGAAGTGTCCCAAAGTGCTGCTCTTGAGATACATAGCAATCATTGGTATTAGCGCCTCGATATGCCCAGAGTTATCGTTGACCGATGTCGCGCCGTGTATTAGAGCACCATACAATCTGATTGTCCACTCCGCGTCACTCGCAATGTACTGGCTCGCTTGATCGTCGAGAAGACGCGTCCAAGATGATAGCTCGAGCCTCCGCCAATCGATGATGAGCTCGGATATCTTTTGTTGATAAGATTTGAGGGAATTGTCGCGGTTGGCGTAAGATTCCCAGTCACTGGTATGCTGTAGGAGTAGCTCCAAAGCCGCCAAGATCATCGCCACTGGACTGTTGCTGTCTAGGTTGAGCAGTCGGTCGCAGCGATCGCGAATATGCTGCAACACCATCTGCTCTGGCCACTCAGCAATGAGGACGTCGATCCGACAGATCAGACCAGTGACGATAGAGTGCGCTTTGCGGATTTCCGGCTTATTGGGGGAGGTATAGAAATTGGCATGACTGGGAAGTGCTTGATTGGATGCATACCTTTGATGCAACTGGTGCACCTGGAACGCCAAGCTGGTGTGATCGAGATCTTCTCCCGAAGCTGCAACGTCGAATGAGGTAGCAAGCAGCTCATTCAGAGTCTCTGGAAAGAGCCCTTTGCCGGAGTCTCGTGAAGTAGAGTCGAACGCCTCAACGATAATGCGATGGAAGCTGGCGATATGTCGGGGAGTGAACCTCCTCGGTTCCTCATGGATCGCTCCATTTGGCATTCTCATGCTCTCGGCCGCTTCACCGAGATCGTCGTACTGTGGGAATAATTCGGCAAACTCCTGCGCCTCCAGTTCGTCGTCGGAGAGCACTTCCATGTCGGTCTTCCTGACCCGGTATAGGCTCTCAGCCTCCTGCGCTTCTTGCTGCTCGCGCGACCGAACCGTGCTCCACGTCTGGTATAGCCCATCGAGCGGAGATTTGAGTGACGTGAAATTGGACATCCCTTCACCACTGAGGCTGATCTCGTACAAGCAAGCAGAGGCAACGAGAAGTTGCTGGCGGACGTCATCCGTGGGGAGACACGCCGAGCGTTGCACAGCGTCGATCGCCCTGACGGTCGGAAAGCCCAAAATTTCTGGATCCGGGAACGGAACTGCTGATTGGCGCAGTCTCATTGCTCGGGCGAGACAGCGCATGCCGAACCTCGCGAATAAGACGGCAGTGATGATGGGGCTGACGAGGTCCGCGAGATCTTGGTAGTTGACGGAGAGCCTCCGCACAAAGGCAGCTGCAGCCTTTTGAAACGCATCTTCCCGTAGTGACGCTCGAGGATCATCAAGTCGGAGAGCTTGAACGAGCTGGTCCAGTCGCTCATCTGCCAATGCCTCGATTTGGAAGCCCTGTATCTCATTGAACAGAACAGCGAGCCGTCCAGGATTGCCAGGGCGATTGATAGCGGGTCCGAGAGAAGCTGACTCGTCTCGAAGTGCCTGGAGACAAGCGAGCACACGCCAAGCTCGTTCGGAATCGCTGACGCCCTTCATGGCGACCTCACCGTACTCGATCGCGGCCAATTCTTCTTCTACTAGCGCGATTCGGAGCACAGCCATCTCCCCGGAAAGGATACGACGGACAGCTGGGTCGATGGGCACATTCGTGACGTAGAGGTTGAGAAGGAATTGAGATGTACCGAGCCATAATCCGCCCAATGCGGAGAGATCGTTGGTTACGCGTGCGACCTCGGAGAGCGGGGAGAACAGGTAACGAGTTGAGCCTTGCCGCAGGGCCTCAGCTGGTCCATGACCGCTAGGCAAGGCCGTCAGTTGCGCAAGCAAATGGCCAGCGTCGCGATGTTGATCGAGGTGAAGACCACATGACGAGACAATCTGAATTCAAGCGTAAGTTACGACAGGGTGATTTAGGCGCCGAGCCGCACCATATTGATTGATTCCAAAACCAAGTCGAGGCTTGCATCCTTGCGGTTGAAGTCTCGCTTGGCATCCGATGTCACTGATTCAACGGAAAACCGCAGCGCAGACTCCTCTTGCTGGACCTCATGCAGCCTTACGGTATGACTCCTGCGGGACACGTATTCAGGTGATGCCTCAGAAATCCAGAAGACCTACCCGAAGCGGAGGACAGAAGCTAATTGCGTCGATGCGAAAAGTTGCGCCGGACCAAGCAGAGACTGCGCAAAGTCAGGGACGGACTGACTGTCTTGCAGCCAGTACCTCACCTGACCATCACTTTCGTCATGATCCCACAGTCTTGAGAGCCACCCGCTGATCGCACGCAGTCTAGTTCCAAGACCCGAGGCTTGAAACCCAGTCAGCAGGCATCATTCCCGAGAGGACAGTCTCACTTGGCGCAAAAGCTATAGAGATCGTATCCAACAGGGATGATAGCGCGATGCCGGGTTCCCGCACTAAACAAATCAGAGCATCTTCGTCCGAGTCCTATGAGGACGGAAACTCAGCGCAGATCCGACATGCGAAGGAACAAACTCACGCCTTTGAACGACGTCGCCATCAGGCGAAGCTCCAGTATAGCGAGTATGGGCCAATCACTCCTCCCCGGACCGGGAATCGATTGCTGTCTCGCCGGATCGGTCTAAACATTGTTAGCTGTACTTTTAGCCGCAGGCGATCCCAGCACACCGAGGGCAAGCTCTCGAGTAGCGCACTCAGCTGCTGATAGACGGACAGCTGCGTGGACGTGGTTGACCCGACAATCATAGCCTGTAACGTCGAAGAAAGGAGCTCTGTAGGGCATCCATCAATACGAGGCCCAACATCCTCATTCCTCACCTCGATCTTCGACGGACTTGAGAGTTTGAAGCAGTTCATGCGGGAAAGTCGGGCTCGCCGAGGCGCTGTCAAGGAATAAACCCCAAATTTCGGACTGTCCTAGACCCGTGGTGATTTCGACGGCTTGAGCAAGGCCATTGAGCTTTTCGAGAGCTGCAGCGAGTGGTGTGAACTGCTGCAATTTCGGAAGCAGCCATCCGGCCAGCAACTGGGTGGAGGAATAATCGAAGGAATCGGACATGGCGTGTGCTTCGATGATTCTGAGGTGGACATGGATGTCTTCGACTGCTTTTAGTGTTGGAAGCTTTCGTACCGTTAACGACTGGGATTCAACCCATTTAGTAAGGCTTACCTGACTTTGAGTGGACGATTCTGGGCCGATCAGACTGATAAGGCGGTCATGCAGGATCTCCCGGAGAATCGAGACAAAAGGATAGACGTGAGTGCTAGCGGACAGTCTTCGTCGTGATGCGCTCAGACGTGTCGCGGCCGCAGACACAGACAGGACAGTCTTAGCGTTCGCGGAGTTTGCTACGTAGTGCTGAATGTCGCGGCGACGCAGCTCATTGCGCAGCAGGAGTTGTAGTGAGCGAAAGATCCAGTCCGGCACCTCAGTTTTGAGATTTGCATTCGAGGCGAGATTCAAGGGCTGCAGGCCGTCAGCGAAGTCAGTCTGAGACCGCACGCGCCTACCATAGCAGCGCTAAAGGCCGTCGGCAATCCCTGATCGCGGATGACCTCGCCGTGTTGCTGCAAGACGGCGGTCCGCATTGATTCGTCACTCAAAAAGGCGATCGCATGAGAGTACAGATCGGCTGGCTTCCGCTCGACCGTAGTTGGAAAACGTCGGAAATAGGGCATCGCTTGCATAGATTGCAAGGTTACAGTATTGGCGACATGCGAGACGACCGGCAGCAACACCTCAGAGATGCGCTGGTCAGGCCACGATGAATCGAGCGACAACATTGACTGAAGGGTTGACTGCTTTGCGAGCGACGGTGAAGGCGTGGTCGATCTGTTCGGAGTGTGACTAAGGAAGAGCTCTACTCCTCGATTACGCATGGCGCGCGACAGCTCGCCATGTCGAGGATCATAGGTCATGAATAATCGGAAGTCTGGGTGAGGCTTGATGATTTCGGGAGCACCCGTTGCCGAGCCCTTCTCGTTCAACACCAAGAATCCGTTGGACTCGCAAAGGCTGTTGAGGCGATCGAGGACGGATGAACTGCACAAGTTGGCTTCAGAAATCAGGAACCAGCTCCCGCTCCGGATTGCGTTGAGCAGCTCGCCATCAACCCATGCGAAGCCGGCGGACTTCGGTCCAGCCTTCCTTATAAGCTCAAGAGCGGTCATGGCAGAGGAATTGTCGTGAACGGATGGGAGCTGCTCCGTGATCTCTTTACTCGTTCGAAGCAAATTATCAAGAGATTCAGCGTCGCCCGGACGGACACTGTCGTACGCGTCGCGGAGCGACTTTGACAAAGCCGCCATCGAAGGCTCGTGGTCACAAGCGGCTTCGATCAATCGACTTATTTCCTCGTAGAATGACTGCACCAACCGACCAATGTCTCGCTGCTCGAAGCTGCCGAGAATATCGGAAGTATCCACTCCGGGGTGCATCGCGAACTCGCCCATGGTACGGCCAGCACCCTCCGCCACAGAGCGAATAAGGCTTCGCTTGCCAGCACCACTCTCGCCAGCAAGGCTGACCACCCAATTCATTTCGACGCATTTCAACACCGATTCTGCAATATCGAGGTGCTCGTGGTTGATGTTGTGACGGACGGTAGAGCTGCCAGAGCGCGGTACAAGGGAATGGCCAATCTGGAACCACTCGGGAGTAAGGAAGGGGGTCGGCCTGATGCCATCGCTATCCATACCGAAAATGCTGCCAAAGATCTGCCTAACAGCTGACCGATCCCGCTCGTTTCGGAAGCGCTGCTCGTATACCAGCTGCAAATGCTCGACGGGGTCTGATGTGGTCTCGAGGCCATTAGGTGACGATAAGAGCTGGAACCACCGGAAAAGGTCCCGAAGATTGAACTCCCATGGACTCCCCTCCTGACCAACGATTCTGGTCACCATCGTCACATCCCGGATCGCCTCGTTGAAGGCGATCATGTTCTCCACCATGTTGAGTGGCACGGGATGCAGATCGCGGCATATTAACACGAGGTCTTCGCGGGTTTGCTCTTGAAGATAGACCTTGGTGAATCGATTGAGGAACGATCTTGGCAGTCCCTTACGACCCCCGCCCTGCTGCAAAGGATTCTGAGCCGCGAGAATGCGAAAAGCGGGATGCCGATCGAAGGATCGACCGAGTTCAGGGATGAAGACTTTGCCACGGTGATCGAGAACGGCATTCAGCCCTTCGAGAACGGTCTGGGACGCTAGGTTCATCTCGTCAAGCAGCACCCAGTCGCCATTCTGCATGGCGTCGAGAAGTGCTGCATCATGCCACTGGAACTCGCCGGCTTGACCGCCTTCAACAGGCAGATCCGTGCCAAAAAGATCGATCAGGTCGGTCTGATCAGATAAGTTGATGCGCTGAAGGTGATGGCCAGCTAGTGCTGCCAGAGCTGACACGAGACTCGTCTTACCCACGCCTGGACTGCCTTCGAGCAAAATGGCTTTGGGCAGTTGGCACGCTCGGAGAACTCGCATGGCGTTTAGAGCGGTCGTCGGAGCCTCGAAGCGGAAGCAACTCGATCCGGGCATAAGGGAGCCTCGAGGAATGGCAAACCCGCCAACTTCGACTTCGTCTTGTGAGATCTTCACAACCAAATCGGCCGGCATGGCTACCGGTCCGGTGGTCGACAAAGTGGAAGCAAGCGCGGAGAGTTGTTTGAGAGAGTCGGATCGCAGGGAAGAAAAAGATTGCGCTGAAAGACTTGCGATTTGGGGCAATGACTCGAGCCCATCCACGACAACCATTTCCCCGCCGTGGTGCTGGGGATTTCGTTAGCATGCATCTTTCTCTCCTGACTCAGACGTGTGCTCACAAAGGCGTGAGAGGCATCGAGAATTTGCCGGTTGTAGACGTAATCGCAAAAGTCAAGCCATGCCTTTCTCCTTCGTCAGCACCCTTGGCCAATGAATGTATGAAACCTACCAGAATATCTCGTAATCCCGTTGCAGACCTGTCCCCGATTCTGCTGCCGAACCAGTCGAAGAAGTCCAATATGAGCGGTCCGCACGGCTTCAGCTGCTCGTCTCTCCATGACTGCTCTAAGATCTGGAGCAAGTCCCGTCGATCAGTGAGTGGTGGAACCCAGATCTCGGTGAATCGATTCCTGAGAGCAGGAGATAGTTCCTTCTTCCCAAAGTCGCCCCCTGGGTTCATCGTCGCTACCACATGGAAGCCGGGTTTTGCGATGAGAGTGGCGTCGTCGATGTCCCAACCACCTTTCTCAGCTAGGACAAGAGTTCGACCGGGTTCGAGAACGGAATTTAGGCGCTCGAGGACCGAATCATCCGCCAAGGCCACTTCGTCAAGGAGCAGTAGATCGCCTTTCTTCATGGCATCGACCAAGGGTCCATCAGACCATTCGAATAGTGCCGAGAGTTGTTTGATTTCGAGCTGACAGGCATGAAGTGGTCCATGGTCGACCACACCCTCTCGGAGGAGATCGTCGCAGATAGCCATAAGGTCATCGTCCGACGCCGTGGACGATACGCGAGATACCGTGGACAGATATGCAAGCATTTTCGCTCTCCGTTCCTTCCGATTGCGTACGGGTCGTTGGCTTCCGAGCAGATCTGCAGTCTCCATGTTCTGATGACAGTTCACGCCGATGACCTGTTGGGAGAAGGCCTGGGCGATGACATCACATACCGACGTCTTCCCACAGCCCGTCTCACCGACGAGGAGAACCGGTTCGTTATGGGCAAGTGCAAAAGCCACAAGGCCGAAGAGGCGCTGCATCGCTCTCGTCCAAACCAACTTTGACACTGGCATTGTTTCGAACGGCAGGCGGGAAAGGAGGCCACTCGATGCTGGCTCGAACAGTCGATACATCACACCTTCGTCGATGACGACCCTCATGACTTCCTCGATGACCTGCTTGATGACGACCCTATCGTCCTGTTGCCTTGCTTTTTCGGCTAGAAGCATGTAGCCGTCCTCCGCAAGCTGCTGATATCCGACAGCACCCCGTTCGGCCCATCGAAACAGGTCCCGCAAGGTTGCGAAAGACTGCTTGGACTCGAAGACGCGAGATGCCTGCCGACGATGGCGAAGCTCCTCGAAGACCTGCACGATACGCCTGGCGTAGGAAGGAGCGATCTGGCAGCGTTGATACAATATGTTCTCCAGCTCATCTTTCGGGACATCGTTGAAGTGAACCTCGAGAAAGCGATTACGAAAGGCCCGTGACAGGACCTTCCGGCCAGCATAGAGTCCCGGTGGGTTCTGAGTAGCGAAGAGAATGAAGTTCGGATGCGGCGTTATGACTTCTTGCGTCTCCGGAATCACTAGCTCGTGATTGTCATCTAGCAGCCGGTTCAACGCTTCCAGCACATCAGTCGGTGCCAGGTTTAGTTCGTCAAGGACGATCCAGTGACCCCGTCGCACAGCAGTGACAAGGAGACCCTCCTGGAACACCAAATTGCCAGTTTGAGGATCGGTGACGTAACTACCGAGATACTCCTGGATGTCGGTATGCTCGTGGTTGTTAATCCGGACGAAACGATGACCCGTCTGACGAGCGAGAAATTCGACAGCGCTTGTCTTGCCGCTCGACGTAGGGCCCTGAATGAGGACAGGGTAACGATGTGTCAGGATGACCCGGGCAAGATCGGCGAGCTTGGCTTGAACCGACGCCGTAATGATATACCTCGACTCAGGTGAAGGTGGTAGTGGTCCTCGACGTAGCCAAAACGGACCGAAGCGGATGAAGTCGTCGCGATCAACGGAAGACGGAAGGCTGGGTATTTGAGCCAGCACCGCCCCAGCGTTCTTCATAGGCGCCAGTAGATACTGCTCACAGACCCCATGAGCGCGCTGTGCACTCGTAGCATCGAGAGACATGGTGAAAGCCATGAGACATCCCTCCCACAGCCCCCGCCGCAGACCGAACATGGGAGCCAACTCGACGGCGAATGTGAGAGCTCGCGCAAGGGTGCGCATGCTGTAATTAGGCGCGGCGTTCGAGGCGTCCACGATTTCCTTCGCTGAGGACAAACGCTTCAGCGTGGAGTACATCTCGACAACATCGAGTATCGCGCCCTTGTCGCCAGCGGCAGCATCTCCGAGATACTGCCCAACGATATGGATGAGCGCCTCGCGGTCATCGTCTGGCGGAGGAACGTAGATTTCCGTAAAGCGTGAACGGAGATTGGGCGGGAGGTCCTTCTTACCGACGTCGGTCGCAGGATTCATGCATGCGAAGAGGCGGAAATCAGGATGACGCTGTATCGGCTCAGTGTCGCCTCGTTCGGTGAGTACCAGGGACGCGGCAGATCCCTCAAGAAGGGTAGATATCGCCTCAAGGGTCTCCTGAGATGCCAAATTCACTTCGTCAAGCAGAAGCCTTCCTGTATGTCAGCTCCGCTATGGGATGAGCTGTGAGCTTACCATTCTCCCGACTTCAGCGCTTTGACAAGTGGACCTTCGACAAACGAAAAGACCAGCCGGCTCCTCATCTTGACATGGTGCACGTCGAACTCGGCAATGTCCACAAGCAGGCTTTGCCATCGCAGTACTGCCTTAAGCACCTTGCTGTTGATTATCTTCCTTTTCTTTCGAGGCGAGCCTGACTGCGTTTCGGTATCCCTGATCTCGGCGTGAGCGCAGATACGGTGCTTCGTGATCGAAGAACGTACGCATCTTGCTTTGAGAGCTTTTCAACCGCTCGGCGAGCGGATTGAGCCCATAGATCTGCACACCGATCCCACCTCCTCCCGTTCAGCGCCCTCGAAACTGCTTCAAGGTAGACTCCATTCTGTGGTTTCGCCATACTGAAGGTGTCGCAGAACAACTTCTGCCACCGAGCATGTAGTGCTGGCGCTGAGATAGCGGCATCGAGCGGTTTATAGCCACCGAGGAGGTCGCTGCTCTCGGTTTGAGTCGACAGGTTGAGCACGCTGAGTGGTTTGCGGCAAGCGTTTGCGATGAACTGCACAGCAGTGGTTTTACCGGTACCCGTCTCACCAACCAGGAGGACGGGTTCACCCATATTACCTGCAACCGCAATGCGTTCGAGGAGGACGAGGGACGGCCTGGTAACAGCGAATGGCCGCTGAGATGACGGGAAATCGCGTGGATCGGATGAAGCGACTGGCAAGCTTGTTCTACCTATGCGAAGCTGTCGCGATCGAGGAGACGTTTCCAGCTGAGGCTTCCGTATGTTGAGCAAAGCGATTGCCCTTTCGTTATCCATACCGACCTTCTCGGTGATAATACGCATCGCGCGAACCTTCACCTCGATTGACTGAGGCTTGTTGTCGAGGGCCGCAAGGAACATATCCGCGGCTTCTAGTAGAACTTCGTCCTGAAAGACTGGGTTTGCGAAAGCACTCCCTTCCGCTCGCTCGAGTGCCGCCAAAGACGCGAGTGGCGGGAGATTTCTCTGGACCCTTGCACACCACTTCTCAAGATCACGAAGACCGATGTCACGCCCTTTGACATGACCGCCCACCTTGGCGACAGGTCGCAGCTCACTCCAGACGTCAATGGAGATCGTGATCACCGAGCTTGGAAGCTGCTTGAACTTGGCGGACAGGATGGCCAAGATATCGTCATCGGTCGGACCGTCGAGCGTGATCTCGGTGAAGTTGTGATTGCCGAAGAAGCTCGATGTCGCAGTGGCTTCCTGCCGAGTCGTACGAGTCGCAAAGATGGCAAACCCTTCACCAGCTTCAATCGTGTCCCGTCCGGGTACAGCAAGGGTAGCTCTCCTTCCTGCTCGTCCACGAGTCAAGCTCCTGGTGAGACCGGCCACGGTGACTAGCATCTCCAGGCTCGCGCGATCGATGTCGTCGAAGACAACCCATCGACCAGCTCGCACGGCCTTCGCCAACGCGCCTTCCATCCACTCGAATGTACCAGGCTTGGTCTGCGACGAGATATATGTGCCGATGAGGCTTTTGACGTCGATGGTCGTATCGGCAAGAGGGATGGTAAGAATAGGGTTGGTTGGCTGTTGAGAGGGATAAAGCTGGGAAGAGAGGTAGTGAAGGATATGGGTCTTCCCGGATGATGTTGGCGAGGCGAGAAGGATCGGCACGCCAAGCTGGAGGTTTGGAGATATCTGTTGGAGGGCGGATGTGGAGGCGGAAGTCGGGACATGAATGAGGTCTGGTAGGACCGCTCCGCTGGGTATTGGAGCGCGGATCAATAATACGTCCGCGATGAGAGCCGTTCGGGTTGATAGCTGAGACGCATCTAAGGAACATGCAGGAGACGGATTGGGAATTATGTCTGCAGCGAGGATGTCTGCTCGCTTTCGGGAATCTAGGAGCTTTCAGTGGAGTTCGTTGTCTCGGTCAGCTGTCACTCACGATCTGTCGCCCTTCTTGCCTCCAATACGGGTATAATCCAGCCGCTGACCATGACCTTCCGGACCTCATAGCCGTTTGTTGATAGCTTGACTACCTCATCGCCATACGAGACCTCCACGGTGACTTCGTCCACTTCACCGACCCATTCCTTCTCCATCTCCAATCTCTCGACCTCACTCCATTCCCTCTGAACCGCAAGGATTTGTATAGCGAGCAGTCGCACCCCCCGGTCCGGATGTTGCGTACGCAGAAGGTGCAGCGGAGCTGATGGCCAGTCATTGCGCTTCGCGATGAGAGGGTCCGCGGTGATCAGACGTAGGTATGCGAGAAGATAAAGGTGAAGTCGGTGCGACGGAGTGGAAGCGAGATCTTCCTCGGCAATGGCGGATAGAGGGGAGGAGCGAAAAGGTGAAATGGCGATGAAGGCGGTCACGAGGCTATTCAACAAGTCAGCATCGCTCGAGAGGCTGTCTTACGCACCTCCATAGCTCCGGTCTGATTTCCGGTAGCATCGCCAAGACTGCTAGTCGCCGCTCCCATTGATTCAACTCGACTCCCTCCGAATTTTCATGCCATCGTGCGAGCAAGTCGAGCACAACCTCACTGAAGAGCAATGAGACGTGTGACGATATACCTTCGCAGCTTGCGAGAAGGGAGAGAGCATCTAGGAGCTCCCGAGCGGAGTGAGCAGGTCGGGAGGGGTCCGGAAAGGCCACATCCCAGAGTACGATAGGTATGTCGGAGGGAAAAGTGGAAGGTCGGACATCGTAGCCAAGGACGCTGAGCAGCTGGACCGTCCGAGCCCTCAAGTCAAAGGATAGAGGAAGTGTCCTAATTCGAAGCGTCAGTCAACGCATCAATGGTGATCCGTGGACGTGGGATGAGTGCTCACTGCGAATGATTAGTGCCGATTCGAGAGGGCCCAGCGATCGCATTCTGCGACACCGCTTCCATCTGGAGAAACGATCGGGATACGATGGAGAGTCAGCAATCGCTGTAGAAAGGTTCATGAAAGGTCATCCAACAAATCCAAAATTTTTGGATGATGGAACGGAAGCATTTTGCGATTTACTTGAGAGCCAAATCGATGCTTTGAGTCTTGGCATGTCGCTCCATCCGCTTCGCTCCCAGAGTTGCAGACCCCACATATCCAATGTCTATGAACGTAGACCTGAGATAAGTCGGGAAGGCGCAAAAAGCAGTTTGGAACGGGGATCGAACCCGCGGCCTACGGATATGATCAAGCAGCATACTTGCAATCCGACGCAAAACCACCCTGCTCCCCAAACGACCTTCGATTCCATTAGGATGTTCCTTATAAACTGTTTTACGGTCAATTCGCACGTAGGGATGCAAGAGGATCATCTTCACCGACATGAAAGTACTAGTCCTCGGCTCAACCGGCTTTATTGGCAGTCCAGTAGCGCTGGCCTTCGTTCGAGCGGGACATATCGTCTATGGGCAATCCCTCCATAGCCGCAAACAGATTGGCGGTCGATGAGATCGTGCCAGTAATCTGCGACCCGCACTCTGAGGATGGCAAGAAGGTCTGGGGCGAGAGAGCAACTCAGGTAGACGTGGGTACGCTCCTCATCGTACAAGCTGGATCCATCTGATATATGGCGGCAGTGATCGATGTACTCGGGTCTAGCGGACCTACCAATGCCCTAGCGAGCTTCCATCACTTCCTCGACTTGGTGAAAACACGCCCAAGAGCAGCTCCGAAGGCGATGTACATCTACACGGGTGGACTGTGGTCTCTTTCACGCGGAGCTGGCGGTCTGATACGTGGACGGATGAGAGACAGCCCCGGTCAGATTATCTGGAGGCGGTAGGATGGAGAGCTGAAATCGAGCATCCGCTCCTACTAGGTGGGTCAGATCTTCCTCGAAATCGGTGAATGAGGACTGACGGGTGATGAATAGAGGACAAGGTGAACGGCATCGTCATCCGTGGACCGATCCTGTACGGCCGATCCGGATCCTCCGTTGCGTCCTACATCTTCGACGCTGCCTTCGAAGCTAGCAAGACAAAAGACGGGGTATTTGAGACGTTCGCGAGAAAAAATAATACCAGATGGCAGACGATACACGCGGATGACATGGCGGATCTGTATGTACGGGTCGCTGAACGGGTGAGTCGGCACGAGGTTCAGGTATATGGACAGCTAATAACGAGATAGGGAGCAACATGTAAAGGCCAGGTATTCTTGGCGTCGAACCCTCAGTCAGAGAGACTACGAGATGTGTTGGACGCGGTGGTGAGGGTGTCGGGATGTAAGAGATATCGTATGAAGGAGGCGGAAGATCGTGAGTGGTGTTCCAGCTCTACCTCTACCTACCATCTCCGTCTTTCTCTGTCCTCTCCATCGTGTCGAACGCTGCAAGCTATGCTCGATATCTCGACATCTGCTTTCATGTGCAGGACCCCGACATTGGAAATTCAGCTGATGCTGGCGGATCCAGCGTACGATAAAGCATGGGTCTCGACCCTCAACGCTCATCCATCACTTGGCTCGGCCCTAGCTGGCTGGCACCCAAAACGCCTTAGCCTTGTCGACGGTACGGATATTTATTGGGCTGCATACAAGGCCACCAAGAGTGGGAAGAAGAGTGACTAAGCTTTGTAGATCTGGCATCTTCCGTGTACATATGAATTCGATATGATTCGGTCTCCAACGTGGAACCGCTTCCGCTTCCGCCTCCACCTCCACCTCCACCTCCACCGCTCCGCAAGGTGGACTCGTCAGTGCTGTTTCACCGGAGACCTGATCGTGACAAAGCGGTGGTCAAACTCTACCTCCGTCTCAGCTATGTAAACTCCTTTCACGTCGAAAACGGCCATCCAACTCTTCATCCGACTCTTATCACATCGCTTACAACATCCAACATGAAAGTTCTCGTTTTCGGAGCAAGCGGTACGCCCTTCCTTCTCTTTGTCGTGAATTTCCAATAAAGCGCCTCAGGCTTCATCGCCTTCCCGAGCGCACAAGCTTTTTCTCGTGCAGGTCATATTGTCTACGGCGTCACCCGATCCCAGAATACCGCCGACAAGCTTCTTGCGCCCGAGGAGATCATCCCGGTCGTCTGCGACTTCTCGACTCGAGAAGGACGAGATTTATGGAGTCCCATAGCGGCTTCTTGCGATGTCGGTGAGCTCAAGTTCTTCACGGGCCATAATCCGATACTGACGCTCGACAGTAATCGATAGCGTACCAGCAACCGGTCCTGAAGTACCCCTCGGCACCTACCATCATGTCCTCTCCCTTGTGAAGGCTCGAGACCCGGGCGCTCGACTCACTTACATCTACACCGGCGGATCATGGGTACATTCTCGCGGGACAGGGGGATTGGAGACCTGGACAGACGAGAGACAACCTCATTCGGGACAGAATAAGCTTACTGCTTGGCGATGGGAAGTGGAGAAGGAGGTTTTATCAAGTACGTCCAGCCAAGACCCCAATTCTAGAGCTGATGAGTCAGGCGACGAAGTCAATGGTATCGTCGTCCGTCCGCCAGTGCTGTATGGACGAAGCGGCTCGCTCTTGAAAGGTCTGGTTTTCCAGCCTGCCCTTGAAGCCGCCAAGAAAGGGGAGAGCTTTGAGACCTTCGCCAACCCAGATACCCGATTTCTCACGATCCATCAAGACGACCTCGCCGACCTGTTCGTCCGTGTCGCTGAGCGCGTGAGTCGCGTTACCGATCGGTCCTGGGTCACGCTGATGACAAGCAAGGCCCCGATCTGCAAGGGCCAGGCCTTTGTTGGTGCGAATCCTCTCTCTGAGAGGTTCGGGGATGTCCTAGACGCGGTAGTCAGGGTATCGGGAGCCAAGGGCCACAAAATCCGTGCGCCGGATCAAAAGAACGGTGTGTATCTTTTCCGACTCCACCCGTTCCTAGATTTCCTCCTTTGTTCCTTTCCGATATCTTTGGCTGACGACGATCACTCCCAAATTTATAGCGTTTGAGATCGCATGGACTTCGACGACCAACCTCAAGCCCTCACTCGTGACCGCCTTGACGGGATGGACGCCGAAGAAGATGGGCCTTGTGGATGGGATGGACGTATACTGGAGCAGCTTCCTCGCTAGTCTGAATCAAGGATGAAGGATTCGATGTCATCTCGTACCTGATCTGCGCCCAGCTTCCCACTTTGCATTTCATTTCCGATCCCGCTTTGTTCCTATCGCAAAGAGTCCTGATACTAGAGCAAGAGGTCCCGACTCTTCACGATCTCTACAATCTGCAGGGCCTTCCGGGGAAAGAGGAACGATTTAGGCTTTCGTCGGCGGGCGGGACTAGGATTTCCTTAAAGCTCGATGTCGGAGAAATTATGTTTCAACCACCTTTAGGTAGGTAGTTGAGACGTTGTAGAAGTATGATGCATAGTAGCTAGTTGGATGTCCGAGAAGATAAGGAAGCTACCAACTAGGCCTGCTAGCTAGCTAGATAGGCGGTGTAGTTTACACGCCTTTCAACATTCGGCCTCGCCAACACCGACACAAATATCGAGTCAACGGAGAAGGCACGACTATCCATCGGCCGATCCATAGGTCAATCCATCTCCGTTAAGGGAATGATGCATAGTAGCTAGTTGAATCCGACGATGGGGAAGCTACCAAGTAGGCCTGCTAGCTATCTAGATAGGCGGTTGGTTCCCACGCCTTTTATGAAATCAGGCGAAGGCATCCCGGCTACAGCCGTGCGGACGTCTCGGTTGAAAATTACGTTAGACTTGGTCACGGGGTACCGAAACCTGTCCTCAATAAAAACAGGATCTCAGTCAGTTTTCCTGTTCCGCTCAACCCTCTTCCTTTCTCCTCAGGTGTTACTGGTGTCATCAACCCACCATGTCAAACGTCGAGACTCAATATGACACCGAGCAGCGGGTCAAGTTCGCGTCCATCAAGTCTCAACTCGCGACATGGCACGCCGATCGCGGAAACAAATCGATCGCTCGAGCCATGATACCTACGATGCACGCCGAGACTGGCGAGAAGACGACCAAAAACCCGTTTAAGCTTCTCGCAATGGTCTCACCTTTCGCTTGGGCCATGTTCTTCTCGTAAGTCACCACCCTCGCCCTCACTGAGGCCAGCTGACCTGATCTCTCCGCCAGAGGTTGGTTCGCATGGACATGTGACGGCTACGACTACTTTGCTGTCTCGCTCACCGTGACCCGCCTATCCGCGCAGTTCAAGGTCAACACCGCGCATATCACTACGGCCATCACCCTCACCTTGCTGTTCCGATCTCTCGGCGCTCTCATCTTTGGCCTTCTCGCCGATCGGTTTGGGCGTAAATGGACACTCGTGGCCAACCTGTGTTTGATCTGCGTCTTCGAGCTGGGCAGTGGTTTCGTCAGTACCTATAGTCAGTTCCTCGCCGTCAGGTCGCTGTTTGGTATCGCGATGGGAGGTATCTGGGGTCAAGCGGCTGCGACGTTGGTCTTTCCGCTTTCTCATGCGTCTCAGAGCTAATAGAAGTCCAGTGCTCTGGAGAACGTCCCCGTGGCCGCCCGTGGACTCTGCTCCGGTATCCTGCAGCAGGGCTATGCAGCTGGTTACCTCCTTGCAGCGGTCATCAACCTCACGGTGGTCGAGCGTTCCAAGTACACTTGGCGCTCGCTATACTTCATCGGTGCCGGCTTCTCCCTCGCGGCCGCCATCGTCCGTGCATGTCTCCCTGAATCGCGACAGTACCGCCTGGCACGTGAGGAGGCCCGTGCGACGGGCTTGACCTCGTCTGAAGCTAGCAAGCGCTTCCTTAAGGAATGCGGCAACATGCTCAAGACCAATTGTGAGCATACGGATACTCGCCACCCATAATCACGCTCATACAATCCTAGGGGTTCGATGCATTTGGGCGGTGTGCATGATGACGTGAGTGACATCGTCTTATACCAGCTACATCGCTATCTCCCTTGGAAGTAGCCTGACGATTCGCAGCGGATTCAACTTCTTCTCCCATGGCTCTCAGGACCTCTTTCCCACCTACCTCATTACGTCCAAGAAGCTCAGCAGCAAATTGGCTTCAAAGGCCACCATCATCTCGAACTGCGGGGCAATTGTCGGAGGTACCATTGCGGGATACGCATCGCAATACATCGGGCGGCGTCTAGCGTGAGTCACGTGTACCATTCCTGTTACTACCGTTGACGGCTCGCAGCATCGTCATCTGCTTGATCTACACCGCTGTTTGGATTCCACTCTGGATCCTCCCCTCATCTTTCGGCGGTCTCTCAGCTGGCGGCTTCTTCATCCAATCCGGTGTGCAGGGAGCTTGGGGTGTGGTCCCGATCTACCTCGGCGAGATCGCCCCTCCCGCCTTCCGCGCTTCCTTCGCAGGACTTTCCTACCAGCTCGGCAATATGGCGAGCTCTGGAGCAGCGCAGATTGAGGCAGACGCAGGGCAGACCCTCAAGATCAAAGGCACCAAGATCGCAGACTATGCCACCATTCAGGGTATTCTCATCGGTGAGTCCTTCTTCCTGCTTCGCCAACATGTGCGACCCTGACCTGTCTGGATAGGCGTGGTCATCGCCTGGATGCTTGTCTTTGTCATGTTAGGGTAAGTTCTCCTCGATTGAAGTAGTGAAGCTCTTGCTGAAAATGGTGATTGATCACGCAGCCCCGAAGCCGATGGATCCCACTTCGAGCAGGCAAAGGTCGGCTTCCAACGAGGTTCCGGTGCTACGGACCCCGCACAACTCCTCGACGGCGCCCATTCTGGCGAGAAGACGACCGTCAAGACGGAGCACCTTGAGAATGGCGACAATGGCGAGAAGGTCTACTGAATGGGGCAAATCGGTATCTAGAGGCAAAGCGAAAGGGGCGACCTGCAATGCTGCGAGAGATGGCCTGTGTTGATTGTCGAAACCTCCTTTCACGGTGTAAGAATTGAGGTGTATTGATATAGGTATTGGAGGAGAGTGGATGTCGGCAGTAGACATGCATATCGCTGCATGACACCTAAAGAGTCACCTCAACGACTTCCCTTGCGATTCCCACTCGAATCATACCACCCCTTGACCATCTTCCCGCTCTCCTGTCCAATAGCGAACACTGCACCTAGTCAGCCACCGAGTGCGCCCTCGCTCCTTTAGGCGGTGGGAACATCCCGACGTCCCGCCCAGAAGTAGGAGTGTGATTGGGGATACCACCCACATTCCCGCTCATCCCCCTCCATCCCATCCCGGAAGGCCTCACCCGACCCCGCCCCTCCCTCTGGCACCGAGTGGTCCGAGCTCGCATGATGCGCCGATAGATCCTGTAGGGCCGGTAATCGATTCACGAATGCCTATCACCACCCTCGGCCATCAGCACCCATCCCCTCCAAGTCGACTCGCTAGTAATCGAAGTCACGTACTCGAAGTAACATGCTGAGTATATCCGCTTGCGGCTCGTCATCCAACCTTCTCCCATCACTTCATAAGCAAAGGGGAAGGAAGAGAGAGGAGACGGAAGACGGAGGAGACACGTACACCTCGGCGATCCGTCGTCCCCAGCGATACCACCATCCTGCTCCGCCTACTAGGTTCGAAAGTTTGACCGACGGGGCCGAAGCTTTGAGCGCGGATCGGACGCGGTTCGTATATGGTGGGGGGAGGGGGAAGGTGGTGAATTCGCTAGGTAGTGGAAGGCTAGATCAGTCCAACTCCGTTTTAAGATTGTCATACGGGTGATAGAGGTAAAAGTTCGCGGATCAAGCGGCGGGTTGAGGTTGGGTCATGGTGGATGGGTAGGGGACTGACTTGAGGGAGAGAGTTTGGGCTAGCCAGAATGGGACTTCGACTTTGGCATGTTGATGTATCTAGCCTCGACGGAATATTGTCAGCTTAAAAGTGTGAAGAGCCTCATCGAGTGGACACACGTTCGGCTCGGTGCCGCCTTCGAGGTAGCCGAGACCTGGGACGTCGAGGGTGAATGAGCAGGATAGTTTCTGAAGACATTGATCAGCGACTTGCGTTCCGAGGGGGTTAGAGGACGTACATGGTTGTCGGCAAGGATGGATTGGAGGGAGAAGTAGTCTTCGTCCATCCTCACTATGGCCCAGGCGAGCGAAGCCGGAAGATAACATAAATCTTTAAGCATTCTGAACTTTTGATTTCTTGACGCGTGCTAGACGCCCTCAGGCCCGATCAGTAGTGACCGACGAAACAATGGGATTTCTCCAAATATGCATGCATATGCTAGCAATGTAGCTATTTTCGCTTCGCCTCAAAGTCATAGTCCATCCTCCGCAATCCCATGGCAAGGATGAATAGACCGCCAACGACCGCCGCGACGGTCAGTGGTTTTTGCAGATGCGCGGAGAATGGGTAGGTATAGGTGACCTATGAATCCGGTGTCAGCGGCAGCTCATTGCAGTTGGTTTTGGATTGCGATTCAGGATCGAGTCTGCCGGTGATAGCAAGTCTCGAGGGAGAGACTTACGTAGACCAGCTGCGCATGATTCTCGGTACACCGCGCTTTCCGGAGTGTGATGGTATGTCGCCCAGTCGAGTCGAGGTATGTCTTATGCACTGAATGCTCAATGGTGTCCATGGCAAACGGCGTGATCACCTCCACATCCCTACCCACCTCCATAAGCTCTTGTCACAAGCAGGACTCGATTACCCACCTTGCGCCCTCGGGCAGGACGATCCGCAAATCCACATCATCCACCACCATATCCCTCAACCCCGTCAAGAACGGTACTCCCAGTACCATCCTCCCATCGCTTTCCACCCTCAACGCATCCTCCAGCGGCATATCATACCCAATCACGAAGCTGTAGTTCCATCCCCCAAGCAACGGAAACCTCGGTTTGAGCTCGAGCACCCCGTCTACAGTCCGAGGACTCGTGCGGACCTTGGACGACCTCGCCGCGGAAGCTGGAGTCGACCCTCCTCGGAAATGAGAGGTGGAAACGTTGCCGATTGTGTCGTAGTAATACGGTGTGTGGGCTGTGGGTGGGATCCTTAGGGTCAGGTCGGTCAGGATCTGAGCTGGGGAGCCGGCGTGGAATTTGGATTGTTGGTGGGACAGTCGGGAGAAGTGGCCCTTCAACCTGGAATTTCATCAGCAACAGATCCCTGACAGGACATTGTGGCCCACGCCGGTCCGATGTTCGCTAGCGCCATCTCGTCCTGTATATTGAGGTTCGCGCCCCAGTGGCTAACCTCTGCGCTCCTCCTCAACGTCCTCATCCCAATCACTGGCTCTTTCGTCTCGTAGTGCACCGAGAACGGCTGCTGCTCAAGCACCGGCTCGCCAAGGGTCGGGGGAACAGAGTGAAAGGGACCGAGTGTGAGGGTTGAGGAGGACTTGGTGACGGTGGAATCGCGAGTATAGGTGGTTGGTACTGATGAGTATGATACGATGTTAGGGCTCGGTGACCTACGCTCCATGAGCAGAATCTGACGGAGGAAGGTCCCGACCCACCGTATCTTGATGCGCTCCACGTCGGAAGGGTACCAGCTATCCACATAGGTCGAATTGGTCTTCCAAAGGAGGTACTGTGGATCCCTCTGTTCGATAGCAGCTGGCAACGGGCTCGAAGCGTGTGACGAGAGGTAGTTCAGGGACAATGTCACGCTGTCTCCCTTCTGCAATTGTCCCATGGGCACTGACACAGTCGCAGAACTATACATCAGCTCCAAACACATCCAGGTCACTCACCTAGAAGAGACTGTTGTGACCCCTTCCACAGCCTTTCCACCAATCATCACCTCCCACCAAGCTGGCTCCTCATCACGTTCCCCAGCGAGCGCGAGAAAGTAGTCTCCAGGACTATCGGTGGTGGCTTTGATGTTGTATTGGGTCGTCACTTGGGTCGTCGCCCCTCCGAGCTCAATGGTGCGAGCTATAGCGGTGTTGATAAAGCTCTGAAGGGGAGGAGAAAGGGCGAGCGCGAGAGGGAGGAGCAGAATGCTCAGGAGGAGCAGAATGCTCAGGAGGAGCATCGCGAATGTGGTCTGTTCCAGACGGTCGCTGCCGGATTTTGAGTGATGAAAGGTGTCGCATGTGAGCAGAAGGCATCGAAAGGGTACCCCACTGTGCGTTGATAGCTAAACCTCTTGCCACGTCACTGTTCCGGAAGGACCGAAGTGATTTAGATGACCATGATCAGCTTCTCACTTGAGTGTTTCCTACGGGTCGAGCTCTCGACATCTTCGCACTCCTTATGCAACATCGCATTTGCCCGCTTATCATCCGAGACTGCTGCGCCTGCCTCGCTTCTCGGAGCTGCCATCACCCGTCTCTCCCCCTCCGCATCTCGTGTGTACGCTGCTCCTCAGTTCCTCCGGGTTCAGTGAATGAAGCGGATGCGACAATGAGGACCTAGGTCGTGCTCCTAGCCCTATGAGCTTGCTCTTATCACTCATTCAAGCTAACTTTTGCTCGATTGGTGATGGCGAGGACTGCACATCTCGCAGGTCATCGATTTTACTATCGTGGTATCGGATGCATCGTATACAGGACTGGAGACTCCTCTATGCAGTACAGCGACGTGGCCCTCACTGAACACCCCATCTTCACCAAATCATTCCTCATGACGCCGGGGTCTGCGCTCCCTGCTGCCCATACTGCGAAGCCTGCCAAGCTTGGACTATCCCCCCATCAGCTTGATTCCATACTCTCATCAAGCAGACTCACACTGCGGATCATTGACGTCATACCCGTACGCCGCCCAGTACGCCGCGTACTGCGCTTGCGCATCCCCTGCCGCTGGTGTCGCGCCTCCCATCCCAGGCGTCGCTCCAGGTTGACCTCCATCTGCCGGTGTCCCTCCTCCAGCCTACCCCGCATCATGATCAAGTCCCCCATAGACGGACGAAGCGCTTACGTAGTATCCCGCATAAGGCCCCTGGTCCGCGGGCGCATAAGTCCCGTATCCCTGCTGGTACACCCCTCCTGCCCCCATTGAAGAGCCACCATCTCGGGCTTTTTGGTATTCGATCCGCAGAACCGCGAGGAGGTCTTCGGCCAGGATCCTAGCACGTTGCACTTGGTCCTCGTTCGGTGCGCTATGGGACCCACATCAGCATGATGTCAAAAGCGAGAAGAGATTCATCTCACGCCACGTTGATATGCATCGGCTCCTCTGATTCTCGACCCGTATCCTGCTCCATAAATCCAGATCCTAAACCTTTGATCTGTACTCGCGCGCCCGTCTCCGCTTGGATGTACTTCACAAACATTCCCTGCATCATTATTAGCAGCGCTCACACAAGACAGCAGTCCTTGGCAGCTTCGAAAAGGGACAGGACATGCAGACTCACCCCCGGCCCAACCGTCTTTGCCCGCACATTGAAGTTCCTCAAGCTATCCAACCCGATATAGAGCTTCTCCTCCGGCCACTTCGGTCTCCCACCCGGCGCGACCCCTGCAGGAGGGGGCAATCCCAACGCCCTATTCCGCGCGACGAGCGTCCGATCATCGATAAGCGGTCCCAGCTCCTGATTGATGAGGTCGTTGATCTTCCCTGCTGCCGTATCAAGGATGACCTGGGAGGTCGCGACGATGTGGATGTACAGTGGTGTTTCGCCCGGTTGGAGTTTCGTTCGGTCGGGTATCCAGACGCCTTTGGTTGTGATCGATGCACCTGTCTCCTCTGCAATCTACCACGTCAGAGGTCAATGAGGCCATAGAACCCACTTGTTTCTGTGTGGACCCCTTGGTGAGGACGTAACGATTCCGCAAATCGTTGATCTCGATGTCCTTCACGAATCCCTCGTCGTGTCCTTCCCGTTTGACCAGCTCACTCCCCGCAGCTCCAGGTCGGAGGGACGCAGCGATCTTGGCGGCGATGGCTGCGGCTGCTGCTGCGGCGTCGTTGGCTCGCGGGTCGGGGGTCTCATCGCCAGCGGGCTCATCCCATCTTCGTTTCCGGTCGGCTCCGTCCATAGCTCAAACTCCTAGCTCGAATGATTGCGGGAAGTTTGGAATGATCCTCGAGGCCGGCGACGGATAGGGCTGAGGTAATGAATGTAGACGAAGAAATGTTAAGAGAATGAGAGTCTGGTCAAGGAGTTCCAGTCTGCCAATTAGCTAGAGGGCATGAATAAGTTCGCTTCAAAGGATTGTGCGGTGCGACAAGAAAGCTCATCGACATTGAATCCGCCCCGATGAGCTTCAACTGACCATCATTTAAAGGGACGGTCTCGCACTGACAAGCACGTCGCAGTCCCTCCCGGCTGCTGCAGCCCCATCATCGATCTTGTCATCATCGGATTCTGTCACTCCCACTGTGGCGACCTCCTTTCACCTCGCTCAGAAATCGGCGGACTCACCTTTGTCAGCATAGAACACCAAGATGGTTGAGTCGGATAGTGCAACCTTTGTCTTCGAGAAGACAAAGTCCAAGCGAGAAAATGCTCAAAAAAGCAGACATTGCCCCCGATCAGAATTTGTCTTCTTACATCCACCCAATCACGATCTTTCCGCGCATATGGACAACAAGATGGCTGCTGTGCAACGAATGAATGCCTCTTCGAAGCCCTCTCTCTTCAATAGCCATGCGCCACCGACGTCTGGCTTCGACTCTGCTTACAAGTACGATTGGCGGTCTCCAGAGAGTGGACGACTCGACAACCGCTCGTACCCACCGACCATCGATTGGAGGTGGCCCGAGGGCAATCCGAGGTCCTTTCATTTTCCGGATCAGCCTACATACGATGATTGCCAAACCACTCCGGCGGAGCAACAGCGTGTGCTCGATATTGCTCGTCGGTACGCAGACGAGCGCTCGGGACAGACCAGCCAGTCGCGAGCTCCTACCAGCCAGAGGAAACCTCCGAGCAAAAACAGGCTCAAAACCAATACAAATTCAACGAGGAGAGAGTCTGCGAGCCATCAGACCTCGGACCGGACAGCACAAAGCTCCAAGCCCAACTCCGGCGGATTGAAGTTTTCCACGAACCACGAGGATTTCGACCTGAATGAAACGGCGAAGGCGAATACTCGGATGAATGGAAATCGCCCACGCAAGGACACGCTGGCTAAGCTCAAGAACACGGGAAGAATGTTTTTGGGTGGATCGAGCGAGAATGACACCATCGATGCGTCGCCGACCACTGTCGAGGAGCAACAGCGCCTGCTCGATGTAGCCCACCAATGGAGAGACACGCGATCGGGACAGCCCACCCAGTCGCACGCTTATGACACGACTGATGCCTCGCCGACCACTGTAGAGGAGCAACAGCGCCTGCTCGATCTTGCTCACCAGTGGAGGGACACGCGATCGGGACAGCCCACCCAGTCGCACGCTTATGACACGACTGATGCCTCGCCGACCACTGTAGAGGAGCGACAGCGCCTGCTCGATCTTGCTCACCAGTGGAGGGACACGCGATCGGGACAGCCCACCCAGTCGCAAGCTCCTACTAGCCAAGGCACATTCACCCCACTGCCAAATACTTGGGCGGCAGACTGGGCCAAGGCCAAGCCATATACTAGACCAACACCGTCCAGCAATGCCAGTGGGCAGGAATACATGATGAGTGGCGCATTGCAGGAGAGCGACCGCGGGCGGACTTACAGCGATTTTGCCGGCATCGTGGATAATTCCGCCAGGCCGACCCGTAGTGACTTTGACGGCATGATGACGGATACTGCTAAGCCAAAGAGGCTTCGAAGCTGCTTCAAGGGCTCGAGGAGGGCGGAACGAGCCCGACCATCTACCAGGTAAATCCGCCTGACTGTTCAAACCCGATTGCCAGCTGTTGATGCTTGTTTTAGGCCGTCAAATACCCTTACTAGGGCGAGATCAGCGCCCTCTCTCGGGGGATCTCGCGGTGGAGTCAGCTTTGGTGACGACAACAATACTGTCCAAGAGTTTGACGAGTCCGTGCCGGCGTCCAAGACCAGACCATATTCACGCCGGCGCCGCTCCACGGACGACGGATGGGACTGGAAGCCCAAGAAGTGGGCGTCCGAGATGGATGACATGCTCGGAGACATATCCCTCGAGGAAAGCAAATGTCATATGAGTACGTACAAGACTGATCCTGACTTGGAGAGGACAAAACGGATCGTGGGGGAATCAGCGGTCGATGAGTCCAGGATGCTGGAGGAACGCTTCGAGGCGGAACATGCTTTACGAGGTTCGACGACGCCAGATTCTTCGAGGCTAGCTTCTTCAAGTCGACCAAGAGGACGAGCAAGAGGCCGGTGAAGATATCGTTGAAGTTGAAGTGAAGCGCGATGAGACCGACGATGTGCATTGAGGTTGAGCGCGATTGACCGAATTGAGAGGATCCGCGCGACTGAGTATACGTAATGAGGGTAAGCAGGCTGAACAGGCTGAGCAGGCTTGGCGACATATGGAGACCTGTGTATGAGATGTAGATGCATACTGGTTACGGACTACTCCCAGCTGTCTCATTCAGCTCGCCGCGGTGATTCCGCAGGCAGGAATGGACTGGAAACCAGATGCGGCGACAAAATGGGACTCACACGTCATCTCTTCCTGTTCTCAAATCCCGATTAAGACAGTACCGATTGTTGGCACCGAAAGCGGCATACGCCACCAAGGAATTTCATCGGCCCACACGCCGGACTCTCGGATTCTTTATCTCTGGGTCCTTTCGGGCTGACGGGGTGTCACGATGAGGGCGGCTTCCCGCGGAGCTCGTAACGATGTACCGGACGCTAGGGTGGAGCAAACACATTGCTGACCTGGATAAAACAAAATTCTTGTTCTCCTTCCTCCTTGGCAGAAGGATCCTCGAAATTCATCCTCGAGGTGTCATCAACCAATGCTCATCTCCTCATCATGTCCAATCCACAATCCGACATCCAGATCAATCCGCGAGCCGAGCCGCAGATTGAGCGGGAGATGGACAGCGAGAAGAAAGCGGATGCGTACGATCCCGTCGTTCGGACCGAGAGCGACGATGTAGAGCAAGGCAAAGTCAGACCTTTCCTAGGCGCTCAGCATCAGGATATCATCCCGGACAGCATTGGTCCCAACTTCATCCGCGCGGAGCATGTGCGCAGAGGTCTGAGCCAGCGACATATTCAGGTGAGCCTTAGGCTCAACGGCTAGGCCATGAGGTTGACGAGAACGGTGCAGATGATCGCGCTCGCTGGTGCTATCGGGACCGGTCTCTTCCTCGGGTCTGGGAAGTCTATCCGTCGTGCAGGACCCGCTGGAACGCTCATCGTCAGTCTCTCTCAGCCTCGCCTTGTATTCAGCTCTGATGACTTTTCAGGGTTACGGTTTTATGGGAGCTGTCGTCATCTGCGTGATGGGCTGCCTTGCCGAGCTCTCCGCCCTCGCACCTTTGTCAGGCGCATACGTGCGACACTCCGAATACTTTGTCGACCCAGCACTCTCCTTCGCAATTGGTTGGATCGCAGTCTACGGCCCATGTGTCTCGGTTCCTTCCGAATGGGTCGCCGTATCGGTCATCGTGCAGTATTGGACGGATATCAATGGCGGTGTATGGATCGCCATCTGCATCGGTGAGTATCTACATTCTTCTATCCCTACTCTACAGTTCAAGGCGACACGGAACCGACTGTTGACTACCTACCCAGTTCTGGCCTTCGCCACCAATATCTTTTTGATACGGATATTCGGCGAGGTCGAGTTGATCTGCGCCATGCTCAAGATCATGCTCATCCTCGGGCTCATCCTCTTCGGTCTCATCTTCGATCTCGGTGGTGTCCCAAATCAACACCGACTTGGTTTCCAATATTGGCGAAACCCAGGCGCATTCGGAGAGGGCTATCTTGTCACAGGCGCTACCGGTAGATTTGCAAGTAGTGGCCTTAAGGGTCCGAGGTGCATTTGCTGAAGTATGCTTTTCGCTAGGCGGGCTTCTATTCCGTCTTCATCAACGCGGCGTTCTCCTTCGCCGGACTAGAGACGACTGCGATCGCCGCGGCGGAGACCAAGAACCCTCGTCGCAATGTGCCTCGAGCCGCAAAACACATCTTCGTCCGGGTGACCGTCTTCTACCTGCTCTCGCTCTTCATCGTCGGGCTCATCGTCCCCTCCAACGATCCGAAACTCCTAGCCTCCACCGGTAACGCCGCATCCTCTCCTTTCATTATCGCTGCGGAGAACGCCGGCGTCAAGGTATTACCCAGCATCGTCAACGCCGTCATCATCACGTCCGCGTGGTCATCCGGCAATCACGGTATCCTCCAGGGTTCTCGCTCTCTATACGCTCTAGCGCTCGAAAGCAAGGCGCCTAAGGTGTTCCGACGTGTCACCCGATTCGGCATCCCCTGGGTGGCAGTATGTTTCCAGAGTCGCTTTCATGACGCTCAATACCGACGCCAACACTGTATTTGGCTGGCTGCAAAATCTTACCGCCGCATCCACCCTCGCGGTCTGGATCACTATCGGTATCTGCTCTCTCCGAGTTCGACAAGCCATGAAGAAACAAGGGATCTCGGCAGACAGATTACCGTGGGCTGCACCCTTCCAGCCGTATATCGCCCATTTCGCGATCTGGGCAAACTCCATCGTCCTCCTCACCGGCGGGTTCTACGTTTTCGTAAGTCCCATCCCTCTCGACATCAAATCCTGCTTACCAGGTTACCCACTGACAGGTTTCCGGAAACTGGAATATCTCCGATTTCTTCTCAAACTACTTCACCATCCCGCTATGGATCGGCCTCTACATTGGCTACAAGATCATTTTCAAGACAAAGATCGTCCCCCTCGACAAGGTCCCCGTCGCCAACTTCATCGCCATCGCCGACGCGAACCCGGAGCCACCGCTGCACAAGAAGCCGGGGATCGTCGGTTGGTTCGGCCGTTTCTGGTGGGACTAGGATGTCTCTGGCGCGCAAAAAGACAAAAGAAAAGGTCTGCTGTGATGCAGAATTGCATGGACTGATAGCGCTTCGCTTCAAGAAGGGTGTGATGCGGAACTGACCTGACGTGTTACACTGACATTGGTTCGACAATTGAACGAGATTTTTGTTGTCTCGCCCCGTCACCCCTTCAAATCCATCAAAGGATCACGTCGTCTTTATGACCTGTAGCGCGTTGAACAACGCCCTTTGGGTTTGGAACATGTGACAGGGATGCTCCTTTCTGCCAACAGGAAGATCTGCCAAATCAAGCCAAGCCCGAAAGAATGATTCTCGATTCTGCGCTACGAGCCCTCACCCCATATTGCCCGCCCAACCAACGACGACTCATCATCTCGACATCCATTTCTTCCTATACCTACGGAATCACTTGAGAATACAAAATAATCTGTTTGACATGCGCCAGCGTCCTCACAAAGAAAATCCCCAGGAAAAGACCAAGAGCTCATCATGGCCGACCTGGAATCCCCTCGGCTCTTCGAAAACGACGAAAAGCGAGCAGATCACTTCTCCGCTCGCATCACCATACTCTTCTGAGGGGCTTGTTCGGTCGGAGATAGATTTATCGGTGATCGATCCTGAGCAGCGCGCATCCGGCTCGAAATCTCCCCTCTCAGCGGATAGTCGGAGATCAGTCGGGGACTCGAGTGACTGGCAGGACGACCAGACGATGTCTCCCATCAGTATACAAGATAGCGACTTTTCACGAAAGCTCGGTGACACCTGGGATATCCCTACGACCAATGGGGTCGGAAAGACCGCGAAGCGAAGCGGCATGAACGGGAAGTCAATCAATTTCGGCGAGGTGGACGTCGTTCGCGGAACTCCTTCGTTCACCGCCTCACAGCTTGACGAGAGTGATTCGGAACTCGCTGCCCTCTCCAATGATTTGGGATCTGATATTACCGATGAAGAGCAGAATGACCAAATCGTCACCAAATCCTATGGGTCTGGGTTTCCGGACCCTGTATCAGAGGAGCAGAAGGCTCCGTACTTCCGGCCGGACAGCAGTAGTTCAGTCGTAAAGAGCACGGAACCTTCCCGACGCGCGCCCTCTTTATTCCCGTCGATAGGTGTAAGTACAGCTCTCGCAAGCGGTAATCAAACCCCGACGGGAACCATGGGGCCGGCTGCGAGCGGCGATACTGCTTCGCATCAACCTGACACACTGCCTAGCGCACCTGGTGAGAATGCCGAGGTGAGGAGAGGCATATTGAAGGGAAGCAGCTACCAGGCCCCGGCCGTGCCTTCAGACCACGATACGTCCACCCAATCCGATTCCGAAGGCAGAAAAGACACACGAAGTGGCTCCAAGTTCACCCCAAAGCCATCCATGAATCTCCGCACCTCCCGTAGCTCACCTAGTAGAGCGGAGAGCACGTACCATCCGAGTAGAACTGGTCCCAAAAACAGAGGTTTGGCCTTCAGTAAATCACGCGATACGTCTAGGAGTCGCAAATCGAGAGGTCGCCCTTCCAAGGGTATGGGGCCCAAATGCGGTGTGCAATTTACTAATTCGTCTGCGCAATCGCGGAACCCTGATCCATATTATGACTCGGAGCAAATGACTGATGATGAGGAGGAGGCCAGTTCCGTCTCGGCCGTCGCCTCAGCGCGCCGGCGAGTCCTCCCGCCTTCGAGACTGAAGACCACCGGACCTTCGAAAACGCTACGTAGTAGGGAAGTGGCACTACAGAAGAGGATGGAATATCTGCCACCGAAGAATCCTCCCCTGCAATCAGACACGTCCCCTACCGACTGGAAATGCAGCTGTTTTTGGTGGTAAGTCTGGAGCCTGCCACCGCGAGACTCGATCTGGACTGAAGTCCTGACAGTAGAACCTGCAATGGCGCGTCCCGGGTGTACGATGGTACGACCAACACGGCTCATCGCTCGTACAGGCGGGGGTGGAATACTGCGTCTGGTGCTGCGTCCCTAGCACGATCCGGATTCGGGTCAGCTAAATCATACTATTTGCGTCATTGGGCTGATCAAAGTTCTGACTTGTAGATTGGGGAAGAAATGCTGGGACTCGGTCGCCGATTATTCCAGCTATCCGGAAAGCAGACCGAAATTCGACCAGGGACAAGCGACTCCAGGAGAAACAGACGGCGGGACTGGCTCTCACTCCCCAGCCAGGCGCAAAAAAGCCAGATTCGGCGACGGGGTCGAAATTGCTGGAAATGGAGGAACCAATCACTCTCCTCCTCCCATTGGGCGAAAAAAGGCACGATTCGGCGATGGGGTCGAATCTGCTCAAGATATCGAGACTGTCGGGTACGGCGGGACTGATCGCTCTTATTCTCCTCCTAGGCGCGGAACAGCGCGATCTGACGTTGCCATCGAGACTGTCGGGGAGACGCAGTTTCCGGATTCTTCCAGACGAAGGAGTCCGAGCTCATCCAAAGACACGACCAGGCTTGACTCATCTCGTCCGTCCCAGCCTCCGAAAGGGCGCACAGGATTCATAATTCCCCCTCCTCCCAGCAATACCGGAGATGCAGAGCCTCACCATCGAGGTTGTTCTTGTTGCAAATGCCGGGCGACCGAACAATCAGAAGGAGATTCCTCGTCCGACTCGTCTGAAGAAGTAGGTGAGGATACGCGACCTCAGCCGTCAATGCTCGATATCCTCCGGGAACTTCGTCAATCTTTTCAGCCTCATGAGCCCGCCAGCACCGCACCTGTCATAACCACTCGCCCTACGGCGCCTGAAGCGACCACTCGTCCTACGGGATCCAAGTATAGCCACGTGGAATACACCGCGCCTCCGCTGACGGACAAAGGATGGTTGTACTCAAGCTATGGTGGACGACGGAAGGGTCTGACCAGTCGTCGGAAAAGCGATCGATACTTCCAATCATGCTTGTCAACGGGACTTGGAAGTGATCACTGCCTGCCCCTTGTCGAACAACATCATCTCAACCATCTCCCAAAATTTAAGGATGTCTGCGAGACTGGCACGCGATTCGACCAGGGCAAGAGGTCCTGGAAGCCGAAGCTGATGAAAAGGCTGCTGCATAGAGTCAATCGGAGAGGCAAGATATACCGTCAAAAGCGGGACGATCTCGACCTGGCCACGACACTTGCCGAGTGGGAGCGCACAACGTTGTATTCAAAGTACGGGCACGAAAATGCGATCACAGCACAAGGCTCTTGCTGGAACACTATGAAAGACAGGCTGGCTGAGGCTGAAAGAAGAAATCTGTTGATCACAAATTCTCATAGAGATAGATTGGAACCGCAAGACTAAACCCGTGATCAAGAAGGTTACTGCTGAATTGCCGGTCGCCGTATTCCGAAATGTGATGTATTGACTATAACGGTCTGCGATGATTCTCCTAGCTTTGGAGAGTCGTAGGCTGATCTCAGGGTAGCAGTGCGGATGCTATCAGGTACTCGCGCGGGATGGAAGCAGAACGGATGACGCAGTGGCATAAAACGGCGGCTAAATCAGTCGGTTTCATGCATCGCTTTTTCCATAACGAAACACGGGTACACCTATGCTACCGGGCGATGTGACACTCACAGGATTCGTGAGTGGGATCCGGATGTCGAGCATTCGCGTGCAGATGCGTCTGAGAACCAGACGGTGTTGTCGTCGCTCGGCGCAGAATCGGGGTACCTGAGTTTCTCGCGAGATTCTCCTCTTGCTGGACTCCGACGCAGGATGTCGTCCTGCGCGGCTGTATCGAGCCCGACGGTCAACTCCAGTGATCGGGCAGAATTATTGAAGCTGAACGACCAGAAGGCTGAAGGTGGATCCATATTTTGTGTACTACCGGGAGCTTATCAATACGTAGCTGAAGCAAGCACTGGTTGCGTCACCATAAATTGGTGGCAATGACGACGCAGAGGGATAGAGACTATTAGATGTAGACCTCAATTCCGAATGGCTGAAGGTAGATCCGCTTTGCCTATATACATCTTTGCCTCTGTAGTTTTTCGTTGCGTCTCGCCGTTAAATCGGCAAACAAAAGTCGTAAAAAAAAGGAAGCTTGGCAGAAGGGGATGAGGTTTCGTCAATTGGGAACCAAACAAGAGGAAAAAGGCGTATCGCGTCAAGGGGATCCTGCACGAAGGTGGGCGAAAGATCGATTTTGGCTGAGCCTATATTTTGACCCAGCATGTCGATACGTCCCTTGACCGTCTCAGCCGTCTGTGTCTAGTCTCATCCTTTGGCGGGAAACACCTGTTTCACGATTCCGCCCCTCCGAATCCTTTAGCTTGATCTCTGATACACGTCTCAGAGCCAACATGTCACAGGGTATTGAGCGATATCTGGCAAGTCTGAGAGAGAAGACTCACTAGCCCGTCATCAATCATCCTTTCCTTCATCCTTGATCCTCCAGCACCTTACCGTTCCATCAGCTCACTCACTACAACCAATCTGCTCCACATATCCTACAACCATGGCAGAACCGTCTCCATCTCACACACACGAGCGCGAAAGAGGTAAAGGTTCAGAGAGGAGGCGTGAACCGGCAGCTCCCACATCGCCAGGGGCTGCTCCTTCTTACCGATCCCAGCCCAGAGTAGGCAGGCAAGAGTGGAGAATTGACGCACTCAACGACTATGCTCAAGCTCGAAAGCACAAGGAGGAGCTAGATGTAGCCATGAGCAATTTAGAGGACTCGGCGTCCCAGTACACGGCTGACAGCCATTCCAAATCTACCTATACCGCCGCAAATGATGCACCTCAGGACCAGAACAGTCAAATTACCTCAGCTGTCCGAGACTTCGCAATCTCCAAGCCTTGGGACATGCAAAGCATGGATCAATATACCAAAGCCAAAGCCGCAGACAAGCATCCTGCACAGGAGCAAGGACAAGTCTTGGATGACAAGTTTGCAAGATACGTTTGGGATCGACTGGCACACAGTGAAGCCGGGAGCGCATCGGAAGTGCCTGCATCCAAGAACGGGACTGCAGGTTATCAAATGTCTTACGATAGGAGAACCCGCGATACCGAAACCTCCAGGCGTTGGGACGAGAATAGCAGGAGTACTTGGAGCGAGATCTGCCGTGAATCAAAGAGCCAAGATCCCGTAATCCGGCAAGAGTGGAGGAATGACGCATTTGGCACTTATGCTCAAATTCGAAACCGCGAGACACCAAGAGCTGTAGCCAAATACGAGGCTGAACAGCAAAAGCGCAGTCGTTCCGAGTCTACCTATACTTCCGCAAATGATGAACCTCAGGAGCGGAGCAATCAACTTGCCTCAGCGGTCCAAGGCTTCGCAATACCCAAGCCATGGGACATGCAGAGCATAGATCGATACGCTAAAGCCAAAGCCGCCCCGGCAGACAGTCAGCCTCCACAAGATCAAGGACAGCTCTTGGATGAGCAATCTGAGAGATCCATTGGGGGTCGATCGCCACACAATGAAGCCATGAGCGCATCGCAAGAGTCCATGTCCCGGAACGGGACAGCAGATTATGATACATCTTACGATACGACGAAACTAGACACCGCGACCTCCAGGGGTTGGGATGAGCCTAGCAAGGATTTCTGGACCCGAGTTTACGCTAGAACGTCAAAGCTGCCAAATCAGGCAACAATGGAGAGACATGGCGTATGATACTTACGTACAAGGGCGAAATCTAAACAAAGCAGCAGCCGAGGCTGAGTACCAGGACACAACTAGCAGTCACCCTTCGTCTACCTATACTGCCGCGAGTGATGGACCTCAAGAGCAGAGAAATCATGATGCCGCGAGGACCTCGGGCTCCGCATTCTTTAAGCCTTGGGATCCACAAAGCAAGCACCACTTTGCCAGATACATGGCCGACGCGGAACAGCTACCGCTTGAAGAGGGGTTGAAGTCCATGAATGACCGGGTTTCAAACTACGTTGGACGTCGGTTGGAGGTAGAGGCTAAGAGCGCGTTCGAACATGCCCAGTCTACCGCTCATTCCGTACGTGAAAGTCAGCACTCGAGGGATCGATATCTCGGAAGGACGCAGCAAGAATGGTTCCAGCTCCTCCTTCAACGAAGCAAAGATGCTAAACGACGGAAGTCTGGTAGCAAGAATACCGTCTTCACTTCAAAACCTACTTTAGCATCGATCGACGACCGGGAGGATTCAAGTGAGGCCATTACGATCGCCAAAGGCACGATGACCAGTCCTCAGTCTGTCACTCAATCTGATGCGGCGACGATCAACGCCCCTTCCAGAAGACCCAGTTTCAAAGGTATGACTCGGGCTAATCGCGTCGCCAGACTCGATCAGTGGAAATTGAAACACCTAGTACGGGATCAAGGTACCGAGAAAGCGCCCGAGACCGAGGGGTTCACCGAACAGATTGATGGAGATTCGAGAGCTTCACCGCAAGATCAGTCTAAGACCTGTGACGCCTCTTTGCTGACTGAGCAAGGAAAGAAACAATCGAATTCCTCGATTGTGACGGTCATTCGGTACAAGGATCTCTCCAACACTGAGGCGTTGCCGGAAGGAACCAATGGATCTCAAAGAGCCCTGATCGAGACCGAAAGCAAGACGGGTGGAGCTTCCCCAAACGATTTGCATTCCGAGCAGGACGTCCAGAGTCATCCATTGCTTCCTCAAAGCCCTGATGCGGACCACTCGAAAGAGGACGGTATCGTGGATGAAGGGATCTGTATGACCTATGGCCATTCCGATCCAGTCATTGGTGGCGGTCAGACGGGGGCATCCTGGATCCAGCATACCAATCGCAATCGGAAGATTTGGGAGTGGGATACCGATGTGCAAAATTCAAATCCAAATCCCCCTGAGGTAGAAGTCATCGGGTCTCCGCCGGATCGCGACAACAGCATATCATTCCGTGATAGAACGGAGGGTTCCGGTGCTAAAATTGTGGAAATTAAGTTTCGCGGGGATTGATCCACGATCATGAGCTCGAGGTATTCATTGGCGGAACTTGGGAAGCTGACAGCTCCGCCAACCGCCAACGATGCTTCTCTTTCCATCAAACCCCCTGGAGATCATGCACCTACGCCCAGTACCGCTGTAAGGTTTTCATCCCGAATCCCGCGGCCTTCAGCAGGTTTCTTCTCGCGAGAGACTTGGCCGCCTTCGCAGACCGATCCGGTATCTGAGCAGTCGACATCCGAAGCGGTGCAGTCTACTCCCGAATCGTCACCATGTGAGTGCAACAGATATGGCGCGACCTCTGCCCCACCCACCCCGACTCACCAGGGATACCACGAGTCAATGTCGCGCGCGAGCCGGCAAAGTTCAAGAGCCTCTACGAATTCCGAGACGGCTCTTGTATACCCTGACCTCGAAGAGTCTCCCATCTCGCTCTCAATGTTCCCACAGCGTCTTTCCCCAAAAATATCAACGTCGTATCAGAGCCACCAGACCTCCAGCCCATCGAGACCTCCGCAACCGCCACCCTACGAGTCTCTCGGAGACAACGATTGTAATGCTCAGACTATTCTGACGGGCGATAATACGGCGTTGTTCGGAAGGGCCGGTGCCGGGGGGTGGCAAATTTACAATAAGAGGTGGTTTGGAGCTGATGCCGTGCTTAATGGCGAGACTAGACGGGAGCGACTCACTTCAACGGTCTTCTCGGAGTGGCCCACCGAAATCTGGACCAATGCGCCGCATTCGGCGAACTTCGAGCTGTCGACTGCGGGAAGCGAAGTTCCCCCGGCTTACTCAAAAGTCGAAGGACCCAGTGAAGGCAAATCTCGCTTGTCCAAAATCACGTCCGGATTCAGTCTTCACGTGAAGAGTAAGCTCCCCACCCACATTCGCCATTTCCCACATGCAGCGTCGACATACCTCCAGGACCGAGCGTTGAGAAGGGTCAAGTCTACTTCGCCTGTATCAGTCGATCCAACAAGTCACCTGACCAACGGTGGCGCCAAGTACTCCTCAAGCGAACCCCCAGTTTGCTTTGCGACCATCCGTCCTGACCTCAAGGACTATTCGGATAGCATTCCCAACGACGAGTTCTACGATGATTCGAGAGACGCGGAACAAGACGGCGCCACGACTCTCGCGGACTACCCTGATTGCGACAAGTCGACCTTTGCCAAACCAACTGTGGCGGAGTTTCTGAGCCGTGCACGCCAATGGCCAAGCTCATCGGAGACTCCCCGGACGCCTACATCGAACTCCGATAGTGTCTCGTCTCTGTCAAGCGATGGGTACTTCTCGGAGTTTTCGGAGGGGACCATGGCCACCGTAAGGTCACGCTGGGTGCATCCATGATGGGCATGACTCGTGCTCGTCTGGCCAGCAGGGCTTATTAGGCTTTCTTCCGCGTGGCGTCCATACTGATACGCCGGGTACAGAGACCGATCCATGGCGTACTGACGGTCTATCAGGGGACCGGCGATACGTTTTTCTCCATTTCGATGATGATAGCCGAGCCTCGCTTCAGGCAGAGCTCGTGTCAGGACGGCCAGGCAAAACGTATCCTCTGACATCATGGCGTTTTGAGTAGCAATTTGTTCCCATCTCTCTAACGATCGATTTTACATTTACTCGTGGATGAAACGCGATTGTGTCCCTCACACATCTCTCCTGACTGGTGACGCCTCAAACGTCAAGGCTGTTCCTTTGACAGCCTGACCTTGCTGGGGCCCTAGGTCTTGCGCTCCTCTTGCCTAGACGCTGAGACACGTATGCCACCTGTGTCTCACGGTTTCAGCCATGTGTGATATGCACGAGTAAGCTCACTTGCTCGCCGGTAATCTTCATCCCCTCACCTTCAGCCTTTCAACACCTTCTCGCACCTACATACCACCAGTTCACCTCTACCGCTGATCCTTTACCCCTGAAACCAATCTACCATTTCAATTGTCCAAAACATGCCAGAACCCTCCTCGTCTTCTCCGATTTTCCAAAGTCAGCACGATCTTGGGAGGACGCATGAGACGGCAGCTTCCTGGCTGCGCGAGAGATCGAAAGCTGCAACCTCGAAACAGTCCCACTTCACCAAGGGACTCGAACGTCGACTGCGGAAACCAAGAGAAACTCAAGCTTCCTCGTTGCATGACGGAAGTAGCGAGCTTTCGCAGTCTACCGTCCTCTACGTGACCTCAGAAAGTCCGGTAACGGTAAGAGGCTGCCAACATTACGTACAGCGGAGACAGCCTGAAGCTTCCGAGATTAGCACGCGTCCAGATGCGACTTACGAAACCGCATCTTCTGCTACTTTGACTGAGGATTCCCAATATTACTCGGTACGCGAAAAGAGGAATGAGTCAATCAAGTCTGTCGAAGAAGCCGTGCATCTTGGGCGTCGTGGGAGGCACCAGCAGTCCGAGGAGGGTAGAGGATCCGTTTTGTTCAAGCCTATTGAATGGCGGAAACCTGGTCATGAGAATGATGGCAAAGTGCAATCCGCTGCGGACGACGGCCAGCGAGCGGTCCCGGCAATCGCAGCGTGCGACTTGTCCTCTACTGGATCGGCCTTCAGTGTAGTCCACCCCGCAAATGCCACGACTACTGACCATCAGGACAGCGAGAAAGATCTCAGGTCTTCAATAACTGAATCCTCAGCGGATGGCGCCTTGCCGTCCGGTCAAACACCTGAGGAAGCCGGTAGAAGACCGACAGGCTCTTCCGACAGCGAGATCAGAAGTTCAGTAACAAGGGAGACCGTGGAGCCGATCAAGCCGAACTATATCTCCTCGAGAGCCTCGTACAATGACCAAACTGAGGGAGGTACGGTTGGTTCCGTGAGCCAGACAACTGAGGAAGACAGCAAAATGTCGGTCGCCCCGGTCGATATCGCTACGCTCATTGGGAAGCAGCACGCGCCCACGTCCAAGGCGACGACGACCCCGTTCAAGCGATCTGAGAAAGCCTCGGTCGTCAGCGCAGTCCGATTTGATGTAGAACCCTCGCACGACTTGCAGGATGGTCATTCAGTCAGTCCTATATCGAAATTCTTCGCGAAATCTGGAGAATCGCCTGTCTCACCGTTATCTCGAAAACCTAGCCTGGAACTCCCGATGCGGCCCAAGTTTATCGATGATCCAAGCAGCACGAGCGTATCACACAGCGAATCAGCCGTCGGCGGCGTTGAGGATAGGAATACGATCTACTCGGAAATGGACGGCTCGATACCGGATACCGATCCGACCGGGGGTCAAAATCGGGCTGCCGGTGGCGAGCTCTCATATCATCGCTCTCCAGCGAGGCAAACGACGTCGTTGTTGTATTCCGTCTCGGTCCCGCCAAGCGAAGAACCCGACGACCCCGAGGATCGATGGTTGGCCTGCGATTGGGAGACCGGGGAGACCGGGCGGAAGTCATTGAAAGACCTCGAGGAGCTCATGGTCCCAGCTACTAGGATGTTCTGTACTTCCTCGATGTCAGAGGCTGGCGGAACGACTTCACAGCCACCACCTGATCGACCGCATCCTTCGAGGCGAAAGGGGCGTTCGACGGAATTGCGCCAACCTACGGTGGTCTCGGCGAGTGAAGAAAGTCATCTCGAGTCGACACCCGAAGCGCTGCGAATCGTGCATCCATACGAAGTGGAGATGTCTCCCCCAACTAGCGATGCCAGCAGGGGATATACCGGCTCGAGACCCTACCTTGTTGACCTAGATTCGGATCTGACAGGATTGTACGGGCCTATGACGTGCCTCGTCTTCTCTGATCCTGGAGAGGTCGTCATCTCGCTCTCGATGTACCCACCGCCTCGTCCTCGCAAAATACCACTGTCGCGCGAAAGCCACTCAGACTCCGGGCGGTACGAGCTTCCTGCGATACCCCCCACAGAAGGCCAGGCTTTTGCGGCGCATATCACTGATTTTGAGAGCTTCATCGGACCCAGCGACGATCCCCCGAATTACTCGGAGGTCGACGGACCTAGGCAATCCAAGATTCGGTGGTCCAAGTTCCAGTCCGAATACAGTCGCGTGAAAAGTAGGATCGCTACCCGCTTCCGCATCTTTAGACCGACGTCCTATGGCCCCTCGATCAGCCAATCGTCAGGGTATCAGTCGAGCAGTCATTCAGATCCAAACTCGCATGCCCCCTCCGACTCGACGCCAACACGTAGACCAGAATGGCCTTCATGTTTGAGTCGCCCAGCGAAGCGGATCATCGGAAAAGCCCGGGCTGGAAGGCATGCAAATGCGATGTCGACATACCTCCAGGACCTAGCGTTGGACATGGCGAAACCGAAATCGCCCGAATCGATCGATCCTACCCGTCAATCGGTACCGGACTCATCCATGGGGTCCAGCAGGAGATTCTCGAGTGAGACACCAGGGCAAAGCCGCTCTGACGATCAGAATCTGTACTGGGACTCGCGGTTCTCGGTGAAGGACAGTCCCTTGACCGATTCCGATTTCACCGGACCCCGACCATCAGTCTGGATGTTCATGGGCCGTGCATATCGACCGCGGAGCCCAATCCAGGAAGCGTCGACTGTTGCGCCGAGCCACCAATTTACTTTTCAGGTGGACCCGAGCGAGGTTGAGACGGGTTGGGGCCTCGAAACTTTGACGGCTATGGGAATATGAATGTCGATGGATGCGTTACTGCTCAGTCGTGTTTGGTGTCTAATCGAACCTTGTCGGGCCATATCAGTCATGGGCACCCGGGATGTCGATTAAAAAGGTTAACTCTTGGCCTTGCCAGCTGCGTCACTGCGCCTGTCGACTGTTTTGGGGTAAGACCAGAGTATAGGCAATGCTTCATCCATCGCTATTCAGACTAGCGACTCATGCCGTCCAATAAATAAAGCTTTGGCTTTGATTAGGTTTAATCAGTAGCCAAGAATCATCTCATCTCATCTCATGTCCGCGCCGACGTTGGAATCGACCAGTCCTGCGGAATCTGCGGTCCCGTCCCCATCATACGGGATATCATAGATGTACCGACTGACCGCTCGTCTGACTATTGCTGCGCGGTTTCGCAGCACCCATTGGCTCCGCTGTGAGCAGATCTGCGGATCGAGATCAGCAAGAAATGGTGAGTAACCTTCGCTACAGACATACCCGCCGCAACCTTCTTCTGCTCGCCCTTGAGACCCTCGTCGTCATCTCCGTGGGCCTTGAGGAATGCCTCGACCTGTAATTGGGGTTAGCCGTGCTTTTCGAGGCCCATTTGACTCGTGAGCCGTCGCACTTACCTCGTCCATGACCCCTGTATCATCCTCGCCGCCCTCGTCCTCCCCATCGCTGTCCCCGATAGCGTCGATCGCAAAGTTTGGCCGTTGCATGATGGCTTCCTGCGCATGTCGTACCATCTCGCTCTCTTCACGGAACCGAGCTTCGACGTCTGCCAGCGACTTGCTTTCGATGGTGCCGATGGTCGAATTAGACTGGACAGACATTTGCGAGGCAGCCGACTGGCTTCGAGGTCGTTGCGGACCCGGAGTGAGGAGAGATTCGCGAGCACCGAGCTCGGATGTTTGGGATTGGCTGGGTAGTGTTTTTGATAGAGCTGGCTTGCGCCACTCTGCATGCTTGCCAAGAGCAGCTCCGAAGCCGTCTGCGAGGCGATTAAGGCGGTTCTTGTTCCTGTGGTGCGATCGTCAGTGATGGAAATTACGCGGCGCTTGCTAAGGCCGCTCCGGAGATACTCCGCAACCTACTCGTTTGTGACCACAAGATTCATGATGCCACCGAGCAGACCCTCCGATTTCTGGTGCATTTGATGGTAATCCTCGTCCTCCATCTTCTGAAGCTGGAACGACGCGGCAAGATCGTGTCCGAAGAAGCCTTCGAGAAGCTCATCTGCGAGTACGACCATCCGGAAAGTTGCGAGATCTATCGCCATACGTCAGCCATTCTACGGGACATGAGGTTTTAGTCTGACACACTGAGGTAAGGCAGATTGTGGGGTCCTGCGGAAGAGCTCGACCTTTCCCTTGAATGTGACGCCGTTTGGTCTTCTCCGTTGAAAGGCGCAGACTCCTCGGGAGTGGGAATGTTCGATTGTGGCGCAGTCGCATCGCCAAATTCGTATGCGTTGAGGATGAACTTGGAGACTGCGGTCAGGTAGATGTCTCCAGGCTCATTCCGAAAGATGAACTACTCTGGTCAGACACTGGTCCCAAGAGGAGAGACGCAAGCTTACCAGAAGGGATTCGGACAGCTGAATGACCTCGTCTTTGGTTAGGAAGCCATCTTTATTCTTCTCATGCTACAGCTGAGCTCAGCGAGGTGTCGAGTGAAACAGGGAGCGACACACCAGGTTGAAGAACCACTCGATAGACTCCATCAATCCGCCCGATATCACCCTATCCAGCCCTAGTACCACGTCCTGCAAAGCCAGCGTCCCCTGTTGTTGCGAGTCCCAGCTATAGAATAGTCTACAATAGGCTAATTAGCGCTTGCTCCCCGCAAGGACTTTACTAACCTGTCTAGTAACTCGTGATCCGAGAACTTCCGCTCTGTTCGCTGAATGAACGCGTTCGATGTGACCACTTCCTCTCTCGCCCATGTCGCAATTTCTCCCAGGAAGACCTTAAATGTCTTCTGGTCGATCCGGGTCTCCACCCGGCCTTGCGCATCAACCTGGATTCTAGGTTGGTCAAATTGATCCCCAGTCCGGGGAGTCGTAGAATCACTGCCAGGACGCAAGCTTGGACCCGCATCTTCCGAACACACTGCCGAGAAATAGTGATCATAGATGATACCGACCTGTTCTTTGCTGAAACTCCCGACTGCTCTGAGATTTCGTACTGCGGCGCGCTTTGAGAACTTTTCGATCTCGTCTGAGATGATCGCACGTAGCCTTCGGCGTTCGGACTGGATGGTGTCGTCTGTGATGACGTTGAACTCTCGAAAGGCAACGACGAGGAGTTCCTGGAAATTGGTAATGGCTCGAACACGGGGATCAGGGTGGTTGGGGTGAGCGGAATCGCCAATCGTGGAGAAGTAGGACCGCATGAGGCTGATAAACATGCCATCGTCCGTCACTTCCAGCAATGCTTCGCCATTGATTTTGAGAACGGCTGATTTCCGTAAGCACGCCATCGCTAAAGCACGCTTCCACTCACCGAGCCCAATTTGGAAGAGAATCTTTACGCCCATTGCCAAGACGCAATCAACGATCCGGAAAGCAAAGATCAGGGGCATGGAGTTGATGTACAAACTCAAGAACCACCTGCACATCTAAGTGAGCTAGAAATGAGGTCGGAGGAGACAGACGTACGGTAGTGAAGCGACGGACAGCTGCACATCGACAGACACAAAGTGGTCTTTGATCATCGGCAAACATCGCTGGACGAGCGCCTCGAAAACTCGCTGATCCAGCAGCGTGCCCTCCATGGACGGACTTGATACAGCGTCAAAAGGGACCTGTCGGACCACGTCTCCCACGGACCTGTAGTAGCCTGGCAATATCCGATCGCAAAGCACTTCGAGCAGCCAAAATGCTTGTTCTTCGGACATATATCTGCGAGATACGTCAGCACCAAACAGAATCGTAGCGATTCCACCCACATGAGCAGCCTGATAGAGAACGCCGTAAGCTACGGTCAACTCGCCAGTGTCCAATGCGTTTCGACAGTGCTCACCCAGCTACGACCTGAAACACTCATCAGCTCGATTTCATGGTGAATGCAGACCAACACTCACAATGTTCAATGCCTGACAATACCTTTGAATTACCTCCATCAGCATTCCGACCTCTACTGGTCCAAATGCAACTCACCCCAACTCAGGATTACGGAAACTATACGCCACCAAGACTCTTCTCAATCTCGCTAATCCCTCCTCAGCCTGATATGCCTTGTACTCCGGCAAGGATCGGTTCAGGTCTTTCTCGATTTCGTCGGTTGACTGGCTCGACTTGCCGGAGTTCTGTGATAGGAGGAGGGAGTAGGTTTGGGGATTTGCGAAACGGAGGTCTGGAATTTCTCGATCAGCAACGGGGAAGATCAGCGGCACTGGCAAAGACGGACAGACGGAGCCGGACATGACTTCCCATAGCTCGCCTCGTAATCGGGAGGGGAGACCGACCTGGAGTAACCGCTGGAAAGGGGGATACCGCAATACTAGGAATGATGCTTGTCAGGCTCAAGCTGACGGTGGACTTTGGTCGACTTACGGGTCAGATTTCGCCCATGCACTGAGACATAATCAGCTCAGTCCTCGCTTGACGCTGAAGCTACAATACAGCCCGGCTATCACGGAAGATCTAGCTCACCCTGGAAGTACTCCCTCCACAACTTCATTTTACTCCTCTCCCTCATCCTCCTCGCGTCTCCCGGAAACCCATAAATCTCGCCCAACCCTCTCTCATACGCCCCTCTTCCAGTCCCACCAGGGCCTCGCAGGTCTCCCTCACCGTCATTCGCAGCAGACTTCTCGCCGAGCTCGGTACCGAGGAGGAGATGGTCCGCTTGACCTCCTCCTGGAGCTGTCGAGGATGCGGGTGCGGCGAGGAGGTATTCAGCGTAGAGGGAGGGGAGGAACGGTTTGAGCTGCTTCATGGAGGCGAGCTGAGCATATTGTCAGCTTGCTGCTCCGAGGGACCACATGCAGTACTGACTTGTGCTTTGAGAGCGTCTCGTAGGAGGATTGAGAAGTGTTCGGCGGTGGGGAGAAGGGAGGTGAGTTGCAGAATCTGAAGCGATTCATCAGGTACAACAAAGCGGATGAGGGATGAGCACTGACAATCCGCATGCCATGCCAGGTTGCCAGAGACAGCGCAAAGACTCCAGCTCGAGAGTTCAGCCTATCTCATCAGTCAGTTGTGTTTGCTCAAGTTTAGCTCGGGTCACCTACCGCTCGACACGTCTGATGGTATACAGCGGCAAGGAACACCGACACGACCTTCTATCCAGCGAGATGAAACACAGAAACGGCGGAAGTAGTGATAATCTCCCCGCCTAACTGACTATCAGTCCCGCTACGTCTCCATACTAGCTAGGCAGCTCACATAGACCTCCTCTTTCCCCTCCACACTCAAGACAGCATTGATATCCATTCCCTGCTGCTTCTTGGCCGCACTGACCCCTCGAGCTTTGACCACGCTCGGCGGGTCTCCGAGGGCTGGCATAGCGTCTTGGAGAGGGACATTGAAGAAGTCGCGCGCGAGCTCGTCTTTGTCCTTTTCGCGGTAGCTTCGGAGGTGCATCGGGAGGGACATGTCGGGCGAATATGGGCTCGAGCCCCCTCTGAAGGAGAGCTAGAGCGTTGGCAATGGGGTATCACTGATGGGAACCTGATATATGGAGCCGAGGCGCGACTGACGGAAAAGGTTAAATCCGACCACGCGACTGGGGGCATACCAAATAAGGGAGAAGATGATTCTCAATGTTAATGCTCATGCATACGGCGGTCGCCGAGCTATGAGCTGTGACGTGAGATGCCTGACATCCCCTTCTCATCAAGGCACCGCTCGTCCCAGCAGCGAGGCGTATCTCGCCCAGAGCTCGTCCACGAAGCTTTGATCCGTCTGCATTTTAGTCAGTCACTACCCGATATCAGCGGGGAAGATGCCACTCACATGTATCAGCTCCAATAAACTCTGGACAAACTCCTTCTTCTGCAGCTTCTCGTTGGGACCTCCGAGTATTCGATGAGAAAATCCGTTGCTGTGGGAAGCCACTGTGTCGGTAGTTGCGCTGATCATCGCTGTCCTGGGGGTTTGGGTGCTGTTGCCATTGACCTGGTGAAGCATTGAGGCTTTCGGTGCTCGTCCAGTGCCAGGTGGAACTGCTCTACTCGGCGTCGATCGGGATGCGGGGAACCGCAAAACCGGACCGATCGAAGGTGTTGCGAAAGATGTCGATGATGAGGGCATCGACTGTGTAGGCGAATCGGCGGGCAAGGGAACGAACATAGTATCGTCGAGCGGACTGGAAGAAGAGTTTGCAGCGGCTTGTGCGAAGGTAGCATCTCGGACTTTGGACGGTCTGGATCGAATATTCGAGTTGGTCTCGGGATGCGGAGGCGCGGGCGGAGCTGCCTCTGGTGAGGCGAGAGGTGCGGGTCGTGCGGCAGGAGGAGCTGCGGGCTGAAACGGAAAGCGGGGCGATGGCTGACCGATAGGAGCGGTTGGCGGTTGGGGCGGGGCGGCGGGAGTGACGCCGACAATGCTCATGAGGAGGTCGTCAACGGTCTGACCTGCGGGAAACGGGGAGGCAGCGGTAGGTGACTCGATGGTAGGAGAAGGTAATTGTGGAGGTGGAGGAACGGATGTTTCTGGAGTGGAGGTGCTGGCCTGAGCTGTGATTGGTATGGGGGGCGATTTGCTGGAGGCTTTCGGGACCGGGATGAACGGAATCGCGTCGGTCGTTGGGAGGATATCTTCTGATGCTGTAGGTTTCGTTGTCGAGATCTTTACAAGAGGCATCATGGGAGGCTAGGCCGCTGTCATCCAGAATTACAGTAGAGGAAGAGAGGGATAGACTAACCTTGACGAGCCCAGCAAACAGCCGCGATAGACCGTCCTCGCCCAACGCAGCAGCTGGTACGGGGGATGAAGCCGGCGAAGCTGATTGTGAGCTCGGTCCTGCTTGATTCGCTGCCGTCCGCCTCGTGGGTTCTCCACATATCCTAGCGTTATTATCAGGACAGGCCAGCTTGGGTACGAGATTCGACTCACCGCAAGATGGTTTCTCGAAACCGCTCGACAGCTTCGGTACCTTCACTAAACCAAACACCTCTGCGTAGTCCTGCGCGGAAACATCAGCATTGTCTCGTGACCCTGACATGCAGCGTACTTTCTCCCCGCCGAGCTACCTGCAGAGTAGCCGTATCCACCACCGTGAGCTTCATCTCCCCGGGCACCAGCGGCAGCGTAACATTTTTGACCATTTGTCGGTTCAGCATGTACAGCGCGTACTCTGGGCTCTTATCCCTGTGCCCCTCATTAGCAACCAACTCCCAGATGCAACTCGCCGTAAGTATACGAAGGTACGGACCGACCCACCGTCCGACGATGAACATTGGTCCCTCCTGCTTCTGCTTCTCCCAAGCTCCCGCGGTCTCGTCATAATGGTATATAACGCTGTACACCGAAGTCTCGATGATCTCGATTATGGAGGGGTCGTTGCGCGTAACTGAGCGGAAATTCGTCGTGTTCCGGAAATCGAGGAGTCGTTGATCTTCGGGCGACAGGGAAGATGGGGGTGTCATTGAGAAGCTGGGAAAGCGTGAGTTACGCGAAAGGTAGCGAAACTCAGTGTGGGCGGTAGCTGGGACCGTTGACTTGATGTGTAGGATTGTCCGTGGGAGCAGAATGGATTTGGTTGGCTTCACAAGATGGGGATTCCTGTACCACCTCGTATTTGGTAAATTGTTCCCCTGATCACATTCTCGCTCATAATTCAAGTCCAACCATCCTTTTTGACGGTTGGACTTGACATGACGTCCGCTCCAAGATGACACTTCGGCCTATACTGAGCATACCGTACTCGGAGTGTGTGCGACTTCGGAGACTTCATACCTCCTCTCATCCTCCCTTCACCCGCGAATCCCTGAACCACATCAAATCCCTCCTCCACCCACTGCAATCCTTCTCGGAATCCTTTCCTCCTCCTCATTCCGTCATGTGGTCGAAAACGCCTTCCGAGTCCGCCATTCTCATCCCACTCATGAACTTGGACGAGGAGCCTTGTATCCTGCTGGAAGTCCGGGCGAGAAAGATGAGAATGCATGCCGGTGAAGTCAGGTGAGGTGAGGCTCCCCCTCGCACCCAATACCTCTGTTCATTTGCTGACCGGAATAGCTTCCCAGGAGGCAAGGTCGATCCAGTGAGCTCTTTTTGACCGGATTCTCACACCAAGCTGAAGCGCGGCAGTCAGATCCATCGTTCACCGCCGCTGCTCTTCGAGAAGCGAACGAAGAGCTCGTCCTACCGCCTGAGAACGTCGAGATACTCGGCGCGATGGAACCAGAGTACAGTCTCGGTAACCGATCACGAGTCTGGCCATTCGTCGTGAGTGATCTCTCGCCTTCGACGTCTGGCTTATACTGATTCACTCATTCGTATAGGGCTTCGTCCACTCCTCATCCGAACATTTGCGATCAGCCTCACCCACCAGCCCACTTCCCTCGTACCCCCTGTCTTTCCTGCGAGCCTCACCAGCAGAGGTTTCCGCCATCTTCCCGCTAGCATTTTCAGCATTGACGGACCCTTCCCGGCATGCTGTCCACTACTTCCGCCTCGATCCACGTCGACCATACTGGAAGGTTCGAGTCGGTGATCTCGTCCGCGACTGTCCAATCGTGTCAGACCAAGGTCAGGGGGAGGAAACGCAGCTCGAGGCGTGGGGTTTGTCAGGATGGTTCCTGAATCGCCTGTCTTGGAAGCTGGGTTGGCTGGATCAGCCTGAAGCCGAGATGCCAGAGGACTGAAGCGGTGGATCACATCCGTGCATCAACGTGATCTATCATGGACTAGATAAGTCTGACTGTCGATTCTCTGAGTATAGAGATACGATAGAGGGCGACGAGACTGATCAAAATCAAGCAATTCGTGGCGAGATTCAACCCTACTGATCCTCCAATTTCTTCCCGTAATTCCGGTTGCTCGGTCAATGACCTGGCCATTCCATACGTTTTCTCGCTGCCCCGTGCATTAGGGTGTCCTCGTACCCGTCCTCTGACAGCTCACGAGATAGGCATCTCTGATCATACTCGCCGCTGTCGGTCCATCCCGCCTGACAATCCGATCATGAGCGAAGATGCCTTCACTACAATCCTGTATGCGTGTCCATCAATTTGAACGTGGATTGATCGGGCGCTTCGCACCTCAGACATCCTTGAACCTCGATCACTTTCACCGTCAACACTGCCAATGCACGGTGTTGCAGCCGTGATGGTGCGAGTGTCGCTCGACATATCATCCCATTCCCACAAGTCCGACCCGCCACGATCAGGTGGTGCGGGGAAATCATCAAGATCGATCGGTCTTGACACCGGATTGGTGACGTCCTGATCCGATTGCCTCACCCCAGAGTCAGATGGAGGTGAGGAGATAAAGCTCGACGGGGCTGGAGCGGAGAAGGACGATTCACTATCCTCAGACCAGGTGAAGGAGGTGCGATCGGTTGATGGGGTATCTGGGAAGGGGGAGAAGAGCTCCGTGACGGGCGTGCCATTTGAGTTGAAGGTGGTATTGGTGTAGGCGGTGTTGACATAGGAGTTGCTGGTGGTGAAGGAGGGTGCGCTCGGTGGGAGAGTGCAACTAATGGCGGCGGTCGATATCGGTGTCGATGGGCGAATGACCGGTCGTTTGACTCCTTCTGGCTGTTCTGGCAGAGGGACCGGTGGGAGACCGGATTGTCCTCGAGCTGCAACACCCAGAGAAACGGGTCAGCTGATCGTTACTCGCGAAGCGAGTAGACTCGACCCGTCGCAAAGATTTCCGCCATCTCCGGCGGTACCTATCTCATCAACGCGTGCCACCTCCGCACGAACCGATGACCCACCATCGCCTGGAGTGCGCCGAGTTTCCTGGTGATCTCCTCATCCCCTCTCCCCCTCTCCCTTTTCTTCGAGATGTACCCGCACACCGCAACAAGTCCCTCCGCTGACCGCGCTTTGTCCATCCCTGCGATTCGCAGGAGGTGCGCTACCTATTTACATCGTCGGCGGGTCCGCCATACAGGAACAGGAAGATTCACTGAGCATGCTCGAGAGAACAGGCCCTCGCGGTCGACCGAGGCTGTCCAGAGATCTACGGATACCGTTTCTCGGTCCTTGGTCGGGAAACATGGGACGCGATCAGCAAGCATCGTATCCCACATGTTTAGATGCACAGTCCACAATATTGAGGATTCACCCGATGCATTGACCAAGTACTTCTTTCATGAAAGGAGTGACCTCTTCCAAGCGAAAAGTCCTTTCCGCACTGGCATCGGCTGGACGCGAAGCGAGCACTTCCAGACGCTGTCAAGCGAGCACTGAAAGAAGAAATGCCTTACGAATAAGGTTCGAGCAAAGGAGACTCCCTTTCAGACCGCGGATCAGAGGAACAAAGATGGTACACTCTATTATCACCTCCGGCCTCGGAAAGGCCCATGTTTAGGTATCCAAGGTGCAGATCAAGGTCCCTCCCTACTCGCCTAAACCCGCCGCGACCTCCTTCCACCACTCCCTTTCTTCATCCTCCATCCCGCCTTCCTCCTGAATCTCCGTAATCCATCTCTCCACGTCAGCGCTTCTCACCCTCCTTTCCTCGTCTCGCACCCCTTTCAACCGCTCCAAGATTCCAACCGCACGGGAGGCGTACCGCTCCTTTGCATCTGCCACGAGATCTGGTTTTGAGCCGTAGAAACACACTCGTAGTTGCTGAAGCGCTGTATTCCGCGCGATAAGCTCGGCGACCCAACCCGCTGGATACGGCAGTGTAGTCGCGTTCCGTCCCAAAGCTTCACTCGCTCTAGCGGAATAGGTCGTGGCGTTCTCCATCAGCTGCGAGGCATTGCGCTGTGCCGTCTCATTGAGCTCCGCCAATTTCGCTCTTGACAGACTCGCTTTCGACAGGGAAAGCAAGACACTCGTCTTGAATAATCTTGGCGTCGAAGCGGACGTGGGTAGATCCAGCGCAGTTGAAAGCCGTGTAACCGCTTGCGAGAAGTGGAACCATGCTTGCTGCGCTAGTGGTGACGGTCCAGGCGGCAGTTGAGGAGTAAGGAAGAGGAGTCGACTGGCGATAGTGGAGTGTGTGTCCGCGAGAGTGGTGAGGATGTCCGTTCGGACGGTCTGCTCGTCTGGCGGGTAAACGTCGAGGCTCGTGAGCAGTGCTTCCAAGGCGGCTACAGCTCCTTCGAGCGATTTCTCCACGCCTGTACCTATTCGAGCTTCGGACTTGAAGAGGTCCCAAACGATGCCGTCCATACTGAGAAGGACCTTTATCTCGGCGAGGTCGAGTTCCGCTTGTCGGCCTGGAGGAGTAGTGGCTGCCGCTCGATCAAGGACGGACCGGACGACTGATTGCTCAGAATTCGTGGGTGTACGAGAAGGAACTGTAGACTCCCATAATGAAAGGTGAATATCGATGAGCGCGAGTGCGGTATCGAGCAATGCCGACGGCGTCGGAAGATGAGTCTCGTAAGTCGTCGTTGCATCTCCCTCATCGCCAGGTGGATCATCCATATCCATCTCCGCTCCGCCTTCGACCTCGTCGACCGCCTCTTCCGCCGCTTCAACATCCACGGCCTCGGTCGTCAACCGAAGATACTCCTCTTGTCCCTGTAACACCATCTCCAAGACAGTTCTTGCCTCTTCCCGCAATCGCCGGATCTCCTCGGCCCTCGCGTCCCCCTCGAGATCCTCCAGCATTTCCGCTAGGTCAGTCATTGCTTGTGCGAGATTGTAGGCCGCATCCATCTGCAGAAGCGATGAATCGGTGAGGGTTTTCGATAGTCGATAGAGCTCAATCGAGATGGAGAGTTGAACGACGGATCTGGGTGGAAGGAGAAATGATGTAGATAAGGTATAAAGTGCTCGTGCCCTGCTGCTGTCTGAGCTGTGTTAAGATGAGCGATAGAATGGACTGACCTATTGTATGCCGCATCGTACGTCTGCTGAAACTCGAAAGCCTTCTGGTACAGCTCGATGGCTCTCTCGTAAAATCTCTGCGCCTATCTGCTTCTTGAGCTGGATCAAGCAGTTGTAACAGGTTCAGACCGACCTTTTCACCATCTCGATATCGCTCCCCCTTCTCTTCCATCTCTACTCCACCTACACACCGGCATCACTCACCTATCTTCCCCATCAAACGGAAGACGTACCGTCCATCGCTTCATCGTAGGTGTCATACGTCTGCTCCCGCTTATTCTTCCCCGCCCGCTTCGCTCCTCGAGCTGGCGATCGGTCATCATCCTCGGGACGCCGCTTAAAAGGTCGTTTAGAGGTCATACCGCAGCTGTCTCGAGCTCGTTCTGTCTTTGCTGAATATCAAATCTCGAGAATTCCTCTTTGACCTCACCATTTTCTGGTGCCTGGACATCCTGCCACGTGGCTTTCCTCGGTGCCGAGCTGGATTTGTCGTTCTTCGGCGTTTCAACCAAGGCGATACTAGAAGAGCGCATCACCCTGTAGCCATCAGCGTCGACTTTTTCAGGGACTCCTCCCTTGTCGAGCTCAAGCGCTTATGGCTATGTTCCGCTCCGGGTCGGTGAGCTAAACCAGCTTGCGTCCCAAAGCGGAGATCTGACGAGCCTAGATCCCAGCGTTATGCTATGATGTACTCAGGAGCTCTCGTCGACGGATCATCAGGCGATCTCCATCTCCCCGACATTACCTGACCACCCTTGTGTCCCAATCTCGGCATCCGCAAGCTACCTTTATCCGCCTGCGACGACCGTCACGAGCCTTCGCGAGATTCGAGTCCGACCTCTCTTCCGAGACCACTGAATCTGCTTCGACGCTTACAGCGGCTCAACAAACAGCCCACGCCCGCTTACGACCCATCGTCGACACTTTCAACGCTCCCATAGACTGGGCGGTAGCCTACGGTTCCGGCGTAGTCCATCAGGCTAATGCTTCCCCAGGTGTCCGTCTCACACTCCAGTCAAGGCTAGTGCTGACTTTCACCTCTCAGCTTCCACCGCTAACGGACTTCCTGTTCTCGACGCCTTCACCCGCTTCCTTTCACACGACGAACCTAGGGCAGAACCCCTCGCATTACCCCCTATACGCAAGGCTCCTCGGTGGACGAGCGCTAGGGTGGTTGCAGGAAACTTGGGGCGCTGGAGTGTGGTATGTGACCATGGTCAAGATCCATGGGATTGTGAGAGGCACTTGTCGATCAGCAATCGATCACGCTGATCGTTGGTCTTCGAATTGCAGGAAGTGAAATACGGCGTGATTTCTACGAGATGTCTCCGAAAAGACCTCGAGGAATGGGATACTTTATATGTCGCTGGCCGCCTACACAAGCCAGTGGGCTGCTCATATCATTTTCGAGCCGCAAGCTGATTTATGCAAGGTCCTCCCACTGCAGACCTCGCTCAGCCTTGACACCCATCTGACCTCGAATCACCGCTCAGCTCTCCACCTGTCCCTCCTCCTGCTTCCCCCCTCCCAACCCTTCTCCGAGCTCGCGCTGTGGGAACAGATCGCGGGAATCTCATACTCAGGCGATCCGAGGATGAGTGTTCCCGGTGCGGAGAACCCGGAGAAGGTGAAGAATATCGTGAGGGGAGAGGGGGTATTGGAAGGGTTCAGAGGGTTATATGAGGGCTCCATGAAGGAGGTGCCCGGCCTGAGATGGGAAGGTCAGGAGAAAGGTGGGCAATGGAACTGGACGGGACGGGGAGAAGAGCTCCTTGCGGTGATCCAACTTCTTCCACTCTGTCACGGTGTGAGCTCATTTGACACAGCAATCGGATGACACGGAGTATTTCGCAAAACTCTTAGCTTCCCTCCCGATCAGCCTTCGCCGCAACGTCGCTCGCCACTTCCGTACGACCGCCATTGGAGCACTGGTCGATCGCGATGTTCGGGAAGCACGTGCAAATGACCCGACGCCCCGGAAAGAGGTGCCAGAGGACCTGGATTTCTGGCGGAAGATCGTGGAGGAGGAACGGTTCCGTGAGGTTGTGCAGAATGGTCAGTCTCGCCGCACATCTCCGCTTCCGATCGATTCGTGAAACGAACGGTGGACTGACGCCCTGCAGAACTTCGCCAGATCATCCGGCGACCTGCCCTCACCCAGTCTATCAAAGGCCTCTTCACGGCCGGTCTCTTCAAATCCTTCTTCTACAGCCTCGCAAAGGTCCGCAAATGGGCTTCGAGCTCGACGTAAGGCATGATGGACTCTTCAGGAATATACCCAGCACAGTAGTACCGGATGATAAATAGCTTCATATGGGGATCTACTCTGCAATCGAGATCTACACAATCAGTCCCTCATGCTTTCAGTACTTTGTCGAAGCTCTCTCCTCGTACACTCCCGCCGCGCATCGAGGATTTCACGTTTTGCACGAAGCCGTCGCGGTTGCGCCGGAGGTCTTCTGCGGCCTCTGCGGCGTGTCAGCTCTGACTGTTTATACTACGAGGTGAAACAGACCTTTGTTAAGTGGATCGTCTGGGTTACTGGGCGACTGTCAACTCCCCTCGACAAGTTTAAAGCGGCACTCACGGTTCGAGGAAGAGGTATTGTAATCCGACCATGACCGATGAGAGGTTCAGCACCTATGCTCGGATCAGCTCTCTCACCTCCCTGTGATTCGACATACAGGCTTCCAATCTTCTCTCAGGATGTTTCTGCTTTCATCAGCACGTCATCCACCATCCGACAAATAGAGCTCACAAGCAGACATTCCCCTCCAGATCCAAATTGGGATGATAGATCTATCCGTCGAATGAGCTACATGTCCTACTCGACTGAACAGTGACGAGAGCGGACCCACCTTCTGGGTACACCGCACCTTTGGCGGCTCATGTGGGTAATTCAGGTTGATGGCGAACGTGAATCTGAACTCTCCGCCTTTGTAGATGCCTACGAGATCAAAGCTTGATTAGCACGATTGAGATGATGGCTGGAACGTTCCGAGCGACGTAACGCACCTTCGTCGGGAATGATGGTGAGAGTGAAGTTCAGGACATCGGCAGGATCGGGGAAGGTCGTCTTCATAGTATCGGGGAGTTCGAGTTCGGTGAGGTCTGAGTGAGGGTCAGCAAAGGCGAGCGGAGAGATGATACATGAGTATAGCTCGTCAGACTAAGGATCTCGCAACTGAGCAGAGAATCGAGATCGTCAACCTGTCTGATTGACCTTTCTGCACACGCAATTGCGCCGCCGTCATCTTTGGCCGCTTCTTGTTCGCCGCCTCCTCATTCTTCTTCACCGACCAGATCTACTTCGAGGGAGAGAGATGTGATTCGATGGCGATGGCGACCAGATATTAGGTCGGAAAGGTGTGAGCAGGTGGGGAGGTGGTGGGTGACGAGAGGAGTCGAAGGAGCGCTCGATCAACTCTGCACAGGTGAAGAGGGAAGTACATACCTTGATCATGTTGGAGGGGAGCGCTTCCAGGCTCTTTCACCCAATGGAAGCGAGGATAGGTGTATGAAGCGGTGATTCCGTTCCTTTAACCGCGACGTAACCTCCTGATCTTTCCACCTCCTTACTCAACTTTTCTTCATCGACTCAGCCTTCAGATGATGACCTCAACTACACACGACCAAGCAGGTCCCTCCAGAGATCCTATGCACACCGTGTTCGTCCCTCCCCCCTTCTCCTCCTCCTGTTCTCCACAACGTATTCTGACGAGCTGGGTCCGGACAGATCCCTTCGGATCCCCTTCCACACCCCCTCCCACGCCGTCATAGCGAAGAGAGCCCTCGAAGTCGACCGGGAGCAGAACTCCACCTTCGTCCACCGCTCGCTCTCCATCGACGGTGACGACCTCCTGGTGTATGTCCCGACCTTCCCACCTCACTGCTATTGACTGAAGTGTATTCGTAGGGAATATGCGGCTACGACCGTGCGATTATTGAGATTGGCGACCAACTCCTTCCTCTCGTCCGCAGACCTGGTCATGCGTACTATGGAGGAATTCGCGCCTGATCCTGGAGGAGCTAGGGGGACAGATGAGCAGGTGGAGGAGGAGCGGGTGCGGGCGAATGTCGGGGGAGGGAAGGGGATTGAGCTGAGAGGTGATGGGCGGGGTGCAGGGAGTGGGGAGGAGATCAAGTCATGACAAGGGTCTTCCGCTCAGTCCCCAGTCGAGCCACCTTGGACACTGCTGGACACCGATTGCATGCATATGGTACTAGCTGAACAGCTTGTTCACACTCGTGTTTCCTTCCGCGTTCTTCTTCAACACTTTGGCGATCGCCATCTCGAAATCCTCTTGTCCGACATATTGCCGTCGTTCTCGCAAAGCGTACATCCCTGAACCTCTTCTCAGCAAACAGCAAGCACAAGGGTGAGCGCGAACGTACCAGCCTCGGTGCAGATACCCCGAACCTCGGCACCGGAACAATGTCCCATTTTTTCGGCGAGAGACCGGAAATTAATCCCTCGTTGCAGCGACATCTACAGGAGTTAGCGGATTTCGTCTGTAGCGTCTTGAGCGCTGAGGGAGTCTCACCTTTCGAGAGTGGATTTTGAGAATGGTGATACGAGCTTCGGGGTTGGGCGGTGGGAACTCGATCTTCCGGTCGATCCGACCGGGCCGAAGGAGAGCGGCGTCAAGGATGTCTATGAACAGGTCAGCAGGCTGCGGAAGAATTCAGCTACTCATGTACTCACCGATTCGGTTGGTGGCCATGATGACCTAATAGACGTCAGCTCTCGCCAAGGAGTTCACTTGTCCGACCGACTTTGATGTTCTTTGTCGGCTCAAACCCATCCAGCTGATTCAACAACTCCATCATCGTCCTCTGCACCTCCGAGTCACCACCAGCGCCTCCCTCCCCACCTCTCGAGCTCCCAATCGAATCAATCTCATCCATGAAGATGATACTCGGCGCGTGTTCCCTCGCCATCACGAACAACTCCCTGACCATCCGACTTCCCTCCCCGATATACTTCTGCACCAGCTCACTCCCGCTCACCCGGATAAATCGGCAATCCGTATGATGTGCCACTGCTCGAGCAAGCAGCGTCTTTCCCGTTCCAGGTGGACCGTAGAGGAGCACGCCCTTGGGCTGGGCGATACCTAGCGCCTCGAAGAGTTCGGGGTGCTTCACGGGTAATTCGATGACCTCTTTGATCTCTTTGATCTGCTTGTCGAGACCACCGACCATCTCGTATGTGGAATCCGGGACTTTCTCGACCATCATGAGCGAGACGAGGGGATCGACGTTGTTAGGCAGGATCGAGTGGAGCATGTATGAGTCGGCACGGAGGGAGACACGCAGATTTGGTGTGAGCGAGGACAGAGGGATATCGGGGGAGAAGTCGACGACTCCGTACACCGCATGAGATCGATGCAATGTTGAGAAGAGCTCGACCCACCGAATTTGCCTTCAGGCTGCACCTTCACCAACACCTTCTTCTTCCCCATCACTTTGACCACCTCGCCGACATAGCTGCCTGGCTCCTGAAGTACCTGCAGCTCCTCTCGCAATAGTCGGACTGAAGAGACAGTTGCATCATTGCAGCCCCTCAGTGGGCCTTACGGCGAGCTCACCTCGGGTATTCAGAGCATTTCGTTGCGCTTCCAATCGCCTAAGATTCTGGGTCTTCTTGGTAATATCCAATTCGGCAGCCTCGATCTTGTTCTGGTAGTAAGTCTACGTAGACTTCGATCAGCTTCGATCCTGCCCAGGATGCATCTGGATAGACGTAGCTTGGATCATACGATGGAGGAAGCTGATTGCTCACCTTGATACTACCGCCCGGAGCCGACATCGGCGTCTTGGGCATGTTCTGCGTTGCGACGGCCATCTTGTCGGAAACCTGAGGAGGAGAGTACGAACGACCTGAGAGATTTTGAGGCCGTTGGAGACTAAGTGTCGGTTTTTGGGCGATTTGGTTGAGAATTACAATAGGATGGCGAGCGAGCGAGTCATCTTTTGATACAGATAGATCCGTCCACGTGTCACGTCGTCCGCGTTCAAGTGAAATGTCAAGTCAAGCATTCCTAACAGCTGGTTACCCTCTGCCCGTAACCATGATAATACGATATCGTCCTCCGCAGTCAGTCTCAAGACCTTAAACGCAGTTTGAAAAGCCGCGCTGAAGCTGATCCACCGCTGAAGCGCGAAGCTACTCTGCATCATCCTCCTCACTCTCCTCTTCTCAACCCCATCCCTCGCCCGCGACACCCGCGCCCAAACCGAACACCGGATATACACCCCTCACTCTCGAGCATTCTCGACTGGATCCGATCTGGGCGACCGAGTCAAACGACCCGAATATGTCGCTCACCCGGCCGGAGAGCTCGTCTGTCGTCCCTTCGGGGAATGCGAGCCCTGTCCCCCCGACGAGGTTGGTCTCCTCACTCCACCCCAAGCTCCCTCGGGATCGTCGTGAAGATGCGAGCGCCGTCCGCCTCTTCGGATGAGACATCTCAGCTTAGCTGATTCGGGAGTCGTACAGCTAGACCAACCCTTCTGCCTCCCATTCGGAAATCGGCGACTCCTGCATTGCTTACCCGCCTCTCAGGCGCATCAGGCGGAAGGTGAGGGCCAATATGGGGAGGTCCCGGCGTGGGAAGCTTGTGGGAAGGTGATCAGTGTGGAGAGGAGGGATTATTGGGAGTTCGTGGTGGGTCTCATCCTGTCGGTCCACTTCAGCGTTGAGCCTGGATGATACGGTGTCGGAGGGGTGGGAGACTGATTGCTTGATTAGACTGCAAATCTCTTGTTCCTCATTGTGGCGCTCACGATTCTCTGGGCACGGACGTCGGCACTCGCGACTGCTCAGTACAGGCAGCTAGCAGCGCGAATAGGGATACCAGGCGGGAGTTGGCGGACATAGCGCTTCGGAACATCACAAGGTTGTATGCATATGCTAGTGTTGGTTCATGACTACGACCGCTCGCTCGTGAGCATCCCCAAGCCCTGCCGAATGACGTCGGCGTCAAACAGCGCGTTATTGAGAAGGTCGGTAAGCTTTTGCAAGGCGAGTTGCTGAGTCGCCAATATCTGCGGTACACACGGGTCAGCTAAACTCATCCTGCCGTCCAGCATGGACGTGAAGATTTGGAGAAGCTACCCACTTCAGCGACCTCCGCCAAAGCCTTCTCGTCCCCCAGCCACCCCTCTCTACCATCACCTCCTCGCGTCCTGTGCCCCCGTCGAATCTCCTCCACCTGACCCCAAAGCTCGTTGACCTGACCCAACATCCTTCCTTGACCCCCTCGTCTAGGTGTACCGAGTCCGACACTGCCCTTCGATTTCAGCTTTCCGTCGAGATCCGATTTGACACCTTCAAGCTGAGCTTTGACTTCCGCCTCTTCTGTCCGGAAAGCGGTGGATTGTAGGATTGGGATGAAGCGGGGGGTGAGAGCGGCGAGGTGAATGAGACGATGCATGAGCTGGGCGAGGTGGTTTTGGAGAGCTGCTAGGCGGATCGAGGAGGATAGTGAGGTCTGTTGGGAAAGATGCGAGAGGGCCTGGGTGATCTCCTGCAAGGGAGTCAGCCCATTCGACGTTTCATCAGCTAGTATCCACAAATAGCTGTCTCGTCCAAACTGACCGACATTCGGACTCACCTGAATTCGCATCTGATGCACGCTAGCAACATTCTCCTGCAGCTGTACCCGCTTCCTCACGTCCGCCCAACCAGTCGCCAGCACAGGGACCATGCTGAAATGAAATCAATATCAGCTTGTCTGCTTCGTGATCAAGGCGTGCATAGCGCCCGTCACGAATTCCATTCGGCCAACTGACCAAGTACGATCCGGGTTCTCCCGCATCGCTTTTGCCCACTTCGCATCATCGTTCGCCCCCGCCGGTCGACCATATTGACCAGTCGTGCCTGGATCCGCGACATTGTAGAAGAAGTACTGTAAATGATATGGTCGTCAGCACCCGCGCTATCTCATCTAAGCACCTTGGCTCTTGGAACCGGGCGAGACTGACCTTGAATCGACAATCCGGACTACTCTGATCCCACGCAGATCTCATCGCCATCATCCGCGTCTCGATATCGGGCTCCTGCTTCGCCTGCTGCCCATATCCGGAGACACTCATGCTACCGCCTAGAGCGGGATTGACCGAAGTCGAGCTGAACAGCGAAGGTTGAGGCTGCTGAGAGGTACTGCCGAATAATCCGCCTTGTTGAGGTTGATTGGAGGTCGATTGCTGGCCGAAACCGCCAAAGAGGCTACTTTGCGGCTGAGGCTGCTGTTGATTGGGGTTCGCGAACAAGCTATTCCCAAGGCCTGCTTCTTGCTGTGGAGGCTGCTGCTGTTGCTGAGTCTGCTGTCCAAAAAGGCCGCCGCCTCCAGTATTGCTGAACAACGATGAACCCAGTCCAGTCCCGGTGCCATTACCGGTCTGGCCCGTCTGTCCTGACTGTCCGAAGAGTGATGATCCCTGAACCGGCTGCGCGGTCGGTCCAAAGAGTCCTCCGGGTTTGCTCGTACTCTGCTGTCCGAAGAGACCGCCACCCTGCTGCTGCTGATTCTGGTTCTGGTTCTGGTTCGTTGACCCAAACAGTCCTCCAGTCTGTCCTGTATTCTGCTGCTGTTGATTGGTTGATCCAAAGAGACCAGTCGATGGTGCTTGATCCTGTTGTTGTTGGGTCGTCGACCCGAACAAAGAAGTGCTGGGATTTGCAGGTGCCGAGCCAAAGAGTGAGGTCGATTGGTTGGACTGTTGTTGGGGGTTCGGAGTGGTGAAGCCGCCAAGAGCAGGTTTGGACGCTGTCGATGCTGAGTCTTGATTGAACGCGGGTGAGAGTATGTGAGCCGTGCTCAGTTGATTTTAACGCTTCAGACCACTCACTACCGAACAAGGAAGTAGGGTTCGATTGGGGTTGAGTGGTACCTGAGCGAAAGGAGTGAGCAGAAGATTCGTCTCGTATGGGCAATCACCTACCAAAAGAGAAGGTCGACATGTTTCTCTTCATCAACGACTGAACTCTTCTCAAGGAATAACCGTGAAGAGTGGCGTTTGAGACGAAAGCAGAGTAGAGTAGTCTTCTGACATTTCTTTCTCAAGCTTAACGGGCCCAGCATACTTCCATCGAGATTGCTTCCGTCGGTGGAGGTGATATATTTACTCGTTCTTCTTCCAAACGTCTCCCGCCTCTCACTTCAGTCATGAGTGTTCTCATCCCGCTTCTTCCCGCTTGGCGGTTGACAACGCACTGTAATACTCGCTGCGTTCGACATGTCGCTCGGCGGAGCTTCAATCACTCCACCTCTCTCCGGCAAGAACCCCCTTCCTCCTCATCCACAACAGACCCCTCCCACCCCAACCTGTACTACCACCCCTTACCCCACCCTCCACCAGGCCGAATAGCCCTCTCCTTCCTTCCCAATCCACCAAACCAAGGGTCCACCACGATCTTGGGGTACTTACCGATGGGTGGTGGAGCGGGGCTGGAGGATCTTCAGCAGGAACCGAGGTTCTTGTGAGCTGCTTATGACGCTTCAAGGCTCTCCCGACACTTGTGGGAGCAAAGAATGTGAATCAGCTAATGTCACTGCAGAGGAGTGCTTCATGATGCCATACGATCGGGGTTGGAGGAGGGGAAGGCGGAGACGATCCAGTTTGAGGCGGAGACAAGACCGGGGGACGGGTATATCCACATCACAGGTCAGTCTACTGCCATGGAGTTTCTAGCTCTTTCCGAGCTACCAGAAACCCGCTGGTGATCGCTGACATCTTTCCCAGACGAGCGAGCCGTACCCCCTGCTGGGAGGATAGGGGAGACCGAGGATCTGATAGGAAGTGTCTTTGTCAAGGACGGAAAGGTGAGCTACCACATTGGTGTCTCTCAGCTGTCAGGGGGAGCTCGAGAAGACTAGCTGACAGCTCGTAGGTCGTTGCCTCGACATACGAGCCTTTCCCCGCATATCGCCTCGTCACCTCAAATGGCCCACTCATCCTACCTCCAGGTCTAGCTGATCACCACATTGAAGTCCTGCAACGGATAGATGACGAGGAGAAGGCTGGAACATCGAAATCCTGAGAGGACCACAGTATCCAGATGCATAGTATGATACCACAGCTTTTTCGCAGCGCCCTTAATCCCCTTGATTCAGCGGAGGATCGGGGAAGATCTGGTAGCTCTGCCGTCTCACTTCCGTCCCGCTCGTCTGCTGTTCAAATTCCGTCCTCAGTTCCGGACCGAGTGAGGGAACAGGCTTCCGCTTCAAGCTCGAGGTCCGGCCTGGAGCATATGTTCCTAGTCCTGGTCGTCGATTGCCTTCCGACCAGCTGCTCGGTCCATGTGGTGCCGAGTTGATTTGACTGGACATTCTGCGAGAGTTGCCAGCGCCGAATTCAGCAGTGTCGTAATCGTACGGCGTCCGCGGGGTGCTTGGACCCGTCGCGAAGGGATCTTGACCGGATCGAGAGGATGAGGCGGTGTGTTGATCCAGAGCGATTGGGGATCCTCCGAACCTCTCGGCCGAAGTATCGTTATCCAACGTCGCCTCGCCAGGCGCAAATCCGCGAGGGATGATCTGACTGCGGCTCGTGCCCTCGCTTGGCATCTGCATATGCCCCTTTCCGCCCTTGCCCCTGAAAGCCGCCAAACGATTGCCGAATCGCCCTCCAGACCTTGTTTGCGACATCTCCGCTCGTGCCCCATCATCTCCGCGCGCCCGTCGCCGCCTGCGGAGACAGCACCATGCCAAAAGTCCGAGGAGTGCAAGTCCCACAACTACCCCTATGACAATCCCCGCGATCGGCCCTCCCCCAAGGGCATTTCCACCCCTCGAAGTCGATCCTCCACCTGTCTTCGCCCCGCTGCTATCGGCTGTCGATGTTGCCTTCTTACTTGTCGTAGCACTCGCAGTCTGACTCGAGCTGGCACTGGCATAAGCCGCCAAACAGGAAGTATCGTTCCCCTCCACGACGGTAAAGACGGCCGACTGGCCCTTGCTACCGACCGCATCATTGAGACTCCCGATGACGTAGTACCGCCCCTGGGGGAATGTGACGTTCAAATGGTAAGCTGCATTGGCGGGCCTGGGGTCGAAAGTCTGGTTGATGTGGAGAGTGGTACGACGGACTAGTGGAATGGCGACGAATGTGGCGAGGTTTATCAATGCGTTGGAGGTAGATGTCGATTGCGGGGTCGTGGAGGCGGGGGTCGGAGTGGTGGTGGTAGGGGAGGGATGAGTGGCGAGTGCGATTGAGGAGGTCGAGGTCGTGGGCTGGGCGGAGTTTGTCGAAGCAGGAGTGGAGGTGGGTGCAGAAGTGGAGGTGGAAGCGGAAGTCGAGGACGACGTGGAGTCGGCAGGCGGGATAACCTGATCGACACTGACGTCGAGAATCTGGAGTGTGATCCGGTATTTAGAAGGGTCCTCATTATCCAGCCCAAAAGAAATTCTGCAATAAATGTCAGCTCGGAATGACTAAGGAGAGGTGCACATACACGCCTGTACCGCAAGCCGTCATGGTGGGCACTAGGTTGAAGTGAAGCCTCGGTATGCCAGTGTAGATGCGGGTGGAGGATGTGGTCGTGCTCGTTGTCTGTGACGTCGCTGTGTTTGAGGCGGTCGTGACGGTTGAAAAAGTCGTCACCGTTGAGGGAGTTGTCGGGATCGATGAGGTGGTCGAGGGCGATAGGGTGACGACGAGGTCTGCCCGTACGACTTGGCTGATGAGTCCGAGCATGCTGATGAGGAGGGTGAGGCGGAGGAGGGAACCGGATGATAACGACATGCGAGGCGTCATGATGGAAAGCGTAGGAGTGAGGAGCTACGGTCGAGATGAATCCGTCGGAGAGACGCTTGTTGAGAAACGACACAGGATCCTGGAGCTCTCTCAATTGTGGTCAGATCCGTGTCCTTCGGCTTCGAAAGAGGCCGTACAGCTATGTTGGATGATATTCGATGCGAGACATGCCTGCGTTGCGCTGAGCGGAGCGGAAAGGCCCAAATCATGAGGGGATTCGAAATTTGATGGGTTGAGGCAGACGTGTCGCGTCGGAGTGGCCGCAGGGGTGAGAAAGAGGGGACCGCCCGATGGACCTGTCTTCCACGCGAGCAGTTATCCAGACAAGAGGACCTTTAGAGCAATGGCGAGCTCGGAATCCTCCCCGTCCGGAAATCTGCACTTTTGCTCAACGTCGTCTCATGGATCATAGCATGCAGAAAGTGAACGCCCTCGTGCCTGGACTTCCAGTTCCCTGAGCTTTCAGATACTGCACGTCGCAATTTTTCAGTGTGCCATGCAGCTGTATCCTTGAATTCGATCTTCGTGTCTTATCTGATTGAATCTATCCCCTTCCAGGCGGCCATGAAGACGGTATCTTCATCAAAAGCGAAAACTGCGAATAAGGTCCTCCCTGTGACGAAATGCATTGCAACTTTCTGCGAATGCAGGAACATCTGATCGGGATCTGCCACAACCACCTGTTTCCCCACGCAGCGTACCGTATGGCTTGTACGGGGAGAGATACATGGGGAGGCCGTCGTATACGAAGCCAGGCAAGGGGATCGTATCCCATCTTGTATGGAGGATATCGCCACCATGACAGGATGCCTGTTGACATTCCGTCCACCTTCATGTAACCCTTATTGGATGCAGTAACTTCAATAATCAATCAGAAGCCAGCGCGGCTCAGACACAACTGCCGTCAAGGATGCGTTAACTCGATGAGCTGGGAGACCACTACCCCAAAAACGGGTTCATGTGCATTTACTGCTTAGTGTCGAAGGCGATCCTCTGAAAAGCGATATTGAGAGAGCTCTGCTTCGAAACAGAGCATTAGTACTACCCTCGTTGATGAGGACCCTTTGATGATTTAGTGTAAGAGTATCGTCTGTTCCGACTCGGAGTAGCTAGTCAGAGGGCCAGGATGATTCTACGTGTTTGGGGCATTTCACTTATCTTTGACCGGGGCAATTGATCTATCTTTGCCATACCGGAGTCACCACGCCCCAATCTCATTGCAATATGACGCCCTCAACATCATCGACAATCTCCAGCGAAGCACCTGCTACGAGCGTAGCTCCAAGTGTACGCTCTGAGGGGTTTCCCCCGAGAGCGGACTAGAGGAAACAATTCGAGCTCTTCACCCAACACCTCTCCGAGGCTGAGTCAACCCCTCGCTGAACTGAAACGGGCGCAAGAGAAGATGACCTCCGAGATTGATGCAGTTCGAAAGCAAACGTGCACGTCTGAACTCGGTTGGAGCACTGTGTAAGGGATTTCTCACGGGTTTCAAAGTCTGATACGCTCGGTTCGGCATGGCAGAATCCAATAGCGAGTGATTCCGATTCCGAGGATCTAATCATGTGAGACGTCGCTTTGGGTATGAGACGAGCTGAAGTGGGTGAATCCGAATATGGAGTGATCGTTCTGGAGTCGAAGCCGCTTGTGACGAAGGAGGTATCAAAGTGTGTACATGGCGACTCTATTTCCGTTTCATACGTACGACCAAATGGCATGCACAACCTTGACTTTGGAGTTGAAGACGACGACACATAAGACCATGATACCGATCGAGCCGAAGCGAGATCTCTATCCTGAGCTTTTAATGCGATGGCCATTCTCGAATCGAAGCGGGGAGACCTTATTCTTGACACAGAAGCTTGGTATAACCTTTGTCAATGAGGCTTCTCTCATCACGTACTGTGGGTCGGGAATCGCACTCTTTCGATCGAGAGAATCCCTTGAAATCGGAAGCTCTATCCATCAAGTTGCAATCGCCTTACCATCAAAGCACCGAGTCAGCTTGGAACGCATCCGATATGACACCGCGCTCAACCAAGGAGACGAGTATGAACGTCAGCCACTTAGGCCAACTTCGTAGAGGGCGACCATAGCTAGAAGAGCTGTAATAGAAATGCACCCTGTCGTCAGGATATGAGCTCCGGTCGTGCCGATAGCACGACCTCGGAGGCCTGCAAAGGGGGCACCAAGGAATGGTAGCGGCCTGACGCTCTCAGAAACCGACTCAATCATCAGTATCCTCCAGGGGTTGCAAGGGGCCTTTGGCGATGCGAAGACGTGGAATACTAAAATAGCCAAGCTCGAAAGTAGTGGTACGAAGGTGGAAACTCAGCCCGCCGGTGATGCCAAGGTGGAAGCACCGCCCACGGGTGGTTCCAGCCAGGCATCAAGTTATGCCATCACACCCACGCCGTTTGACACAACGGAGAAATGGAAGGCTGATATCATGTGGGACAATGGACGGCTCTTCGAAGCGCAGCGTCTCGTTGACCACTTCAAGGCGTCGGAGGCGAGTTCCCCAGACGGTTCAAAGCGGTGGAGGAGGAGTCTCACTAAGAACAGTCGTGACCTTGAGTACTTGACCGAGAACAATAGAAAGAGGGAGAAAAACTTCGATGAGAGGAAGTCGCAGTGCCAGGAGTCTGGCTCGGCCGACTCGGACATTCCAAAGATCACAGTGGGGAAGGCTTCGAAGACTTGACCAGGTGAGGGAGCATCGAAATGTGTACCCTGTTGGAGGAGATAGACCGGAGAGAAGCGTTCTTGAGCTCGGGAATGTTTCATTCTGGCGATGTGAATATCATGTATAGCGAGCCTGTTGTGATATTTGCTATGTGCCAGGTATGGATTTGACTGAGATGGGGAGATTCGTAATTCCGGCAAAAACCTATGTGAGCCCCGCACTTGAAAGTTCGGAAAAGAACAATCGATCCTCCTGTCACTTCATGTTTACCGATCCTCCTCAGTGCTCAGCAGGTCGATCGAGATGTCGAGGTCGAGGTCAATCACCGATTCCCGCTCGCGTTCCCTCAATAATCGGCGAGCGAGCCCTGAGGCTAACGGTGCTGAGAATGTGAGATTACCACCTGATTTGCCCTCTTCCCCTTTGGGGATACCCGAGCTGCATAGCAGGTCCGAACACCTCCCCCTTACTCGGCCAAGATTTAGGAGTGATCACGGAGATAGTATGCGCTGACAATATTATACAGGCTTGCCCATTTCTGATCCGCATCTTTGTCACCAAAGGCAAACATGTCCCGCTCCTCGACTTTGATGACGGCAACTTTCCCATCCGCGACGAGTTTCAAGCTTATGGATGGTACGCCCTCCCCTCACGTCAACGGCTTTCCTCTTCATCATCGTAGAATGGTCCGACAACGGCTGACGATCTTTTCAGGAAATATTCCACCCCTTCCTCCCTCATCCAACTCCTCTACCCTTCCTTCCCCCCACCTTATCGATCCCCCCTCGCCCGCTTCTCCTTTCGACACATCTACGTCGACGCCTCCCAACGTGGTCTATACCGTTCTCGCGATCTCGTCTCTTTCACCGGCCGGGACCTCATGGCGATCGTCCTCGACTCCAAACCTGCAGTAGCGATTATGGATATGGAGCTCGACGACACCGATTTACCTAAACGAGGCGGACGTAAGATCGAGGAGAAGAGTCTGGACGAGTATGGCTTCATCACCGGTGATCTGCTCAGCGTGAGCTTGTATATCCCGGAACCGAAGATTCCCGCTGGGGCACCGAGGATGGGCCAAGTCGCCGCAGCACCTGGAGTCACGGGACCTGGAGCGAAGAGCTTTGGATGGGGAGAGAGACAGCCTCGAGAGCGCGAAATTCACCCGTCTGAACGAGGAGCATGGCAGAAAGGAGAATCGCTCCCACCGCAGAGTTTCCGAGGTGGAGCAGCTGGACGAGGTGGTGATCGGGAATTTGCTGGAGGAGGGAGCTGGCGGGGCGGAGGATCTGGGATGGGGATTCGTGGCGCAAAAGGGAGGTCGCCCGAAAGACACGGAGATCGGCGGAGCGGAAGTCCAGACGGAAGGGAAAGGAGAGTGAGCTGGACTAGGAGGAGAGGCGACTGAGAGGGTCGCTCTGCTGCGTTGTTGATATAGCGTGGATCAAGCATGGAAGAGACGATCATAGGTCCCCGCCGCACTGAGATGTCGATGCCACAAACGGGATTACGTCGCCCGCTTCATTCACGAATGCGGGGCGCGCGCTCGGGCCTCATTGCTGACAACTACTGTTGACGATATTTCAGCGTCCCCGATTCTCCCTCCCACTAGCGCTTTCTTGGCCACAACCCTGCCAGAGTCCCCAGGGCCGACCACCTGAATCCTTCCTATCTCCGCAACCATTGTCAGCCTGACAACGCCATAATCAGTGCTGCTTGTTTCGGCCCCGACCTCGGCTTCGTCAACATTCCGCCTCGCCGATCGAGAAGGAGGCCGTAGACCTATAGAGAAGCGCGTCCCAAGATGTCTTGGAAGCTCGGGAAGAGTGAGCCTCAACCATCTACCTGACTTCGCCCCATGTAGACTCTTGGCGTCGAACGATGTTAGATCGTCTCCTCGACAATCCTCTCCTCTTGTCGCGGTTCTGCAGATGCGTTGCGACAAGATTGCTGATTCTAAATTCCATAGAGCTCAAAGACTCGTCCTCTTCCCTCCTCTCCTCTCGGAGTCATGCCGCCACCCCTACACATGATGGCGCACGATCGACCACACCTACACCCGGTAACCCTCATCCCGATGCCCCCGGCGCAAGCACACCGCCCGTGCCGCGGAGTGGGATGCTGAAGATCCGTGTCACAGCCGGTAAAGGCCTTAGTCTACCTCAAGGCAGTACGTCGATCAAGCTTGACTCATGAACCAGCACCTGACTTCTGCAGTGGCCGTACCAGCACCTATACAATCCGCACTCTCCTCCCACCCCACCTCCTCACTCTCCTCCCTCTCATCCTCCCCACGCGTCCAGACCAATCCTAATCGCAACAACCGAGATTCCGTCCAGCGTAGACAAGTCTGGTGGCTCCCTTACGTCGTGCTCGAATTCGACAAGAACGAAGTCCTCGTCGACGCCCTCGGTGGAGATTTGGGTTCACCGGTATGGATGTATAGCGCGACGTTTGATGTCTCGAGAATCAGTGAGATCTCGGTGACGACGTATTTGCGAACGGCGCAGCCTAGCTCGGCGGCTGGGAATGGGAGTGGGAATGGGGAGGGGCAGATGAAGGCAGGTGGGCAGGGGGCGGATATGGGGAATTCGGATCTGTGTTTGGGTGGAATTCGGTTCACACCTGATCTCGAGAGTATGGTGAGTCACCATGTGAGCTGCTTAGGTAGCTTCCTGACTGTGCACCCTGTACCCTGTGCGGTTAGCGATTGACCGACGAGTGGGTGCCCTTGCAGGCGGGATCAGGGGCTATCCATATCCAGGTTTCCTTCAAGCCTGCACAGGTGAGTTCCCTTCTTGTCTACAGTGTGCGCTGACAAGATTGCAGGGACCATTGACTATCGACAGTTTCGAGCTGCTCAAAGTCGTCGGTAAAGGTAGCTTCGGCAAGGCCAGCCCCTCATTATGCATCCTTGAACCATGTTGAAGTCGCTCAGGTCATGCAAGTCCGCAAACGCGATACACTCCGGATATACGCCCTAAAGACCATCCGCAAAGCCCACATCGTCTCGCGCTCCGAAGTCACTCACACTCTGGCCGAACGGACCGTCCTGGCCCAAGTCAACTGCCCCTTCATCGTCCCCCTCAAATTCTCCTTCCAAACCACGGAGAAACTCTACCTCGTACTGGCATTCGTCAACGGTGGCGAACTGTTCCATCATCTTCAAAGGGAGGGGAAGTTCAACGAGACGAGGTCGAGATTCTATGCGGCGGAACTGCTGTTGGCATTGGAGCACTTGCACGGATTCAACGTGGTGTATCGGTGAGTCAAATACAAAACGGACAAGCGCCGGATACTATCGTTTTTGAACAGGGATCTGAAGCCGGAAAACATATTGCTCGACTACCGGGGCAACATCGCTCTGTGCGACTTTGGCCTGTGCAAGCTGAACATGTCTGCGTCGGATACCACAAATAGTACGTCGCTGCATATCAACGCGAATAAACCCAGCTTACAACCGTCATTTAGCCTTCTGCGGTACACCAGAATAGTAGGTCTTTCCGATTTCAAGATTGGACCGCACTGACAATTGTAGTCTCGCCCCCGAACTGCTAGCCGGACACGGTTACACGAAATGCGTCGACTGGTGGACCCTCGGCGTCCTCCTTTACGAGATGGTTAGCTGCTTTTCGTGACTTGCGGTCCTTGCTGACAATGCCCAGCTCACCGGTCTTCCCCCCTTCTATGACGAGAACACCAATGAGATGTACCGCAAGATCCTCTCTGACCCTCTCCGCTTCCCCGAAGAGGTCGGATCTGAGGCCCGGTCGCTCCTTACACAACTGCTCGACCGGGACCCGGCGCGGCGACTAGGCGTCCGCGGTGCCCAGGATATCAAAAACCATCCATTCTTCTCCCGACATATCGATTGGAAGAAGTTGTGGCAGAAGGCAATCCCGCCGCCTTACAAGCCGGCTGTTGTGAGTGCCTTGTAGATTGCGAGAACGCGAGCTCATGATGTCTATCAAGGCGAGCGCAATTGACACGTCAAACTTCGATGAGGAGTTCACGTCGGAGTTGCCCCTTGACTCGGTGGTGGATGATTCGCACTTGTCGCAAACAGTGCAGCAGCAATTGTGAGTTTTGTGAGACCGCGTGTGTGTTCCGGGTGCTGATGAGTCTCTGTAGTGAGGGATTCTCATGGAGTGTTTCTCCCCTTGGCGAGTCGGTTGGACGGTATTAAGCGGCAACTGGAGCTAGAGTACACATCACCCGGTACCAGGTGATTCATTCCGATGATGATCCCGATCCCTTCCTGGTCATACCGGTCCTCCGGCGTAAACCTTTTTGCGCCGTCTTTTGGGATGTCCTAGTCTTGTACCATGCCTAAGCCTAGGCCATGCATTTGTCGCGTCCTAGCGATAGACGCTCCGGCATCCCGAGGCTTATCCGGCTCCGCTCCGGACCGGACAGCCGGAACACACATGTCCGGCGGATCTCATAGCCGTGCTCTATTTTGCAGGTCGAGCAGGTTGAATAGACACAACCTGTTCTCAGGCCCAGATTGACCTTAGCATCATGTCCGCACCTACAGGAACAGTGACATCTTTCGCAGCCAAACCGAATGGCAAGACCTCCCAGCTCGCCGTCGTATGCCATGGTCCGCTCGATACGCGAATTGTGAGTGGACTCGGAGCGGACCCCATCCGGAGCTACCGGAATAACGACGTCGTGTTTGATAGGAGGAGCGAGCTATCCCTACTCCGATTGCTGGACAGGCGCAGATACAGGTCGGCGTGACGGGGTTGTGTGGATCTGACCGTGAGTGAGGAACCATTCCAGTCCCTAACTTCAAATTCCCTTCAACACCAAACACCCTCCTTTTTATTCCGTCAATACCTGAGTAGCCCATTGGCCCGTGAAATCCACCTCATCATCCCTCTGCGCCTGCCAGACTGTCGAGCCGTACTCATGACGCTTCGCAGTCCACTACTACAACCACGGCGCGAACGGCGCCTTCAAGATCCAAGCGCCCATGGTCCTAGGCCATGAATCCTGCGGAATCATCACCGCCCTAGGCCCCGACCTCCCCCCAACCTGCACCCTCAAGGTAGGCGATCGCGTCGCCTTGGAGGTCGGAGTCTACTGCAAGTCTTGTCGCTTCTGTAAGATCGGGAGGTACAATCTGTGCTCCCAGATGAGGTTCGCTAGTTCCGCAAAGACTTTCCCGCATTTGGATGGGACGCTTTGTGAATTCATGTGTCATCCGGTCGACCTGCTCCACAAGTACGTCCAAGTTCTCCTCATGCTCCCCCACCACACACTCCCACCGCAAACTCTTGCCACACCTTCTCACCATGTGACAATGAGAATGGATCCTGACTGAATGGACCGCTTAGACTACCGCCAACGCTAGACCTCCCCCTGGCCGCCCTAGCCGAACCCCTCTCCGTCGTCCTCCACGCCTTCCGCCGAGCGCACCTCACCCCAGGCGCACGTATCCTCGTCCTCGGCGCCGGCGCAGTCGGCCTCCTCGTATGCGCCCTCGCCCGCGCATCAGGCTGCACCACCGTCATAGCAGTCGACATCGAGCAAGGTAAACTCGATTTCGCAACAGAGATGGATTGGGCGACCGGCATCCACACATTGCCCAAAGGACCGAGGGTGAGCGGGTTGGACGCGTTGGAGGTCGCGAAGACGGGATGGGAGGGGTTGAGGGGGAGTGAGGTGGTGCAGTCTGTGGAGGGACTGGACGAGGGGTTCGATGCTGTTTTCGAGTGTACGGGAGTGGAGAGCTGTATGCAGTTGTCGGTGATGGTGAGTCGACTGGTCCTGTACGAAGGCTTCCTCCTTCCCCCTTCCATCTGCCCCTTGGTTTCGTATCGTCTCCCTCTTCAGATCTCTGCCCAACACAGACGCCGGAGTCATTCGGCTCTTTCCCTCTTTCCCTCTTTGCTCCCTTTTCCCATTCTTCCCCTTTCCTGCACCCTGCATCCTGGGGGGGGGGGGGGGGGGGGGGGGGGGGGGGGGGGGGGGGGGGGGGGGGGGGGGCGGGGCGGGGGGGGGCGGCGGCGGGC
>JAABUP010000577.1_pt1 | contig 79974 bp, 121 predicted proteins | sample 5559201 | NCBI WGS metagenome assembly JAABUP01 (sample SAMN10711887, study PRJNA513373) | rock metagenome | isolation source: Antarctica rocks | place: Antarctica
TATTAGTAGGCCTTATAGGGATGCACAAGACAGGCTGCTCTGGAGAGACAAGACTTGTCCTGCACGTACCTAGCTCATCATGAGCTGGAAAGCGTTTTAATTATTATTATTATTATTATTCCGCGTTTGATGCTTTTCCCCGCTCGTGACCGGCGAAGCTTTCCAAGATTTTAGCAGCTTCAGCAACAGCTCAGCACAACCAGCGCAGCGACATCTTCCAGCCCCAGCTCACAATTTTTGTGTACTTGCAGATTTGTAAGTACCTATCGCTCTCTCTGCTTTTTGCGTGGCTCTTCGCGGTCCGTCTGTCTTCGGATTGCGTTCGAGTGTCACTTCGGTGTCATCTTGGACTCGGGATTCATCATTCTTTTGGGGTGACAGCACTGTCAAACATAGTCAAACCCCGACATAGTCACACTCGATAGCGCATAGCACAGGCGTGGCTATACTCTTGCATGATCTGTCCGGATCTTCAAGGAGTGTTCTTCGAGCAGCAAGCTCTGAAAGCTTTTGGAGAAGTAGAAGCTTCAGATGGCTCAGACTGCGGTAACCGTTCGAAAGTTGCTCGCTTGAGTGCTGTGCCGTTGCTGACGTGCAATCGTGCCTGCAGGATGCAGATCAATTGATGCAACAGCTGCAGGCAGATCTCGATCATCTGGCCGACACAGACTCACCAGCTGCTTACAAGTTATGCGGTTCACTGAAGCAGGTTATGGAAGCTTACGACTACAAGTGCAAACAAGCCAATAGGTTTGACAAGGTATATGTCGTGGCGCTTGCTGGCAAATTCAGATTGCACTGATGCAAGCTGACTCCTTGGTACAATAGATCAGCAGTGGACAGTGCAGTCTTCTGACGCAGGAGGCACAAGATGCAATGAATATGATGCTGAGCTTTAACAATATTGGCAGTAAATCAAACTGGCCTGCTTCATACCACGGTGTCTCCAGTACCAACCGCAACCTGACACTCGAAAATCATCAGTTGAGGCACATGCTGACAGTGAAAAAATCAAGCAAGTTCTACCAGGTATGTACTGCCGCACTTTCAGGTACGCAGTGAGCTTCGACCTTCCCTTGCTTCAGTGCTGCGCCCTGTGGGGGCACCACCATCATCTTCCCGATTAGCAGTGGCCCAGTCTGTGGGAGATAAGGTATGTACTGGGTGTGTGCCTTGCTCTCAGCTGTGCAGTCTATCTGTATCAACCGCTGCAGTTGAGTGCTCTGTCATAGCAACGCTTGCGCTTGAGTGGGCAGAAGAACTGCTTGGCCTATGCATTAACAGACAGTCTTGCACTGTGTCATATGTCTGATGTAGTTCTGAGCACCTTGCCTCGTGCACTCAAGCATGTGCAAAATTGCAAGAAATCACATACTGTGTTTGAGCGCTCATCAACACAATGTCAGCACATATTGATGGCTAGTGCTTCACTTTGTTGCAGAGCACAGCTACAGCAACAGCCAAAGGGGAATCTGCTCAGCTACAGAAGGCTTCAGCTGCACCTGATCAGCAGCTAATGCCTCAGTCAGCTGAGTCACTCTCAGGCGTAATAGCACAGACATCAGTCAGCCCTGCTCCCGTCCCTCAGCATGCCATCGCCGCAATTGAGCATGGTGCAGCACAGCATGCCGATGGAAGAGGGGATGCTGAAGGTGTCTCAGGGATGCCTGCTGATGTTCCTCAACAGCCGGTCAACCCTGTTTCTGCACCTCACGAAGAAGCTTGGCATGCAAGCACAGCAGAGCTTGCCAAGTCATCCATTACTGCAAGTGATGGCGTCACTGGGGTGCATGCAGCTGCAGACTGCAAACCTGACTGTAACACAGTACAGCACACAAGCAAGACTCAAGGTAGTGAGCAGAGCTTTGACATGCTTGATGATGATTCCGTTGAAGGTAGTGAGCAGAGCTTTGACATGCTTGATGATGCTTCCATGGATGGTCCTGCAGCACACATCTCTGGAACTGACCAAAAGCAGCACAGCTTGTCGGCACTAGAGATTCTGATGAGCTGCTGTTTGACACAGACTGTGAGTTTTTGCCTTCTGCTAAGGACCTCGCTGCAGCTGCCACAGGATCAGCAGACACTGACTTCAGCACAGTTGCTGGCACACTTGGAGTTGCAGCATCATTGGCTGACACCCCTGCTGACTCTGGCTTAGAACGAGATGCTGCCACAGATGCCAGAAGTACGAGGCATCAGTCAGCAGTGGGCTCCCCTGCTGATGCTGCTCCTTCTCTCCTGCAACCTGTCACTGTGAAGCGCATAGGCTTCTTAGATGCGGTCAAGAAGAAGCTTCCTCAGGCTGCGGTCACTGCAAAAAGCCAGACTACCACCCACTCTAGTGCAAATGTAGGCCAGTCCAAAGCAAGCGCCTCCTATTCAGACAGCTCCAGGGCAGGCAGGCCTGCAGCACAGCATGCTGGTCCTGCTGCTGTCAAGCAGCCATCAGCTGACACAGGGGTTGGGCAAAATGCTCACAGGAATCAAAAACCTGCACAGACTGGCGGGTGGCAGATTTTGTGCAGCAGACGCAGGCACAACAGCAGCCAAGTCACTGCAGATGCCACTGTAAACAGTACTGGCTTCCCCAACAGCCATGCCAATCAGCCTGTGCCAAGCATCAAGAACAAAAGGCAAATTTGCTAAAGGACCAGAAGAAGCTGGCAAAGCAGAAGAGGAGGGAGACAACTCAGCACTGTTTGCAAGATGGATTGAGCAACAGCGAATTATAGTGCCATGCTAACTCTCATTCTGCTCACGATTGGGTCTTACAGCATTGACTTTTGCAAGCTTGCCTAAGCATGCCCATAGTGTGCTGCCTGCATTCAACCTGAGCTGTGGCTGGCACACTTCTGGCGGATCTCATATGTACGTCAGGTAAATATCCCCAAGTGCGTCACATCTCCGAGTTTGTGACGGCATTCTCATCTGCGGTCAGAATACGTTTGCATTATGCAGCCAATTTGCACTGCAATTCAAAATGCATGATGAGTAATGAGGAAGAGCATTGCAGCAAGCTCTGCAGCTCCGTTGCGGCGTTGACCGTTCTCAACTCGCAACATCGCACGGGGAAGCGAGCACGTATCTCCTTATGACAACCTGCTTACTTGGTGCCGGTTTTGCGCCGCACATTGTCGGCAGACCGGCGAAATCTCAAACGCCGCAGACTTGCTCAAACTGGTTACTGAATTACGACCTACAGCGGTGTGCCGCGAGCGTTTCGGCCAATCGCGGCAACGTCCTGAGTACACAAAGGACCTCACACAAGAGTCTCAGGTAACAATGCTTGCCTGTTCAGACACCTGTATCAAGCCATCGCTATATTAAGTGCACAGGCTGCAGCGGTCAACTCTGAGCGTTGTTTCTCGGTGCAGGGGCCCAGACACCCTGTCTTGTGCCACAATGACAGTGGGAGCTTCAGGTAGGCTCTTGCAGAACCTGAAACTAGTTGCATCCTTGCACTGAAAGTGTCACAGTCAAACAGTTTGCTGAAGTCAGATGTTGCCTGACTTGACATTCAGTGCATGTGTTTCAGGGTCTGCCAGCAAAGGGAAAGCCCTAATTTCAGTGTCCGACAAACAGGGCCTTGAGAAGCTTGCCAAGGTAATATGCAGAGGCAGACTTTACACTGGTTTTGGTACCCCTGTTTTGCGACCGACAATGTCACAAGTGTAGTGTGTCCTATATTGCCATTGCTGATTGCAGGGTCTCTCCGATCAGGGGTATGAGCTGGTATCCACTGGCGGCAGTGCAGCTGCCCTTCAGACTGCCTCATTGCCAGTACAGCGAGTAGAACAGCTAACAGGCTTCCCAGAAATGCTGGATGGTACATGTGCAAATTTGCACTCATCACCCTTCCCAATGCCTCTCTGCTGCCCACACCATGCAGCCATAAGCAGTACAGTAGCCACAAAAACTATGCAATTTGCTTTTCTGCCATCATGTATTCTGCTGCAGCTGAACTGCAAATAGCACTGTAGGGCGGGTGAAGACATTGCATCCTGGCGTGCATGGCGGCATTCTTGCCAAACGGGATGAGGCGACGCACATGGCAGCAATTAGCGATCATAACATCTCCCCAATTGACATTGTTGTGGTGAACCTATATCCCTTCCGCCAGACAGTCACTGCTGAGCAAGCACCCTCCTACGAAACCGCTGTGGAGAACATAGACATTGGTAAGTTTGCACTGCAAGACGCATGCTAGAAGCTTTGCGGCATTTGCATGCAGCTAGCTTGACCCACATCAAGTCATGGACCCAGTGATTTTACACAAGATAGACACCTGATGTGTCCCTGCTGCAAGGACAACCTGTCCTGACATCGTATGAACTGAGAATTCACCCACCAACAAAACACAGAATGGCTCAGCCTCAGACAGCATGCTGCAGGTGGGCCAGCCATGATCAGAGCGGCAGCCAAGAACCACAGTCATGTAGCTGTTGTGGTGGACCCAAACGATTATGATGAGCTGCTGCAGCACCTCTCAGGCAGCAGCAATGCGCAGGAAGCTCTGCAGTACAGGAAGCGGTTAGCCTGGAAAGCCTTCCAGCATTGTGCCACCTACGACTCCACGGTTGCAGAATGGCTGTGGTCTCAGATAGGTAAGCCTTGCCTATCCTGTGTACAAAAGGGATGAATTTTGCACATTTGGGCTTGCTAGTGGCTTGCTAGTGGTCTTAGAATCGTGTGCAATTTGCACTGCACATGCTGTGCATGTACAGCATTCACAGCAAGCAGCCAGACCTGTTCAACCTCACATCAATCTAAACCAAGCCCGTCCAAATGCAGCAAAGCTTCAAACTGTCAACAATAAAACCCCTTACAAAGAACTGCTGCTGTTGGTCATACAGTAGTGAAGACGAGAGATGATGTGCAGGTGGGTCAGAGCCTGCACCAGAGCTGAGCAGGCCCATGCAGCAGATATCAGGCCTGCGGTATGGGGAGAACCCACACCAGCCCGCTGCCTTCTACTCAGACCTCTCCCTGGCCGAACATGGCAAGGGCGGCATTGCCACTGCCCTGCTGCACCATGGCAAAGAGGTCAGCTCTTGTCATTTTGCACAATTGTTCCACTGGAGACGTTGATACCGTCGCAGCTGCAAGCCAAATGCAAGCATCTATTGCAAACTCCTTGATGTGTGCGTCACATCATGCAGTGGTTTATGCCATATCCCTGCCAGTTTTGTTTACTGTGGCTGCAATCCTGAGGCCAAGGTGACTGTTTTGGTCACAATAGCGTCATCTGTGTCGCTGCTTGTGCATCTTGTCAAAGCTGGTCCTGCTCAAGCTGTCATGCGGGTGTTGTAGATGTCCTACAACAACTACCTGGACGGAGATGCAGCGTATACAGCAGTGTGTGACTTCCCAGAACCTAGCTGTGTAATCGTCAAGCATACCAACCCTTGCGGGGCAGCCAGCAGGGGGGACCTGAAGGAGGCATACCCCCTGGCTGTCAGGGCAGACCCCACCAGCGCCTTTGGCGGCATTGTTGCCTTCAACAGGTGAAATGACTCCACAAAGTTGTATGTGAAATCTGCTTGCCGTGTCCTGGCAGACAGAGGTGACTTTTGCGGCTGACATGCATTGCATGATGTCTCACCTCATGCACACCCAGAAAGCGACAACCAAATTGGGCATGACTGTGAGCGTCTGCCATCAGATAGAGGCAAGAAGCCAGTACTAAGTCCCAAAATGATTTCATCGAAAATTGCTTTGCGCTGCTGTCTGCTTAAGCGAGCCTGCATGTTTCTAGCTGGCCCTGCACATTTTGTGACATTGGCAGCAAGCTGATTGCTGGCCTGAGCTGGTGCTATGGGTGCAGGCCGGTAGATGAGGAGCTAGCAGCGCTGTTGAGGGAATTCAGAAGTCCTGCTGATGGTGAGACCCGCATGTTTTACGAAGTAGTTATTGCCCCTGGATACACGCCTGAGGGCCTGCAGAAGCTCAAAGGCAAGTCCAAGACCCTGAGGATTCTGGAAGCAAAACCCAGAGCGCCAGAGGGGCAATCCCTGCGCCAAATAGCAGGTAAATGCACCTTGCTGGCAGCATCAAGACATATTTTTGGACTGCACTGCACAAGCTATAATCTTGTGTGAACTGTCCAGAAGCCCATTCTCACATGCTCAGGTGCACACTGTTGGCCGTGAGCGTTTGTCTTTCGTACACAAATTGTGCTAGACAACTGCTCAGCCAGTCCCATGAGCCCCCAGTGCTACTTGAGTGCCTTGCAACGCCAGTGTTGGCCAGCAAACATCAGATGCATACATGCATAATTTCATCAATTGACTGCACACAGCCTTCTCTGTTCTCTCCTTGTCCAGCCCATCTGAGACAGAGCTAGCACCAGACGGAAGACTAAAGCTTTACAATCTTTGGCAGTGCTGCTCAACCTTGCTCGCGAAGTGCTTTCCCAATTTTCAAACGCATTAAGCCGTCTGCCTTGCAGGTGGCTGGCTTTGGCAGCAGGCAGACAACTTAGGGCCAGATGGCATTACCTTCACACCTGTGTCTGAGACACAGCCAACAGAGCAACAGCTGGCGGATCTTGCCTTTGCCTGGCGATGTGTGAAGCACGTCAAGAGTAATGCCATCACGATTGCCAAGGAGCAGCGGTTGCTGGGTATGGGCAGTGGACAGCCTAACAGGGTCAAGAGTGTCCAGATAGCTCTTGAGAAAGCCTCTCAGGATGTGGAGGTATGCTACACACATGCCTTGGTTGCTGCTGAGCAACTTGCTGCTGAACATGCAGGTGCATGCTTGCTTCATGATGAGTGGAAGCTAGATGCCCAGTCACCTGGAGGTCTTGCATAGGTTGAGTTATGGGTTTGATTTGGTAGTCTGCTTTTCCAAGCTGTCATTCTGCATCGTCTATGTGTTCAAGGGATGTGATCATGCAAGGGACATGTCAACTTTCATGAGCATGACCTGAACTTTCCTACTGTGGCTGAACAGGGCTCTGTGATGGCCAGTGATGCCTTCTTCCCTTTTGCCTGGAATGACTCAGTAGAGATGGCTTGCAAAGCTGGGGTGAAGGCTATTGCACATCCTGGAGGAAGCATGCGTGACCAGGATGCTGTTGATTGTTGCAACAAATATGGAGTGGCACTGGTCACTACTGGTGTACGTCACTTCAGACATTGATAGCACCAGTGAGCTAGACCTGCTTTGATATCACATGATATCTGGCAGTTGCCATGCCCTTGTGGGTACACACCTTTGGTTTGATGAACCTCACAACCAGGTTGACTTTCGGAATGGAGCTATCTCAAACAGTGAGTTTCTTTGTGGCGCTGCAGACCACAGAGTGAGTAACACGCTCTAATTGTTATAACAGTATTGCACCAACTACAAGCTGCCAATTCTCTTTGCGAGCTGTGACGATCTGTGAAACGCTGATGACTGTGGATGTCACCGCCAAATATAAGCAAATAACGCTGATCCGGTTGATGAATCAACCAAGGCTTAACAATCAAGCAAGGCTCTAAGACCCCAAGCTAACGAAGGGCTCTATCAGCTTCTAGAGGCTCCGAGACCAAATGTACGGTGGGGTTCTAGGGTTTTTGCAGGGTTTCATTCGGTGCTTCTGTGTGGCAGAGTACTTGTGAGTATCACACCCGTTGCGAACCACGCAACCATGGCGAACCGGTTGTTGGCAGATCCAGAAGCGGACGGTTGGGAGCGAGCAGACTTTCCAATAGTATGCGAAACCTGTCTGGGGCCGAATCCGTACGTGCGGATGCAGAGGGTGAGCGACTTTTTTCTGGGTGCAATTGGCAGTGACGCAAGCTTCGATACACATGTCTGTACAGATCCTTTTGTGTTTTGGATGTGACGACTGCATACCGTGCAGATGGAATATGGTGGTGAGTGCCATATCTCTGGGCGACCCTACACTGTCTTTCGTTGGCGTCCAGGCAATGATGCCAGGTACGTCTACGAGTTTGATCGTGAACAAACTCTGCTGATCCAACTGGTCACTGCATGCCCAGGTTCTCTCCTCTCACGCTGCAGGTACAAAAAGACGATCATATGTCAAGAGGTAGCGAAAGCCAAAAACGTTTGCCAGGTAAGTTAACAGCACAATGCTGGGCCTGGGATAGCTCATGCTGCTGCACATACAGATGGGAACATGTCATTTGCATTTGCAGGTTTGTTTGTTGGATCTGGATTACAACTTGCCAGTCCAAGTCAGAGACAGTGCAACTGGCAAGGAGGTTGAGGACTTGCCAGAGTCAGACGTGAACAAAGAGTATGTTCTGCAAAGGCTATCAGAGGATGGCGACTTGGACTCTTCTTTCAACAAACAGCGAGCAAATGACACTATACTCAAGCTGCAGAGAACAACACCTTACTACAAGGTCTGTAGTTGCAGCCAATGTATATGTGGCTATATAGTGCACTCCTCTAGGTCACTGCTGTCATTACACAAACACAGGGGCGCACATGAGCACTGAAACATGATGATTTGCTGTGCAGAGGAACAGAGCGCCCATCTGCAGTTTCTTTGTCAAAGGCGAGTGCAAACGTGGTGCTGAGTGTCCATATCGACATGAGATGCCCAGCACTGGCGAGCTTGCTGAGCAGAACATCAAGGACAGGTGCGCCTCAACTCCTTGTTGCTGCCATAGAATTTCCCTCTGTCTGATTCCTCATGTGCTGCTGCTTTGGTCTTCAGGTCACACTTGCATGTGCATGCACATCTACCAAGTATTGTGTACATTCAGGTACTATGGTGTGAATGACCCAGTTGCAAGGAAGATGATGCAAAGGGTAGATACACTGCCCAAACTGTCTCCACCAGAGGATGCTTCCATCACCACCCTATACATTGGCGGCCTTACTCCTGTCATTGGAGAGGATGACATACGTGATCAGTTCTACAGCTATGGAGAGCTGCAGTCAGTGAAGAAGGTATGTCAAAAGCAGATTCACTGGCGCGTCATTTTCGACACCTTTGGTGCATCAGTCTATATTTGTGCTGTAGCCTGTCTTGTGATTGTGCTACCAGTTCCATTTCCTGTAACACAACAGGCAGGTGCACCTGCAAAACAGAGTACTGACCCTGCCTGTGTCATGCAGATCGAGCACAAGCAATGTGCCTTTGTGACCTTCACAAGCAGGCAGGCAGCTGAGACTGCTGCTGAAGTCATGAGCAACAGGCTGATCATCAAGGGCAACAGATGCCGGCTTTTGTGGGGCAAGCCACAGGAGAAGAGAGATGCAGCCGCCGCAGCTGCTCTGAGCATGCTGCCATCACAGGTAAGGATTCTGCAAACTGCACATCAGTCTGTCACCCCTGTGAGTGTGACAGCCTTGCTGATGCTTTTCTGATACTCATCGCTTGCAGGGCTTACTTGCATGTTAGTGTGGTTGCTCAGTTGCAGTGGTCAAATGTGTGCAGCTGTTGTACATGATGCTGTACTGCATCTTGTCTGTTTGGAGGGGCATGTGCAGTGGCAACATGGCAGAGCAATTGTATCTTTGTCCAGCTTTGTTACAACAGTCCCAGCTTTTGCTTGCTGTGCAATGAGTGGATCTCAAGTATATGGTGCCACTGCAGTTACAACATGGGCAAGGCCCTGCTGCACCTCAAGCACCAGTCAACTACTTCAACCTCCCCCCAACAGGGCCTGGGGCAGGTCCCAGGTACCCCTCCATGGACCCATCAGCCATGGGCAGCCATGCACAGCGGGAAGCCAGAGAAAGCAATGACGGCGACAGCCAGGATCAGAAGCGTGCACGAAGAAGTACAGGTCATGGAGATGCCAACGGCAATGTAGGTCCACCCCATGGTGGTATGCCTCCACCAGGCTGGCAGCCCATATCTCCCATGCAGTTCTTCCCTGGGATGCCACCTGGCATGGGTGGAAGCAGACCGCCCTTCCCTGGAGGGGCTTTGCCTCCAGGAATGCGGCCACCGCCTCCTGTTGCTCACCAATAGCAGAAGTCAGCTCAAGGGGTATTTACTAATGCTTTCTTTAGACAGCCAGCAGCATTGACGTTGTTTTGGTGACAACAGACAGTGTTCTTATTTTTCTGAACTGCTTGACTGTGATGACAGGATACACCTGTGTACAGTTTTTGTGCTAGTGCTGAACTGCTCTGCTTTAGCTGGATCGGCCGCTTAACAGGCGTTTATGCAACAACAAATCGAAAACTTTGCATGTTGTGCTTGGTTCAAGTCAGGTCGAGAGAACTGCTGTAGGTTCTGCGAGTAGGTCTGTGAGTCATGTATCTACTTCTGTCACATCATCGAGTTAACCAATTCAGGCTTTTCATTTCTGGACATCTCGATCAATTTGTATCATTCTGGTCAAGGCCGTCAGTTCATCATAGAGCCCATTAAAATTTCAGGCGTCAGATCGGACGCAAAAATATGCTTAGTGCGACAGCAGGCCTGACGAAACCCATGGTGGCTTGGCTGGTGGCACGCTGACCAATACGACAGGGGGGCAAATTTATGAATTCGGTATGCAGATCTATACATACTAGCACCTGTGCCTCATTATTTGTAAGCACAGTTTGTACTTGAATGCACAGGCTGCCTATCAGAACAGGCACTGACGTGGCTTGTTGCCTGTGTGGATAGGAAAGTAGGCCTGTTGCATTGCCGTATGCTGCTGCAATTTGGTGGCACAATATAAGTCAACACAACTTCTTTGGAAGGGCATGGAGTGTTTGCATAAGCTGCACTGTTTTCACAATATCATTAAGTGTCTGCACCTGACTATATGAGACGGACTGGTGTTGACAGTGGAGTGGAAGATCAGCTTTATCTGGCGTGCCTCTCGTATGTGAATACAAATACGAGCCTGCATGATGCTGTCTTCTCTTTGAAAAAGAAAACAGAACTCCGGTGAAACACTCAAGACAACAAACATGTGGACACAGAATCTCCATCTTCCGGGTACGGATCAATGTTGAGATGAAATCTTGAAAAGCTCAGCTTCGGTTGGAAGCAGCAAAATTTTTCAGTGTAATGGTGGCTGTTTTGGATTTTGGCTGTGGTGAGGTGGACTGACTTGATTTGGACACAGGCTGTGTCACAGCTTGCATTGCAGCCTATGCAAACACACAATCTGTCAAGGGCAAAATGCAAGCAAACCTGGCTGGTAAACTGCAAGATCACAAACGTGTTTGTATGTGAGGACAAACGAGACCAGGAATCAATCAGGACATATAAATTCCACACAGTTACTGTCAATGTTGCATAGCAGCCACTGCATCTTTGTACCTGTAGTCTGAGCTTGTCTTGCGGCGGCAGACTGGTCACAACAGCCTTGAAAGCAGCAGCTGAAGGTCCTGATGCAATTTGTGTGACCAGTTTGACAGCCACCTCAGCAAGGGCGGGCGAAGCTGACACACTTGGAGCAATATCTCTGATGAGCACAGACAGCAGTACAGCCATCAGCCTGTGCTCCAGTTCGTCATTCTGTTCACTGCTGACTAGACTGGTGGCTATTAGAAGCAGCCTGATTGCTTCTGCTACTACCTGCACAAACCAAATGAGCGCAGTCCAATGCCGGTCTCAGTCACGTGGGCAAATTGAAGCATGTGACATCAGCAGGCATAAGAAAAGTGACGTCTACAGAGCATCAGACGGGCAGTCCCTGAGGTTTAGAAGCACTAGACGAGCTTGATAAAGATCAGGGAACTGATAGCATTGACGGTGCAACGTCAGTATGCCTGGCCCACCGCAGGTGTTGAAAAGTGAAATGTTACCTGAAGCTGATCTGCTGACAATCGGGCTGCCTGGGAGGGAGCCAGCAGCTTGTGGAGCAGACGCACAGCACCAGGAAGCACAGCCGCAAGGCAGGCACATGACCACTCTCTTGTCCCCACCTTGTCCTGCTGATTGGTGTCAGGCCGCACACTGCGCAGCACTTGCAGCAAAACTGCTGCATCGTGACCACCAACTGCCTGCTGGAGGACCTGTAAGTAGCCAGCAATCATCCTCATGAACAGAATCATGTGACAGTAAAGCATTGTGCAATGCTGAAATGTGGGTGCATGCGTGAATGTATTTCCGTAATCCCACAGGCAACAGCCGATGCTATCAATGTTGGGCATGCATGTGTGACATCATCATGTCCCAGTTTTCTCAAACAGGACACAAGCATGGAAAGCAAACAAGCAGCTGCTCACATGCTGTAAGCAAACTGGTCATGTTGAAAAAAGTGCATACAAAGGGCAATTGCATTGGAGAAACATTGCACCTGCAAGCACGCTTCTTGACAAGCCAGCTGGGACTCTGCCACGGGTTGTGCTTGCTGTGGCTGAGCACCTCCATCAAGCTGCACTGCCGTCTGCCTATCTTGTGTGCTGACATCCAGGCTGATACCTTGTTGCGAACGTGGACTTTCTGCTCCATCAGTTACAGGCACAGCTTCATTCTGTGACGCCTGTCTGCGCTCGGCACCAGAACCATCTTCATGCATTTGTGCATCATTGTCAGCTGACACAGCCCGGCCAGCGCTGCTGCTGGCATTGACAGATGAGCAAGACAAGCTCCCGACAAACACCACCAGGGACAAAATGAGTCCCAGCTGCCTTGCAGCATCCGCCGATTGCTTTCCCTTCTGAAATTTGCTCTGGTTGTTGTCAAAGGAGGCTTGAGTCTCCAGCATGTGAGCCAGTGTTGTCACTGTGGACAAACGGAGGTCTGGAGAGGAGGCTGATGGGCTGTTGCGTGAGGCTGCGTCGCTATGCTGTGGCTCAGCTGCAGGCTCATCTGCCGGCACATTGATCAGCTGTGCTGCTGTCAGCGCAGCACGTAGCAGACTGTCCAAGCCTGTCATGCTCCAGCCTATTCAGCAGACAGCATGAGGATATTAGGTCAAGGTCACCAGATTCAGAGTCCATGCTGATTCATAGGCACGCAGAATAACGTTCCAGGCAACACCCACCTTGCATTATGCTTGATGTCGTGTCTCAAAGTTAGAATACAAAGAATACATACCTAAGATCTCAGGATAACCAATGCACATTGTCACATTTTTGTAATAACACATGATACATCCGCCCGTTGGTTGTTCAGTGAGCTTGCATGTCCAGCTTATTGTCTCCCGGATGCTGGCATTGATACCAGTCATGCTGGCCTTCTAACAACAATCAGTGCCAGCGCTGTGCTTGAACACAGGCTCCCATACATCAAGAGCAAACTTGCCATCTTAAGATGCGATGCAAAACTCAGTCGTTACGCCGATGTCAACTGGCATTACCTGAAGGCACAGTATGCATGACTGGCAAGGACGCCAGCATGAGAGACGTGGCCAACTGCGCCTGCAGAGGCTGTGAGCAGCTGCTCAACAGCTGACAAGCTGCCTGACACACCAACCCCAGCCCAGTCTGCAGCTGCTGTACACCCTGTGCACTGCACCCAACAGGCAGCACTTGCTCATACTGTCCCACCTCCACACCATTCCCCCTATGACTGCTGAAACCATTGCCGCTGACCGGGGCTAAGCAGGCTGTCAGGGGCAGGCAGAGCAGTAGGGCGTCTGTGGCTAGAGTGACGAACTCATGGCGTGATAGGACTGTTGCTGGGGCTGCTTTGAAGGCTGCGTGCAAGACCTGGGAGACAGCTAATGTGATGGCACAGTAGGCTGGGGCTGCTGGAGCCTGCTGCCTGCTTGCTTCCTGTTGCGTGCTTGCCAGCATCTGCAGACCAAGACAGATGTGACATGACCATAAGCTAGCTGGGCAGTGTTGGCATGGCCCTAGGTGTGCATGATTTTGGCATGTTTGCTGATAGCTGATGCTTCAGGAAACCTCAAGGGTGGACAAGGATTACTACACAGCACTGTTAGGAGACAGCGCTGTTTGGGGCAAACACAGTTGGCGATTGTGTACAGGTGCACTGCTGAACATTGTTTGTTGTGAAGCAAACAATGCGGGGCATCAATTCATGCTATAGTAAACACAGTGCATGCAGCATTTGTTCGCTGCATCCTGAGAGTTCAAGCTATAAGCTAGTGCAACCTGTGGCGGCTCACACAGGCCCTGATGCAACAGAGCATTTGCATTGGATGAATGTGTCTCAAGCTGCAAAGCCTGGTGCTGACCTGTGCAACGTCAATGAGCAGCAGCATCAGGTCGCAGCACAATTCCAGGGACAGCGGGGGAGAAGACAGCTTGAGTGCAAGCACAGCCTGGAGGGCACTCAGAGACGCCTGCAGCTGGTTCAGATCTGATCCCTGCTGCGGCAACCTGTCTTCAAAAAGACCTGGATTGCTGACGCGGCACAGGGCCAGCTCGCACACATCCAGCAGCAAGGCGGTCAGGTCACTCTCCCTTGCCACCTCCATCAGACTGTCATTGCCTGCATGCCCCTCACAACCTGAGTGCTCAAGTGTACTGTACCACTGATGAGATACAGCTGGCTGGAACACAGCAAGCATGATGTGCTACTTCATCTGACACAAAGCTTGAAAACGCATTGCAACCTTCACAGTTTGGCAAATAGAGACCTGGGTGCAGATGATGACTGAGACTGTGTGATACACGAGCACGGAAAAGTGAGCAAATGGGGTCGGGTGCAAGACTCCCAGTCGAAAGGTTAAACTTGAATAATTCAGGACAAAAACGACAGGCAGAAGATCATAAAAGATGCAGTTCAGGGCTGGAACCCTATAGTGTTCACCTGCAGCTTGTGGCAGAGTGACAGCCAGTGCAGTGAGTGCAGCAGGCCAGCAGCTGTGCAGGTTGGGCTGCAGCCGGACGATGATGGACAATGACGGCGCTGGGAAAAGGCGAGGTGTGTACGCAGCTTGTACAAGAGGGCCGTGTGTGCCCAGCACTGCATAGTCCTGCACTACTGCTACCCAGGCAGCCACCAATTGCCTGCATGGCCCAGCCATAGTTGTTACAAGATGCTGAACCACACAAGCATCAGCGGTGCATGCGCCTAATTCTGCATGCATTTTCAACTGCTTGCATTCGTTTGGTGAGCTCAGTGGGCTTTGACTTCACTAGTAGATGCCAGAGGGAAAATACTCTCCCTGCAGCGCTGGATGAACGTAAAATGCAGATGATGTTTGCTATGCCATTTCCATGCATGCTGTTAGACGTCCTTCTGGAGAAAGTGAGCAGAAACACAAGCGCTGATGCCCCCTCATGGGGTAGGGCCTTAGCCTTGGCAGGAATGTATGTTTATGCCGGCAACCATTGGGGTATGCCTTGTACACAGGCCAATCATGACTAAACTAAAGTCAGCAGGAACGGCAAGCAAGAAGTCAGACCTGTGGTGGGGCTCTTGAGCTGACTGCACAACTTGTCTGCTGTCACCATCCAGAACAGACTCCCCTGCAGTGGCAAACTGAGCATGGGCCTGCAGAAGGGCCAGGTAGGCCTGTAAGGGGACCCACTCGCTGTACAGCTGTTGCTGCCGTTTACTGGCTTTAGCCTTCAGCAGGGCTATGAGCTGAGCCATGAGGCGTGTCAAAAGGGCCGGGTCTGAGCCTGCGAGACCTGCTTCCACAAAGCCTCCAGCTAAGGCTGCTGCTGCTGCTGTCAGGCTTGGGGGCGCTTCACTGTCTAGACAGCTCCTGCAGTGCAACACTGAGACATACATTGCAGGCTTGCTATTCAGTCAGCCGTTTGTTCAGCAGAAATATACAAGCATGTAGTTGACAGATATTGTGGTGCAGCAAGGTTTGCAGTACAGGCAGCCAAAAGCAATGCACGCCTGCAACAGATGCAGATCTACACATTCCCTAAGGCACTTGACCTAGGGATATTGGCCGAGGTGACAAGGGATGTACCTTGCAACTCTTCATTGCACGGCAACATCACTCACCTGAGGGCAGATACAAACTGCGCTCTGTATTGCTCCAGGATCAGATGGTTCTCTAGCAATGGGTCCTCCACTGAGCCAAAATGGTGCAATACTGCCTGCAGCAGATTCAGGCCCAGAGGTCGCAGACTCTCCAGCTGACCACTGGCCAGTCTAAAGCCAGTGTCCACAAGGCTTTGCAGCTTGGCAACCATCCAGTCGCCGGTGCCAGAGGTTTGAGCAGCTTTTAAGTCAAAATGACGAGGATCATTGCCCACAGCTGTGGGTATATCTAAGATGCACGAGATGGCGAAGTGACGAGTGCGCAGGCGCGGCGTCCCAGCTGCTCGCCTGGCGCCAGCGAGGACCGCAGCGGCTGGGCTTGACTCGGCGGTCTGACCAGGCTGAGAAGCTGGCGTAGGCAGAGCTGCTGCTGTGTGGCGGTCCTCTTCGTCGGTATCAGAAGCACCTTCTTCGCTGCCGCCATCCCTGTCCAGGCCCGCTTGGGTGGCTTGTTGGTCTGCTGTCGGAGCTGCTGCTGCTGCTAAAGCTACTTCAGAGCATACTGCCAGCCAGTAGGAGACTTGCTCAGGTGCGCCAGTCTCCAGCAGACGAGTCAGGGTGGCCTGCACATCAACTTCTCTAATCGCCGGTTTTTTTGGATCAGCATCACACTCGTCCAGGTGCACCTTATTGACAGCCAAGCCAGGCATCCATCCTGTAATGCTGTAAAGCTCAATAAATCCAGCCAATGCCAAAGTGAAGAAAGCGTCACCTTTATGTGGGCCGCAATGTCGCTGTCCACTTCTGCATCCAGAGCATTGAACAGAAGCTTTTCAAGCCGAGCTGGCAGCATGACAGACGGGCTCTTCTCGGCAAGATGGCGTAAAGTAGCAGCTGCAGCCCGCCGCAAAGCAGGATGGCGGGAAGCCAAAGGCGGAAGCAAGACTGGCAGATGAGCACTGGCGGGAACTGCTTGAGGGGCAAAAAGAATGAGGCTCTGAATGTATAGCACCCCCTCCAGCTCTCCTGCTACCCAATCTTCTTCTCTCAAGCCCCCACTGCCAGCTGAGCCAAAACCCTAGGACACAAGCAGCATCATCAAAAACTGCAGCATAGCATTGGATGCTTGTACTAGTCTGACAGTTGGCTCTTTGCCATGCTGCTCCGTCTAGAACATCTCCCCAATGTAGAAACACGTTTCTCCTCTCCAAAGGTGTTTCTGAGTTTGATTTCCACTGTAGGATGGACGTTTCTGTAAAAATATAGACATTTTGGGATTGAGAAGAGCTTAGCATAACAGTAGATCTTGTAGTCATGTTTAGCATTAGGGAAACTGCAGCATGCAACCATGCTTTGCCATGACAGTAGCCTGATACTGTGCAGCCCCACCTGTACTTCTCTGATCAGTGCTTTGCATTTAGTGTACACATCTGTGCCAGGGGACAGCTCTGGCCCCAGCACTGCTACAACTGAGTTTGCCAGGCGGCCAAGGGCTGCACGCAGCCCAGGTACAGCATAGGCTTCCTCACTCATCAGCATCTGTGTGGCCACTGCCAGACTGCCCTGAAACACACAAACCGCATTAGACTATGCAGCTGTATGGCAGCAAATGGTATCATGATGATAATGGTAACATTAATTTGCGAGGAAACATGTATCAAGTGCTCATGCACCTGAGTGTCATTGGTAGTTGTCAAGATCAGCCTGCATCAGCTGGAGGTGGCTTGCAATGGGGGCATCAAACATCACATACTTGATCAGATAACATGTAAGCAAATTTGTTAATGGTAAAAGACTCATTGAGACATAATACCACTGCACAGCATAGGTTGACTGACCTTGCAGTAAGGAACATAAGCCAAGCCTGCAGCATTGGCTGTGAGGCACAAGCCATGCAAGATCCACAACTGCACAGCTCCCTTGCAGGCTTGAGACACTGCTGTCAGACTTGCCACAGCATTTGCAACACCAAGCTGCAAGGACATTCCACCCTTGCTTCGATAGATGCATCCCACTGCCAACGCCAATGAAGCACGCCTGCATTGCAGCACATTTGAGCACTCAGCACAGGTTAGCAATGCAAGTATGGCATTATGCAATATTGAAGCTTCAGTTTGATGTACATTCAACTACAAGGCAAGGCACACACATGCCATACAGACCTGCGATTGCACTGCAGGTACATGGCAGCAGCTTTGACTAGTCATGCACACATGCCAATCGCATTGCAGCTATGCTGCAGCAAAATCACAATGCATCCTGCATGTAAATCAGAAACTCAGCTGATCAATGAAGACAGGTTCTCATGTGAACCCTCCTGAGCAGCAACAGACAGCAAACTTGAAAGGCACACTAGAGCATGTGCACTCACCTGGCAGGCAAAGGTGTCTGAGCCATATCTTTGCACACAGTCTGCATGAGCTGCGTGGCAGCAGCGTCTGTGCCAATGCAGGCAGCACAGGCATACAGCTGGGCTGCAGCACGCATCAGACAGGCATCCTCACTGACAGCCCCCTGATCAAGCACAGCTGTGGCCAGAGCATGCGTGCTGGCAGCCACGCCCTCCTCACTAAACCCTTCACCTGCACAACAAATGGCTCTGCATTGAGCGAGGAGTTGCACTTGATTGGGGACATTTCTGTACAGCTGACCATGTTCTGCAAGATGCCTGCATGTGGCTGTTGGAGGAGGCTGCCCACAAGCTGCTTCACTAGCGCTGATCAACTTTGGGATTGTCATGTGAGCACACCTTCAAACAGGCTTCTTCAGGTAACAGTACAATCTGAAGTAGCTGGAGAAGCATGACATTGATGGCAGGGACGACCACATGGCATGCATCTTGTGGTGCAGGCAGAGCCCCTGAAGATGTCAGTGGACCTGGACATGTACATGCTGCCCCTGTGAGGGTGCATACCTTTGTATCTGTCCACCAGTGCCTGCAGGCCGGACAGAGCAGCAATGCAAGCTCTGGCAGCAACGGCATGTTGCTGCTGCTGCAGCACATCTCCACGCTCTCGCTGCTTACTGGCTTTGCCAGAGGCGCTGGTTCTGAGGCCGTCCAGCATGCGCACCTGCTCAGCAGGAGCACACACGCCCATCACCCTGCCTAGCAGCTGCAACTGGGCCTCTTGCAGAGCCCCTGAAAGTGACCAGGCCTGAGGGAAGGGCATGGCACTGCTCGCAATGTCCCCACTGCCTGTGAATGGTGCAAACATACACAAGCTTGACTTTGGACTGATGACATCTGTCCACTCATGCCTGCGCATGCTTGAAGAAGGAATTTGCCAGTTCGAAAATATGGAGGCCAATACTGTCATACCAAGGTACAGCAGTGCAAGCAGCCGGGTAATCGGCAAAATACTGCTTTCTGCTGAGCACATGACTGCCAGCTGAGGGCAGCAACCTCACATTTGAAACAGCATAGAACAAGCTGTCTCAGTAAACTTCTCACATGTTCCAATTGTCGTCTGTTGACTCCCCTGATGAGTTCCAAAGACAGGGACTTTAGACTAAATGTAAAGCGGTGTGCTTCATCATCAGCATCCTTAGAGCAGGTAAACTAACCTGCAAGCTGCCCAGCAGGGTCAGTCTGATTAGGCAAGCCCTGCTCCCAAGGGCGCAAGGCAGGGCTGCCAGGGGTGCCCACAAAGCTGTTGAGGGCGTCAAGCAGGGGATCCCTGCCCGGCACTGCTGGGCCCAGCACCACATCCTGGTTATGCAGAAGCTGCTGCAGACTGTGCATGCCACATGTTGATGCCCAAAGGCGCCCTGCAGTGCAACCACCAACAGCTTGCTTCTGATTGACTTTTCATGTACCTGTGGTCAAGAAGCTGACCGCACAGCAGTGGTAGTAGACTGCAAAAACAGCCAAGGCAGTGGACAGGCTGCATGGCACTACATCCACCAAAACTGCATGTGGTGAAGTGCGTCTGTTGTACCTGATGGGGCAGAGGTCCCCTTGAGGGCAGAAGCACAGAGGCGCAGAAGGGAGGCATGCTCGGGTGCAAAGGCTCCAGCCTTGGGCAGCAGCAGATAGGCTTGCAGCAGCCTCAGCTGCAGCAGCACAGCAGCTCCTGCAAAGGGACTGTTTGGGCCACTGCCAGACCGCCAGGGATCCTGCAGAAATTGCATGCCATGATGAGGAAATCAGCGACAGACAGCTTCTGGGCCATCTTTCATCTACACAGGTAGGCATCCCCTACTTCTCCTGGCATTCTTCCCACTGTCCTCTGCTGTACAAGGTGCCAAACTTGACAACGCATTGGCCACGTTGTGCTCCCACGATGTACCAGGAGGTCAGTGGGCAGTTGCCATGCTGATTGTATCTGCATACTTGACCATGACACATGCTGTTCTCAGCAGGCATGACAGCTACAACAGCTCAGACAAGTTGCCAGTGCCATGCTCATTCCACGACAACCCTGACACTAACTGCAATCAGCCATGATTACCTGTAGGGCAGGGGCTGCACAAACAGCGTCCAAGGTAGGCTGCAACAGTGAAGCACATGTGGCTGTGAGGGTGGCCGCCTGCATGGGAGCACATCTGGTGCAGGGCCCCAGCACAAAAGCATGCAGAGCCTCAAGCGCAGCCACACGCCACTGCACTTCTGTCAACATTTCACTCTCAGCTGCTGCCTGCACGCATAGCCCAGGACCAGCTGTGAACAACTGAACATGGACTGTCGCCAATGATATGGCCGCAGCTGGTCAACATAGCACATCTGTTGATTATGGCTGTCTCGTCTACCAGTGACACATTAGCCAAGTCTGACTGGCAGCCGCCCGACAGTTTGAAGCCCAGTCACACAATTCATTCATTCGTTTGTTGCTTCAACATGTGCCTGCCCCACAAAAACAAGTGCACACAGAACCCAAGTCACTCCCTGTTTGAGGTTCTATTCCCCACACATTGACTGTGAGCAGCTCTCATGCAAATCAAATGGCTTATTGGCTGAATGTTGGCATTGTTTGCACAGCAGGGGTGGTGACATACCAGTGATGCTGTGAGGTAGCGCTTCATGTCCAGGCTCTGAGCTGCTTCAGCTGACAGCGCCGTCTGCCACAGGCTCAGAAGCTCCTCTTGGCGTTGCTGCACAACACAGCACACAAAGCTCAACACATGCCAGGCATGTCATGCCATTACAGGACTGCAACAAACAAGAGACCTGTATCTGCAGAGATTGGTCAAAGCAGGTTCAAGCAAAGGCTCTGTCAGCAGCAGGCAGTAACCATCACTTGCCATACCACATCTGCTGTTTGGGATCCTTGTCAGGTAGTTCATGGTAGTGGCTGGCATTGTGCCCTTTTTTTTGGTAAACTCTGACATGAAATCAAGGTAAGGAAACATTTTGCAGCATCATGCTGGGCCAAACAAACACTTGCTGTTGGAATACAATCACTGTCTGCAGTGACTCACATCCATTATGTCTTGAGGCAGAGCAACACACATGGCTCCTAGCACAATATAGCCTGCCTCCATGACAACTCGGGCCCCAACACCAGCCTCGGGGACCACCTCTCGTATGCATCTTGTAGCCAGCTCAAGCGCTGACATCAACAGACTGGAAGGTATGCCCAGGCTCAGCCTGCAACTCCAGCCAGTCATGTTTGACTTTGTACATCTAGGCCAACGTATTTGCAGATGTTGATGCCCAAGAACACTAGTATCTTCAGCATCTTGTCATATAAGATTCAGTGTTCAAGCATGTGTTTGCCAAGCCTACACCCATAAAAGCCATAGCCTTTGGCAGATCTACGCGGAAGCTCTTTGCAATCTGCCAAATCTGTCTGCTCATTTACACCTGTCACTTTTGCTGCACTTTATTTCACAGCAATGTCAAACAGCAACTGCTGCTCCTGCTGGTTTTGTTGCTTGCTGAGGTAGCTGACAGCAAGAATGTGATGCTGGTATGCTCTTTCCATGAGTGTTGCAAGTTGATAGTGTGAAGATTGACCTGGTGGAGGCAGACACAAGAGCTGCAGAGCCAGTAGCAAAGCCCAGCACAGAGTCCTTCAGCAATCTCATGGTGGTTGAGTTGTCGTCAGTGTGTCTGAGGCCCCTGGGGCTTGAGCTGTGTGGGGTGCAGGCAGCTGTGAGCTGCTGCACCTGGGCTGCCAACTTCTCTAGGCATTCCTGCAGTAGCTGGGCTGCTGATGACGGCTCTGCCACAGCTAACGCACTCAATACACCTGCAGCCTACAGAGCATGTTTGAACATTGGCCCATGCCCATCCAATGCTGACTTGTTGACCAGCCCCTGTCCCTCTGTGAGCAGGCTGTGACTGCAGGCCACCTACACGACAAAATTGCAACAGCCAAGAATCACTGAGGAGGCACACGGCTCAGGCAACACCTGGGAAATGACCAAATGACAGGCTGGCGTTTTCCTAGCTGCTTTTGCACAGCGAAGGCATCACATGTCTGCGTGCTCAGGCAACAGCCTCCCCAGGAGGTCTGTATAAACAAAGCTTGCTCTTGGCTTGTTGCTTCACGTCCAGCATTGCAACCCAGTTTTCATGCACTGCATTGAAGCCCAACATGGTGGCATATGTAGTCCCAGAAATGATGTTGAAGACCAGGCGAGGGTACCTGGGCTTGCAGGGGCTGTGGGTGAGCAGTGAGCTTGGTGATGCAAGGCTGTCGCATCTGATGCACCTCATCACTGGACACCTCACCCACCACCTCCACAATGAGACGCATGCTCTCCAACGCCACAAGCCCAGCAGGGACTGCATCCCCAACAGGAGTGCTGATCAAGCCTGTCAGTCTCTCCAGCAGCGCTCGCTGCACCAACACAGTCTGGAGTCACATCCTCAGCAATGCCTGTGGGGCCGTTGCTTGTCACTGTCTGTGCAGCAGAGCTTTCCAGTTGAAGGTAAATCGTGATGCATTTCACTGTGACATGTCATCCTCCAGTAAGCTGCAAGGCAAACTTCATATCAATTTACAATATTGGAACCATTTCTCGGTTTATGCGCGTCATCTCTGCGTAAGGGCCATGCTAATCTTCTCTGTATTGTTCCAATTAACAGATGTAAGCGAAATTACTGCGGGAAGCCATGTGCTCCACATTCAACCCAACGATATCATACTGTTGACCGCACATCAATGCTTACATCAGCAATGATAGCACGCTCCTGGGGTTGGAAATGCGCATTTCTGTCGTTCCATAGATTGATGCATGACGAGCTCAACAGAAGCACACCTGGCCAGTCTCACTTAGCTGTTCCATGACGCCAACCCGGATGACATACAGCACAGCTGCCTGTGCATGAGGCATCTCTCCTTGACCAGGGCCCAGATCATTCCCTGGGGCACTGCCTGAGTCTGAAACAGCAACCCCACTGGCTCTACTACTGCCTAGTGATGCAAGCAGCTCAATCAGCTTGGCAGCTGTGTTGATGAGGAAGGGCTCATCAGCACTGTACTTGGCTTGCATGCTGGCTAGGTATGCTATCCAGGCTTGTGCAAGGGCTGTCAGCGACTGTCTGTTGTTGGCTGCAGCTGCCTCAGCAAGGGGCTTGGTCAGGCAGGTGGAGACAGCTTGTGAGACCATGTGCTCCAAGGCGGCCTTCTTGCTGGGTTTGCTGTCCAGCCCTGCTAACTGCAGCATGGATGATGTCAAGGACCTTGGGTTGTTGTGCCTTATAGCCCATCTGGTGTTTTGTGATCTGCTCACATTGCACAAACATGATGTCGGAAGCAAAGCAACAAGGGTACTGTGCACATGACGCATAGCAGTGCTAGTCCAGCGTGAACAGTGCAATGCATCTTGAGCAGGCCTAGGCAAATGTGATGCACCCTGGTAGAGACGCATGATGAGGCAAAAAGGAGGAATCGGCAAGGGGATACAAGCAGTAACAGAAGCAAGGTCTGCTCTGAAGATGCAGACAAGCTGAGGGACAAGGTGGGATGCAATGCTGCGCCACTGCATGCATGTGATGAGTACGTCAGTAGAAAGACTGCAGCGCACCGCGTCTTTTGCTGATGATGCGTTGCTGGCAGCAGCAATCTCCCCAAGAGCAGCTGCAAAGACCTCCCTGACTGTGAGTGAAGGGTCAACAAGAGCCAGTACACATGTACGCACAATGTCATCAAATGCTGAGCCTGCACTTGACCACAAGCCACTGCCCCCTGCCTCAGCAACAGCTTTGATAACTGCTCCAGCAGCGCTTTTGTTTGCTGTGGACACAGATTTGTCCTTCAGGCATTTGTCTGCAGCTTTCAATGCATCTGTGTGCAAAGCTGCCAAGTTGCGGTCTGAGCTTCCCAGGCCCTCAACGACGGCTGCCACAAGCCTGAGAGCCATGCATTGTATAGCTGGATCGGAATTTCTGCAAAGAGCACATGGCATGCTCAAACACACAGTAAGCTTGACGGCATGGCGGTGCACATAGCAAGTGTCACCTGCTGACTTGTTTCACAGCTACTGCCATTGTCCCAGGCAAACTGCTGACAATCTGATTGCTCAGACTGGTGCTGAGAGCTGCCAAGCATTCCAAACAGCCTAAGCATGGCTGCTTGGGAAGACTCTGACTGAATGCTTCCTTGCTGCTCAGGAACTGTTGCAATGAACTTATGCGTGAGTACAATGGAAGGGTGTCGCCCTTTAGGTATAAGCTCACCAAGCATCCGGCTACCAGTTGCCGCACCTTGCATGCGCCGCATGTCAATAAACTGATCAGTCGTTTGCTAGATGTAGAGCAGTCACTGGCTAAGAGCAATCTTGACAGAACAGTCAGAGTCTCCATGGTGTCATGTTGGCGCTGCACCACGTATCAGAGCTCCTTACCGGGGGAGGGGCGCCTTTGAGCAGCACGATCGTGAGGGCATCTTCGCACTTCCGCTGATAGCTCTGAAGCTGCGCTCTCTCGCTACGACGTATAGATCCTTGCAGCTTCTGCAGCAGCTCAAAGCTGTAAATGGGATCGACCCTTCTGTTGCCTCTGGCGTTCCCCACCAGCAACTCGAGTTCTGCAACCCAAACGTTGAACGACAGAGCCTCCTCTTCGTCTACGAAGGTCATTCCAGGGTTCATCTTTCAGCTTGCGGCACGAACTCTTATGTTGGGACAACATGACATGGCACAGCCGCGCAATCGCTCCGCTGTCCTGCCCACCTGCATGCCTGCATGCCTGCATATGGTTGACTTTCCTGAGTTGCTGTTGCACTTCTGCTTCTCCTACAGAGTGAACCAATAGCACATCAGTACTGATGGCAGTAGTACCGATGGCAGAAATGTTGCGGAGCGTGCTGGTGATTTGTCATCATCATTTTAGCCCACATGCAGCCTAAATGGTGGCTGAGCCAAACTCCACATGAACAATGCTGTGCATGCTGCTCACAATATGTTGACCTACACCAGTGCATTGACCTGCACCAGCATTGCAGCCTTGCAGCCTTGCAGCCTTGCAGCCCAATCAGCAGTCTTGCAGCCTCAACCGAAAAGCCCTGCAGGCTTGCAGCCACGCCAGCCAATCAGCCCTGCAACTAGTCAGCAGCCTTGCAGCCCCCAGATCAGCTGCATCTGCAAATACTGGCAATCCCTCCCCTCATCCCCCAGCCCAACAGCTGTGCGCTTTCAGCAGCCTGCCAGTTTTTGTGCGGTACTAGCAGTTGCTGCTTTGGAAGAGCGGTCCGTACTTGCAAACACTAAGGTCAGAAATTGCAATCAAGACATCAGTGAAAGCCTGCAGGACTTGCAGTTGTGCAGTGTTATCGATCTGATAGTACAACACAGGCAGCTGTGTCAGTACTAGTGTGCAGTATCGTAACGGCCACACTGCCTTTTGCAGCTGAGCAGCATCAAGCTGTTGCAGCTGGTAACACTTCTGATATAAAAATGAGGTGCTGTGATGAGACCGCGGCATCAAAGACATGATGTATTTTGCATAGTGGACCTGCCTTGCAAGCGCTGTCCTTGCAGTCCATAGTCTTGCTGAGCCAGCTGTTCACTACATTATACAATAAAACTGAGTGAGAGGGAATGCGTCACAATCACACTGCATCATGCTATACATACAGCCATGATGCGTGACTGTTTGAGACAAAGATAAGGACGAAAGCGTGCCTACTCTAGACTCATGCTTTTGCTGACAAAAGTTTTGACGTCTGTTGCTTATGCCAACGCAGGCCCTCTTTGACGTAGCGCAGAAACTCTCTATAACTTCATAACTGCATGCTGCTTAAAAGGGATTTGGTAAAGTCTCAAATTTTGCAAACAAAACTTCACATGTCCTCAGCGCGCCACTGTGCAGAGTGACGGCTTCAATTTGTATTCACGCTCTGGCAGCTTCTGCCAAAACTTTATGGAGTCTAAAAGCCTGCATGGCCACATACAGCACATCTGAAACAGCACAGATCATGCTCAGTTTGGCTTCACAAAGCTCATGCACAACATTCACAGTTAGCACCAGCTTCAGGCAGTCGTTTCATACACGCTGGGAAGCATGGCAAGCAGAGTGTGCACTGTCCTCAGTGTGAGCATGTGAGTGTGTGCAGCAAGGCAGACATGCACCTAATTACAAGTTTACTTCGGAATGACAGCAAGGTTTGACGTGCTTGATGCTTGCCGCACGCACCAGTCAATGCAAACCACAGGAACTCGTCGTGCTTCTGCATCCTTCATCTGCAACCACAACATGTACTCATTGTACAGCATTGCTTGATGCTATATGCTATATGGCATCAAGAAATGCACCGATGCCATAGAAATGCTAGATATGGCATGTTGACAACACTGGTGTGCAAACGTACAAATGCCAGGTTGACAATTCTGAGATAGTCAATGGATGCAGCAGGTGAAGAAGCAGTGCACACCATGCAGCTAAGCCTCAGCGAGTGCAGCAGCCTGCCGTTATGAAAATTGTGGTCAACAGGCAGAACACAATCGGCCATGTGTGCTGAGCAGCAGGTCCTGGTCACTAAGCCAAAGGCACCAATTTGCACCAAAGGTGAGACCCACCTTGGCAGTGTAGCGCAACCCTATGACATGAGTGTAACAGGATGAGGAGCAACGAGCTCCAAAGGTTTGCGCCCAGCTGAAAAGCGCCAAGCTTTCCAGCTGGGCAAGCCAGGGATTGTCATCTGTATCAAACCCATCAAAGCAGATTGAAACACCTTCCAGCACCTGCATCATCAGGCAGTGTAAAGTGAGTACCTAGTCTTGCTCCAGCTGCATCTGCAACACTGGAGGTTGGCAAGTTGAAGATCAATGACCTGACACCACACCACGGGTTGACCCATCATGCAAAACCTAAAAGCATTTTTGACTTTGTGACAAGCAGCAGCACTGTCTGATATTCCTGCTGCCATGACATGCCAATGCACTATATCATGGACAGCTCTCCACATGTTGACTGCTTGACTGCATGTAAGCTACCCATGCTCAGCAAATTGAATGATTGTGCAAATAGACATGACATTGCAATCTTATCCGCAGTAAAACAGACATAAAACAATCATCACTCAAAATGCGTTCTCAACAGAAACACCTGATGCGTTTTGAATATTTCGATGCTTACGATCCCTTCTGAACACCCTTCATGTTTTAGTTCTTTTTTCATATCAATCTTGCTTTGACGAGCTGTAAGACAAGTGCATGCAAGCTCACAGCATCAGCACTGTCAGCCCATGGTCTTCAGAGCAGATCATAAACACAAAACAAAGGCAATGGGAGGCTCACTGCAGGCAGGCTTATGCAAATGCTACGTGGAGCAACGAGAGCACAGACTGCCTGATGCCTCCCAACACCTCACACTTCAATGGCAACATAATTTCTGACAGCTGACCCACCATACCTGGAGACGTTCTTGCTGAAGTACATAACGCGCATCCCATAAAGGCAAACGCACAGCACTAGAGGCTGATGTACCCTGTGCAGCATAGGGCTGCCTCCAGCTTTCTGCCATGCTGTCATGCACCTTTGTACACACCCATGCTGCATAGGCCAGGGGTCCTGATATGCAGCACTCATCTTGCCTGTCCATGTCTGGGCTGTCAGCTCTGGTGCAGAAGCCTGAAAAAGTGTACTTGGTAATGGGAACAAGGTTGGCCTGATGGTGAGGCCATCTTTCTGGGACGCTGTCCAAGATAAGGCTCAATTCTTCTTTGCCCTCCAGTTGCTGCACAACAAGAGGGTGTTTTGTGAATGTTGGCTACTGGGGAGGGGAAGGAAGGGAAAGGGAGGGGAGGGGCGGCAGGGGAAGGGAGAGAAAGGATGACAGGAAGAAAGCAGGTAAGGCGCTATCCTTGCTCCTGTGTATTGTGACGCTACATTTATTACTGTGTCATGCTAATGACATCAACTTGCTTCATTGCTGCAGAAGCTAAAAATGCAGATTTACACAGACAAGGAAAGCTATTTGGTGCTTGCTACCACCACATGTTGCGCACCTGAGTGAATGCTCTGGCAAGACCAGCACCAAGGTCCTCCTCAGCCATGATGCGGGCCCCAAGCAGCTTGCCAGTGGGGTCCAGCAGGGCCAGCATGGCCTGCCCACAAAGCCTGCACCACACATTACACCAAGTCAAGCCCAAAATCAGATGTGGTGCTGCTGACCAGCATTGCTGGTTGTGTTGACAATGAAGTAAAGGCATTCCAGGGCTCTAGTTGACAAGGCTTTGTGTCACCGTGAAGGCTGTTGTGCGAGAATACAGGGCATGCCACAGCTACCACACCTTATACTCTTCAGTGGTTAAGTTTCCTCACCAAGAGCTTGCAACATGCAACATGTTGGCTTGGTCTGTGACATCATCAAACAGCCGCTGTTACTGCTTTCAGGGCACATCCAAGCCAAGCAGGCTGCAACAGCTGAATGGTACGCCTCAACATAAGTTAACGCAACAAACAGCATTTAGGAACGGTCCAGGTGAGCAAGTCATGCTGCTTACAATGTAGCGCTTGTGCAAGCCCAGGTTTGGAAGCGTCCATGCAGCGTCTGCAGCAATTGGTGAACACCCGGCCTCAACTTGACCCAAAGTCCCAGGCTGCCTAGCCTGAAAAGGCTTCGCTGTGCATCCGCCAGCTCAGCCTCACCCCCCAAGAGGCGCTCCAAGACAGGCTCCACCCCACAGACTACTGTGTCCTCAAAGGTGGCCCTTGCAAGACAGGCATCCAGATCCAGAACCATGATGGCTGGCTCACATCTGCATTAGCAGCAGTCACACAGTTCAGCTGGCCAAATCAGACTCAGCCCATGGCCAGCACAACCAATCAAGGCAGAGTACTCTTTACACACTCTGGATGTTAGCACCAGTAATTCCCAAGCTTACCCTTATGCATGCAACATCACAGACAAAGCAAGCTATTTGGTGCTTGTTTCATAGATTTGAGCAGATTTGTGGCTGGCTATTGAAGCACAGAACACGAGTCAGGAAGGAGGGAAGGAGCTCGAGAGCAGCATCACGACATTTTGTATGGTATCTAAGATGTCACAAGGGCACTCACATTCAAGGGACAAGCTGCATGCATGTGGAGTGGCAGCAGACCTGTTGTCAAAGCTGATCCTAGGGTAGCTTGAGGATGCAGGCTTGGTCTCAGATGCTGTGCCCAGCCATTGCGCGTCAGAAGGACCTGCCCTGTCAGCGCTGCCCACATCACACTGCAAGAAGTCCCCTTGCCCATCATGGCCAGCTGCATTCCTCTCAAGTCTGCCAATGTCACCTGCTGATGAGCTGCCATGCAATGTAGCAACCTGCTGCACAGCCGGACTGTGCTCTTGCGCAAATGAATGCAGGCAAAACTCAGAAGATGCAGCAAGCTGCTGCAGTTCTGCATGGACTCGCTGCCAGTCTGGACAGGACTGCAACATCACGTTTTGAAACAGCAAGTCCTTTGCCTGGGAGTGCACGCCATCCATGAGTGGCTCTGCGTGACAGGGCAGCGCATGCTTCTCTGCGTACTGCTCAGGTGGCCGTGATATGACTGCCACTGCTGCCAAATCTTTGGCTGCGGTAGCACTGGCTAAGCCTGAGCGGTCAGCATGTCTGCTTAGAGTTGGCTGCTGCACCTCCTGCTGCATGGATGAGTGTCTGATAGTAGCTGCAAATCCTGAATTGCCGCGGTGCTGCAGGGCAAGATTTGACTGGGCCAACTGCTGCAGATCCCTGTCAGGCATCCTTGTTTGCTGCAGATTGGTGGCAGGTTCTGGAGCCTCAGCTATGAAGGGGTGAGCCTGCACAGAGGTCACGTGTCAGGCTTGCTGCAAGAGGATGCAGGGTGTGTCTGCATTCAGACACCAAGACACTCACATCACTCCTTCTTTATGAAGTATACAAGGGCATATGGCAGCGCACTGCTGTGTGTCTGTATTGCATTGCAAGGCACTGCATGGCACTGCAAGGCGTGTTGAGACACATTGAGGTGTGCTGCCTAAAACGCTATCACGCACCTGATTGGCCCATGTTTGCATGATGGCCCTCTCACAGTGTTTAGAGTTCATGCCAGAGGCATCCTGTCCCATGTGGGTCAGCAGACCCCGAAGATGCTGCGGCTCCATGCTGTCTAGAAGGAAGTAAGGCCCATGCTTTCCTGACAGGATGGTCAGCATGCTTTCCATCAGACTCTGCTCTCCTGCATGTGCCTTCTTATGCCGCTTCATCACACGCTTCAATCTGCTGTAATGATGGCCAGGCACTCTCAGTGAATTGGCCAACCTCTCCACAACACCTCCCATGCCTGGTCTGGTGAAATAGGCCATCACCTGGCCTCTTGAGGTGCGGTCAAACCTCAGCGTCTTCCTCTGCACACCAGTCCAGCTAGTCAGTCAGCAAGCACACCTGTGTGTTGTAGAGTTGCACTTGTGTTTGTCGTGAGCAGTGTGGAGGGGCAATGAGGTCGTGATTGCATCAGACCAAGCATGCTAGCATATAAGTGCGTTCAACATACAACTGTATGCAGACCAGGCAAGCCTGGGCAACTGCATATAGAAGCTGGAGTGGTGTGTGAGACCAACACTTTGCATCACAGAGCCTTACTAGGTGCCGGGCTTCTCCATCTGAAGTCTTTCTTGTCTGCTCATACATTTGTAGCTCTTCAACAAGGCCACTGCTGCCCTGCGTGGTGACAGTCACATGAGTGCTGGCGTGTGGTCTAGTCAACAGCTGCAACACAAAACACTAGGTCTACTAATTCTACTGCTCGATCGTGTGTCTGAGAAGCAGCAAGCCTGACCTGCAACAGGACCTTCTCCAGCCAGTGCCTCGTCTCGCTCATAGGCAGCTGCCGCAATACATCACGATCGAGCTGCTGCATACCTGCCACCTCCTAAAAGAAGTTCGTGATAACTTCCCGGCTCAAGTTGGTAAGCTGTGTTATTCGCTTCAAAGACCCATCTTTTTCTAATGCAGACAAGATGCTGGCGTACGACGTTTGACTCGAGGTCAAGCTCAGCGACCGGCAAAGTCGGTCCTGCTGAAATTTACTCAGCTGCCGGATAAGCCTCAAAACTCTGTCCTCGACTTCAATGGCCTGCCGACGTATGCATGCGCAAGACTGTGGATTTACTTCTGGCATACTGTAAACAATCGCTGCGGTTTCGAGCTCGTATCCGACCACCTCGCCAGTCAGGAGGATGCTCCGAACCCATCAGGCATAAATAATTACCCATATATGTGTGTACATTTTATGGCTAATTAGTGTTTGATGACTCAGAGCCTACAGCTGTCAATGCCAGCTCATGACTTCTCATCAGCTGCTAGGTCAAGAGTAGACACAGATCCCAAAACAACCACAGTCACAAGGGGTGAGCGCCGGACGACGACAGGAGAGACGAGGTGCGGGTGGGCGACAGAAAGGTGTTGGGCCAGGATGAATACGGCAGGAGAACTCGAGGAGGGCGAGCGTCTGAGGGGTCGTCAATCCAGCGTTCAGCAGCACTGGTGTGTTTGTAAACAGTAGCGTGTGTTTTTAGACACCAGAGCGTACGGTCTGTCCGACCTCAGATCGGATGAGTCTGAACGCTGGGTGGGTAAGTATGAGGTGAGTCTTGACGTACCTTGTCTGCAGATTCCACCTCAGCCAGCGGGCCAGGATGAATCCGGCAGGAAAACTCGAGGAGGGCGAGCCTTTGAGGGGTCGTCAATCCAGCGTTCAGCAGCACTGGTGTGTTTGTAAACAGTAGCGTGTGTTTTTAGACACCAGAGCGTACGGTCTGTCCGACCTCAAATCGGATGAGTCTGAACGCTGGGTAACCACAGCCAGCGCAAGAGAAAGCTCACCGTACCAGCACCCTCACTCACTCTTGCGACGAAACTGTGCGATATCAACTGCGATATGTTGACACCAGCTAGCGGCCAGTTTGACTTTATCTGTACATACAGCTCGGTTATCTTGCAGCTTGAATATACACTACTTTCCCGCGTCTTTACGACGCACCAAAGTCTGGAATAAGCTCTCGCGCTCTTGAAGTTGCAATTTGTGTTGGCACGTGAGATATATTTGCTTATTCGAATTCCGCATTGCATTCATTGAGCCGCACTGTAACAGTGTCTGTACGTCTCGTGCAGTACAGTTAGACAAATATATATATGCCTAACTGACTGATGTACAGTGATATATGGGGTCCTAATTCATGATGACGATGCGAAAAAGAGGGTGTGGGATAGCATAATTAGTTTGCCTGGGGCCTCTGCGGGATAGATTTTACGCTAATTCGAGTTTTCAGACTGTACCATTGAAAGTGTACCATGTATTCAGGGCAAATTAGCCCTGTGAGATGGTAACAAAACTCGACTTGATGGCCTTGATGGCATGCAAGATAGTATCCGAAATTTGCTTAAGCACATGTGCAAGATAGCGTTTAGTTTTGTTTTTGCAGACAAACACGATGATATGATACCGAGGATGCACGTATATGGCAGCAAGGTGTACTTTTGGTTCTCAACATGCTCTTGTATCACACATTGGCCTGCCAATATTGATAAATCACAAGTCCACGTGAGACGTGCCAGGGACACAATCTCTATATATACAGGTTGACTTCAAATCTGAAAAATATTCCAGATTATGTGCAAAATCCCAATGGAACAAAGGACTTACCTAACAAAATGTGCCTGCAACAATACTGTAGCCATATTGCACTACTGGACTTGCTGTATTGTAGTAACATCAACCATTGACTGCAGCGAACTGGCATGCACAGCAACATAAAGTGCAACAATGATTGCATGTTGGACCAGATTACAACTTTGTAAATTCAGCATGTTGCCAAACTGCACATCAGTCACCATCATGCATATCTTGCACTATGCAGGCTCCAGAACACTGCTGCTATCAACCCAGAATCAGCTTAAGCAAGCTTGCAACCAATTGGTTCATGGCCAGAGTCAACACAATGAGAGGCTCAAGATCGTTTTCAATTTTCATTGTGAGACAACACAACTGGTCACACATAGATATCCGCAGAGATCCCAACACTCTGCAGTGTCACACAAACAACCATGCAGCTCTGAATCAGCGATGTACCTCAACATCCGGTACCGGGTCCAAGCAGTAGCTGAACATGAAGCAGCCGACAGAAAGGCAAGCCCCCGCCTCAGGCTCAGCAGGACCACGTGGGTAAAACAGCTGCAGGACCAGCTGAGATGAAGATAGTGTTGCAGTGTTGCATCTCGACAGCCTTATGAAGATCAGCAGGATGCCATGGAACATACCTAGGTTATACAAACATATTGACAGCAGCTGAGCCAAGTATCTGGGTCACATAAGTCTAGGCACATGAAGGATCCTCTGTTGCCACACTCATGGACGCCATGACACCCAGGCTCGACGCCAATACATGCATGCCACAGAAAGCAGAAATGGCCCGCGTCAACAAGAAGCTATTGTTGCTCTGTTAATTGTTGTTTGTTGTGTGTAGTGAAAGGGTACGGCTGCTCCGAAACCAATTGTAGTAAAAGGGTACGGCCGTTGTTGGTATGGGAATTGCAAAGCCCATATACGCATCCCAGACGTTACCACTGTGTATCAGCGTGAGGGCATATGACTGCTGTGATGAGTACCCCTCAAACAGCCTGGGGGAGCATGCACTGTCCAGAATCACGCATTGCCATCTGGAGGCGAATGAATAGCACATAAAGTATCAAGTGGGCGAATCTGATTGGGTTGTGAACAACAAAAGTCAGAAGCAGCGAACTTGACGGCAAACAAAGGAACGGTCATCGATGCAATATACGGGGCATGCCAAAGAGCAGACCATTTGCATCTGCTCGAACAGGACAGACCCAGTGCCTGCGCATGCCTACTTAGATGCCGTGATGCCGTGACGCTCAACTATCCAAGGTGGGTTTTGAAACCTCTGTTTTACACTTCTGGATTCGGAGCTTCGGCTAGCCAAGTCTCTTGCGTCCTTATTTGTTCATCGCAGCAAGCATACTGGCTACAATATCAGCGGTATGCGTAGGCGACAGCTTGAAGAAGATGGCCCACAGGCAAATTGGCTTCCACAAGTCAAATGCCGGCTAGAGCGGCTCGTCAAAAAACACCTGCACAGCAATCAGCGGGCACAACTGTGCAGGGCTTTGAAGCTGAGCACTCAAACTTCGTCAGAGCGTATCGCAGCTGAGCTCGAACGGAAGAGGGATGTGACAGCCGTGGTACACCTGCCGGAACTCGATCGTGAGACGATCGTGGCTTTCTTTCGGGACGTGGCTGAGCATGAACCCTTCAGTGAGGAGGCGCTGCCCGACGATCGATCAGAACGACTCAGGATGTACCTTGAGTCCGTTCTCCTCGAAGTCAGTAACCTTTTGCGTGCACCATCTTGCTGAAGTGCTGCGACCAGACTGTCAAGTTGCGTGCTACTCGAGTGATTTGAGGCTTGAACGACCGCAGGGACCGATGGCCCTTCCCCACAAGCTGCAGGCAGCGCGAGAGCGGCAGAAGCATGCACCAGACGCAGCTTATAAGCACCTGGTGTGTGTCCCTCTGGCATACACTAATGACAAAGCTTGTTCTTCTTGGTAGCTGTTGGGTAGCTGCAATTCTAAGCTGTCCGCCTGCTTCTTTGCCTGGAAGTAATGTCACACCAAAAGGCCAGTTGAGCATGAAGAGCAACTACTTTGACGTCATTTATTTTGCAAAAAATGGTTTATTCTTGCAACGTATCAGCTATATGTCTCATGCCAGGCACCTGCTGTGCAGAGAGAGAATTTGAAGTTCACCAGAGTCTCAAGGAGTCAGGTACTGGCATACTGCACTTCCAAAGGCATGAAAGGGGCTGCTGAGAAACTGGCAGCAAAGCTGGAGGAGCACCTGCCAGGCAACCTTGCAAGACACCTCAAGGACGCCTTGCAACAGAGCAAGGCACGCCCCGTGGAGCATGGGGTGTTGAGAGTTGTTCTTGGCGTTCTTGCAGGCAAAGGAGGGCCTTACATGCTCCTGCAACATTTGAGGACCAAGCATCTACAAGGCCTTCTCATGTCTATGGGACATGCCCCAACCAGCATGCTCTCGTCTGAGTACGAAAGAGCTATTTTGGAGCTGTGGGCAGACCAGGTCTGCTTTCTGCGCAGTGCTTGCACAAACTCAAATACTTGCTTGAAAGCACATGCCATTGTGCAGCTGCACTGCATTGCTTCCTGTATGTGGTCCTGACTTGTTATTCTAATTCTTGACTTGAACTCCCATCTGGAGCAAGGTGTTACAATCTGGCGTGTCAGTGCACACTTGTGCTCTGATTGAAAGCTAGGCACGGCAGTCCTGCTTGACAGCGCAGCGCTTCTTATATGGTCCTATGTCGTTTTTAGCATGCTTAGCTTTGATGCAGTGCAGTGCATTGCGAGTGTCATGTGGCATAGCTGACCCTGATATGTTCCGTGAGTGCAGGAGGAAGACACAGGCGATGCTTCAAAAACGGCAGCGCCTGCCATGCTGCAGCAGCCTCCGGTGCAGCACAGTGCAGAGGAACAGGCTCTGCAGCCCAGTGCTGCTGACGGGCAGAAGGGAGGTGCTGAGCTGTGGGTAAGGTTTCAAGGCGGATCAACTTGGCGGCAGTCAGCTCAGCTGACATGCCTTCTGCCAAGCGTCACCGTGTCTCCCACACGGCTGCACCTGGATTGCAGCAGGTGCAAGAGAGCCCTGTTGCCCATTCCAGCGCTGTTGATGCTGCTCAGGAGGAGGTCCAGCAGCAGACATCAGCGCAGGAAGAGATGCATCAGCAGCAGATAAGCGAGGCAGCCCGTCAGCTGATACTGGAGGCCTTGCAAGAGAGCAGAGAGCGGAAGCCATCCCCAGGGGCGACACAGGCAATTCCAGAACAGGGTCTGGAATCCCCAGAATATGTGGAGCAGTCCCCAGAGAAGGGACAGCAGGTGCAGAAGGGGTTGCAGCTGTCCCCACCAGTGGGGAACTTGCCCCAGCGGCAGGCGTTGCAGTCTCAGGGCAAGAGGCAGCGGTTTCCTGAGAGGGAGCAGCAGCCTGCAGCAGATGTACAGCAGCCTGCAGCAGATGTTCAGCAGCTTGCTGGGACTGACGCTGCGGCCCTTCAGCTTGCTGCAGATCCGATTCAGGCTGTGCAGCATGATGTCAACTCACATGAAGGTGCATTACCCTCTGGTGCCAGCAGTCCCAGGGCTGCGCTTTCACCAAAGAGGCGGCGCAGAGTTTGTTTTGCGGATTTGGAGGGTGTCAGTGAGGTGAGGGGCCCTGCATCAGAGCAGGGGGCTGGTGCTGAAGGTGAGACAGGGGCACAGGAGGGGGCAGTGACAGAGGTCGTGCCTGCCACCTCACACCCTGCTATGGTTAGCTCTGCTAACAGGTGACACCTCAGCAACAATCAACAATATGTGCTAAATTGACTGTCACTGATGCCACATCACTCTTAAGTGTTTCTGCAATCAGCTATGGTGCTTGTCGTACATCTGAGTTTTGGTGCATATGTTGATTTTGTGCATGTGCGCAATAGACTGACTCTTGAGCTGAGTCACTCAATCATTGATGCATGCATGCCTGTAACTGTGTTACTCATTCTGTCGCATGTTGAGAAGTTCGCTCTTTTGCTCAGCCACTCTCTCACTGCCTCGCTCAATGCAGGAATCGGCAGCCAATTGCAGTGGTGGATTTGGGTGAAACCTGCGCAAATGTGAAAGCCTTTGACAGCATAGCCAGGCAGGGTGGCCAGCCCATGCTGGACCAGATGCTGGGCCTCCAGGCCAGCATGCCGGCAAACAAGCACACCTTGTTCAGGCTTGAGGAAGAAGAGATCTGGGTGAAGCTGCGCCCAGGCGTACGTCGCTTCTTGCGGACGCTGCATGAGGGGGGCTTTGAGCTGTGGTTCTACACCAACATGAGCCTGTATGCCTTTCTTGTCTCCTGTCTGTGCATTGTGTGCTGCATGAGGTGTCCTTTATCACAAAGAGACGGCACTTGTCTTGTCCGCCATCTTTGACAATGTTACAACACCAAAAAAGGCCAATGCATTGTGGAACTGTGCACCATGGGATGCTGTTCACAGGAAGTCATCGAGCATGTGACCAAGACATACAAAAGCCTGCATTGACTGCAATGCCCAGTATTGCTTCAAGTTCAGCATCAGTGATTGAGCTACAGTGTCACTGGCAGCCAAACAACGCTCCTGCCAACAAGCTGCTTGGATTGTCTCCGAGTGTACCTGATACACGTCAGCATGCTTTGCACGTCCATGCTCAGATAGTGAGTGGTGGCAGCGTACATGGAGGCTTAGCTTGTGTGGTGTGGAATGCTGAGCATAGGGACTGCGCGATGCAGGATTCATGCCAAGGCGATAGTCGCCCTGTTGGACCCCACAGGGACCCTTGTTGGGGATCGCCTGATTGATCAGGGTGGGGTCACCAATGATCGCATCAAGGGGTTCAAGAAGGTACACTCACATTGCATGTGGAGTTGGTCTACACGTGCCCTAATGCCATTGAGGTGGTCTGGGGTCCATAGCCTGTCAAGCGTATCCAGTCCATGTCAAGCAAGCAATGATTGATCACTGCTGTCTTTGTTTGCCTGCATTGTCCATTTTCCTGAAATTGTAATTGCGGTGGTCATTGGTCTGACCCCAGTCATCACCCTACCATGCTTACTGCACATCTCCTTCCAGTTGCGTCAGCATTGCTCATGGAATGCTGATACAAACAGATCATATCAGCAAAAGCAGCCAAAATGCTATGGCCTGAGCAGACTGCTATCGTCTGAGTGGCCACAGGTTCACAGGCCACTAGAATAATTGTGTACAAACAGTGATGTCCATCATTTTCAGTGTTCACTTGGAGCCTGTGGTACAGAGGCTGGAAGGGAAGGAGGACATCAGCCTGGTGCTGGATGATCAGCCCAAGTATTGGCCAGACAACCGAGACAGCCTCATCCCCATTGGGAGCTACTTCTGGGGGCCTTTCTGCAAATATATGCCGGATCAGAAGTCAGTCACCCAGGACGAGTCCACTGAATTTGGTCCTTTGGCTATCATTGGTGATGTGTTCAGCAAGGCGTATGGCAGAATGGTGTGTGGCGGGGAGTCATGTGGGCAGCAGGGTGAGTCATCTGCCCAGGGTGCACAGCTGGCTGTTGTGGACGCTCGCTGTGCCCTGAAGCAGCAGCTGCATCAGGTGCCCTTCCTCACACCACCCCTCCTGTTGTGATCATAGCTTCTGCACCTGTTCTTTGCTGTGGTATCTTGGCAGGTGAGTGATCAATAGTGTATTGTCAATGTATTGATCTTTTTACATCTATTGGTACCTACTCTGCGAAATGCATAAGCACCAGTACCAATGCAGTGCAGCGGTTCGTATCAGAACATGACGCTGCTGTCCTGCTGCTGTGCCAGTGATTGCAATGAGCCTAGGGCACAGGTAGAGGTGCATATGGGTCTGTGCATCAAACAGTGCTGCCATGGAACTTCAGAATTTTATCATGGACGGTAGGTGATGCTGAACATGACAATGCGTCTGGAAGGATATATTATGTGCTTCCAGACTTGTATCATGTGTATCTTACGGCAGATCTGTACCACTGCTTCTCATTGCATAGCTCTCATCCACCCATATCGCTCGCTGACAGCCCATGTTGCACTTGACTGAGTGTCAATGGTCTGGCAAAACAGGTTTTCAGAGGAGTGACAATACTGTTCGAGGGGCTGGGAGCCGATGATGGCCTTGAGTGGCTGCAGCAGACTGCAAGCTTGTTTGGTGCTGCCTGCTCCTCCACAGGCTTCACTCACATTGTGGGCCTGCAGTTCACCGAGAGGGTAAGCACTGCATCTAAGCCTAGGGACAGCACTTGCTTGCCACTGTGTGGTACCACCAGGTGGCTTTCAATGCGGCCTGAAAGGCGGTGTGCTTGCCAGCAGCATCTACCAGCACATGTTTGCTTCAGCAGCAAGTGTCCGTTAGCTTCTTCCTTTGGCATCATGATCTTTTGACTCACTACAAGTACCAGGAGTCATGTCACATCTTGCATATCGTGTCAAACAAAAATGCTGCCAGCTACTGCCTTCACTGGTGTGTTGACAGCAAACACTTGCCTGGCACAGCTGTGAGCTTGACTCATCTCTGCTGCACACTGAGCCATGCACAGCTTGACCACCTGCCTTGCTGTGCAGATGCGGAGTGCATCAGCAAGTGGAGTTCCGGCTCTCCACCCAAACTGGTGGGTTACTGCTCTTGATTCCCCCTCGAGTGCAAGTCAGCATACATGGAGCCCCAGGCCATTTGTGCTCTCCGCACATACATGATGCACACACGGTCTTATGTTGCAGACACACCTCGCATGCCTTTGCCTATTGCTAACAGCCTGCAGGCCATAGCTCAGTGACATGTTACCCAAAAGTCATGGGGTGCACATTAGAGGCGAGTTTGCTCAGATTGCATGCTGTTCTGCAGGGTGTTGATCTCTGCCAAGCTGTTCCAGAGGCAGCCTGAGGGAATTTACCAGCTGGAGGCCACTTCTCCAGGCCAGCATGTGCATGATCCTATTCTGGTCTGAAATAAGATGCGCACGACCCTCTTGGTTATGCTGTAAATTACTCTTATAAATGATCCATGTTTTCCCGTATGAGCAATGCGCAAACGTGACTCTTTGCAGAGAACATGGCCCCTTGATTGTGCTTCCTCACCTCAAGAGAGCGGCAACTGTAGCGTCGCAAGGCATTTATGGAGAGTGGTCAAGGGCAAATGGCTTTCAGGTGAACACGAATAAGTTCACTGAAGTTCTGAGAATTAGTTCGGTGCTCCTCACAATTTCCAGCCTAGTCAAGGCGTTCCAGGCTGGAAGCGCCAATGATGGCATGAAATGCCCGTCACAGACTGCAAGCCTATTTGTCCCTTTTTCACAGAACTGCAGGCCCGCTGTGTAAGTACATTGGGGGCCTGCACTACTCTGAAAAAGGCACCAAATAAGCTTGCAGTTTGTTGCAGCCAGGACGAGCAGGCTGCAACACCACAGGCTTTACTCACATTGCAGGACGAGCAGGCTTTACTCACATTGCAATCCTGCACTGAGGAAGCACTGCATTAGTTTTAATCCTAATGCACAGCATTTGCTTGCAATTGTGTTATACTATCAAGGCAATGCTGCGCTGCCTGAAAGACAGTCTTGATGCCAGCAGCAACTACCAGCTGCAGCAAATGTAAGTTCCAGCAGAAAGTGCAAGTTCGTTTGGACATGAGTGAAGGTATCTCACAACTCAAGACCCTCACTTGCCAGTTTCCTCACACAGTTTGCTGACACCCCCCTTCTTGTGCAACATACTCCTCTGCCCCAGGCGTAGATGCACCACACCATGGAAAGGCAAGGTCATGAGAACTGCTGTGTATACACATAAATACGTGGTAATATACCGATGCGCACTGAGTAGCTGACTCCAATGTTGCTTGATGGTTAGTGAGTCGTCTGCATGGTTGCTGAATGCACACACATGTTGCCTCTTGCAGAAAGACAAGCCATTGCAGCAAGAGAGCTGTCAGCTCAAAATAAATCAATTGCAAACAGTCTAATTGTTCTGCAACAATGCTCACCAAATGCTTTCACTGCCCTGATATGATTGGATTGCAGTTGCCTCTGCAGTTGCCTCTGCAGCTGCCGACCACGGTGCTGAGTTTCAGCTGCATGAAGCTATGTATGCAGCTGCATGGTGCAGGGTTTCACAAACCCTTTTGCGCTGGTTAGGTTGACTTTTTTCCGACAACGGCACTGGGCTGTGAGCTCTATCGGGCGTCGCATCACGCCTGCCCCACGTTGGCGTGCGCATGGAAGTGCGGCATTGCTGTTGCATTGCCGCACATTTGAAGTGACGACGTACATACTCGATACCACTGGCGATCGCCTGTGATCAGCAACTTCGGTATGGCCACAGCGAGCACGGCTCAAAAGGCGGACAAGCTTGTCAGCACAAAAGATCCTTATGAAGAGCCAAAAGTGCCTAAGAAGATGTGAGCCGCTGCAACTTGTTTCTAAGCTGCTGCCTTGTGGCACTGGCGTTAACCTTGGTGCTTTGCTAACGCAGCAAACAAGTCCGCTTCAGCCTCATGTCCCCTGGCGAAGTCGTGAAGACCGGCGAGTTAAACGTGTACCAAGGCCAGCTGTTTCACGTGAGTACTTGTCAGCCATGAAATTCTCATTCAGGCTATAAAATCCATAGGTCAACTCCACAGAGCGCTGCAATCTTAGGTATTGAGCTCCCTGCTGCTTGCAGTTGGCAGACAGAACACCATTTGCTGGTGGTCCTCTTGATCCCCACTTGGTGAGGATGCATCTCTGCTTCAGACTGTATGCAAATCAAGGATGTAGCTATGCACAACAACTGTACTATTGCAGGGGATCAGCACCAAGCAAGCTCTTTGTCAAACATGCGGCCAGAAGCTGACAGAGTGCACTGGCCATTTTGGTATGTCAACTCTGAGTGTTGCCTTACATACTGTTCAGGGTACTGCAGCTACTGTCTTCACCTGGCAAGCATATGCTTCTGTTGTGCAGGGTACATCAAGCTGGAGCTGCCAGTGTTCCACATTGGGTATATGAAGCCGACGCTGCAGATCCTCCAAGCCATCTGCAAGCACTGTTCGCATGTCCTTCTGGATGCAGACGACCGGCGCAAGTATCTCAAGTAAGACTGCACAACCTTTTCCCACACAAAGCGTCTGGTCTGTATCAGCAACAAGGTGCCACAGAAGCAAAGCTATTGCATGTCATCACATTGCTGGGGAAGAGATCAGATTTTCAGCGTGTGTTTCATTGATTTGGTTTGCACGGTACTATTTCTCAATTTGTCATGGCAGCATTTTGGCAAGTTGGCACCTGAAAGCCATTGTTTGTTGAATCTGGTTGTTGCAGTTGTTGCCTTCATAGAGGCCACAGCTGAGGCTGATAAACTACTGTCATGCTGGTTGCAGACGCATGACTAGTCCTAAGCTGGAGCGCACTCAAAAAGCTGCAGCATTCAAGGCTGTTGGAGATAAGTGCAAGCATTGCAAAATGTGCCCATGGTGTGGCTCAGTCAACGGCACTGTCAAGTAAGCAAGCATTTAGACACCTTGTCTTACGCTGCTTGCCCGTATAGCCTGCGTCTAGTCATGGTCACCTGCTTGATCAACATGCCTCAGAAGTAGTCCTGTCAGACTCATATGCAAAGACAGACTGAGTACAAACTGCTGCATTGTAGGAAGGCAACTGGGAGCTTGAAGTACTTCCATGACAAGTATAACTCAAAGACCCAGTTTGCAGAGCATCAGAAGTATGTGGAAACCTTTGAAGAGGCAATGCAGTATAATGAACAGATCAGGCCACATGTCAACAAGGTACTGGGCTTTGAAGCTGCTATGCATCACTACTGAATGATCATGCTTGTGTCACAGGTCCTGACGGGCTCAAGCTTGCATGCTGCAGCAAACCCACCTGAGTTAGTCTCGTGTTTGTCACAGATGTTGCCAAGCCTGTCTATACTGCTACAGGGTAGTGGGGTTACCATGTATGCAAGTTTGGATATTGACTCACCTGTGAGCGTTCTTCACATTTTCACGCATGGGCATGGTATAGGTTGCTGATGACTTGAGCCCCTTGCGGGTGCTGGCCCTCTTCTCAGCCATCACTGCAGAGGACTGTATACTGCTGGATGTGGCAGACAGGCCAGAATATCTCATCATGACACACATCCCTGTGCCACCGGTCTGCATCAGGCCTTCAGTGGAAATGGACTCCGGGCAGGGCAGCAATGAGGATGACCTGACAGTCAGACTCAGAGTGCGTTTTCCCCCCTTTTCTGGCACCTGCATGACACTCACGTGCAACTTGTTCAGCCTGTCTTGTGAGGGTCTCCTTGCCATCTGCTTGCCATACACGACCTGTGCGATGCACACAATTGGAGACACTCATGCTTGGAGTCCACTCTGCCTCATGTTGTATCAGTGGTGCTCAGCAAGCAGTCAAGTATGCACCAACTCATCATCATGAAGTGCACCCAGCCAGGCTCACGAGCCTGTGCACTCATGCCAACCCTTCGGGACTGCAAGCAAATTTGGGGTGCAGGATATCATCCTGTACAACAATGGTGTGCGTGTGGATCTGGAGAAAGGAGCAGGCATCGAGCAAGTGATGGAGCACTGGGACATGCTGCAAGTCAACTGCGCTGCCTTCATCAACAGTGACCTGCCTGGATTGCCTCCAAACCATTCAGCTGTGCCCAGCAAACCCACCAGGTACCATGCAACCCCCTTGTGGACTGCAGGCAGACCCTGGTACTGTGAGATTTGCCTCTTGTGTGTCTTGTGCTGAGAATACAAGCAGCTTGAGCTAGCCGCTTGGCTGACAATCTATGCTGATTGGTAGGCTTGCACACAGCAGTCCTGCACAGTACAATCTTGGCAAAGGACTGTGGTGCTGTGCAACCGGGGATCACTGTGGGCTCAAAACAAAACTTTATCAGCAGGCTTGACTGCTACTTGCTGTGCTTGCAGGGGCTTTGTGCAGCGGCTGAAGGGCAAGCAGGGGCGCTTCCGTGGCAACCTGTCAGGCAAGCGTGTGGACTTCAGTGGCCGTACCGTCATCTCTCCAGACCCCAACCTGCGGGTGGATGAAGTGTGTGTGCCCAAGCTGGTGGCTCAGATCCTCACCTTCCCAGACTGTGTCACTGATCACAACATCGAGAAGCTGCGCCAATGTGTGCTCAATGGTGAGTCATTCATCGATGCCTGCTGCGTCCTGCTGACCACAGTGTAAGTTTCATTCATTCCACAGTGTTCCAGCCTTGTTTGTGAGGTACCTACCTCAATCACACCATTGCTGCTGGTGGAATTGGCACAGCAACACAGACAATGCAGCTGCATGCTCTTCAAACCCTGCTGCAGCAATGAATGCAGTGGGCTTTGGCACCCTCACAACTGCCACTGCAAGTGCTTGCATCATAGCATGCGTGGGCCAAGTGGCATCCACACCAACACGCTCAAGGGAGGCAGTAGGCCTGTGCGTGCTGTTGTGTATCACTTGCAGTGGCACGCCTCCCATCATGTGAAAGACTTGGCTTGGTTGCAGGGGTGGCTTGCTGGCCCGGTGCCAATCACATCAACATGCTGGAGGGCGGCAGGTGGTTCCTCAAGTTTGGGGACCGGCGCAAGCTAGCAGCAGAACTGAAGGTTGGGGATGTTGTGGAACGCCACCTCATGGATGGTGACATTGCCCTCTTCAACAGGCAGCCCTCCCTCCATCGCATGTCCATCATGGCTCACAGAGTGCGAGTCATGCCCTGGAGGTCAGCTGCTCTCTGCCCTTCTGGCATCTCTGCTGTGCCTGGGTGAATGCTGCAATCAGAAGCTTCTGCCTGTAGATGCGCATGTTGATTCTTTTGTGAAAGAGACAGGCAGACTATGTTTGGTGCATTTCATGCTGATCAGGATTGTGGTTATGCACTTACCTGCAAAGTTGCAACAGCAGCATCTGTCTTTGTCAGCCAATTAATATAACCACGTGCAGAGAACATGGTCCTTGTTGTCGGCCCATACTGCTATCTGAAATGGGATTTTGCTCACACCTATGCGGTGTTTGGTAGGCTGTCTGAACATGCAACACTGCGGCCTGATAGCGTGAGGAACCAGGCTCAGTGGCCGCCACTGCTGAGGACAACATACATGAGTGAAGGTCATTGTCTGCCTGAGTGGGGGTGGCAAACAGTGCTATGGTTGCATTGCCCTTTTGAGGCTTGGCCACTTTGCTTGCAGAGGCTGTTGCATTGTGGTGCAAATCTTTCCCAGGGGGTTTCAGTACTGCAGTGTTTGCTGCAGGACTTTCCGCTTCAACGAGTGCGTCTGCAGTCCTTACAATGCTGACTTTGATGGCGATGAGATGAACCTGCACGTACCTCAGACCCAGGAAGCCAAGACAGAGGCGAGTGAGCTGATGGGTGTGATGAACAACCTGTGCACACCCAAGAATGGAGAGATCCTCATTGCGGCCACTCAGGTGCAGCTTGCACACAGGAAGCTGCATTGCGCAATCTGCCACAGCAGCGCACCATCATCCATAGCCCTTCAGTTGTATACATGGTCAGCAGGCACCACAGAATTGCAGATGGATCCACATCTTGATGATGATCGGTGTTGTGCCGGTAGGTGGAGTTTGACCAGCTGACCATGCTGTGCAGGACTTTCTGACATCTGCCTTTCTGGTGACCTCCAAGGACTGCTTCTACAGCAGGAGTGAGTTTGGGCTTCTGTGCACATACATGGGGGATGCAGCTGAGAGTTATGATCTGCCGGTGCCCACCATTCTGAAGCCTGTTGAGTTGTGGACTGGCAAGCAAATTTTCAGCGCTATGGTCCGCCCAAACGCTGCAACCAGGTACAATTTGCCTTATGACGCTGTGCTGTGCTGTGCTGTGCTGTGCTGTGCTGTGCTGATGCATTTTGAAATGGCTTACAAAGCACATCATCATGTTGCCACCTGTCAGGTATCTTTGTGTTTTGCGGTGCCATGCTGCAAGTGGACCAGTGGTAATAGCCTCTTGATATCACAGTACTTGATAGTGTCAATACCAAGTGCATCTTTGCATCGTCATGCACAGAAAGCACTGCAGAAGTTTTCAGCATTTGCGACAAGTGTACCCTATTATGCACAGGTCGTGCAGAGTGTCCAACATCTGAGGCACCTCACTAGGTCGTAGTTGATAGTAGTTTCACCAGTTATGTACAGCATACTAGTAGGCGTGTATTTGACTAGTGCACTGGGGATGCACGCACACTACAGCTTAGGCTTATGCCCCATGCAATGACTGTCCAGGGTGTACGTGAACTTGGAGACAAAGGAGAAGATGTACAGCGGAGGGGATGTGGAGCATATGTGCCCCAAGGATGGCTATGTCTGCTTCCGCAACAGCCAGCTGCTGTGTGGGCGGCTGGGCAAGGCCACCCTTGGAGGTGGCAATAAGGCTGGTCTCTTTCAGGTGACACCTCATGCATCAATGCCACAAGGTTATACTTGTAAGGTAACAAAGCTGGCCTCCTTCAGGTGACACCTCATGCAGCAATGCCACAGGGTTATACTTGTAAGGCATTCAGGGGCGTCTTTCAGTGGACCTGCCAGCTGTATAGTCCAGCCTTCTCTGCTAAGACATCTGGCTTCAGACACTGTGCTAACATTGTCAGCATTGCTTGCACTTTAATGCTGTAAGAGGTTGGGTTATGGGCAACTCGACACCCATACATCTGTTGAAGTCACAGTGAGGGCGTTTCATCACAGCCCTAGTTCACCAAGCTGCACTCATTGCTGCTGCTGCTTCTGAGATGACTAATGTGCTAGCAAGCGCTATGCTGTGGCCGTCAAACAGCTCAGCACAAGAATATTTGCAAAACGCATCATGCTGCCTATGCATTGTGGCGCCAATACACACATCGTCATCTTAGCGTAGACCTGTTGTCTCTGTGTTTGGCTTGATTCACTCAATTCCAAAGTAATAATAATGGACCATTGTTTAAGTATGGGGTGGACACTGGTAGTAACTGTTGGCAGCAGCCAGCTGAGGGGTTAGTGCATGTTTCATTGGTGCATGAGTGTTGTTACCAGTATCACCAACTGCAGCTAACTCTGCATGACCTTGAGCTTGTCTTGTTTCTGCAAGTAGTGCACACAGACTGCTCAGTACTGATGGCAAACATCTGCATGAACCTCCTGGCCACACTCGCTGCACACTCCATTGGCAACAGCAGGGTCTGCATAGGCAGTGGTCATGACAGTCAGTCAACACACACGGGCTGCTGAGCTTTGCATGTGTCATGCAGGTGCTCAACACAGACTACTCAGCCTTAGTAGCAGCCAGCTGCATGAACCGCTTGGCCAAACTCAGCGCGCGCTTCATCGGCAACAGGGGCTTCTCCATCGGCATTGACGATGTCACTCCAGCACCACGGCTTGTGGAGAAGAAGCAGCAGACAGTGAGCACAGGGTACGCCAAGGTGCAGGAGTACATCAGGGACTTCAGCAAGGGGCGCCTCAAGCTGGAGTCTGGCTGTGACTCAGAGCAGAGTCTGGAGAAGGTGGTCACTGATGCCTTGAATGACGTGCGAGAAAAGGCTGCTAAGGTGAGGCTGCACACAAGCTGCCAAGCTTTGCTTATGGCTGTGACTCATCTGCCGGTTCTGTGAATATTTGTGTGATCATAAGCTCAAAGCTGAAGTCAAGCTTGTAGTCACTGCTTACATCTTGGCGTTCAAAGGCCTAGTGGTGTTGTCACACGTCACACTCACCTGTGCTATCAAGCTAGGACGTCTAATGAATCACAACTGGCTCCACACCCCAGACCAAACAGCACTAGGCATAAAGACAGGAAGAATGCGTGAGCTGCAACATAGCGTGGGGTGTATGCAGGTGTGCATGGACACGCTGCATTGGCACAACAGCCCCCTGAACATGAGCCAGTGTGGCAGCAAGGGCTCCCCCATCAACATTGCCCAGATGGTGGCCTGTGTGGGCCAGCAGAGTGTAGGAGGCAAGAGAGCCCCCAACGGCTTCAAGGTACCTATACACAATTTACAACCTCTCACACAACTCACCACTTACAAGTCATACCACTTGTACACACCTTATACCCTTCATACATATCTTGCACCCCTCAAAGAACTTCCCATGTATAAGTTATATTGCACACACACATGTCACACTACCACTGTGTTCTAAAGCCTCTCATTGCCAACAGTACCAACCTGACAATGAAAACCGCCTTGGCCAAGCTTGGGTGATTCTGCATTTCCTAGTGCTGTGCCACTTTGTACAGATACAGCCTGCCTGCTGAACAATGATCCTTGTCCGTGTTGCATCATGCTGCATACATGCATGTTGCAGCAACCAGCTCAGCTCATGCTGCTTGCTGTGTCTGACAAAAGATACCACCACTGCCACAAGCCTCTCTTGCTGCATTCTTGACCCAAATAGTGACATGCACTACGGTCATGGCTACAAGCTGATGACTCACACGCCTGCACTTGCATGTTTTTGACACACGTTGTAGACGAGACAGATGCACATACATGCAGCACTTCTCATGTTGACTACAGGACAGGAGTCTGCCCCACTTTCCTAGAGGGGACAAGACCCCAGAGGGCAAGGGCTTCGTTGCCTCCTCCTTCTACACTGGCCTCAGCGCCACCGAGTTCTTCTTCCACACCATGGGTGGACGTGAGGGCCTGGTGGACACAGCTGTCAAGACTGCAGAGACTGGCTACATGAGTCGCCGTCTCATGAAGTCACTGGAGGACCTGTACACCCACTATGACGGCACAGTAGGCCTCTACACTTCTACATGCATCTACACAACTGATTGGGGCTGAGTATGTTCAGATGCATGTTTGTTGTGCCAAAGCCTGCTCCTGTTCTCATGTGACCCTCAGCACACATTGCAGTAAACATGTGTTCTGCCGCTTCTGAACAGGCCAATGGTGGTAAGGGACCAGCAGCTCGACTGTGCCATGTGTGTAAATGCCTTTCTCTCAGCATGGCATCAGCTGCAAGCCAAATTTGCTGCAGCCGTTGGTATGCAGCTTTTATTCGATTCCTCAGATATTCGTTTTCCTCACATAATCTTGCCCATACAGGTGCGTAACTCTGCCAGTGGCATTGTACAGCTGACGTACGGAGACGATGGGCTGGACCCAGTCAGCATGGAGGGCAAAGATGGAACCCCTATCGACTTTGTACGGACCCTGTCCCAGATCAAGGCTTCCACTCCCAATGAGGCTGCCCCGGGGGTGGCAGTGGCCGCAGCTGCTGCCCCACTTCCTGGAGAGCTCTTGCAGCTGCTGGAGCAGCGACTGCAGCTGAGAGGGTTGGTGGAAGGCAGTGACAAGTACAGTGGCCTCTTCATTGCCAGCCTCAAGGACTTCATCCTCAAGCAGGTACTTTGTTGCTTATCTGGCAGGGTGTTGTGTTGGGTTTAGGCCATTTGCAGTGTGACTAGTAATCAACTGCAAGTGTTGGAATGTGACCAAGATTGTGTAAGCCGACTTGGTGTACACCCGGGAAACCCTACCCACGGTCTCCACAAGAGGTAAGTTGTAATGCAGTGATGTGTGGCAGGTACAAAGAAAACAGCAGTCTCCTCAGTCCGGCCTGGCTGCAACATGCTACCTGCACCATCAAGTTTTGCCCTCTATGCATCTCAGAATCCTGCTCTGCTTCAAGCTAGCACGCAAGACCATGCGCTGAGCGGGTTGCAGGCTCTCATGCTATGTTTTGTGCCTGGCAGGTGAGCAGACTGAAAGGGGTACGGGAGCGCCTGGGGTTACCCCCTGAGGAGAGGGGCCCTGAGGAGGTGGAGGTTGCTGCTGGTGTGCATGGCCTGTCTCAGATAGAGCTAGACGCCTTTGTGGACCTGGCTGTGGAGCGCTACCAGACCAAGCGCATGGACCCTGGTAACACCCTCTGCAGCCAAGTCACTGTGTCAATACACCCAACCTGCTCATCAGCGCCTGTTAACACCCTCTACAGCCAAATGAGCGTGTCAACAAAGTTGCTCTTTGATGAGCCAGAACAAAAACCACAAGGTGATATGAGCTTTAGCAGCATGCGCTGGCAACCATTGTTGATGTAATTTGCATGATTTTGTCATCTTGGCTTGTGTATAAGAGATGAGACCATATGCAGAGATGTGCAGTTCAGGACTATCGCTGTTGTCTGCTGGCTGCATGACAGGGCACATGCAGTGAGGTGCATGTGCGCTGTGCATGCAGGGTCCACTGTGGGTGCTTTTGGAGCTCAGAGTATTGGAGAGCCTGGTACCCAGATGACCCTGAAGACCTTTCACTTTGCCGGTGTGGCCAGCATGAATGTGACGCTTGGTGTGCCGCGTATCAAGGAGATCATCAATGCTGCCAAGAACATCTCCACCCCCATCATCACGGTATGGTCAAACAGGAGGCAGCGTCAATGATGAAGTCAGATTGCGAACCATTCAGATCAGAGGACTTGTGCGGTCAGCCAAAACAAGCTGTTGCAAGTGTATTGGTGTGGAGTCGTCATGGCTGCCTGGGCAGAGCGTTTCTGCTGACTGACTGCACAAATATGCTGCCTGCATGAGTTGCAATGCCTGTCAGTATGAGTGCAGGCCAGCGTGCTGTGCGCCAGTTGGTGTGGGGCATCATTCCAGCCGTCGCTTCATATGTCAGTGCATGTCTCTAAGGCGTGCTTGTTATCTGCGATACTCAGTGGCAGTACCAAGGCCATTGCCCATACACAGTGGGACAGGCAGTGGGACTTTACAGTGGAGGGTGCCTGTCAGCAATCTCAGTGAGAAGGCGCCCCCTTGAGGCTGGTGACTGCTGACATGCAGGCTGAGCTGTCAGTGGACAACAATGAGACCAGTGCCCGCATGGTCAAAGCCAGGCTGGAGAAGACAGTTCTTGGGCAGGTGACTGCTCACATCAAGGCAGTGCTGCAGCCTGCCGCCGGCTTCATCAGCATCCGCCTCGACTTGGAAGTCATTGCCAAGCTACAGCTCTCGGTCACCCCTCACTCTGTGGGCACCGCCCTGCTGAAGCACAGCAAACTCAAGCTCAAGACTGACAACATCAGGTGCGGGATGCACCTGTTGACATCATGCACAGCTTGGAGAAGTGCATGCTTGACCCTGATGGCAACATGTGTGATCCAGTGCACACTGTCAACTTAAACCGGCCAGCATGTCTTGCTGATGACAAATACTAAGTGAGCTGGGATGTGGAATGGTGAGTTGGTGAAGTGCAGAGTGAGTGGGGGTGACAGTGTAGAGATTCACCCAGCGCAAGCAGCCGGCAAGAGCATCCTGAACACCCTGCAGCTGCTACTGCAGCAAGTGCCGCAGGTCATTGTGCAGGGAATCCCAGCTGTGGACCGTGCCGTTGTCAACAAGGACGAGAAGACCGGAAAGTGAGCCGCTTGCCCATGTGTGCTAGACATATCTGGGCTGCTGAAACCTCACGCTGGCACAAACCAGTTGCTGTTTGGCCTTGTATATGCCCTGTACATGTGCACTTTGATGTGCTGCATGTTGCTGAGACTGCAACACAGATACTGAGCTGGGCTTATGAGTAGACACCGTTTTAGCCTTGCTTGCCTATAGGTCCAAGGTGGCTGCCTCTCAATCTGATATGGTTGCCCTTCTTAGTCCAGCAGTGCTTGCCTCTCAACCTGCAAATGCAGATCAAGGGACAAAAGCTTCCTGCATTGGTGTCCTGAGGCTCCATGTCATCTTCACTGCCAGCAGCAATGTAGCTAGTTGGCTAAATATGCGTGCTCAGCTTTCCAGTATGTCCCACCTGTTCGTCAGGTACAAGGTGTTTGTGGAGGGGCATGACATGCAGAGGGTGATGGGGACTGTGGGTGTGCTGGGGCTCGAGACCACTTCCAATGATATCATGGAAGTCTGGAAGTACTTAGGGGTTGAGGCAGCACGCAAGTGCATCATGTCAGAAATCCACAAGACCATGTCCTCCCATGGCATGTCCATTGATGCCAGGCACACCATGCTGCTGGCTGACTGTATGACCTCCAAGGTAGCTAGCTCTTCTTGCACACAGAGTGTCTCACAGGAATGCTTATGGCTGTTTAACTGTGGAGTCAATTGTGTTGATGCTGTAGTTCTGGCAGGTGGCAATGGCCTATGGCAAGTGTATGTGCTGCTCAATTGATGCTGCTGGTTTGTTCTGACCCCTTTTGCATGCAGTAAATTGCATCCAGAATGTGCACACTGTGAGGCTGTCTTATTTGCATAATGCAAGTGCTTGTAGCATCTCAGAGGCCAATCTAGCTATGAGGCATACCATGCAGATCAATTGCCCAACCAATGCAAGCATGCCTGTGCATGAGCCTGCATCTCAGTGTACAAACAGCTGACAAGCAATTTTGTCCTTTAGGTATGGCCATGTACACTGAACTGTTCACTTTGCCAAGCTTGCTTGTCAATGCAGGCTTGGGAGGATGTTCTTGTATTGATAACACAAAAAAAACCACAAGCATGTGTTTGTGACGCAGGGAGAGGTGCTGGGCATCACCAGATTTGGCATCGCCAAGATGAAGGACAGTGTTCTCATGCTCGCCTCTTTTGAAAAGACAACAGACCATCTGTTCGATGCTGCACTGCATGGCCGGGTAGATGACATCACAGGTGTGAGTGAATCGATAATCATGGGCATCCCCATGCCTGTAGGCACTGGCTTGTTCAAGATCCAGCACCAGAGTCATGTCATGCTGCCACCTCCCCGCCCATTGCCTATACTGGCATGCTAGTAATATTGGCAGGAGGGGTAAAGCTCGGACCTTCCTGCTGCAGGGATCTGTGTAACATTAGTTACACGCAAAATAAAATGTGGACATGCAGGCTCGTAGTCACAGCCTGAGGACAGTAGTCATGGTTGTAAATGTATGAGGTCTCGTTGTTGTAGGCATTAGGTAATCATAGGCCAGGTTCTGTTGTATACATGCAGCGTGCATTTGTAGGGCAGACAAGATAGATACATTTCATTGTCAGTTACTGTCAGTACTGTACACAAGATGTCGTGTATGTGTGCTTTCCCCCTAAAATGGGTTGATATGGAATGAACTTGTTACAAAGGCAGATCTGGCCAGAACCTAGGTCACTCTTCATTCAATAAACACTCAACAAAGTTTTTGACAAATAGACATCGGATGGAGAAAATTGTTCCCAGTTGGGGCTCTGCTGATAGACTGACTTGTACTTGAGAAAAGCTGTGAGATCATGAGCTTCTCACGATGATGTCTGCGCTACATGAAGCAGCGGAAAGCACTGTCCTAAGATGAAATGCATGTGTGCATACTGGACTATTGGAGTCATGTGAGACACGTGCGTAGCAGAAAAGACGAAGCACGTCATCAAGCAGAACCGGAGACGGAATGAAGAGAGGAAGCATTGCTGCGCGCCGATCAGTGACTGGCAAAAGGACGCTGTACGAGACCGGAGGGCATCCTTCTGGCTTCTCCCTGCTTTATGGATCGGCTTGTCGTCAAATCGCAGATGTGCACGCGCGCTTGGAACAGGCAAACCTCTTTTCGTGCCGGTAGTCTGCCACCAACAAGCACTGGACAGACTTTTTCACAATAGCGAACCTAACGGATGCACTGCGTCTGCACTAGCTTGAGCGTCAACACCTCCAGTCAACTTGATCAGATCAGCCTGCGGCAAAGCGTCTCTCTGGAACGCAGAGGCCTGTTGCAGCTGCCAGTCATGTTACCTGGCATCTCGCAGTCGTATCAGGTCACACCTGTGTGAGACTGCAAGCATTCACAGGGGCCGATGTCTTCACGTTTCGCCCCCAACAGTTTCCAATACAATACCAGAGTCAGCCTGGCCTTGTTGCCATGTCTTGTCATACTAGCGGGGTTTGGGGGCACTGTCTCCATCTGTGTTGGCATGGTAAGCATTTGACAGCCACACAATGGCATGCTTTGAGGAGTGCAATGCATTGAAAGACAAACAAATGCTCTTTGCAGGTGGGATCCATGGTGATTTACATCTTGGACGCACTGCAGCATCGAGAAGCTGCCCTGATTGCCGTTTGGGTGTGCTTGGGTCTCATGAACATGAGCTTTGGGTTGACAGCTCTCTTCTTCTCAGACACTCGCTCCATTATGACACCAATCCTGACGTCAGTAATGAACGGCATCACTCTTTTTCTAACTGGTGAGCATACTGTGCAGATCAGTTGCTCAACACACACCCACAAAGCATATTGCAACCATGCCTAGTGCATTCATGGCCAATGCACACACTCTGCATGCAAGCAGTAATGGTGAAAGTCTGAGAAAATATGGCATTGCATTGCCTCCTTATGCATTTACGGCATTGAATCATCCCATTGGGTTAGCACCCTTCCAGATTTGGCTCAGCTTTGCATGCAGTCAAGGTTGACCCCTGTGGCCTATGGCATGGGGAACTACGTCAGCCTGGTGCAGAACCCAATGATGATACAAAACAATCCCATATTGCAAGTAGCATTCAGATGCTGAATGCCTCAACACACAGTGCACAACTTGTGAAAGGAATCTGCACAGTCACTCAAAAGCACAGTAAACCACACCCCAAATCTTGTTGAACAGGGAGGAGCATGTCCAATGCAATACTTGTGCAGGTGTGTGGGCCACTCTGCAGTTCAAGTGGGTGCAGCTGCAGTATCCAGTGGTGGTCCTGGCATTTGAGAAGCTGCTACTGGGCGGCTGCTTGCCTGTGGCTGCTACCGTACAGGTCTGGGGGGTCATTGCAGCCCTGGGTCTTGCTGCTGCACCCTTCTACCTCACAGTCATCCTGGCTGTATCGTACTGCCTCTTTGCCATGCCACTGGTGTCATCCTTTGCTGGAGGATCACGCAAGATGAGCATAGGTCAGCTTCACCCGAAACAGGTCATCAATATGCCTACCAGATGACTGATATGAGGCAAGCCTAGTACATGTCACCTGTTTGTGTCCCATATGCATCTATCTTGATGCATGCTATATGACTAAGTGTTGAATACATTTTTGGTATAGTGTCAAAGGTCGCCTGTACCATCATTGCATGAGTATGTTTGCAAGGCACATCCTGTGCTGTGTTTATTGTCCTGGTGAGCCAGAATCCTTGCGTACAATGTTGGTTTTTGGCAGCATGCCATGCCTGTTTGAGAATCTTGGTTCACAGGTGAGCGACTTTTGTGCAGACAGCAGGTATCTCATGCTTGCTAGCACAGCAGCCTATCACTGCTGCAGCAGGCACCAAGCAATGTGACGAGCATGTGCATGTAGTCAGCCTGCAATGTAACATCACTACCCTCACCCAATTCCATGCATTGGTTAAAGCAAAAGCTTTTGTGTTGACCGCTACACTCAACAACCCCAAGCTCTAACCTATTGCTCAAACCCATGCATCGTACTGGGGTAGGGTGCATACTACCCCAAGGGTAAAGGCGCATAATATCCTAAAGAAGTTTATTTTTGCGACTACAGGAGGTGGAAACGTGCATGACTGGAGTGTTCAGGGGAGACTGGAGGGGTGCATAGGGGCCCTGCTCTTCAGCCTGTTGCCTCCCCTGCTGTATGCGGTCACCAACCTGGGCCTGCCGTCTGACATGCAGCATGTGTGGAGCTTGCTGCTGCTCACTTCAGCACCTCTGCTCATGCTCACTACACTGCCGGTCAGCTTGCACACCAGCTCCTGCATGCACCTCCTTATCTGCCCTGTGTCATGCATGTGCAACCAACACACTGCCTGGGTCATACCATAGTGGCTGCGTCTTCCTCTTGTGTGTCAGCTCACACAGAGCCTGCAGGCTGCTGTGAGAGTGTTCGCTACTTCAGACGCCCATTCCAACTCCCAAATGGCCAATCGCATCACAGCCAGGTATTCCAATTGGGTAGTACGCTTGGTGAGTTGCTTCTAACAGTGCTCATGCACTGCAGGGTGGCTTATGGTGGCTGACGTCAGATGCTGGGCACCACACAGCTGCCTTCAGACTGGTGCGGGTCCTCACACTAGCAGGCAGCCTCATCGGCCTTGAAGGCCGAGTACTGCTGCCGGCCTTTGGGCACTACCTGGGCCTGCACTACCCCTGGAATTACATTGCCATCTCTGCTGCCTTATTTGGTGCTGGCTCCTTGCTGCTGCTGCACTTTGAAGGTGAAGCATGCTCCCTCACCAGCTGTGTTGTTTGACAGATTGTGGCTGTGATTCATCATGAAAACAATCAAAACATGGGCTTAGCCAGCAGGCATCAGGTGCGTGCGACGCAAGTCTGGTCCATCCAGAGAGGCTTGTTCAGAACATCAGGGGTGTTCAGAGCATCACGGGCTGTGTTGGCCTGGCAGCAAGTGTACCAAGGATACCTCACAACTCTGTATCAGTATTGGAGCAATCTTTCAATATACAAGCAATGAAGGCAGCCCTTCAGTTGACAACTTTTGATGTAAAACAGTCTGATTGATAGGTTTTGACAAATGCATCATTGCAACCACCACATGAAGCAACAGGTAATGCATAGGGCAAGCGACAGCATATATCCTCCTGACATTCTTTTCAACCAATCAACACATTTTGACAAACTACAGGAAACACGCTAGCCGTGGGCAATTCTTTACACGGAAAGTTTTGGTCTTACACAATTTTGGTGCAGGATTGTTGTCAGGAGAGCTGGGCAGCAGCCTGGGGGGTGCGGCCCTGGTGATGTCCTGTGGGGCCGGGGGGGTAGCCTGCGGCCTGCCAGTCTGGCTCATGCCTGCTCCCCTATTGGCAGGCAGCGGCATAGCCCTCTTCTATGACTCAGGCACCATCAGAGACTACTGCCTCTTCACAGCCGGAGCCTTTGCCACTGGCGTCTGGTTTCTGCACCACCATTACTGGTTTTTGAACATTGAGATTCAAACGCACGGGCTGAGATTCCTGTGCCAGGTCATCCTGGCGGCTCTGCTGCCTGCTACACTGTTGCCGGGGTTGATCATAGGCAGAGGGTCTGGGGCCTTGGTGAGCCTGCTGATGCTGGCACAGGTGGGTGCTGCCCTGTGCTGTGCTGTGCTGTGCCCTGGTTGACTGCTTGCTGAACCTGTCCAATGCCTCTAACTGCATACGCCTCTTGACACTGTCTGACAATGTAGATTGAGTCATTGCAGGATCACGTTTTACCGACATTCAACACGCCAAAACTTGGACACTCACAGCCTCCAGTCATGCAGGCAGGTTTAGTGGCGTATCTGGAGGGGCAGCTGCATGGCGGTGCCCTTGAGGAAGGACGGCAGAGCTATCCAGGCTACTTGGTGGTGGCCACCTCAGCAGTGGGGCTGCTGCTTAGCAGCAAAGCCAAGGAGGGCGGCCTGCTCAACAATGCACTTGCTGGTCTCCTCAATAGCATCTATGTTGCTAAGATGGCCTTGCTCATCCTTCCACAGGCAATCAATTCCTCCTCATGTCTCATGACGTCGCAATGGCATTGCTGCTATGCTGTTTTACAGCTGCAGCTCTTTGGTCGTCTTGCTGTACAAGCTCATGAACATGTTGATTATGCCAAACAATATGTGTTTGCAGCATGACAGGTCTTTGTCTCAGCAGGCATCATCAGGCTGCATGAGAGCAATGCGACCTTCCATGAGTCACCATTATACGTATGTTTGACCATATATGATATCTCATGCAGGCTCATCTGGGACCCATCATGGCAGTTGTGATTGCAGTCACAGCACCAATGCTGTCAGATTCCAAGGCTAAAGCCACCATTGGCCCTGCCCTGCCCACACCACTTTTTCTGCTCTTCAGCACAGCTGCTTTGGCCTCAGCACGCCTGGTGCTGTTTGACCTGCTGCTGCTGTTCTTGGGCTACCCACCTAGCGCAGGGCTCCTGGCAGGCGCCAGTCTGGTCGCCCTTGCCCTGGCTCAAATTCCTCTGCTGCAGCAGCGGTACCCTCATTTGCAGTCTGCCCGACGGGCCATGGCAGCGGTGGCCGCCTTTGGCGTCTTGCTAGCACTGCTGCGGCCACCGCTGCCTGAAAAGGTGGGCGCACGCCTGTGTTGCTTGGTTGCTATATGTCCCGCTTGTGCAAGGACACAATGGTCACTGGTCAGAGACATGTGTTCTGTCAGATTTCAAATGCTGTTCACACAAGCATGCTCACCTTGATAGCTTGACATGTTTCAAGCCATTGCTTGCCTGACCTATCAACAAAAGGCATTTTGATGGGCATCACATCTCTCCAGGCTGCCACCTTGCTGTGTGAGGGAGCTTGTCTGTGGATGAGCATGTGTCAGCCATCAATGCTGTCCTCTAAGCAAGCGTAAATATAAAAGCACGTGCTCACAGATGTGATGCTGAGGCCTCTGCTATCACAGAGCCTTGCAGCGCTGTCAATACTTGCCATTTGGCCCACGCCAACAGCTGAGGGGCAAAAAACAGCATTAGCCGTGCAAGTGTAGGTTGATTTTGCCAGGGTTCGCAGTACTCCCCAATCTACTGTTCATACTATGCTGAAGGTTATGGCAGGCACAGCACATGCCAGAAGCAGCTTCCCCCAGCGGTCTGCTGCATGCAGGGCTTTGCAGTATGTCCCAACCTGCCTTTTGGTCTATGCCCACGCTTATGGGACGAAGAACACATGCCAGAGGCTGACGAAGATGACGCCAGGCTCTATGGCAGTGACGAAACTGGCAGCAACCCTGGAGCAGCATGGCTGTTGGTGTTAGCTGGGATCATCGGCTTGGCAGCCTTGGTGCCTTCAGGAGGCAACACTGCTGCCAAGCGCTCAAGAACCTGCGGCGCTGCTGCCCTGCTGGGGATCAACGTGGGTTTGTACTTGGCCCTGCAGCTCTTCCCAAACCAGAACCTGATACAGGTTGGCATCCTTTGCACAAACAGCTTGCTTGCTATCAACATTGCAAACTGTTCTGGATGGTTCAGTCTCACAGGAATGCTTGCAAGCGCGCGCCTGGGCCATTGTCCAATTCTGGCCTGGACATTGCTGCAGCTCAAGCACTGGAGCATGTTTCAGATTGTTGCACATGCTTTGGCTATAGCTTGCATGTGTCCAGCTTGCAGCATCATGACCCACCTCTGCCAATTGCTGTGCTCTGCACGGTATGCACAGCCAGCAGCAGCTTAGCAATGGCAAGAGCCAGACAATCTGTTTCCTGCATTGATCTGCTGCTATGAGCCCGGCCTCTTCTCTTGCACATGGCTTTAGACTGCCAGAAGACACATTGATGGTTCTGCTGATGACCTGCAGGCGACAGTGTGCACAGCCAGCAGCAGCTTGGCAGCAGCCGTCGTCATGATACAGATAGGCGGTGGAGGCTCTGCTCTGTTGGCCTTCCTGGTCATGGCATGGGCATCTCTGCTCCCCTTAGGCTTGTTCCTTCAGGCTGTACTACCCCTGCCCCCGCCTCAGGGCCCCCTGCCCTATGGAGGGCTCACCCCCAACTTTCAACATGAGCGCGCTGAGGCCTACAGGTGTGGCTCAAATCTGGTACATGCATCGTCCTCAGCATGACAATGCTCAAGCAGCAACAAGTCACAGGTTGTCATGTAAGCTCAACATGCTTCAGACGATTAGTAATGCTGCGTCTATCACATGCACATGTGATGGTCACAAACTGCATTACAAAGTTCGTGTTCATCCAACTTGTGTGACGAGACCTTCCATCAGTTCTTGGTAGCAGAGTTTGGACCGACTGTGATACAGCAAACATCTTCAGGATGTTGAGTTTGTGATGCTGCAGGGCGTCATTGTTGGCAGTATATGCTCCTCAGGCCCTGTTGTTAGCCCTGGCAGCCAAGTTGAGGGTTTCTAAATCAGGCAGTATGGCTCGTCCCCCTCGCCACCCCTCCTATGCCCCCCGCCACCTGCGGGCTGACAGGGCAGCAGGCTTCCTGGGTGCTTGCTTGCCTGGTGGCCCTGCCTCTCAGGTATGACCCTCTTCTTCTGCATGCTTATTGGCCGTTTATGACAGTCTCAATGCTATGCAATTGTTCCATGTTCTGGGCAAATGGTCAACATTGCTGATTGGCTTGGTTATCTTGTTGAACATTCAGTTAGTGCGTTAGCTGGCAGGCCCATGGCAACCTTGTGTGTCCCAGACCATTGGCTGTGCATTTGAAGGCTCATCAGCTAGCTAGTGTCTGCTTTCACTTCAGAAAATGTCAATCGAGCTGACACACATCAGCATTGATCTATGCTACAGGGATGGTCTATGAGTGACAACGCAATGGCTGGGGAGGGGCTTGGCTGGCTGCCCACAACAGGCAACTTAGCTTGCCTTTCCTGGCTCTGCATTGCCCTCTACCTCAACTGGCAAGCCCAAGGGGCTCCTGACGAAGCCATCTTCCTGTTAGCCCCAAGCCTTCTCCTACTGAACAGAGACCCTCTTCTTATGCCTGGTCTCAAGCCATCACGACGTTACGCCCCCTGTAGCTTGACAGTAACTCTGTACCTGGTGGTCTCAAGCCTGGTCAGTGTGGTGCATGCCTCCTGGCTGCACCCTCGGGCTCTGGTGCTTGCACATAAGCAGACACCATTCTATCTGCTACTGAATCTGGCCTGCCTGGCGGCGGTCCTGCCCACTCATCTGGCCTTCCTTCAGGTTTGCCCCTCTCACGCTGCATGTGCAAAGCAAAGTGATGCTGCTCAAGCTGACACCACACTTGACTGACTCTGTGTTACAGCAGTGCTACCTGGCACAGATGTGTTAGCTTTCAAGAGCGTGTCACGCCAGCTGTTGGACTTGCAGTTGTTGTATACACTTGACAAAGCTCTGCAGTGATGATGGTGCTGACAAACTGCAATGACTGATGACTGTGCCACTGAGCCTACTGATGCCTGTTCTGATGCTCTGCTGACAGTACAGCTTGTAGAGACTGGCTGGCTCAGCCATATTTACAGACATGTGATGCCAGGCACACGTCTCACAGCAGACCAATATGTATCAATTTCATCTGATAGTGACTGCATTGCTTCGCTACTGCTGTGCAGTTCCTCTGGAAGCCAAGCCAAGCATTGAGCACGTGGCATTATCTGACAACTCCACTCAGTGTACCAGCTTTCTTCTTGTCTGGACCATACGCCACCAAGCTGCTGGCAGTTTCTTCATTGGGCATGGCAGCATTACAGTTTGGTTTGATGCGCTTTACTCAACAACAGGGCATGAAGCTTATATGAATGACATAGTGCCAATGAATGAGGTATGCTGTGTTTTGCAGTCTGCCATTGACAGCACTATGAGCCCTCAAGGGCATGATGGGTTGTTGGGTGTACCATATGCAGAATCTAGAAGTATACAGTGTGCTTTCAGTGTGCACAATTCATCTTTTACAGTGCAGCTGTCAGTTGTTGGGTCTGCATCATGTATGCTTTGGATGCAATGGTGCAAGGATCAATGTGTTGGCAAAATAGGATTGTGCGTGCAGAGTTTTATTGGCTTCTCATCTGGCTGTAAAAGATGTATTGGCCTTGCAGGCGTCCCTAGAGGCTGTGCAGACATACAACTGCAGTTGGGTTACCGTATTCAGCACCGCCTCAGATTTCCAGCATTCCTGCTTGGCTACAGATGTATTCAGCAGTTCCAACAGCGATGTCAATTGCTTTGGCAGCAATTGCAGAGCAGCGACATCCATGTGTATGTGTTTGAATGGTGCTCAAATGGTGCCTTCCTTGCTTTCTCGTCGGACGGTTACCAGGTGTAATGCCGGATCTGAACCTAACGATGTCTGTCAGCGGCAGCTGCGGAGCGCAGGTCTGGTCGGTACCTGTGCGAGCAGCCTTCTCTTGTCTGTGCGTCTGAGGCCATCGCATCCAAGATTTGGCGTCCACTACCTGTCGTGCACCCTTTCAATTTACATTTTCTGTCTTTAGGACTCATCAGGGGAGTCAACAGACAATAACTGGGAAAACAACATATACTAAGCACTAAATGTTCAAGGCGTTCGACAATAGAGCACCCAAGAAATTGCTGTGATGATGCTGTAATGAAGGAGGGCGCTAGTACCGCGACGCCACACGCTGTACACTAATCTAGTTGTACAAAGTTCAGAAGCCAAGCTAAAAGTGGACTGGCCAAAACAGATTGTCTTTGTGCAAAACAAGTCTTGAGACTACTGCCAACCACATTGGGTTGGTCAGTAGCCAGAAAAGCTGCTACTGAAGATGAAGCCTGATGGAAAAGGTGGCTGTACTGCTGACGTATGTGACTGTATGCGGGGCAGTCAAACAGAAAATGGTGTTCGTCTTCTACTGAGCCAGACATGCACACAAGACAGACCCTATCCTCTCTGCTGCAATGTTCACTATCTTTGCCAAAGCGGCCTGTGTCAACATGTAGGCCATGGCAACCACACCTGAACCTACTGATCAATCTCCTGTGGGGATAGCATCTGACAGTAGACAAATAGTCAGAGTACTGGTAAACTGAATGATTGGCTTTGTAGACAGTCCTGTAGAGTTGCAAGCTGCTATGGTCTGTGTCAAAAAGAAAGTCCTCAACCCAGTGCGCTTTTTCTCGCTCAACAATGATGGAATATCTAACTCGTCATACAGGATCTGTTGCCCATGTGTGTCAGTAATTCGGCGCACATCAGACCTCCAATTGCCTGAAAGTGCTTCAACCCTATGAGGAGGGTTGCTGTCCCAAAAACCATCAATCAATGCTAGTTTGTCAAGCCGGCTGTTTGGTAGAGCACGAACTCGGTTGTGGTAACGCAAAATCTGCTGCCAAAAGTGGATCTGTAAAGGGAAACGTCCAAATTCTGCAAGCACTATTTGGTTGGTAGTGCTTTTTCTGACACCAAGCAATTGCTTCAGAAACTGCCTATGCACCAGTTCAGCTGTTGCCCCTACTTTGACTGCCCAAACTTCACAAGTATAGCTCAAAATGGGTAACACCAAAATGTCAAACAGCTTGCATATGGTAGCAGGATCAGACAGATGTAGGGAGATGCAACGCCGTCGCATGGCATGCACTGCCTTTTTCCCAGCAGCCACTAGGTATTCGACGCCATATGCCATGCTTTTGGTGGCATGAAACACAAAGCCAAGGTATACGTACTCATCATGTCGCTCTACAGTTGTGCCACTGAAGACGAATTCCTTGCAGTCAGACTTGCGGGCTTCAAAGATCACAACCTTTGTTTTGCTGAGGTTGCCTGTGAGCTGGCGTTGTTCACAGAAGCTGGCCAGTGCATCCAATTGTCGCTGGAGTCCTTCTGGGCTAGTGGACATCAGAATGAGGTCATCGGCATACAGCAACAATGGGACTAAGATGCCGCCAAGCTCTGGCGCATCAATGCCAGCAGTCTCCAACTACATCAGTGGACATCGACTGCCCAGGTGTTCTGCCATATATGCTGGCTTACGACAGGTCATTTCGTTCATTCATTCATTAGATTTTAAAGGTCGTTGGGGCCAACCATGACCATTGGACCAGTTGACTGAAAGTGTCAGACAAAGATACCCAAATGTTGTAAAGCACTTTTGAAAACACTAATGTTCACAGCTGACGCACTCTAAGCTAAACTAAAGGGTATGTCCAGATTGCGCTGCCACCAGGGTGTTCCTACGTTCAAAACATTCCCTCAAAAACCTAGCTATGACTTTGGGATCATGTAGAGTAAAAAAGGAAGACAGTGTAGGGGCTGGGCCCCAAAATATGTTTGTGAATCTGTTCCTGAAGGCACAATATGCAGGGCAATCAAACACAAAATGATGTCCATCCAGAAGCGCAGAAAACACAGTGGCGTTGCTCCGTAGGCACCTGCTGTGTCAAAGGCAAAAGCCTACCAGTATCTACATGAAGACCATGACATCCACATCTAAATCTGCTGATGAGTTTTCGGCTCTTGAAGCCCATGACTGCTGAAAGGTAAGGTGCTAGGACATATTCTGGCTGCAAGGGTTGGTACCTAGCAACACTGCTGAGATGCCATGTCTGTGCATAATGGTTTTTGGCGTTCCCAATAACAGTACTCACATCTAAATCATCCTCAATGCTCAAACCTACAGATTGACCCTTGCTTGCAAGCCGTGCTTCTTCTTGAGCTGACAATGAGACTTTAAATCGCTGTCACGTGATGCCACAGCTGCTGATAGAACTTCCGAAGCTCCATGGTCAACATCAGCTCTGCGTGTGTTTGACTCACGCAGACGGTGGCATCGCACATGCACTCTGCGTGACGAGCAATATGAGGACATTCAGCCTGTTCAACAGGTCTACTGTGGTGCTGTTCGACTACGCTGGTGCTGCTAAAAGGCTGACAGGCTGGTTTCTGTAAACGCTGACACGCCGAAGACATAGTCCAACATGCCCTTCACAAGCTCCATCACTTCCAACGCCACCGTTACGACTCCTGCACAGCGCTCAGGTCACCATTTCCTTCAATCACGACGTCCGGCACTTACTCGCGAAGCGCCGAGTCGCGGCAGCCTGCTATATACCCAGGCTTTGCAGCTTGCAAGATCAAGAAGAGGCAGCAAGAACCGCATTCGAAGAATGCTGCAGGGCAGATCCCGACAACACCAAGGTGAGAGCCCATCACTGGTCGCATTGTCATTGTTGTGATTAGCCCCGAAATGTCCTCGGTTGAAGAAGCAGGCTCTTGCAGGCTTGGGTGTCCTGGGCCCAGTTTGAGAAGCGTGTCAAAAAAGACCATCAAGACAGGTTTCAAAGTTGCCGACAGGTCCTTCAGCAAGGGTTGACATTGAACAGGACGAGTGCTGCTTTAATTCAGGTACTTCTTATAGTTTTGCAATTCAAGATCAGTTGCCTTCATTGCAATCTGTTGCTCCCGCAAATGGCTGAGCACTCCTGATGTGGATGTTTGGTCATGCAGGCATGGGGGCTGATGGAACTTCAGAAGGGCAACATCCTTGCTGCTGTGCTGCTGCTGGAACGATCTGTGCAGTTTGAGCCTAGAAACAGTCCTGTACTTCGGTGGCGTCCAGTGCAGCTGGCACAGCAGACTGTGATAAGCCGGAGGCGGAAACTTGCCAATTTGTCCGGCCAGATTGGTGGTCAGACAGCCTTGTAGTATATCTCTTGACAGCGTCTCCTGCTGTTTGCTTGTGGGCTCTTTCTGAATATATGAGGAAATGCCAACTGGCATATCCATTTTGTGTAGTAATAGGCAAACAAGTCTTGATAGGTAGCCTGTACATCAGTTTCTCAGTTGCAGCTGTACACATGCACGTTATTTTCCCTCCCTCGATATAGCAGTCACGCTAGGCGCAGTTTTACCTGATGAGACTTCTGTATCATTTTCAAGTTCAAACTGTGTACTATGTCAAAGCTTTCTGATTGATGTTGCTTGGTGTTAAGGCAGGGAGCACATGGAAAACCTGACACAATGTAACAAGAATACCTGCTACACCACTATGCCATGAGAAGATCTGATAGATTGGTTTGGAGCGGGCTCTATACAGGCGTGGTCTTTCGAAATCCGAAATCGTGGTGTTACAAAGGCCAGTCCAATGTGCTGTCATGTGAGCCATACTTGCGATGTCATGAGGGACACTGTGGCATTTACTACCGATGAGAAGTGATTCAAGCACTTGTCAAAATACGATTCTGGCTTGACAAGATGATAACCAGCACAGAACGTCAAAAAGTTCAATAGCTGTCAAAGCTGAAAAAGGGAAAGGGTCCATAAAATGACTTACGCTACAAGAGACGGAATATACACCTCATCAACAGCTTGTCAACACTATGGTACATAAACACATGTGCCCTGCCTGCACATAGATGCCAAAGCCATATAGATATGACCAGCAAGCCTACAGGACAACACACTCTCCCACCAAGTCAGTAAACGAGCAGGGAAATGGCACAAAGCGAAGCTGCACTGCGGCTCAACTACTACTCAAGAAACAGCATGTATGAGAGGTCCGAGCCGCTCCAGTTCTTGTTCTGCATCTACAGCTTGTTCCTGCAATGCAGAGTCTGGCGATCTTGCTGGACTGTGCTGAGCAGCATGCAAATAGGGGTGCACCTCAAGCCATTTGACCACTGCCTCTGCACTGGACAAGCCATCTGCAGCAAGGCAAAGCACCTGTTCAGTACACCAATGGACACTGACTGGTGCGTGTGGTACATTACACACCAACTGTGCAGCTGTGACTTTAATGCAGATGATGGTGTCTTGTGTATAGCCACAACACACTGACATGTATGCATATCAGCCTTTACTCATCAAACAAGGACAGGCACTGCACCTGTCTGTGCATCAGCAGAGGGGGAGGTAACATCAAGGGATGCCCCTGCGTCACCATCTATGGCAAACGGCAGGATGTCTGACTCCGACTCTTCTGCATGAAGACCTGCCAGGTCAGGCTCCTGGGGGTAGGTCAGGCGGGGGGCAGTGTAGCTGGCACTGGAGCTGCCACCATGCCCTGCACTCCACACATCTTGCCTTCGTAAAACCTGGCCAACGCAAATTGTATGCACTGCTTGAGAGCATGTGAAAAGCGCTTAGCATGCATTCAGTGTGCACGCACCACAGTGATCCTGTGAGTCTTGACCAACGTGGGCGCTAGCACTGCAGTGCATATGCTGAGGTCAGAGCATGAGGTCAGACTTTGTATATGTCTTGGAATACCACGCAGAGACGCAAAAGTACATGCTCTGCACGGATCTTTTGCCAAGAGGGCATCATAAAAAAAGATAGGAGGAAGGCTGACCTGTTGTCGGCAGCACCAGGGGCTTGCTGCCTGAGAGGACGGGGTACAGAGTCCCGCCCCCTGGCTTCAGCATGTGCTTGGCTGCAGCGCTGCCAAAGAAGCTAGAATCCAGGCTGTCCTGCATTGGGGACCCCACATTAGCAGCCTGCAACGTCACAGCCATACTACATTGTTTCCTCTGATTATTCTGTTGATAGCAGCCCTAAATATAGCTCGACTACAGCAGCTTGGTGAAATGTTGCTGCCACTGAGCAAAGTCACAATGTGAGTCCATATGTGCTGATACCCAATACTGCCAGAGACCAGGCTGAGGGTTTGAGCGCCATGATCATCTGATGAGATGTACACTAAAACACACATGCAAATGACAGAGCGTTGGCAATCTGTGACATGGTGCCGTCCCACCTGCAACATAGTGCCCAAGTCTGTCACACCGGATGTGAAAGATTGGGCTTGGCCCTGCATGCTCATGCATTGCTGTAGGGTCATGGGCACCATACAAGACATAATAATGAAGTGAGGCAGACAGACGAACTGTGAGGCTGACCTGAGTTCCTGCAGCTGTGGCACTGCCACCATCATAGCTGGAGGTGCGTGCAGCACCGCTCCAGGAGGGCCGCCTGATGACTGCTAGGGCACTGATGTCCCGCCCTGATATGGGAGGCGAAGGAGACAGATAGGACGACCGCATGCTTCCCTGCAGTGCCAACCCCAGCATGTAACAGCACAGCTCACTGACTGCAAAGCAACAAACACCATGCACCATTCTGCTTGCGATTCTCTTCTTCAGCACACTCGGACCACAGCAGATGCTACAATACAGCTGCACAGCACTTCTTTGGGCAGTCTGTTCTTGAGCTGTTACGCTTTGCCATGCGTGTGTGCATCACTTCTGATTGAAAATAACATGTTGCAGGCAGAACGGTGGTTATTGCAATATGCGATACACATTGTCAAACATGAAGAATCTAACCTGGCCAGCCAAGGTGGGTAAGGAATGCGGTGAGGGTGTGAAGGCAAAGGGCAGCTGGGGGCTGCCAGATGGCAGGTAGGGGAAGGTGGCAGAGCTGGTGCTGCTGCCTGCATCACTGCTGCCTGGCATGGGCTGATAGACAGCATTGGGAGGCGTAGGAGGCAGCATCCCTCCTGCTGCTAAATCACCAAATGCAATGTCAGCAACCTTCACCATTGTTTGGTGTGCCATCTTGATACTCTGTCAAAGCTCAAGGCAGTGTCGCTCTTTGAGGGCACAGCTTTGTATGTGCACTCGCATTCTTTTACCCACAACTTCCCTTCTGTATGGTTTAGATCTGCCGTGCGGCTGGCTGTGATGCAAGCAGCTGAATTTGCAAGCAAGGTAGTTCTAGCAGGCAATTGAAGGTAAAGGATGTTCCACTCAGGATATCTGCACATGCTGCCATGACTGCCAGACAGACCACTCATCTCTGGCCATGACAGCAGGCATTCACCTGAGGAGGGACTGCCGCTCAGGGGTGGTTTGGCTGCCACAGCTTTCAAGAGGCCCACTTGGCGGTGGGCAGTAGGGGGCACGAAGCCAGTGGAGGCTGGTGCAGAAGATGGGGCACTGCCCTGGCAGGAGGGGAAGCCATACTGGCGCACCATGACTGTCTCTGGGGGCCCTGCTGCTGCCCCAGTTGCACAGCCTGACCAGGCCCCCGTGCCTATGCTGGTCAGGTCTTTGCTGGAGAACACCCGGGGTTTACTGTTGGGGATACATACCTGCAGCAACCACAATCACACTCTGCTATGCTCCAATGCTATTATGCTCTGATGTACAGACAAAGGCAGCTATGACACACCGCAAAGGTGCAGCACCTTCCAGGCTTTTGTTGAAGTCCGTGCCTCAGAGCATGATCAGACATCTTGGTGTGACCTAAGCAGTGTGGGCTCATAGCTGTTGAGCTGTGTGCGAGGTGATGTACAGAGGTGCAGCAGGCCTCTGCCTCCCCTGCTGCATTTAAGGCAGCCACCACTCAGGCATCATCAGAAGCACAGATGACTGTGCCCACATCATGGGCCCTTATCTGGCGACCAAATTGGACCAAATTACCAAGGACTACTCTGAGCGCTGATGATGCTGTACTGATGTAGCCTCTGCTGTGCCTGCTGGTCAGTGCGTCATGAGCCAGCAGCAGATACTAGCTACACCCCATGCTGCTACACGATGATGCAATTGCAGTGTTGTGATAGTGCTGATGAGCATATGACAAGCAGGCAAGGCCTGTACTACATAAGAGGGGCAAAAAAAGCTCAGAATTGATGATAAGGCATACCGGCTCAGTGCCAGTTGTCCGGTAAGAGGGCGTCCTGCTGGGCATGGCATGCACAGTAGGGCTGCTAGAGGGCAGGGGCTGCTGAGAGAAGCCATGCGGGCTGGATGCTGGACCAGTATCCTGAGTTGCCTCTTCAGGCAAGTCTGGGCGCCAGCTGGACAGGGGCTGAGGCTGAGATGGTGTTGAGGTGGTGCGCTGCATCCTGGGAAGCGACGAAGGTGACATCTGGCCCTGCAGGTTGTCATCAGGCATGACAATCCAAACCACTTGCAAAGCTTTTCCACAAGCTGTAGGTGAGTATGATTCACATACTGTTATGCTACTGTATATTTGTCATACTGTTCTGCCTCATTTTCCTTGTTGTTTTGTCAGGATTGACAAAACAACAAGGAAAATGAGGCAGTAGCTTGCACCCGTTGTATGATGTGGACATTGCAATCATGAGCCACATCCAGGTAGAAGATGCAATGCATATACATCAATAGGTGCAAGCTTCAGCGAGACACATGCTGCACTTTTCCAATACACAGTCACATTGCTTGAACCCAACTTCCTTTCCAATTTAGCTAACATCCCGGCAAGTAATGCAGCATTTCATGCAAGGCAGAAATGCATACATGCACATGCATTACCTGTTCCAATGATGGCACAGGCAAGCTGGGAGAGGGCATGAGGGCGGCGTCATGGGTCCCGCTTGGCACACCAAGAGGCGGCCGCCCGCCTGATGCAAAGGGGGTGAGTGCGCTGGGGGAGGGTGGGGAGATGCGCACCACCTCTCGGCTCCAGCTATGCCGCCGCAAACCCGACGATGGTCTCTGGGCAAGATCTGTGCGCTCTGCATGTGCAGGTACAGCGCCATCATGATAAGCAGCATAACATGTCAGCAGGCTTTGGGAGAGCAAATGGGACCTGTGGCTGCCTGGCCATGCAGCAGCATTTTCACAGTGCCAAGCTGAAACTCAGTGATAGCCTAGACAGCATTTGAAAAATGCAATGGCAATCTCATTTTGGTGCACATGTAGCCCTGCCACCACGATTAAAGATCAGAACGCAATGTACACAGATACTCCAAGCTGCAGCTGTGGGAAGTTTGCATGCACAACTGCAATAAGGGTATTTGCAGGGTGTTGTCCGTGGGCGGCACGTGCCTGCAGCAGCGGGGTTGAGCAGTGATGATGGCCTCTGGCTGGCCTGCAATGACGCTGTCAGCCCTCCTCTGAGAGCTGTATGAGCCATTTGCTGCTTGTCTGCTGGTTGCTCGCCCCTCACATAGTCTGAAATGATTTCTGGCTGGTGCTTTGGGCTGGTGGACTGCTCCAAAAAGTTCACAGCAGCCGCAGGAGCATAATCTACTTCCATCCTGAACTGCCCGTATGGGGTATCAAGTGGTGTGAAGCTGAAATGGCGGAAGTGAGTTGCCTTTGTGGCACCTGTATTGGATTGATGCCCTTTCAGGAGGCAGAAGCCCAAGCGTGCAGAGCTGCTGGAGTTCCTCTGCATGATGAAGCCATTAACAACATCAGCATTCATCAGAATGTGGTAGGGTCTGCTAGCAGCACTGCTATGACAGGCTGCAAAGAAAGTGCATGATTGTTTCAGCAGCAGCACACCGATTGCATGTGATGCATGAAGCATAGCGCTGATGGCATCTGCAACACTGGCATTGCGCAATTGTGTTCTGGCTGGCGTCAGGCAGACTTGGTGCTAGCTGTTTGAAGGCTTGTGACAGACTGTCAAAACTAATGCCCACCTTGCAGGCTCTGTACATGCGGTAGCCTGGCAGCAAACGCACATAGCTGGTCAGTGACCTCAGCATTACCACCTGCAATGATCACAAAGCTCAGATATATCATGGTACTAGTTTGCCATCTTCAAATGAGGGCAGCTACGAGGCACAGTCAGTGAAACAAGATGAACAAAAGTCATGTTTCATGCCACTCACAGCTCGCTTGTACACAGCAGGCGGATCCAAGCGTGCAAGCTGTGCACGCCTTCTCTGCAAGTTGCCATCTTGCATAGCTGGCTCAAAGTGGAACATCCATCTTTCAAGTAACGTCGCTGAGGGAAAGGCATCAGACTGCAGACGTATGTCTTGCGGTTGCGATGACCTATGCTGTAGGGATGGTGATTGCTCTTCAGAAGCTCCCCAGGGTCTCAAGTAGACCTGTGAAGTGAGCATGATCAGGCAGAGCTTTGCAGCTGCAAACACTGCTTTGCATGAGCAGACCAACATGTCATCACAGCGTCATACCTCAATGAGTGCAGGGGTAGCAGTATCCTTGCGCCAGTGCTCAAAAACTTGAGTAGCCACATCAACCTCATCAATGTTCAAGTTGAACTGCAGAGTACAGGCAAGGTGTTGAGTAAATTGCAGCTGACAAGGGGGGAGGCAATTCATAGGCAGGTACGTACCCATGACTTTCTGGCTTGTTGATACACAGGTGGTTTGTTTGGCTCTGATCTGGAACCAAGCACAACATGAGCTGCCTTCACCAGGCACTCTGCTATTATCTGGTCAGTCTTCTGTCTGTCTGTGGGTGTTGACGCCATGCAAACTTACTCGGTGGAGCAAGCTATGACAAATCAGGTACGAAATTCACGATGAGCTTGTCAAGCTGTTCAGTCTGACGCTCAAAGCTGCAGTGGTACGGATCCGTTGTTCATGCATGTTGTTAAAATTGCCTCGTAAGCAAGCTGCTGCCACTGTGGAGCGCCAGCAATTGACAGATGTTCTGTACGGAGTATAAATACGTCGTTTTCCGTGATGACAGTTTCAGTCCAAAGACAAGGCATGTTGATCTTCAAAGGTTTCGTCTTAGAGCTCTAGCTGGGGCGCCCTGAAAAGGCCCTTTGCTGAAAGTCACACAAAAGGCCCTATGTTCCTTCAACTTGAAGGCTTCATGTAGGGCAAGCCTTGAACCAATTCGCGCACAATAGGTATGGCTTTTGCTGGGCGCGCATCATCCCTTAGCTGTAGCGCGAGGCACTGCAGCAGTTGGACTGCTCTGGCTCGGTCTTGTAGAACTTCGAGCTTGGCGTGCTTTGGTTACTGCTCAACAGAATAGCGTCAGACTGCGACGGCGCGGCCGCGATCACGCTGCACAGCGCATTGCCATGACCGGCTGGTACATTGGCGCGATTATAAATGTGGTGAGTTGCTGCCGTGCAGAATCACCGTCAGTGTTGTCAACTGCCTATTGCGCAAAGGTTCTCCGGTGTTGAGAAACTGGACCAATCCATCTATTACCACAGACAGCATCATTGTGGATTCTTTATAGGCGCGCAACATTGCTAAGTCCTCCTTTGACACTGCTGCAGGTTGGAAGCATCTTGATTAACTTGGGAACGGTATGTGGCGTAACGAGACGTGGTACTGGCCAGAATTCCAGCTGTGTAGCTGTCCTGAATTGGTTGTTGATTACAGAATGTCATGAAGCTGGGCCACAACAAGCGCTCAGCGGATTTGCCAGAGAGCAGCAGGCGCCCTATCAGGTATTATTTCGCTACTACACCTTGGCCATCTCAAGCCTTGCAGCACATAACATAAGGTGTGTGTCTTGTGCAGAAAGTATAGAGAGTGGCAGTGCGGTCTTGGCCTTTTTGTCATTGGAAATGCTCTTAATTTCATTTCTTTTGGTAAGCTAAGCTTGAAATGGCCCAAGATGGTATTATGGCTGCATAATGTTTTGGCACGCTATGCAAAGACTCACTATATTTGCTCACATTGCAGGTTTTGCTGCTCAGTCATTGCTCGCCGCATTGGGATCTATCCAGTTTGTCTCCAATGTATTTTTTGCATGGTTTGTGCTGCACGAAAGGGTATGCCTCCTGGCAATATTGCTCTGTGTCTGATACTGTCTAACCCTTACATACTGAAGCTTGTCTGATGTACATCCTGCTGCAGTAATTTGGCACAGTCTGTCATCTAGTAGATCTAGTAATGTAACATCCTGCAGACGTAAGTACGGCTGTTAGCCTCAGTTCAAACATGCATGTGTTATGCAGGCGGACAGAAGGGTGATTGTAGCCACCGCCATGATTGTTGTCGGCTGTATAGTCCTGGTGGCGTTTGGCAACCATCAGTCCAAGCCTCTGACCAGTGATCAGTTGCAGCACTTATTCCAAAAGTAAATTGCCCTGGATTGTCTGTTGTGTACTAAGTAAAGTAGATGGACTTGGCTGCACCAAGCTGACACTTTGGCTTTGCGTGCAGTGATATATACATTGCCTACCTATCTTGGCTCCTGGCAACAGCAGGCCTAGCATACATTGTGTACCGAGCCGGGAACCGGAAGCTGAAGTAAGCACTTGCACATGGTTACTACGTATGCATTCCCTTTTGTGTTGCACACTAAGTTGCCTCAACTGTGACAAAGTCTGGTGGCTGCTTGTCTGCACCAGCTCATGAAGGTGAACAATGTAGCCGCAATGCCAGCTCTCATGCTAGCATCTTGGCAGACATTTCATGTTGAGCATTGTTTTCACAACTGTGCACTCTATGTACCTGCCAATTGCCCACAGCTCAACCCAAGCACAGCCTTTTAGTCAGACAGATCATCATCAGGTCTGCTTGCCAAGTTTACTGGTTCATCTGTCATTGCTGTCAGGCACTGCTTGATTTTCATCTGCAGGCGCGAGGGCTTGGGAGGCATGTCCCATCGCCGGATGAAGGCTCTGCCCATCAGCTACTCCCTGTTCAGCGGCATGATTGGCACACAGAGTGTTCTGTTCAGCAAAGCCCTGTCCACGCTGCTGCGCACCACCATAGACGGCCACAGCCAGCTTGGTACCTGGTTCTTCTGGCTGGTGCTGCTCCTCTTCCTCTGTTGTGCATACTTCTGGGTTACAAGCCTCAACAAGGTTGGTCTCAGCATTGTAGCACCAACTGCTATGCGCATCATGTGCTGCCTTTGCTGTGCATTATGTTGTCAGTTTCTGTGGCACACCCATGCTAGCTGTGCGGCATCTGGTTGTGCGTTTAGACTGCTCCTGCATTACTCTTTGGCCCCTGAGAGCATTTTCATGTTGTTGCTGGGGTTAATCTGACTGGTTAACTATTGTTGTTGTCTTGAACATGTGCTTACTGGTGCTGCAGGCACTGCGTCTCTTCCCAGCTGTGGTGATTGTGCCCACCATGCAAATCAGCTGGACATTGTTTTCAGTTGTGAGTGGAGGTATCTACTACCAGGAGTACCATGCCTTCACAGCCTTTACAGCTAGCATGTTTGGCCTGGGAGTACTGGTGAGCCTCATGTCCAAGTTGATAACCCTTGTTGACTGCGTCACTTTCTAGATGACAGAGGTCTTTTGGTGGTCGCTGGTATGTTTGCAAGTTTTGGACAAGCAACAAGGAGCGCCTTTAAGCAGTGCCTGAAGTTGAGGCCTGTGCCCAAGCTGCCAATTACATGCTGACCTCTGCCCACATGTGTGCCCACTCAGATCATCTTTGTGGGAGTGTACCTGCTCTCTGGAGGTTCTGCTCGTGATCAGATCACACCTTGCCCCCTTCCTGATTGCCCAGATGCTCAGTGCGACCCTGAGAGCCTGTGTGTCTCCCAGCAGCACATCAGCCGCACCACTTCAGTTCTTGCTCTGCCAGGCTTTGGCTACATGCCAGGCTTCTTCTCTAAGCCCTTTGACTGTCAGCTTGCTTCCCCTCGCTACGTCAGATTGAATGGCCAGTCAGATGCGACCCTGAACGGAGTGGCACGCTACAACAGCGTGCCCTGCCTTGTGAACAAGCCTCCATTGCCCAGCCAGTCTCTGTCAGCAGAAGTTGCTGACACTGACAAGGCTTCTGTTGCTTCTGTGTTGGCCAGGGGCCAGTCAGTGCCCATCATGGTCAGATTTCGTGACCAGACCCAATCACTGTCACCTGACTCTGACCAGTTGCCACAAAGTATGCTTTCCAGCAGTAGACCAGCAGCGGGCGTCGGTGTTGGTCTGTTCAGCCCACTACTCCTGCAGCTGCCAGCCTGCTGGATTGCCGCATTACTGCTATTCCCAACGTGACTTCAGGGCCAGCTCAGCTGCCTGTTGACATCGCACCAACTCTTGGCGCCTTTGCTCCTGTTGTTTTCCGTCTGCAGTCCACCACCAGCGATGTGCTTGCACAGCTTCTTGACTCCCTGCCTGGCTCAGACTCACAGACCAACACAGCTGACCAAGGAATGCCCAATGAGGCCTCACGTCAGTCAGATCTACTCAGCTGATGTATATGAAGTCCTGCACTCTTGGCAATGGTGAAGTCGTCTCACTTTCAAGTTCAGCATCTGATTATACAGATTGTCTTCTCTGGTGTGTTCCTGCTGACCCCTGGCAAGGAGGCATACAGGCTGAAAGCACATGAGGATGAGGATGAGCTGCCTATTTTGTCCAGTCCAAGGGCCAACACTGGGCCTGTTTCTATCTCATTAGTGTAGGGCACTTCATGCTCATCAGGTACACCTGCTAACCCCCCGCAGTGCCTGCTCACTGTCATCCTGGGTCACAGAGGGTGATCAGTTGCATGCCAAGTCATGTTGCTGGTATGTCTGTTCCTGCTCACTCTCCTTGCCTGCCATGTTGATATTGGCTAAGTCCCTCTGCCAGGACGTCGCTGCTGCTGTTCTTTGCCATGCCAATCTTTAGTGCTCATGCAATTTGATCTCATGATGAGTCTGACTTTCAGGCGGTGTATCTTGGAAGGGATCAGGTTGAGGACCTTGGCAATTGACCTGTGGTCCTCGTCTCCTCTGTCACTCTGCGACGCTCTCACAGCAGATCCCATTGCTGACAGGCATCTGCCAGGTATAGCCTCCTCAGACTATGGCACTGCTGCACAGTGTGCTTGTGCTGCCACACCTCACTCAAGCTTGACATTTTGTCTGCTGCATGTCAATGTGCGCTGTGTTCATGCAGGCAGTGTTGATGTATAGACAGAGGAGACTCCACCTTTCCCACAGATCCATCAAGACAGTAGAGTTGGGCTGTGAAAGTAGACAGAATGTTAATGAGTTGTTTTCTGTGCGGAGCCAATTTCAGAAAATGCAGCTGCTTGGTGCTGTTCACCTTAGTACAGCAAAGCGCTTGTTTGTCTCCGTTTTCTGATATCTGAGTGCATTCTTACAGGCATAATATTGACTCTGATTCCGGCCCTTTTCTACAAACAGTGTGAATAGTTGGGTCTTTTTGTTTCAATCGTTTTATGCACGTGCAAGAAATGAATTCCCAACAGTAAGTTGAACGCAAAGAGAATTCTAGCCTTGAAGCAGACAACTGCATCAGTGCAGGAAATCAGCCTCCTGATGCGCTAGCACTGCACCTTTCACCTCAGCTCTGCTACAACGTGTCATAGTTTCGTCCATCAATAGTGTAATCACCAATCTCATCTTGCTCTCACTACGAATGACACAGCTGTCACAATCTCACCACAAAGGACAGCTGCACACTGCATATGCTGTCCTATCGACTGCAGCATGACGTGCCAATGAGTCTGGAATGTACAACTGCCCAGGTGTAATGTGCAACAGAGGCCACGCCACCAGCTGCAGCATGCCGTCTGCAAATTCTGCACGCCACAGCATTTCGCACTGGACTTTTGGTGACTGAGAATCATCCAAAGCGCCGCCGGATGTAGTCAGCAGACCAAGCATCAGCAGCAGCATGAGCTGCCTGCCACAGAGGCTGCAGCGTCTTCTTCTCGTGGCTGCCTACCAGCCTACTTCCTGTGCTGACTTCTGTTTTGGAGTTCAACCCACTGCGGAACAGCCACATAGCACGGCGCAGAGAATTATTCATGTCGGTCTGTGCTGTAAGTGATTGTGCTGCTGCAAGGATGCTGGGGACTTGCATCAACTCCTCCACTATACTGCTAATGTGGAAGTCAACAGCTGACAGTGGGATGTCACCGCGCCTGAGTGGTGACTGTGCCATAGCCGATACCCCACCTGCACCAACACTTCTTGCTTTTGTTGTGTGCTGCTGAAGCCAAAAGGGTTGATGTCTCAAATGATAGCGTGATGAAAGACAGCATGGTACATGGCATCAATACAGCTTCTACAAATCAGCACAGGCACCAAAATACCAGATGCGAGATACTCTGTCCATGTCTCCTATCAGTACTACAACAATACATTTGTCACTGTCTGCCATGCTTGCCACTGATGTCTGCAGGAGTCAGGTTACCTGGTGGCATGACCAGCCTGCTGTAGGTCTCCTGGATGTAGGAAAGCCAGGTATGAGGGGGATCAAAGGCTAACTGCTTGTCTTCATTGGCTTCTGCAACCTCATGGTTCCCTGATGGGAGTGCATGGGGACAAGCACGACCCTGGTAAAATCTACAAAAACAACGTAGCCAGTGGTGCACAGAATGCAGTCGCTTAGCAAGCACATGTGTATGACCATGGTTGTGTCATGCTGCAAAATTACATGAACTGGCACCAAAACCTTAGCAGCTGATGCAATACGGACCTTGACACAATGCATGTTTGGCAGTCTTGTCTGCTGACAATGACGCAGCTGACCTGAACTTCCAGGTGGCTGCAAAGGCCTTCAGCATGGTGACATCACCAGCCATACCGCCATAGGCAGCGCGAATCAGGATACACCGCACTATCACTTCCTCCTTGGCTGATATGTTGACATGACTGCCAGCCTCTGCACCGTACATGCCTTTACTTACTGTGACTGACGCTGTCCCTTTGTTTTGTCAAGTGTGCATGGAGCAACCCCCGACCCTTCAGCTCAATCTGGTGACGTTGAACTCGCTTGGCTGGTGTCATAAAACCAAGTGCTGTTGACATCGGTTTATGCTGCTGTGAGAGCAGACACCAGCACAAACATTGCAATGAGGCCAGGCAACAGCCTGACAGTTCACAAGACGGCTCAGCACACCTGAGTCAGATGGCGCATCAATCTGTGTAGGGTAAGCATCCCGCACTGGGACTGAGGCAAGCTCGTGCACGATGCGCAGACAAGCAGATGCTGCAGTGCAGCCCAAGGCATAGCCTGCAGCTCAGCAACGATTCCCTGCTGTTCTTCCCTTTAGCATACTTGACAGTAAAAGCAAGCGCATGGCAGCATGACAAGAGTGGAATGCAAGCAGTCATAACAGCAGCAGTAGCAGCAGCAATGAAAGCAGGTGTTGTTCACCAGGTGTTGTTCACCTTTAGCTTGAGCACACATCAGCCATACAAGGAGAGGCATGTCAGGATGCAGCAGAGCATCCTCCAGACAAATGATGGAAACTCGCCGCAGAAAGTCGGCTGGATTGTCCTTCATGAGCTGCAGAGCACACCTGCAACAATCCACAGCCAAGCTGCAGTACCAAGTCGGACTAAGACCTGTGATGCAGTTGCCAGCTTGTTTTGCTTCAAGGAGACTGTAGTCCAACACATCAAACTGGTACCTTGCTCTGATCTATGCAGTGCTTTTTGACATATTCTGTTTAACTGTGAAGTCAATAAAGTGATGCAGGATGATGCAGGTTAAGCAATGGAAGCCTAAAGGCTTATCACCTGACTGCAGGCGCAGCCCTGCAAAGCCGGACATTCTTTTGCAAAGCGCTTTTCAGCAGGGATGGGCTTCCCTTGAACGTGCTGGCTGCTGAGCTGCCTGCTGTCAACTGGACAAGATCTGCTTCTGACCCTGGAGGGACGTTGGTCTGCAGCTCTACTGTCACCTTAGCTTTGCCAGCAGATGCAGAAGACAAGCCCACGCCCTGTAAGATGCAAGCTGAGATCTGTGTGGTGGCAGACCAGACTGCCTGATGGCTTTGCATGGAAGCAGCAGATGCGGCTGCGCTGCCTGGATTGCTGACGGAGGTTGCATGCGCTTGGGATGGGACAGCATCTGCTGTCTTGGGTCCTTTCGTCCACCAGTGAGCCTGCCAGCTGTCATCTGGCAGATGTTCCAAGAAGAAGACAAGAATCTGGCTTCTCTCACGCTGCTCTGACATGAGGACAGAGAAAGCATTGCCAGCTGTTGGCAGAGCTGGTTGCTGGTGGTGGACAGCTGATGTTGGCTGGCTACCCTCGTGGCTCAAAGCAACTTGTGGTGTATTCACAGCAACCTGCTGTGAGAGCGCCCTGCTAGGTGTACATGCGCTGGATTTCTTTACAGAAGGCAGTGCGCCCTTGCAATTTTCTGCATGATTTTGCAGCAGTGCTCGAGGCACTGCTAGTTCACACACAGGACAAGTCCTGAACGAAGATGTCTGCAGGGGCAACGGCACATTCGTTGAATTTTCAAAGACTGCGCACCCTACAAATTGCAAGCATTTGCACCTGACCAGCATCTTGAATATTTGGTCTTTTGCGTTTAGCCGAGCTGGTCAAGACCGAAAAGGCGTCCCTCCTTGGTGTAGCATCCATGACAACTGACTGCTGACATCAGGAGCACCGATCTCTCGATCAGGGATGTTTGACTAGAGTGATCAAACATGCACGCTCTCGCAACTCACGTCCACTCTGTGCCAACGTCAACGCTGCAGTGACGGCTGACGTCTCCACCATGATCTGTACGGCACTGTTGGGCCAGTGCTTGACGGATCCCCTCTGGTAAAACCTTGATGCATGCTCCTGTAATTCGATAGTTCATGATCGCAATGACTAAAATTTGATACAGTGTTAGCATCAAAGTTAGGTCCATACCTCAGCAATCATGTTGAGTATCATTGCATCAGGCAGTCGTTTTGTGAATATTGCTGCAGGCAGTTGTATTGATAGGCCATGTCTGCAATGAGCAATGGCCACTGCACAGCAACATGTTTGGATACATTGCACTCTGCCAGGCTGGACGGTGCTGCTTTGCTTATTGTGGTCACATTAGATGCCACAAAATGATCCAAGATTGGCTGAAAGCAGCGACACAGGACCGTCATTGGTGCTCAGCAACACAAATGCAGCCTCTATTTTCATGCTGTGCAGCTGCAAGGCCCTGACTTGCTGACCTGCATCTGCACACTTGAGAGCAATTGGACACGATATGAACTCAAGCTGTAGCTGGCCAGTCTCGACATACAATTCAAATTCGCTCTACACAGACAAGCCGACGATTGTCCGAGTGGCCAGATCATCCTGCACTGCCAGAAGCCACAATTCTCATAACATTCCTGTAAGGGTTGGAAGTTCTCAAATGGTTCTCATATTCTTCTCAAAAACTTTTGAGAAGGGATGCCGGCTCTTCTCAATTTGCGTTTTCAAGCTGAGCATTCCTATATGCTTCTCAAAATTTGAGAAGTTCTGATAATGCTTCTCAAAATTTATAGGAAAATAAGGATGTACATAAATCAATAGCGGATACAAGCATAGAATGTTTTAGGA
>JAABUP010000578.1_pt1 | contig 79932 bp, 120 predicted proteins | sample 5559201 | NCBI WGS metagenome assembly JAABUP01 (sample SAMN10711887, study PRJNA513373) | rock metagenome | isolation source: Antarctica rocks | place: Antarctica
GATCATATGCAGGTTTTCAAGTTCGTTCTAGACTGTCTTGATGTTTTCCACATTTGACCTTCGTCTTCTTCTATATGTGATCAGACTTGCTGGCTGGCTAAAGCATTGTAATCTCTCTCTCTCTCTACCCCACAGGCTGCTGTAGCAGCATTTGCCGAAGCAATAAAGCTGCCACATTGGTCCGTCCTGCTGTTGGTACAGCTTTGCAATCTCCTGTGTCCAAAGCACTGCATTGACCCAGTCATCTCGCAGGTCCTATCATGGCAGCCATGTATCTAAGACTTGTGCTGAATGGCCTCCCTGCGCACACATGCCTTGGCAAGGTGCAGCTTTGCAAGACCATCTCCCATGGTTGGCATGGCTTTGGCAAAGTTGTGCACTCACTTCACATGTTAAGCTTGGTGGCAGCGAGCACCTCTTGACCCTGCTTGTATTATGCTGCAGCATGTCACATCTGCTCCTGAGAGTTGGGCACTCTTAGGTAAAGTTGTCATCAGCTTGCCCTATAAAGTTCCTGATATTGTGTCAGAGCTTTTTGACTATATGGCCGCAGATGCTTTCAATGTGCCTCAAACATCAACACACCTCAAAGTTATCAGCATTGTTTTCAGTGCCCCTTGCTCACCAGCCTTGTACTGCCACGCCTCATTCTGTTTAAACTTTCATGGATGTAGACGCACATTACGCCTTGCATGCAGCTTGACATTGACTTTGTAGTCATGGAGACAGACAGCCATTCAGCCCGCGAGCAACACTGGTGCAGCGTAGCCCTACCTTGGGCTATACTGAAGCATTGTAGCCCCACATATGTAAAATCACCCAAATGAGATGTTGAGCATGTCAGCTAGAGGTTTGCTATATGCACATCAGTAGGTGCATGTGGAGCTTGCCATTTGCGGATGCTTTGAAAACATGTGCACACGTAATGCGTGTAAGCTGCATCAAGCACTGTGTTGGTACAGAGTCATTTGATCCGTTGCAGAAGCAACACCACTGACTTGTGACACCTACATGTGCCAATTGATTTAATGTATGGTCCTTATTGTCTGCCTGCTGTTCCATTCCTGCTATTCCAAAGGCTTATGCCATGCAGACAATTTGTGAATCAACAAGCACTGCGCTAAAACTCACAAATTGAGCTTTGCCGGCAACATGCAAAAATACTTCAGTTACTTTGGCAAAGCATATGCATGTGCATCTGAGGTGTTTCACACATCACTTCTGTCATCCAGGTGGACCAGAAGTGTTATGACGCACCTTTGTAGCCTATCCTGCTTCTGCTGTGTCAGTGGTTTGCTTGCAAGCGGCGCAGCCTGCAGATGTCTTTTCTGATGGACTACAGCACGACCAACATGCCATTGGATGAAAGGGTGTGAGCTTGTCAAATATGCATTACACTGCATGGTCAGCCATGGCAAATATGACACCTCATGATTGTGCTTCAAGAGTGACCTTGGCTTGCTCACTGATTGGCTGCTGTTGTCTGCAGGGGGATGATATGGGAGGTACTCTGCTTTGCTATATCTCAGCGGCTTTGAGGCTGCAAGGCATGCATGGGCTGCGCTGCAGAGCTGTCATAGTCCTGCTGATATCTTCTGTTTTGATTGCCATTCCTGCTTGGTACAGCCGACGCAGCAGTCAGCTGGCAAAGAAGTATGACATGCCAGGTTTACTCAACGAACAAGCAGACGCCTAGGATTGCATCTGAGGCTTAGTATGTCAGGACATGTGATGCCACGCCCCTTGCTCTCTGCAGACTGTCAAGATCTGGCCACTGGCATACTAGTAGTTGAGCTGCAATTCTTTGCTATAGCAGAACACGTGCTAAGTACAAGCCTTGTAGAGTTCGGAGTCTTTGTGACAACCGCTTCATGACTTGAACAATGTGAATGACATGGAATTGTCAATACGAAGCACTGGCAGCAGCCTCATCCTGCTGTAAGTTCAAAGCATTTTTTGACATGCTGCTGCTGCAGACCTGCAAGCCCTGTGGTCGCACTAGCTATGGCATGGGTGTACCCTGGCCATCTGCAGGTTCGGGCAAGCAGTACCGGACAAATGTGCCTGATTACTCTGCTTTGTGTTATGCATATGCTCACTGTACTGGCCCACTGTTGCTTGTATGTACTGCATTTGAAGCCTCGAGCATATATGCTCTATATAGTTTGTTGGCTTCACATGCTGCACGTGTGCTGTGTAGGTTGGCTGCATGCTTCCTGAGATTGCTATTCAAAAAGCTGTCCTGATATGTGATACAGAATATCACCTGGTGGTGACCAATATGACCGGCAATGAAATTGCAATGCAGCACTGGTATATCTTACGTAAAATATTGCTGAGGTCAAAAGCTACTGGTGCTTACGTATGCGTAACAAGATTATTGGATGCATGCCATGTGTCCCTTGTGTTCCTGAGGCCTGCTGTACAACATGTTCAGAACTTGCACTGTGTTTACTGTGCTACGGAACTTTCAACAAACTGTAGGCATGCTTGTAGCTTTGTCCTTTATGCGCTGAGCTGTGACCTTCAAGCTGCAGTCGATGCAGCTACCGTGCACATGCATGCCCCCAACCCAACCCAACCCAACCCAACCCAACCCAACCCAACCCAACCCAACCCAACCCAACCCAGTGTGGTCGGTAGGGTAGGGACGCGAAACAGGAAATCAAAATGTAGCAAACGTTCAGTGGCACTGACGGATTGCTGCCACCAGTTGGCAATTCCGTCGCTTGTACGACCTTGCCTTTGTAAGGATGGGCAGTCTCGGTGGCAACTTGACAGACAACTGTATGCCGCCCGTCATGTCCGAGCAAGCACTTCGCCTTGGTGTTGACCTGTGTCGCACTAACAACTGCGATAGCAGTGTCGCAGCCAACGCTCCACCAGACGAGTCAAAGCTGCACAGCGTCTGTGCACGACAGTTGGACCTGCGTGATTTGGACTAAGCAGCGGACGTGGCCGCGTTGATTCTGTCTGAGAGTGATGATCGGCTTGATTCTCTGAGAGATCATCACTCTCAGACAGAATCAACGCAGCCACGTCCGCTGCATAGTCCTGAGCCACGCCTTGCTATATGTCTCAAGCACGTTCATGCGTTCATGCATTCATGCATGCATGATAGTGTGTACACACTTGGAGGATCTGTTGTACGGTAATGAGGGGCTCCGTTCAATAAGGTCCACCTGTTTGAAAGTCCAAAATAGCTTGCGGCAAGCTGTTTTGGTGTTTCAAAGAGGTGGACCTTATTTGCAGTGCAAACTATGCGGCTAGTCATCACTGCATTACCCACTACAGGCAATGTAGTGATGACTAGCTGCATACCCACTACAGGCAATATGTTGATGATTAGCCGCATACCCACTACAGGTATGTAGTGATGATTAGCTGCATACTTGGCAAACTGTTTTACAAGTAACGTGTGCCAGGTAATTATTTGCACATCTGCTCTTTGTGTCCTTTGACGGAATTATGCAAGTCCCAGCTTAAAGTAGTCCAGATGCTGAAGCCTGCCATGATACTTTGCTGCTGCAGCATTTGCTGAATGTTGCCTTTTCTTTTGCAGGAACGAGAACTCCCCACCTTGCTGACAAGTGCAGACATATTGGAAACTCATCCTGTGTCTGAGAGCAACAAAGCCATCTTTGCTTGTAACATTGGATGGACAGATGATGCTTCTCACATTCAGATCGTAGCTTTGCTGCGGTCATGTATCAATACAGGGTGAGTGAGCAAACCGCCTGCACTTGTAAGTTTTGCACTGGAGGCTATCTTTGTTGCCTGGTGTCAAGCATTGACTTAGCAAGGGAAGGGCATCACAATCAGCAAACATCTTAGAACGTCTGGTGCAGGAACTTATGGTTGAGCTTGACCAGCACAGGCTATGCGTAACAACACAGAGGAGATGGAAACAGCATTGCAGGACCCAGAGCTTGTTGATCAACCTTTCCTCTGCTGGTGGATGCGGTGCATGAATGCCGGTGCATCATTGTGCTGAGCAACTGGGCAGATTTGAAGACCTATGTGACCTACAGCTTGGTGGGTCTTTGAAGCCCATCTTGCAAAGTTGTGGCGAGCTGGCAAACCATGATGATCTGATGTTTGAGTTGTGATCTTGCCAACTAGCTTTTTAACGGTCAATCACACTTCACACTACCAAGTGTTGCAACATTTTGTGTTGGCAAGGCCAATTGGCCTTGTTTCTGGCAACAGCAATGCGTATTGCATCAGCTTGCGCACTCTTAATTTGTGTTGTATTGACATGGATGCAGCGTCTGTGGTATTTCTTGGCAAGGGCATTTGGCCTGATCTTATTGACAATTACAACAATATGGGGGCTGATGGCATTGATTAAGTGTCTGGTCAAAGGCAAGTGGCACAATCTGACACAGTCCTGTGCAACTATGCACAGCTCTGAGGTTGAGCATCTTGCCAAGGGCCATAGGTATACCCTTAGGTGGTGGAGCTTGCAGGGAAACCAGCTTGACCTTGAAAGTGCTTCTTTCTTGGGCAACCAACGGCCGCTGCTTGTCACACGAGAGGTTCTGACTGATGCAACCTGCACTGTGTTGGGTGTAGTCGACCATTAAGAGCAGCTTAGACTGGACAATGATGTGCAAGGCCGCAATTCTGTTTAGGTTTGCTTCCTGTAGGATAGCGCATGTTACAACAGGTATACTTGCCATGGCCTTATTTGACACAGCAAACATCTGGGGGTCGAAATTATCAGGACACACAAGCTGGCCCATAGGGCTGGCAGCGGCAATGGTCCACGCCGTTCAATTTGTAAAATAAAGTGAGGATGCATAGCTCAAGCTTACTTCTGAGGTGTGCTTACATGGTAGCTGACTTTGTTCAAGATTCACACAAGTCAGCTGGACCGACTGTTGCCATCAATGGCTTTTACACTTTGGGGCTTGATGGACGCAGAGGTTGTCAGCACAAGCATATGTCCCGTTGTGTATAGCATGTATCGAGCGATTACAACTGCATGCAAATCAGCGCGCTTTCATGACCACAAGGTGCACACTCCAGTACCACCACTGAGTGTTAAGAAGCTTCGAAACCTGAACTGTAGCCTGATTTCTCACCAGGTACAGCATCAATCCTGCTGCTCACATTGTGTTTGGGAACATCAACTCTCGAAAATGATAAACCAGTAGCAATGCTTGACACCAGGCTATGACTCATGCATATGCAGCAAGCTGCAGTACAGCAATGGCAGATGCTGACAGATCTGTTGATGACCATTTGCACATCAAGAAACGACCTATGGCAGAAGACAGCAATGACGTCAGCCGCCAGCTGTCATGGCTGATCTCTGATCCTCATCTATAGGGTAGCCTGCTGCCTCAAACAGGGTCTTCACAATTTCGCCATCCAGTTCTGCTGTACTGGACCCCTTTCTGAGGGAGACATGAGTGCCGACTGCGTTGACTCCCTTCTGCCATTTTAGCTCATCCTCTGGGACTGCCTGTATGACCCTGACCATGCCACCTGCTGCGTTCTGCACAACAGAACACATCAAGATGTCAGACGATTTCCCAATACCCTCAGCCAACAAAGCAAGTGCATCCAATGCAGCATCACTCATGAGGAAAGGTGTGACAATGTCTGTGACAATGTCTGGAGTCAAGATCGAAAAGGCTTTGCAATCATCTTTTGAGTGTCCAAACATACAGACTGAATCTGAACATGCCAACAGGCGTGCAAATGAGCTCTTGCAACTTATAAAGCAGAAAGCAGTGTTTCCCTGTCAGGTGCTACAGTGTCGCTGACAAAGCATGCAGAGTCAAAAACAACAACAACAAAAAAACTTTTTTCACCTGGAAGACATCAAGGTCGCCCTCCTTTGTGACTGGCACAACAATTTGGTGGCCCTTCAGATCCCCTTTGATGCTCTTGATGGTGTCCCTTATGTCTGCCAGTGAACCAAACAGAAACAGCACATCACTTGCCTTGACGACCTGCATGACCACATCTGCATCAGCTGTGCCAAACTACACAGCTAGGGGTTAGGGTTTACCTAAACGGTTAGGGTTTACCTAAACTTTTGAACAAATGTAGACTGTTCTGCTGACCCATTCTCAGCTTGAGCTGATGCACATTCAGCTCATACGCTTTTGTCAGTCACGCACAATCAGTACCATGTTCTCAAGTAAGATAGTGTGTACAGGGCTTACAGGGAGCACTGTAAGTGCATGTAACTCCCAACACGACTTTTTTGATGTGCAGGTACGTACTTTGGATGGTCAGCAGCATGACAGGCTATCTTATGTGAGAGCATTGTATGAGCAGCTACATGATGGCCAGCACACATGGTGTTCAGCTTCCAGATGCTGTTCAGTACCATGCTTTTCAGCTTGAAAACTGTTCACAAAACATGCGCCATGTGAAGAGATCAGGAACAACAAGCAAACGCATAACACATTTGCCTTATACCGGTGACTGACCTGTACTTTTGAATGCGTGGAACACTGTGCAGGCTACAGAGGAAAGCCAGTACGACAAACTAAACACCAATTAAAAAGGAATGAAGCCTGCTGCATCAGCTTGTACTGCATACACATCAACATATTTGATGCGCATGTCAACAAATGCACATCATGATTGACACCACCCTCAAAATACTACTCAGGATGCAAAGCCCTTACCTCAGCAGCACTAGGTGCATCATGTAATCCCAGTTTCTCAATAGCTGCATCTGCTTTGGGGGCGTGGTACTTGATCTCATCAGGCTTCATCACCACTCCGTGATGGACAAAAGCATCTGTCATGCGCTCTGCCTGTCCATCAGCTCCTAGGAATCCAATCTTCTTCTTGAAGGCCTCCTTGGTGCTGCAGCATGCTTTGTTTGCTTAGTCAATGCATGACAATGATGATAATAATAATAATCATCAATAATAATAATAATAATAATGCTAAAGATAAACAATACGCTTTCCAGCTCACCTACTATCAATGCATCTCAAGGCATTATGTAAAGCATTTATACTTCAGGCCAGAAGCCCTGACTTCATTGTGTACCTTGCCAGAGAGACCATCTACGCGTTTTGAGGCTGTGACAACAACAATGCAGTCATTGAATTCAGCATGCCAGCTATGCTGCGTAGAGATGCTTGCATGTTTGCTTTATGGTCATGCATCTGTCATCATCCACCCGGAAAAAGGCCAAGTCTGTAACAATTTATGCGGCCATAAGTCTGAACAGGATGTACAGGGTGTACATAGTTTATACAAGGTATATAACAGCAGGCACCAGGGTTCTCCAGCATGAGCAGGGCCTGTAGACCCCAGAAGCAAGCAGCGTCATACATCAGTGCATAGCCAGACAAGACATTCTCATGATGCTGTGACACAGCTCAGGAACAGAACAAAAACATGACATGCATGCAGTGACAAGTGAGAGGTGACTCACCCTACGTAGTAATGTCTGATGGGCTTCAGGTTGTCATCTAGCTCATAGATGAGGGGCACCCCTGTGGGAATCTCTAGGCTTGGAATGTCCTCATCTGACACATTGTCTAGGTACTTCACCAGCGCCTAGGACAGCCACAAATTGAGTCAACAAACAGCATCATGAAATCTGCCAGGATCCAGTACAACGTACAAGACCTGAGATGCACAGAGTGGACTTCGTACTTGTGGTATGAAACACCACAGTCAATGCTTGGTGTAGGCATACTGGTGTCAAAGCTGGCACAGCAGACCAAGGATTCTGTGATGTGTTTTGCTCAGTGGCTGGAGCCTTGCATGCAAGATCAACCAGGCGCTGTGCACAAGCAAGAAAAGGGTCTGCTGCATGCTGCTTGGAGGTCAACCAGCTCAATATGCTGAGTCTATCTCAACAGCTAGTACCCATGCACACAGCCCTCTTAACAGCTGCTCTGCTCATTGACTGCTTGGCTTACGCAATGCATGGTGTCATGCACCGCATCAACATCATGGCAAGGCGCTGCTGTTGCACTTTTGCAATGTAAGGCAGTTGATGGTGACGTGGCCTCAGACACACCCGCAAACTGTTGCCGTGAGCTGCAATGATGACATTCTTGCCAGACTTGACAGCAGGTGCTATGGTGTTAGTCCACAGGGGCATGAAGCGCTCTACAGTGGTCTTCAGGGACTCAGTGACAGGCAGGTCCTCTGGTTTGTTGTGGGCGTACCGCCTGTCGCTGCCTGGGAAGCGTGGGTCATCTTTGCCTCCTTCCAACTCTGCGACAAGGTTGAGAGGTTAGCATCAAGGTTGAGAAGTTAGCATCAGGGTTGAGAGATTAGCATCAAGGTTGAGAGGTTAGCATCTTTAACAGCTGTTGGACAGCATGTTTGTGAGTGATGGTGACAGCGGTCAGAGCAAGATTTGCTGCTTGTCAGTCCTGACATGCATTGAGATTCTATCTTGGTTGCTATGCCTGTGCTGGGATAGGGTACCTATCAACAAGAAAGCAGTCAGGAATGTAATCCACAAACTACATCATGGGCTGTTTTCACTTGACAGAGACTTGGCAAGCGCATGTTAGCACCATACTATAAGTCTCACTGTAAGCATGTGACAATGCATGCCAGATGTGCAAAATTGCAGAGTGCTTGATTGCCTTGTATTGACCTGAAAGCATCAGGGATTGCAGGCAATGCAGCAGCCGTCTGTCAAGCCTCTGTAAAGGCTGAGTGGACATACATACTTGCAGGTGACTAATCAAATGCATGCTACAGGAGGCTGACCTGCTGGTGGGACATCATAACTCCGTCTCCAGATGTGCACCTGCTTGTCACCAAACTTCTTTGCTGTATCGGCCTTGTTCCTGCCCTGCAGGTCTCCATAGTGCCTCTCGTTCAATCTCCAGCTCTTCTCAACAGGCACCCATAGCTGGTCAAGCTCTTCCAGTACACCTTGAAGCGTCTTGATGGCGCGCTTGAGGACGGATGTGTACGCCAGATCAAACTTGAACCCCTCGGTCCTGAGAAGCTTGCCTGCCTGCAAAATGCGTGCGATCAATGCTTGCCAGTAAACCGATGCCACCCTGCATACTTTGCGGCTAGCGTCTCAAATCACCTGAATGGCCTCTTTCTTGCCAGTAGCAGAAAGATCTACATCGGTCCACCCTGTGAAAATGTTTTCTAGATTCCACACAGACTCCCCGTGGCGGATGAGTGCAATGCGATGCACCATTGCGGGTGTGTCGGCTGACTTGTTTTTTTACAAACGGCAGTACAAGCGGCAGCGCAAACGGCAGCACAAGTAAACCGTCGTGAGAACTAGAATGAGAGATGAGCTGTAAAGTTGACACCGCCTGTGTCAACGCTACCCAGACCGTTGCTGCAAGCAGTTGCATTGACCGAGGGTAGCGAGTTCAGATTCCTTCTGCAGATGCCTGCAAAGGGCACATTTGGGCACAAAGTGGCTGCACTTGGCTGCACTTGGCTTGCGTGCAGCCAGGCTTGTTGGCACAACGATGAGTTTGATTCGTCAGTTGGCCAACCGCAAGTTAGCAGCATTTGGCCTTGTTGCAGCTCAAACGCTTATTGAGTGTAATTTAGCCAACTCTTGTTGTACACAACCTTGATCAATACCAAGAATATTCTTTTATATCTCGACCGTACATTGTGCACCCCATGCTGATCGAGGACCTCAGTGCAAGCACAACACAGTGGGCTCCGGGCTGCTGCCTTAGGAATCTCTCCTGTTATGATTGCTGAAAAGCGTAAACTTTTCTGTCTTTCTCAACACAGTAGCTGACCTGAGGCAAAAAGACACGGCGCATAATGCTTCACTTGGTGGATGTCTGTTCAATGGTCGGACTGCAATATACTAGTTTCAAGAACAACATAATTGGCACGAAACAGACAACAATCACGAACTACACCAAAGATGGCATTCAAAAATCCTTTGACTTTGAAGCCAGGCTTGCGTTGTGCTGACCTTTCATGTTGCTTCTTAATGATCGAAACAACAGCAAGCCAAGGAACTTGATCGCAACACCCAAGATCATCAACACCGCAATGAAGAGAACTGTCAGGAAGAGCTTCACATCCAGTAAGGACATTTGCCACCATGTCAGCTTATGCTGTTGTGTTTCAAGATAACGGTCTCCTCCTGTTGCTAAGGCTTGCTCTACAACATCTGCTGCTAACTGGACTGGCTTCCGAGGCTTGTTCAACAGCCTCTTGGACACTTTTATCGCATTCTCCTGCAAGTGAACAACACAGGGTTCAGCATGAAAGAAAAGGAAAAAGAAAGAAGACTACGCTTTTCAGCGATCATTACGGGAGCCTCCTAAGGCCGCAGCCTGGAGCTAGGTTCAGCATGATCAGACAAAGCAATTTGCTGTTTTCAAGAAGTGCATGCTGTCTCTTCAAACTTCTCTTGCATGCAATTGTGTGCAGCCGCTGTATCACCCAATGTATTGGGTGGTAAATTTACTTCTCAACCAACTGCAACAAAGCAGTTTTGTGCTATGATGTACCGTATAGCCATATTCGTCTAGCCAGAAGGACACTTACACTGTCAGTACGTCAATGCTATCCGCATGTGCCACCAGAGATGTGCAGCGCCGGTGATGTTCTGCTTCAAAAATATGCAAACGCTGTCACAATACTGCTACACTACTGCAGCAGTGTCCCACCACTGAATCTCAACTCAAATAGAGTTCAACATATGCAGCAAGCATCACCAGCAGTGGACTGCAGCGATTTGGGTACTTACAGTGTAGCTGGGCTTGGCCAAAATCTGAGTTACAGCAGCATGCAGTGCTTCCCCCTTGGAGGATACCAGCGCCTCTGCTTGCACAGTCAAGCCAAAGCCGTGATAAGATGCCTGCAGCCACGCAGCTTCATTGCTACCACTTGACTCTTACATACAAGGATGCTGCACATGGGGTGAAAGGCGTTGCTGTGTATACAGCAGTTCAATGAAACGCAACACTGTCAGCATCAAGTCCAATCAATGGAACATGCCTCAAGATACAAAGCAAGCCTTTTTGACATAACAAGCTTGTCCCCACATGTGATGCTGTATCACAGTGGTTTTTACCTTGGCTGCATTGTCTACTTGATCAGTCACCAGAGGTATTGAGACCACAGGCTTGGCATGGTATGCTGCTTCGTACAGGCTGTTGATGCCAGCTTGCATGACAAAAGCCTTTACAGAGGGGTGACCCAGGATGTCATTTTGGGGCGCCCACCGCAGTGTTTTGATGTTGGTGCCCAGATCCAATGAAGCTATTGTCACATTGTCTGCATGTCGCACATAGCACCGAGTTAGTGATGAATGCAGGCAATGTGACAGCATAGTAATGATGATACTAAGAACGCTTTCTAGCTCATGATGAGCTAGGTGCGGGCAAAACAAGTCTTGTCTCTCCAGAGCAGCCTGTGAAGCAGCATTGCACAGAAAGGACTACCCCACTTGTGCAGCTGCATTGCATATGGGAAATGTGTGTGCCACAGCACTGCCACCTTAACCCTGAGGGCCATGGCCGATAGAGTCAGTGACAAGACTTTGTCAGGTCAATTTTTCACACAGGTTTGCCCTCTTACAAGGATCTGCTAGCTTTCTAAGCACTGCTTACACAAGCCCTGTAGGGTGTAGCCTTAGTCATGTAGCTGCAAGCTGTGCTGCAACTAATGACCAGGCAGTGTATCCGGTATTTCACCTATACACACCCTAGCAGCCCTACATTCAGCCTGATACTACTGGTTGTGTTTGGCCCTGGTAGTACCTGGCAAATGCCCTGGGTCCAGTTTCCACAGCACTGGGTTGGGCAGTCTGGAGAGGGCTGATGCCATGCTGGTCAGCTCCTCTAGACTCAGCCTGGCCAAAGTACCCATGGACACAAAAATAGCAGCATGCCCATCTGGTAGCCCTTGGTTCAGGAAGGCTGCCAGGTCTGCAGGCACAGGGTTGGCATCTTCTGCAAGTACTGGCCCCACAAACTGCACCAGCACACTTAAAAAGTGAGCTGAGTACACGAGCACATTCAAAATGTGAGCTGAGTACACCAGCACACTCAAAATGTCAGCTGAGTACTGAGTAGGCCTAGGGCTGACAGCATACTGTTGACCTAGGTGCAATGACCTATAGATTGCACCTGGATTTTGTAGTTTTGTGCACAGGATGGTCAGGCTGACTGTGTTGCAATTGCAAGTGCCCCAAGCACAAGACATGCAGATAATACGCCAGAACAAGCAAAGGCAGCTGCTGCTCTGCAGAGGATCAGCATGACAGAAAGTCACGACAGTTAGAGACATTTGTATTGCGTACATGTACTCTGGGTGGCAGGGGGTGAGGAAACTCCAGAGCAAAGTCGACCGGCGCTACAATAGCAACAGACGTAGACACGCCCTCATCATAGAAGCGCAAACGTTGTCCTGTCTCTCTGGTGAATGCAGCCACATCAGCCAAAGCTGATCGTTGCATCTGCTGCAAAAGCTGCCGCTGGATGTAATTACGGGTACGCTGCCAGAAGTTCTGCAACAGCACATCCGACCATATTTCTAAGGCTTGTGCTTATCATATGCACAAGACTGTAGGCACAAGCTGCTCGGTCAGCATGCACCTGTGATGCATGATAGCTATGACCAGCATGCATACCAGTGGCCAGCCATGCATGTATGCATGCTATATAGTATGTGTATTTCACATCTGCAATGGTTAACAGCAGACTTGAAGACTTGGTCAGTACCATTTGGACAGTGTAGCCCAGACCCATCTGAGGTGCATATGCCAGCGGGTTGGGAAATGACATTTCATACTCCTTGTGTGTCATGATTGGCAGTGGCAAAACCTCCACAATGGGGATATCCAAAAGCTCCCCCAGAAGAGCACCAGGCCAGAACACAGTGTCTTGCAGAATCAGATCGAAGCCTGGGTTGCACACGTTGAGGTTGCTCAGCACTTAGTCTGAAGACAAAAGTCAGCCAAAACGCAAAAGATATATGACGTACAGGACATTTTGTAAATGCACACATTGCCCAGGCAAGCGATATACATATATACATGCATCTGAGGGACCATCGAACAGGCAGCAAGCTAGTTGACTTGCAACCTTTTTTACCTTGCTGCATAAGTTCATGCAGAGTGGCAGTGTCTGAGTACAGAGCACGTGCTGTGAGTCCATAGTCACGCAAGAACTGCTCTATTGTCTGCAGCACACACGCGAAGTGAGCCAACAAGTTTGTGCACGGCTGTCAGCTACGCGTGAGTGGAAACGTTAGGACGCGGCCACTGCAGGTATCACATGTGCAGCAGTCCGCAGTCTACCTTTTGTGGGTCCCTGGAGAAGCTGGACGCCCAAGCCTCTGTCCCAATGCCAGGAGGCCCATCGAATGTGATCACACGAAGCCCGGAAAATGTTCTGGCATCCAAAGTTTCGGCGCCAATCGTGTCAAATTGGCTGATCAGCATAGACAGTGTGTGGCCACGTTCAGCAAGCTCACGTCCAATTCGGACGAGGTTCATGGTGTGCGACCGTGCGCCTATTGTGGCAACTCCCAGGATTTTGCTTGCGTCGCAAAGCATCACGGATGTTGTAAGCAAACATAAAAAGTGCAGTCGAGACACGAAGAGATCCATTTTCAGGTGTTGTGACGGTACGTGTGCCAATAGTCGACGCTGGCTGAGGAGGCCAAGGCAGCTGATTGCAAGCTTTGCAGGAGGCCATCACTGTTCTTGGTTTTGGCGTGTCGAGCTTGCATGCTCTGTGCAGGAAGCAGCGAGCCTTACATGACGGCCAATTAGCCTACCGCCGCTCCACCAGGAGATTGTTAGGTGCCATACGTACTTAAGCAGCTTCATCAGTAACTTGGATCTGGTGGCCACCGCTGCAAATTTATCTAAGCAATCGAATGATCGGCGATGTGATCAGTCATCACAATGCATGGCGTCATGACTGATCAGGATCATGTACTCCTGGGCTGCCCCCAGCTGTTGTGATCAAGCTTGTGAGATGTCGAGTCTGCCGATGTGCCGTCGCGCGTACGAATGCAAACCGCCAACCGGAGCAGACGTGTTTGACGGAGCTGTGTTAGCTCACTGGTCAACACAGGCTGCCGAACCACCTGTGCCATCAGGTCACGCATTTCCGTGAAACGCGACAGCCAGAGCTGACCCAGCGTGCGACATGGATCCGCTAGACATAGAGCAAAGCCGCGCATTTGAACAGCCTTTACAGCAGAGTGATTGGGACATGTTCAACTTGCTGTACAGCAACCCGGACGTTGACATACAACTCCCACCTGCTTCAGAATCAGGAGACGGCACTGATGTGACATCTCAACAAAGCTATGCGGCGCGAGAACAGGTTCGTACCAGCACTGCGATTTTGGCCAACATGTCAGCTGCAGCAAAGCCGTGGCCTGCACAAAGCCCTCTGACTTTGCACATGGCCACAGCATGACGGTTATGGTCCTGTGTCTGCATCAATTGACCTGATGTATGCTTGTTCAGGAGCATGTTGACAATGTCAAACAACAACTTGCACATACCATGGCAGAGCTTGCACAGCTACGGCTTCGTGAGCAACAGCTGACAGCCAAGAATCACTTGCTAGAGAAAGTTGCGCTCCTGAATAGCAAGCAAAAGGCTTCACGTGCAAGCTCTCTGGTGAGCAACAGACGTACTTTATTCCAGGGAGTCAATGCCCAATTTCATGAGTTCCAAATGCTGGAACACAATGTTGGCGCATCTGCATTGCAAATGGAGGAGCATTGGCATGATAAGAAGCATTCTTGAAAAATGTAGCATGTCTTGCATCATGTTTGTCAGCATGCCGGGTGAGTTCAATTGCACAGACCTAGCTAGTTTGGTGAGCACACACAGGATCTAGAAGTCTCATAATTGGCATATCTCACACACATATTTTGACAGGCCACTTGGCATGCTCTGAATGGAGGTGCTGATGCTGCATGCTTTCGACATACCATGCACGTTGATAGTTCAAGGTCTGTGAAATGCAGGCACTGCAGCATGTGTCATCTATGCAGCCTGAGTAGCTGCATCATGCTTGCTGCACTTCTTCCCTGGTACAAGCATGCAAAAGCATGGCTGGGTTGCATGTTTGAGAGATTGGGCTCCACAAACCTTCAAACAGAACCCCCTTTGGCCATCCATGGCTTCATGATGGTCATTGTCATTTTCATTATTGTTATTATCACTATTGTCACCATTATTATTATTATTATTGTTGTTGTTGTTGTTATTATTATTATTATTATTCTTATTATTGTTGTTGTTGTTATTATTATTATTATTGTTGTTGTTGTTATTATTCTTGTTACTGTTGTATTGACTTGTGACACATCAACAACATGGAAATGTCTGAGATGCAGGATCCAAGCTGTGAAGAGATGTTTGCTCCTTACCACCCAAGCGCCTCTGAACCGAACTTGACAGTCTCCTTGTGGAATCAAAAGCACAGCGTCACCGTCCGGGATACCAGTCAACTAACCCTTGCGCAGTTCTCATCTATTTGGACGGTGAGCCTTTGCCACAACTTTAGTTTGGTACGTACTTGTCAGCTTCTGCTACCTCAGTAGTCTGTGCGATCGTGCTGTTGGTTTGTTCTGCTGCACTTTGCTGCTTGCTGCTGTGCAACCTGGCTGCTTTAGTTCTTTTGACCTCGGTGTCAACACTTATGTGTAAATGAGGACTCATGAGCACTTGCGTTTGGTACAAAACCTACTTGCTATGTATGGATTCCTGAGCATGTACCTGTTGCTATGTGTGCAACATGTTGATTGGCACTCAGACATGTACATACTGCTGTGCTACCTTGACAATATACTATACCTTTGAAACTTGAACCAGTCCTGAGACAAATTTCAAACCAACAAAGGGATAGTAAAACTTACTTTTGAAATAAAGGTACTATAATCTGAAATCTGAAAATCCTGTGAGCACATTGGTCCCTGTGCCTGACCACCAAAACTTTGCTGAAGCATTTGCATGCCTAGAATTGTGCTGTATCACTTCTTGCTCAAAGCCATTCAAACATATCATGGTGCATGACATCATATTGCATGACCACTACATACAAGAGCAGCTTTGTCAAGCATAGCAGTGTTGCCGGCAGCGTAATGTCATGTTGCACCTCTGTGGTGTACAACTGAGGCTGAGATGGCGCTTTGGCTTTGCTTCTGTGCATCAGTCCTGCACTTGATTTAGTCATGTTTCAGCACCTTAGCATGGCATCTGCTTCATATTCCCACATTTCCAAAGTCCCAAGTATGCCTGACAACCCAAGTGGGCCTCACACGCACTTCACTTGTGGTGAAAGCAGTCACTGAGATGCATGGTCTCACCGTAAGGACCGTTATCTACAGGAATACATGCGTGAGATAGGCGGACACTTGTTGCACCTCAGAGACGAGCAGAGGATGTGTGCCTTGGCATTGGAGGGTACCAAGTTTATGTGCTGTGTGTGCGTGGTCAACCCTGCAGCTTTGCTGGCAGGCTTGCAAGGCTTGATAGACAAGGACCTAGCTGAAATGCAACCCATTGATGCTGCATATTACCAAAAAAGCCTGGTGGGTTTTGATCATCTCCTCATGCAGGGATGATCAGTAGTCTAGCTGCTGCTCAGCTTTGCCTATGCTGCAGACAAATGCATGTGTCACTTTTGTCTATGTGTGTGGATGCCCTTGTAACATAATTGGCAGGTTTGCTGAGGCTGTAGCATGCCACTCACATGTTGTTGCGTCTGACAGTTGTCTGTGCAGCTTCACATGCATCTTGTGCAGATCAGCATTGTATATGCAGCAACTATGAGCTTTTCCAGCTTTGGAGTGCACTACTTGCAATCCGGCTATGAGCTTGCCACAAGACACACATACATACTTGATATCTAGTTGATGCTAGCACACAACACTAGCTTTAGTCATAACTGGTTGCATTTATTAGGCACCTAGCAGAGATATATCGCTACTTGACAGCTGTCACAGAAGCAACATCAGTACCAACATCAAGCATGTCTGTGGCAATTCGAGTCTTGCTACAATATTTGACTGCAAAGCGTACACGCTTTCAAGCGCAGTGGCAAGCTTGCTACAGTGTCTGTCTGCAAAGCGTACAAAGCGTACACTTGAGAAATGCAGCTGCAACCTTGCAGAAGCAGGCAGACCTCTCAGAGCAACAAGTGGAAGATCTGTTGTTCCTTCGGCGGCTGTACATTCATCGCAAGGGGTCACTAAGCCTGAAGCGAGAGGCGCTGATGAGTAAACCATATCCAAGCGCCACTACTCTTCATCCATAGCAGGAGCTGGACCATGTGACTGAGCTGGCAGCTGCCCTAAAGGAAGTAGCCATGCAGGACTGCAAGGCGTTCCACCTGGTGGCACATGCAATGTGCCGAGGGGTGAGTCATCTGTGAAGTGTGTGTGAGGCCATTGTGTCCTCATGCGTGTGTGTTGCATGCGCTCATCAGTGGCCAAAGGTTGCATGAGCAAAGGCAGTCGTGTGTACTTGCTTATGACGTGTACTTGTTTATCACCTAGCTTGAGAGGCCTTGTTGGGGCGGCACCTGTGGCTCTGTGCGCGTGTTCATGCTGGACAAACATGTTGCAGCAAGCACAGCAGTGCTCTCCTAGCTGAGCTAGCAGCTGCGATGAGGTTACTTGCCTTTCAATTTTACACGCTCTAGACCTCTAGCCCAACCTGTCACGACCCCAGGGACCCTGGGGGTCTACTTGCTTGGGTCAGCTGTCAGCATGTTAATTTCATACATCTGCCAAGACAAAAAAGTGTCCACGTGCAATAACATGGCTGCAGACCAAATGTCTGCAGTGCCATATAGCACATGACCTGCCTCCCCCCCCCCGGCCGCCCTCTATCACCTGTATTACAGTGCATGCATGATGCATGTCTGATCCTGATCAATGCAATGGCCATGCTGCAGGTCTTGTCTGCCAAGCAAGTGGGCATATGGCAGCTTCATATGTACCCATGGATCTCAAGCATTGAAGCAGCATTGGATGCCTTGGCAGCAGAAAGAGGTGCAGCCAGCAAGCAGGACATTGCATTTGAGGTCACTGTTGACTCCATGACAGAGGAATGGGAAGCCTTTGAGAAGTATGTGGACTATGTGGTTGCAAATGATCCCCATGCATACGTGCCACTACTTGACCATAGCACCAGGAGCAGTGGAGCCAGCAGCATAACAGGAGGAGCAGCAACAGCTGGTACTATTCGCAAAGTTGCTATGTACTGAGAATTGCAATATGGGCATGGACTGGCCCAGTCTTAGGATGTCCTCGTATCAGTGTTTGCTCAGACATGTCCATTGTAAAGCGAAGCAGCTGTGGTCTGCTATGCAGTGAATGCATCATCAAAACATGTCTGTTGTAAAGCGAAGCAGTTATGGTCTGCTGTGCAGTGACTGCATCAACAAAACATGTATGTCCCCTGGGTGTGGTTCTGGTTATTATATTTAAATACACAAATTTGTGCTGTACATCAGGTGGACAATTAGATTTTGCTGCTGGCAAAGTAGTGACAGACTGGTTTAGGCTCAACGTATTTGATGGCCTGTTGAAATTGAAATAGGATGTGAAGTTTGCAATCACAGGCTGCAGGTTGTCATGTTCAAGACGTACTCAAGTTTCCTTTTGATGAAGGCTCTGCAGTGCCATGAGTTGAATAGCTCGTCTTCAAACAGTGGAATTGCTGGTAGCAGACTGTAGAGCCACACGCATGTTGCTTTCTTGGTCACATTCTGCTGATTCACAGCTGCAATTTATGACATCAAATGCAGGGAGTCGTTGCCTTGTAGTTGTTCATGGCATGACGTGCTGATTAAAGTGAGCAATGCTGGCAGCACCCATCTCGTGCTGGGCTGATCTGATAATAAGACTTTAACTCTTCTCTTTTCACGTGCTGCAACACCATTCACGATGTTGATGAAATGCATTTGTACATGCAACAGTGTTGCAACCATTGGCAACCGATGGCTACCAATTCCTTGTGTTGGAACACATGTTGAATTGCTACGTGGCACCGCCTATGCACAGCTTTAAGGAATTGAACCTTGGCACACGTTCCTGTCAGGGATGTGCTCTGAAAGCCTCAGAGTCTGTTTGCAACGCAATTCAGTATCTGTGTGTATGTGCGTGATGCACTTGCACAGCTGCTGCGATGATGAGTCAACCCTGAGTAAATGGCGCATTGTTGCACATGTACATAAGTAGGCCTCTACAGATGGTAGCAACCAGGGTTGGGTCCCCGGGGGACAAGTGCAAAGGGCAGCAACATAATGGCCATTCCAAAGCACAGAGAGGAAATGCCTGTGGCAGATGCAGAGGGCTAGCTAGGACAAGCATCACAGGCTGAGGGCCATGCGACAACAGGAAATGTGACAACTTGTAGAAGAGATGCATATGTGTAGTGCTCTGGGCCAGGACCAGCATCGAGCGCCAGGAGTGGATTCAGTATGCCTTTCAGGAGCTGGGCAAGCTGCACAGCCCTTTGTGCAGAGCAATTCAGAGGCATATTGCAGTCAAGTGCCTGTGTATCACATGTGTAGCCTTGGACGCCAGACTTCACGTATGTTAAAATGGACAGTGCTTGAGCATAAAGAGTCTAAGCATAATAGTCGTTTTGTGCACAGGATGGTCAGGCTGACTGTGTTGCAATTGCAAGTGCCCCAAGCATAAGACATGCAGACAATACGCCAGGTCGACCAGCAAAGGCAGAGTGTTATTGTGACAGAAGTCATTGCAGTGAGAGGCATGTGTATTGCTTATGAGTATCTGGGTGGTAAGGGCAGTGGCAATCTCTTGTGACTAGTAAAATGTCTGCCTACTGTGACTGCTGCTGTGACTGGCACACTTACATTGAGCTGTCCTTGATGCCTCTTGCTTGTTGTACTCGCTTTATACTGTACACCACTACGTAGGCACATATATGCGTCAAGCTGAACTGTGATTGTTGCAGGTGGGCACCAACAATGTGTCCAAAGCATCATAGGCCAACTGCAGTGCAGAAGAGGTGGATTGATCGTGCCTTTCAACAGTCTGCCCAACACAACAAGGTGCTATTGTAGACAGTGCTAGTACATGCACAAGCTGAGGTGCCAGCACTTTGTCAGCCTAGAGGTGTTTGGCTGCATTTCAGGACAGTAGGTCCATTGCCAAGTTGCATGGTGATCATGTGAGATTTGATAATGGTAAGCAGCAGCAATAGCAGCTGCTGTATGGAATGGCATCCCAGGTCTGCATAGCTGGTCATGATCTGGTATGAAAATTTCATAGGAAATTCGGACATATGAATACTGCTATGAATTCAGCTGCCAGCTATGAATGATGAGCTATGAATGCCGCCTGCATAGCTGATCATAGCACTTTCACAGCAGTTTCATAGGACGCGCTCCCATGTAAAAGTGGTCGTATTTCATAGCAGAATGATAGCCGAATCATAGCGCTTTCATACCAACTATGAAAGACTTTTGTGCAGTAGGGTCTGGCCCCCAAAGTTTCGGCGCCAATGGTGTCAAATTGGCTGATCAGCATAGCTCCAGTGGCTACATTCAGCAAGCTCACGTCCAATTCGGACGAGGTTCATGGTGAGCGACCGTGCGCCTATTGTGGCAGCTCCAAGGACTGTGCAAGCGTCGCCAAGCATCACGCATGTCGTAAGCACAACAAAAATTTGCAGTCGAGACACAAAGAGATCCATTTTCAGGTGTTGTGAAGGCACGTATGCCAATAGTCGACGCTGGCCGGGGAGGCCAAGGCGACCGAGGCCATCAATGTTCTTGGTTTTGACATGTCGAGCTTGTATGCTCCGTGCAGGAGGCAGCGAGCCTTACATGACGGCCAAATGGCCAGCCGCCGCTCCACCAGGAAATTGTTGGGTGCCATACGTAGTTAAGCAGCTTGATCAGTAACTTTGATCTGGTGGCCACCGCTACAGAATTATCTAAGCTTTCAGCAGCACGAATGAGTAATAACAGCCCCGGAATCAGTCATCAATACATCATACGCCAGGCCTGCTCACAGCTGTTTGTGAGATGTCGAGTCTGCCGATGTGCCATTGCGCGTACGAATGCAAATCGCCAACCGGCGCAGACATACTTGACGGGACAGTGTTGGCTCACTGGTCAACACAGGCTGCCGAACCACCTGCCATCAGATCACGCACCTCCGTGGAAACGCGACAGCCAGAGCTGATCCAGCGTGCAACATGGATACACGAGACGTAGAGCAAAGCCGCGCATGTGAACAACTTCTACAGCAGAGTGATTGGGACAAGTTCAACTTGCTTTACAGCAACCCGGACGGTGACATACAACCCCCACCTGCTTCAGAATCCGGAGACGGCACATTCGGATCCGGCGCTGATGTGACATCTCAACAAAGCTATGCAGCGCAAGAACAGGTTCGTACCAGCACTGCGGTTTTGGCCAACATGTTAGCTGCAGCAATGCCGTGGTCTGCACAAAGCTCTCTGACTTTGCACATGGCCACAACATGACGTTTATGGTCCTGTGTCTTCATCAATTGACCTGAGTGTGTTTGTGTAGGAGCATGTTGAAAATGTCAAACAACAGCTTGCACGTACCATGGCGGAGCTTGCGCAGCTACGGCTTCGTGAGCAACAGCTGAAAGCCAAGAATCACTTGCTCGAGAAAGTTGCACTCCTTAATAGCAAGCAAAAGGCTTCACGGGCAAGCTCTCTGGTGAGCAAGGGATGTACTTTATTCAAGGAGTCAATGCCCAAACTTATGAGTTCCAAATGCTGAATCATGATGTTTGCATCTGTGTTGCAACTAAAGGAGCATCAGCATGACAAGAAGCATTCCCAAAACTATGTAGCATGTCTTGCATCATGTATGTCATTGAGTTCAACTGCACAGACCTAGCTAGTTTGGTGAGCATACACAGAATCTAAAAGTTTCATAGTTGGCATATACCACAAGAATACATTGACAGGCCAGTTGGCATGCTTTGAATGGAGGTGCTGATGCTGCATGCTACTGAAACATCATGCATGTTGATAGTTCAAGGTCTGTGAAATGTGTGCACTGCAGCATGTGCCACCCGTGCAGCCTGACTAATTGCATCATGCTTGGCGCACTTCTTCCTTGATTGAAGCCTGTGCAAGCATGGCTGGGTTGCATGTGCAGCTTGGTCGGATTGGGCTCAATATGCCTTCAAACCGAACCCCCTTTGGCCATCCATGGCTTCATGATGGGCATAGGAACTTGTATTAGTGCATATTGGCTCTCAGGACTAGGGTTTAGGCACACCTAGTATATACCTGGCAAGAACAATTAGCTAAAACGCCTGTAAACTATTATTATTTTATGGTAAATTGTGACACCAAACAACAACATGGCAATGTCTGAGTTGCAGGATCCAAGCTGTGAAGAGATGTTTGCTTCTTACCACCCAAGCGCTGCTGAACCGAACTTGACAGTCTCCTTGTGGAATCAAAAGCACAGCGTCAGCGTTCGGGATATCAGTCAACTCACCCTTGCGCAGTTCTCTTCTATTTGGACGGTGAGCCTTTGCCATAACTTTAGTTTGGTACGTACTTGTCACCTTCTGCTACCTCAGTAGTCTGTCTGCAATTGTGCTGTCAGTTTGTTTCTGCTGCACTTTGCTGCTGGCTGCTGTGCAACCTGGCTGCTTTGGCTGTTTGGACCTCAGTATCAAGACATGCCTGTATATGGGACTCATGAGCACTTGCATTTGGTACACATGAACTTGCTATGTATGGATTACAGATTTCATTTCTGTTGGTATGTGTGTGTATGTAACATATTGTTTGGGACTCAAACATATGCATGCTGCTGTGCCACCTTGACAATCTACTGTGCCTTTGACACTTGAAACAATCCTCAGACAAAACTTTAATCAACAAAGGGATAGTAAAAGTTTATTCTGGAACAAGGGGTACTATAATTTGAAATGTGAAAATCATGTGAGCACACTGGTCCCTGTGCTCGACAACCAAAATTTGCTGAATCATCTGCATGCCTAGAATTGTGCTGTATCACTTCTTGCCCAAAGCCTTTCAAACATATCATGTGCATGACATCATATTGCATGACCACTACATACAAGAGCAGCTTTGTCAAGCATAGCAGTATTGCCGGCAGCGTAATGTCATGTTGCATCTCTGTGGTGTACATCTGAGGCTGAGATGGCGCTTCGGCTTTGCTTCTGTGCATCAGCTCTGCTCTTGACTTAGTCGCTCTTCAGCACCTTGGCATGGGACCTGCTTCATATTCCCACATTTTCAGTATGCCTGACAATCCAAGTGGGCCTCACTTGTGGCGAAATCAGTCACTGAGATGCATGGTCTTACCGTAAGGTCCGTTACTTACAGGAATACATGCGTGAGATTGGCGGACACTTGTTGCACCTCAGAGACGAGCAGAAGATGTGTGCCTTGGCTCTGGAGGGTGTCAAGTTTCTGTGCTGTGTGTGCGTGGTCAACCCAGCAGCATTGCTGGCAGGCATGCAAGGCTTGATAGACAAGGACCTAGCTGAGATGCAACCCATTGATGCGGCTTACTATCAAAAATGCCTGGTGGGTTTCACTTTAGGCAGTGATGATCACTAGTCTAGCTGCTGCTAATTTGTCTATGCTGAAGACAAATGCATATGGCACTCTTGTAAATGCATGTGGCGCTCTTGTCTTCTTGTGTGAATGCCCGTGTGTCACATCATACATGACTGTCCTCATTTACTTCAGTTCTTGCTTTAGTGTCTGTCTGCAAAGCGTACACAGCATACGCTTGAAAACTGCACTTGTGCCCTTGCAGAAGCAGGCAGAGCTATCAGAGCAACAGGTGGAAGACCTGTTGTACCTTCGCCGGCTGTACATTCACCGCAGGGGGGCACTAAACCTGAACCGAGAGGCGCTGGTGAGCAAACCATATCCAAGTGGCAGTTCTCTTCATCCACAGCAGGAGCTGGACCATGTGGCTGAGCTGGCAGCTGCCCTAAAGGAAATAGCCATGCAGGACTGCAAGGCGTATCACCTGGTGTCACATGCAATGTGTCGAGGGGTGAGTCATCTGTCTGTATGGGGTGTGTGTGAGGCCTTGTTGTCCTTGTACGTGTGTCCACAAGCACTCATCAGTGGCCAGCATTTGGATGAGCAGAGAGAAACATGTGTTCTTGCAATGTGTATCAGCTGGCATGAAACGTCTTGTGGACATGGCATCAGTTGCTCTGTTTGCATGTCCACACTTGACAAATATGCTGTAGCATCTACAGAGTTGCTCTCATAGCTGAGCTAGCAGCTTCATTGAGGTCACTTGCCTTTCAATGTTGCATGTTTTACACCTCTACCCCAATCTGTCATGGACCCTAGGGACCCTGGGGGTCTACTTGCTTGGGTCAGCTGTCAGCATGGCAGTTGTAAACATCAAACAACAGTATACAACTGGAAGGACAGAAGTGTCCACTTGCAAGGGTAGGTGTACCCACCGTTCACCTCTCTGCAGTGCCATGCAGGAAATGATCCCCTCTCCCCCCCTCCCCCCCTCTCTGGGCTTTATCACCTATGTTACCCTGCATTCATGATGCACGTCTGATCGTGATCAATGCAATGGCCATGCTGCAGGTCTTATCTGCCAAGCAAGTGGGCATATGGCAACTTCATTTGTACCCATACATCCCAAGTATTGAAGCAGCAATGGATGCTTTGGCAGCAGAAAAAGGGGCAGCCAGCAAGCAGGACATTGCATCTGAAATCGCCGCCAACTACATGACAAAGGACTGGGAAGCCTTTGAGAAGTATGTGCACTATGTGGTTGCAAATGACCCCCATGCATACGTGCCAATACTTGACCATAGCACCAGGAGCAGTGAAGCCAGCAGCATGCCAGGAAGATCAGCAGCAGCCAGTACTACTCGCAAAACTAGTATGTACTGAGAAATACAATATGGGCATGCACTGGCGCAGCCCAGCATTGCACTACTCCTCTTTGGATTGCCTCGCTTTAGTGTGTTGTCAGACATGTCCGCAGTACAGTGAAGCAGCTGTTGTCTGCTATGCAGTGACCGCATCAACAAAATGTGGTTGTGCTCTGCACAGCAACCAGCTGGGTGTGATTTTGGTGATCATATTTGTATTGTACAACAGGTGGACGCTTAGGTTTTGCTGCTGCTGCAATGTAACGATAGACCAGTCTAGGCTCAAAGATTTTGATGGCCAAATGTGCTTAGGGCAAGACAAGATGTGAAGTTTGCAAACTCAGGCTGCAGACTGTCATTTTTGAGACGATCGCATAGGCATCTTGCTGCCTTGGTCACGTTCTGCTGGTTCAAAGCTGCAATTTTTGACATTTATTGCAGGGAGTTGCAACAACTGCTGCCTTGTAGTTGCTCATGGCATGATGTGCTGATCAAAGTGAGCAATGCTGGTAACACCCAATCTTGTGCTAGACTGACTTGTTTGCAAGACTGCTCTCTTTTCACGTTATATACTGCAACTTAGCGTTAAATACTGCGACGTTGCCATGATATCATCGATGCATTTCACCAACGTAGTGAATGACAGCACAATGTGTCATGTAATGTAATAGTGTTGCAAACAATTGGCAACCCATCCCTGGTTTGACACAACTTTGTCTGTTGAGATCACAGATTAGCCTCTCTGGGAATTGCACTTTTAGTCTGCAATTCACTACGTGCGTGTGTGATGAATCCAGCTCGGAATCTCAAGCACAAGCACTGCCTGTTATTAACACAGGCTGTTGAGTTGGTTTCGCGGATGCGTTTTAAAGCGCCGGCATGCATCTGCAGTCAGACGCATTGTTAGAGGTGCTATCACTGTAGCAGGCATGAAAATCTCAAGATTTGCAGGGTTGCGACAATCCGAGGTGTCACGCAGACAGAAGGCTTGGCAATTGACACATGAGCAGGTAACTTCTGAAGCTGGTTGCTTGCACAACTTTGCCGGCAGCTTTTGAGTAGAACAGCTGGTCTGATCAAATTATTTCTGCAGAACATCATAGCTAGAATTCAAGCAGCCAGAACCCAGGCCGAGGGAGTGGATGACAGGTGAACGAAGCCTTCCTCACAGTTGTTTGTAGAGTCTTGGTATACAGACTTTACTTCTTTAGTTGTTGTCTGACGCTTGGCCGAAACCTGCTGTAATGTTGTGAGCGTGTTTATGCGTAGGGTCACTGTCCTCCTGGACACAACAGCATCAACAACTAAACCTGACAAGAATTTTGAGGCTGTCAACAGCAATGAGCTCCTACTGCACCAGGTAACGACGGCATATAAGACAGTGCACTTGTGAAATTACTCACATAGAGTAGTAGGTGTTGTCAAGAAACAAGGCAGGGTGTTACACGACAAACCGTCTGCAAGCTGCACAAGCAGATATCTGCTTTCTTTGCAGATGGTGTCCTCATGCGGAAAACCCTGTGTGCAATATCAATAATGTTCTGTGCCTATGCAGCTTGCATCACCTGCCTTTCGGAATAATCCTGTACTTCATGAACATCAAAAAGCTCCACTTTGACTCTGCTGCTCATGTGCTGCTGTGCACATCACAACAAAGGTGTTTTGTACCCCATTGCTTGATGCACTGTACTGAGTCTAAGATTGTATAGGATGCCACTTGCCTTCACTTTCATGAGTACTTGCAATGTGTCTTCTGCTGCAGCTGTCAGAGTTCAGGCAGCAGCTTCAGATCTCTGCCAAGCATCTCAATGCAGCTGAACAGTTACTTGGCCACAAGGAAAGAAGTGTAGAGGCAGTAGAGCAGTACGCTGTGTACCTGGAGCATGAGCTGTCTCAGTCACATGGCACACATGAGCGCTTGAGGACACAGTATGATGCTGACATGCTTGGCATGGAGCAGCAAGTCTCTGACCTACAGGTACTCGACGCCGATCTATTGAACACATACATCAATGCTGTCCCACAGCTTGATGATCAACCTTGGAAAGCCTTTTTGCCTAAGCACTCTTTGGTGTGCCAACAAGCTGTTTGCTTCAGTGTATAGCTTTCCATTGCTATGGTCTGACTGCATGTTAGCCTGTGACATGGAGGACTGATGTTGACACCACTTTCCGGTTTGTACCATGTTGTAGAGTGAGCACTTTTGCTGCAAATCCGCTGTGTCACATCAAGTAGCATTTGGCTTTTTTGTACCATGCCTGACAATTTTGCTTGCTCAGTGACATCTGCGCTGTTTATCTTCTACAGGGAATGGTTGAGTGGGAACAAGAGGGTAGGGCTGCAGAGGTGGGCGCCTTGCAACTAGCCTTGAAAGAGAAGGATGGTCAATCTGTTTTGAGGCAGACCAGAGTGAGTGCTGTACACCTTTTACTGCTTAATGAGCTTCACCCTATGGCGCTGTCTTGGCGGGTGACTCCAAAAGCTTGTGCTGTGTCTCTTTGCCTGCTGTCCTGTTCCATGTCAACTTCGGCCTTTGCCAGACCCAAGCTTGTCTTGCCTACAGTTGATGTGGCACTAACATTGAGCAGTGCTGTGTATCTCTGGTTGCAAATCACCGTTTGAAGTGGCCAAGCTACCCTTCCTCCTCCACCACCACCAAATCTGAAGAACTTTCTCACATGCTGTCCTGACCAGCAAATGCTCCACAAAGCTGATCTTGTGCAGGAGCAAGGTCAGCAGACTGTCTCACAGGAGATTGACTGGACCGTCAACCAGGGCTCAGCCAGTGCAGATGCTCCAAGAGCTGACTACAATGAGGTGCCAACCAGCCAGAAGGTCAGTCTCTGTCCAAAGCATGCAACTGCGACTGCTCTGTGCATTACCGCCTGACCTGCGCAACTTGTTTCAGGTGCACCACCAGAACATGGAAGACATTCACGCTGAGGGGTCAGCCCATTCCGACCCCCAACAGGTATGGTGCAGCCTGGCAGAAGAAGATGCCCAGCATGTCTGTTCCAGTGTGAAGCACATGTGTCCTGGCAGCAAACATGACTCATGGCTTCACTTGTATCTCTTGCCGGACTGATTCTTTGTGTCAGTGCAGGCCATGTGCCAGAGGGTGCATGGAGCAGCTGAGCACCAGCAGGTGGATGTCAGGCCATCAGCTTGCAGTGTGTCAGATCAGAACTCTGACGTATCCAGCCAGGTAGACAGACGTCTTGGCTTCTCTGCGGCTCAGCATTGCGTTCCCTTGAAATCTGTCAAACACAGCAGTGCAAGAGGCTGCTCCCTGCGTTTCCTTCCTTTCTGCTACCTGGCGCAATGTATTGCTGCATGAAGCTTGAAATGACAGGCAGCTTACAGTGTGGTGCCATTTAGGATGGGCAAGCAGACAGCTGCAGGGCAATGTCAGAGGCCACAGCACAGTCACCCAGTGCCTACGACAGGCTAGCCACACTGGAGGCCATGGTCACAGACAACACCTCACCCACCTCACCAGACAGCCACCTGCGCAGATGTCAGCAAGAGTATGAGTCTGTAGCAGCTGAGCTGTCACATGGGCATGACTTGTGTGAGGAGGCAGCAGGCACGTCTGGTGGTGCAAGCAACAGCACTATTGCTCCCAAGTGGAGCATTGCTGCCTCAGCTTAAACTGGCAGGGACTCACAGGTTTGTGCATCCGGTTCTTGTTTTGTTTCCTTCACATCCCTGTGCATGCACAGCATATCTTGCTTGGACAAGGCACTGCAGCTGCATGCATTGTCTTATGTACGCAAGCCTGTTACTGGAGCGTCTGGACCTTTGTTGCCGCCTTGCCCAGTAGGTTTGTCTCAAGGCTGATGTGGTGCAGGATGAAGGTCAGCACCTCATCTCACAGGAGATCGACTGGACTGTCAATCAGTCCTCAGTAAGCGCCAAAGCCGAAAGAGTTGACTGCCATGAGGAGGCAATCAGCCAGAAGGTCAGTCCTGTGTCACTGCTTCTAGATTCAATGCCTCTGTGAGGGAGAGTCTGACCTTTGCAGTGTGTTGTAGGCTGACAACCAGAACCCAGCTGACACTGACACTGAGGGGTCAGGAACTTCAGCCCTTTCTGACTCCCAACAGGTATGATGCAGCCCAGAGAATGTACAGTTCCTGTTTTCCTGGCATCTATTCATGATTACATGTCAAAATGGGCATCAAACATGCCTTCCAGGACTGAATGTGTGTCACAGTGCAAGCCATGTGTAGAAGGTGCTCAGTTGTACTTGCTGGTGCTCAGCCACTCCATGCACCTTCTGGTAAAAGGCCTGCCCTGACACAAACAATCACCTGCTGATGACACAGCTAGCCACATAAGCAGATGTGTTGCCTGCCTTTCTGTCACCTGACACATTTGGATGCATCAGAGGTACTGGCAGCTTACCATGTGTTGTAGTTCTTGCAGGAGCGGCAATCAGACAGCTGTGAGAGCATGTCAGAGGCCACATCACAGTCATCCACTTCCTCTGACAGGCTAGCCACACTGCAAGCCATGAGCACAGACAGCTCTCCACCCAGCTCGCCAGACAGTCACCTGCACAAGAGTCAGCAAGAGTACACCTCTGCGGCAGCTGAGATGTCACTCAGGCGTGACCGCTGTGAGGAGGGAGCAAGCATGTCTGATGCAGCAAGCAGCAGCACCATCGTTCCTGCTCAAGGCGCTGCTGCTCCTTGCGCTCAGAGCACAGGCTCAGAGGTATGCACAATGATGTTCCATGCCACACTGCAATTCCCAAACCCAAGGGCTTCATCCGATCAAGCATTCAACATTGCATCCGTTCGTTCGTTCGTTCATTCATTCATTCATTCATTCATTCATTCATTCATTCATTCATTCATTCATGCAATATTTATTCATTCGTTCATTCATTCGTTCATTCATCCATTCTTTCTTTCTTTCTTGTTTCAATCCTTCCTTAGTTTGTTCATTCCTTCATTCACTCTTTCTTTCTTTCTTTCGTTCTTTCTTCTTTCATTCGTTCCTTAGTTCGTTCATTCGTTCATTCGTTCATTCATTCATTCATTCATTCATTCATTCATTCATTCATTCATTCATTCATTCATTCATTCATTCAGTGTTCTTTCTTTCTTTCTTTCTTTCTTTCTTTCTTTCTTTCTTTCTTTCTTTCTTTCTTTCTTTCTTTCTTTCTTCAATTGTTCATTCACCTTTTTGTTCACCTGATAATCCCCCCCCCATCCTTCTCGAACAACCCGTTCACCCTGTTCCACTCATCCAATCAATGCATGTACAGCCCTGAGTTGCCCCCAGTATGAGATTCAGCAGGTGTCATCTACAGCTCTGGTTTTCAAGGCATACAATGCTTCTGTGTGTTCACAGTGGTCAAGCGTCCCTTGCAGACAACAACACCCGTGACTGATCTGGGGCAGCTGCTTCAGGCTTGATTTCATGCTGCTCAGTCAAGTGTATGTAACCCCAGTTCTTGCTAAGACCTATATTTTGTGCAACAGGCTCAGTCCTTTTCCAAGGCCAAGGCGCAACCCGCCCAAGGCATTGCTGGCTCTGTTCCCTTCTCTGGCCCATCTGCCAGAGAGCTCAGAATTCAGTACTTGGAAGCGTATTGCCAGAATGTGACAGATCGACAGGTGTGCTCACCTCTGTCTGCTGTCTTTTATTTTGACACAAACTATTTCACACACACACGTCCCATTGCAACGCCACAAGCTGGTACATGCTCCCTGCTTGTGACTGCGCTTATCGCCTGCAGTAAACAATTGCTATTCATGCCAGACTGCAGTGGTCTGCGTCACTGCTGGCTTTGTTAATGCAAGCAGACTCCAGACTCCCATGGCGCTCATTTTGCAGTCTGTCTGCAGGCGGCCTTTCAGTACTTTGAGCACAAGACCAGGCACTGCATTCCTGAGCAGCTGAGCGAGCCACTTCCCCTTGAAACTGAGGAGGTTTGTCTTCTGCAAGACATGCCTGAGCGTATCAGCTTAAGCATGACAGATAACCGCTTGTTTACTTCATTGTCAAGGCTTGGCGCATCAGCAAAAGCTGGCATAGTTTGACTGTATACCATGTATTGAACTGGCTGCAAGATGCTCTGAGAAAATTCATATGCAGTGAGTGATAGTCTGGCGCACCACCTTCATCCAATTTGTATGGACAAGCTGTGATGTCTGGAGCACACCTGGCGCGACGTAAAGCTTGTTTCTGCAGATTATATCCGTGGAGCAGGAGTGGAAGGCGTTTGAAGAGTACCAGAAGGTGACTGGGCAGGAGGTAGTGGAGGACTTGTGGCAATGGGTGTTGTCTCCTTACAGTCCTGCTGTACGCATTCTCAGGATGCCAAACGCCCCCCGGGTTGGGCTGTGTGGTGTTGGCGGTGGTGGACCTGTCCACTAGTAAGTCTATGCCTTAGCTGCTTTCCACATTGCATACGGCTCGAGTATTGGGATCCAATGAATCCAGGCAGACCTAGGTGCACGGCAAGCATGCAGTCAGGCGTGCAGTCACACGTGCATTCAGACGTGCAGTGAGCCGTGCAGTCAGGCATGCCAGCAAGGTTTTGTCACATTCACATGCTGCATGCTGTTGACGTGTGACAGACATGTGATCTGACAGTGCGTCGTATGCCTGCAATGTTGAGATACAGTTTGTTGATGGAAGCATCAAGTCGGGCGCTGCAAAGACGATGCCATATGAGAGCCCAGAGGAACAGGCCAAAGCGAATGCAGAACTGGCAGGCCTGAGGGATGCCGAAGGCTGCCCTTACCTGGGGCAGTGCCTTGCAGTCTTCAAGCATGCGAACCCAGATGACAACAAGCACTATTTGTGCATGGTTCTAGAGTGAGTTTCTTGACTGTTGTATGGCCTGCAGCTGCTTGCATTGCGTGCAATGGTGAGCCTTGACGTGTAGCTAATGTAGTAGATAGTGGCATACAGCACTAACACACAGCCGCTGTGAGTGCATGCAGTGCATCATGCTCTGCTCCCCTGTGACTGAACCTTCCTCAGGACAGATCAAGATGCTTGAGTAATGTTTGAGTGTGCATAGCATGCCTAGTCAGCAGGGCAGCAGGTGTGAAAACTCCATCACATGATGTGACATTGTTGACATGCATTCTGCCGAGAGTGCGATGCAGAGGCCTGTCAACATGCCAGACCACCAGATGTATGACTCCAAATCTGCATTGAAGCACACTGCCATGCAAGTTGCACCCTTTCTTTGCAGGTATGTAGAAGGTGGTGATGTGAGGGAGGCCAGGCAGACCTTGATCGACATACTGGGATCCAAGGCCGATGCAGCGCAGCAGTACTCGTTGGCTGTGAAGCACATGATCAGAGGTGTGCTGGAGGTATGTATGTACCTCAAGCATTGCTTGTGGCACAGGTGCTCAGGTGTTGATCGTGATCATCTGAAGCTCATGCACACCAGCAGCTTCCTCTTTGCCTGCTGCTGTCTGCCTGCTGCTGTCCATCAAGCATGCTTCCCGGTGTATCCACAGACCCCAGGGCCAAAGGAAACTTGCCAAGCTGTCAAGCACGACAAGCTTGTGCTTCCAGGCAAGCAATAACTTGATATACTTGATTGCTGCAGGCTCTGGATTGGTTTGCTAGACGCGGAAGAGGTCACTGTGACATCAAGGGACCCAACATCAGGATTGATGTAAGCGATGATGGCGAGATAAGGGGCCTCAAGGTCATTGATTTTGGCTGCAGCATCAGGTATCAGGGTGAGTACAGAACACACTCATTGATAATGTGCAACAAGTCAGCTCATTCTGCAACAGATGGGCACAGCTGAACGACAGAAGTTCACCACCAACCTTTGCATCATGTAGGCTGGCAAATGTTCATATGCGTTGCATATGCTGTGCTCAGGCCTTGCAGCCCCTTGCAGCAGTTTTCCCTGCGCATTATGTAACCACATTCAAGTGGGTAATGGTTGAGGGGTATGCATATCCTACGGCAGATGTTTGCATCAGGGTAAAGCAACTTGTGTATACTGCTCAGTTACTCTCGCTTCTGACTCAAGTGCTGATTGCACCAGTGTCTGCCGAGCATGCTGCTTGAGGCCAAGGCTCCTCAGAGCTTTGGCTGCTGCAAAGGACCTTGTGCAGACGTAAGTGGGCTGCAAACCAAGCTGCTGTGGTGCTGCAGGTCCTAGGAGGTACATACCAAGAACTACTGGGTGCTCGTATGACATGTCCTCACCAGAGTTCATTGGGACAGGCCCTGATGACTTCATTGATCCGGCCGCACATGATGTGTACAGCACTGGCATCCTTCTCCTGATGCTATACACTGACTGGCTGCCAGATGTGACAGATATGACACTGCCCAGGCTTCGTCAGAATCACATTGAATGGGTGAGCGCTGTCATGCAGGCAAATACTGCATGCTGTGTGACCATGTTGCATGCTCAGGTCTTCTGAACATGTAGCAGACGTCATGGCATGAATCACACAGACCTTGTCTGCGAGGTTGTCTGCATCTTTCTTATCCCCCTGCCCACAGGCTTTGTGCTAACTTGCAGGCCAGTGTCCACAACTTGCCAAGGGATGCTGCACAATGGCAGCAACACCCTAAGCTGAAGGCTTTGGTTGCTGGCTCAGCAACAGATGACACAGGAGTTTTCTGCTCCCTGCTACAACACATGTTGCACCCTGACTGTACCCAGAGAGCCACTGCTCAGCAAGCATTGGACTCAGGTTTCTTCCCATCAGGCAGTCAGTGAGTGGCGTGTTACTGAGCATGTTTTCCCTTCTAGGCTCCCACGAATAAAACATCATGCAGCAGCAAGGGGCGTGTCTGATGTCTTTGTTGGGTGAATCAGCTGCTCAGCTCGACCTAGTGGTGTTTGATGAGTTGGTTAGTGTATACACTGTAAACGTGAGTATGACAGGTGCTAGCAAGCTGCCGGGGTATTGCATTATGTCACTGTTGATGGTCTGAGAGGGTTACAACCAGACTGTTCTGCTTATGGTCATGATTGTGAACAATAAGGACAAATCATGGGTACTGCGGACAGGATACAGTGACGACTAGTTTGACTTGGCATCATTGTTTGTTTAGCTGTAGAAATCAGCATGTTGAAAGCTCAACAACTCCACCAGCCTTGAGAAATTGAGAAAGCAACATCCAGGAGGGCTGGGCCAGCAGCTGTAAATGGCATGTCATACTTGAGTGTAAGAGTGTGACAACGCCTTGGGATGTTTGAATTAAAAGCGCTTCATATTACTGTGCCCGGCAGTAAGCGCTGGAGAGCATTGCTTGAACTTCAGCTGCAGTGTCATGTAGCAGAGACAAGGTCAATTTGCAGACATGATGCAGACAAGGTCATGTATGACTGGCTCTTGAGTGGTCGTAGATTGGACATGCAATCAGGGCCTGCATGATGACGAGCATGTGCACATCGTGCAATTTCAACCAGTGACAATAATCGTGACTCCACATCTTGAGCACTGCTCCCAGATGCTCAAAGGGATGTCGAGCTCTTTTCAATCCGAAATTAGATGCCGCCAATTTAGGTGGTACGTTCTACCGGCACCATTGGAGGAATATATCGAAGCTGGGCGAAGCTAGCTGAGGTAGCAGTCGGTCAGGCAGACGCTGAGGAACTGGACGGTGGCCGAACCCAAACCAGCTGGCAACAGCTGGCACGGGTTCCCCCTTCCAGCCCTGCACATGCTGAGACATGTGACCATATGCTGAGCTCAAAACTGAATTTTGACTGCAATTCGTAATATGCTCATCCCGCCTTTCTCCGGTTTGAGGGAACATAAGGCTGGAGAGTTATCATCGTGTATGCACTGTTCTTGACTGCTTCGGCACCACAGCTGCTGTGAGTCCTGCTTCCTCACACCGTCACGCTAGCGTTGGCAATGGCCCCAGCTGGCAACAGAGCCGGTAATGGCAAGCAGGCGCTTTCAAACACCGCCCGTGGCACCAGGCCCAGCCGCAGTACACAGCAACACGTCAACAATACCCAACGACCTCCCATACCAGCCAGCCACCGCCCTGAGGTGAGCGGTGACTGCCATAGCCGCACCACCCACAGCAATCCGCAGTGCTCTTCCTGTTCCGCTCTTTCTTTTTCGCTGGCGGGTGACTTTTGCTAAGCCTAAGCACGCTGTCAATTGCAGGCGTCGACCGCTGCACAGCGTCATGGGACTGACCCAGCCTACAGCGAGGAAATGCCGCCTCAGGTCATCTGAAAGTGTCACTTGTTTTTCTTGTTTCAAGCGTGACACAGCTTGTCGTCGTCGAGGTGGTCCAGCGATGACAGCCACCAACGCACTGTTCTGTTCTGCAGGTGCGAGTGCCCGGGACAGAAGGATGGTACGTCCCCGTCAGCGTTGTCACAGAGGCCATGCCAGAGTATGTGGAGCAGACATCTCAGGATGCGGCAATGGCACAAGCGCTGCAGGCTGAGTATGACGCCGCACTGTGCCATCCTCAGGCTGCTGCTACAGCAGGATCAGATCCTGTTGAGAACCCCAACCGCAGTCAGGCACAATCTCTACCTTTGTTTGAGCTTGACTTCCAGCCTGCACCTACACGGTCAAACAAGCACAATCGACCATTAGCACAGAGCAGTGCTCATGGCACTTTCTGTGCTACACCAACTGCTTATGCCCAAGAGCACAGCTCCAATCCATTTGCTGTTCTGGACAGTGATGTCGATCAGCCCACCAGCAGCTCCAACACCTCCAGCAACACACCCAGTACAGCAGGCAGCCCTCACCCTGCTGCTATTGCTGACCCGCACAAAGACCTGCTCACCTCCCAGTCACCAGCTGGTGCTGCAGCTGCCTCCCAGTCACCAGCTGGTGCTGCAGCTGCCTCCCAACTCGCATCCCCACCCGCAGCCATCAGCACAGACCCGGCCCTGCTGGTGATCAACCCCCCTGCCGACCCCCAGTCCCTCCCCAGCCCCACATTCTCCCCCCGCAGCAATGGCCCTGCATCAGCTGCTGATGCAGTCAATGACACCAGCATCAGCCCTAGCACCTTTGTCCAGGCTGAGCCTGAGTCAGCTGCTGGGGGTGCTACTGCCACACAGGGTGCTGCTGTGAGTGCAGACCCTGCTACTGGCACTACCACCACTGGCAGCGCTCCCAGTGGTGGTGCTGACCTGCATCAAGGATCTGGCATTGGCGCTGGTGGCCATGATGGAGCTGGCAGTGCCAGTGCAGACAATGGTGGTTCTGACAGCGTGGCTGGCGTTGGGGGTGCTGGCTTTGGGGGTGCTGGCTTTGGGGGTGCTGGCACTGGTGGTGCTGCGGCTGCTCCTGCCATGCCATCTGTTCCTGCTTTGCCTGCTGCTGCTGATGACCCCTATGCCAGGCAGGATGTAGCACCTCTTGTGCTCCCGGACAATGGGGGAGGCTCCCTGGAGCAGCTGCATCAGGTAAAACGTGCTTCTGAGCTGTCTCTGACTCGGCAAAATGTGTACTTTGCAAGCTGTTTATGGCAATGCAAGGGTCTCAGGCTTCAGGTATTGTTAGCCTGTTGTGAATCTTCACTTCTTTTCTGCAGCTGAGTTGTAGCCTGGTGCATATGCGGTAAAAATGCAATGTTGCTACTGCGTATGGCAGCTGCTTCTGCAGCTCCTTGTGCATTTTTTTTGCAAAGCTTTTTAAGTAGCTTCTTACATACCTCTTTTCTCATGCTCCAGCACACATTGACCTAACCTGCATGTTTGTGTGTCTGTGTCTGTTTGAGGATCTGTGGCTGTACATGTTTGTAATTGTGTGCAGATGTGTCATACCAAGCCTTGGATGATGCTCGTGAGTCATCAGGTCTTGCAGAGTGCTGTGATGTGCTAGCAACAGCTATCTTGCTCTGAAGTTCATGTTATCCTGGAATAGACCTCACCTCATAGAAGCAATGCTGCCATGCCATGTCTGCTTTATGACATGGTGCCTGTGCATGATATACTTGTGAAGCTGCATGTGGCATGCAGGAGATGAGGGGCCTGAAGAGGAGCCACCAGGAGATGCAGAGCAACTATGAAGAGGTGAAGGATGACGTCCGTTCCTGCAAGCGCGCCCAGCGTGAGACAGCGCACTATCTGAGCAGGTTTGTCCCAATTTTTGAGGACATCCACAGTGAAGCGGAGTTCACAGAGACCCACACCAAGGTTGAGCATCTGCAGCAGGCAGGCGGTGTCATGCATGGGGCTGCCAAGGAATTGGTCCAGAATTTGGCTGGTCCTATGCTACATCTGCAGATGGCACAGCGCAACAATGTTCAGAACTGGAACGCTGTAGCCAAGCTGTTTGCACAGATGCAGCAAGCAGCTGCGACCAGCGCCCAGGAATGAGACTGAGGTCAGCCAAGCCATGCTCACAAGTTCACACATTTTCGTCCAAGCGACATGTCAATCTGAGCACCCTCATGCAGTCTGATTACAAAGCTTGCAGTATGCAAATGAAATTTACGGGCAACATGACTGTCTGACTGCCTTGATGTCATGTCTGGCTTGACAGTAAAAGACCCAACTGCATGGACACCAGTCAGCACCATTAATGGGTATGCACAACTGTTTCTGGCACGCATGCTTTGCAGTGAATGAGCTGTGACTGAAGCCTCAGCTGCTCTGTTTGCCTGCTACGTGTATAGTATGTTGTAATATATATGTATATCAGACGTTATCTCCTCTCAGCAGATGGCCTGTGCTGGATGACGCTGTGCTGAAGGACGCTGTTGCTGGGCTGCAGGTAGCGTATGGCATTTTTGGGGAGAAGAATGTGGAGGGCATGGCTCTCTGGTGCCTTCATGCAGTCCACGATAACAGCAGTCTGTTCTATGTCTTGTCTGTCAATAGCCTCTAGACTGTCCATCTGCCTTCTTAGTCACCAGTGCAGCACTGGCGCAGCAACCCACAATCTTCTTCTTTGGTTTGCACCCATCAGTCTGCAGTGTCATATTATGCTGTGTCTGCTCATATGAACCATGACACATAGGCTGTACTGTACAAATATCCTTGGGTTCCTGGTGTACAATAGCTTAGCTGTACAGATGTGATGACTCCAGCTCTTGTAGACTTTTCTTTCAACACCTCTTGCTCAGCTGCATGTGCTGATGCTATTTACACCCTAGCACTGTCTTTGTGAACACACTGCATCAAGGCAAGCTGAAGTTGGCATCAAAGACTGCTGTGCTCACATGCATAATGCATGACAACGGCACTTGACTGCAAGCTGCCAATGAAATTTCCATGCCAATCTAAATGCGCTGCAAGGGAAGCTATGCAGCGTGCCCAGCTCCTACAAATAGGCGATTGCACTTCCTGGCACCTGTGTTGGTCCAAACAGAAAGCACTGCAACTCTGTTTTGTAGTCTTTCAATGTGTACGTCGATACTTGCCCCCAGTGCCTCAGCCTGATAGTAGCTGGTCCTATTTACATCCTCTTCGTTTATTCTGTGCATCTGCACTTTATGCTTATCTCTTGTTACAGCCATGTGCGTGTGCTTATGCCTGAACATGTGCCGTTTACATAAGTTCATCAGCAGCACCATAGCTTCAACCAGCTCTGTGTATCAGCCAGCTCTACCTGTAGCAATATCATCCTTTGCTGAATTGGACACTTATCAAACACTGCACTTCACAGCTTTATTTCAGGGCCCGAGAAATGCATGAAAGGCTGAACAATGCTGGCGCCAAAATTGTATGGACTGTCAACCGCATCTGACCAGCAAAGGTATGCACAAACAGACTGCTCCTTTTCACCTGCAGTCTCTCTGAGGCCAGGAAGTGCGCCACATTGATGCTATGAATACGTTTTCATCATCATGGATGATAATCATTAATTTCACAAAGCTTAAAGGGGGATAGTAATGATCATGTTGCTTTTGATTTGCCTCATGACGAACGATATTTTGATTATATTAAGCAAGGGACAATCATGCGGCATGGTAATGCTCCTGCAGCCATCATGCAACAGTGCAACACAGAGTGCCGCATCAATGTCAACATGCAAAATCAATCACCTGTAAGGGCTTGACTAAGGGATAAACAGTCTGTGCATTGACATCACAGTCTTGCAAGGTGCTACACTGCAATGCTTCGAAGCAACTTTATTTTGTTAATGCTCAAAGATGTGTTTGCTACTTGAAAGGTGCAGCCTGTCAAGCACACCTCATCCAACTTGGGTCATTTATCTGACCCAGCATTGCTTTCTCTGTGAACCCGTTGTTCTCCAAAAAGAAAGTTTGAAATAGTGCTAGCAGCAATTGCAAGCTTGCCTCAAGGCTGAAAGTTCCCTGCCTGGTTCTCCTCAAAAGGTTTTGATAGAACAAGTGCACATGCTCCATGCTGAATAAGGACCATCTTGACAAGACGTCTGGTGAGATGAGACAAAATGAGACCGCTGTCAGTGCTGTGTCATGAAGAGCTTGCATGGAAATTCAAAACAAGCCTTCCAGCCAAGCTTGGGTCCTTGTCAAGAAGGACACATGCATAGGTGCACGCTCAGCCCAGTTGTGCGCAATAGCCAAGGTAGCTTGAATACATTGCTTTTGGGTCACCGCTCCAAACTTGACATGGCCAATGCGGACCATGTCTTTGCAGGGAGAGCTGCTACGCAGTGATGACAGTGATGCTGATGGACTGGGAGCACAAGATATGACGCAGCTGTGAGCAAGCTGCTGTGAAAGGCAACAAGGCAAAGTTTCCAGCAGCCTTAGTGCTTCCTCAAACGTCAAAGGCAGCCAGAGCAGCTGTCCACTCTGCAGCATCTTTGCACAAGCTAGCAGCTGCTGTGCTGTGCTAACACCTGTGGCAGAATCATGTACTATGTGTGCATATCACCACTTGCTGGACGCTGCAGACTGTCAAGCCTCCGCAGCAAAAAAACCTCTGAGTTGCCTCGACGGCACGAAGCTTGCGGTTGTTGCCTGCCATCGGCTCTGAGACAGAGTCTTATGACCAGTGAAGATGTGCGGTGATCTCCTGCCTGCAACGCGCCGTTTTGGCTGTTTTCTGCTCAGTCGGAATCTGAAGCAGCTCAAGCCAAGCTCACACGGTGTGAGTCACACCTACGCACCTACGCACCTACGCACCTACGCACCTACGCACCGCCTGTCAAGTTGGCACATTTCATTTGCGCCCCAGTTTGCGCCCCACGGCTCACAAGGTATGGACCTGTCTTGAAAGAGGGATGCGAAGCAGTTGTTGGAAGTTTCGCCTGATTGCATGGACAATAGTCCGCAGATGCAGTCAGCAGCACCTTCAACAGGTCAAAACAAAATTTCTGAACGCGTCATCCCGGAAGCGAAAACGTCACCTCTCAGGTAGGAGATCACCGCTGCACACCGTCACAGTTTACAAATTCTCTATGCTGTGCTTATAGCAGGCAACTTATGTAGTCTTCGCACTGATTATTGCAACTCTAGTGCAAGACTAGGGTTGGTGATCTTTAGCAGCTGTCAAGTGGTGAAGCGTTCACGCTGCTTATGTCTTTGTCACAGGTGTCAGCACAGAGCAGATGCTGCCAACACATGCAAAGATGATGAGGCACAGACAGAAACAGCTGCTCTTTCTATCTTTGAGGTCTTGCAGGAAGCACCAAGGCTGCTGGAAGTTATGCCTCGCGACATTGCCAAGCAATTTACCGCCACCTGCTCACAGCTGCGTCATGAATTTCGTCGCCAGGTCATCAGCATTACAATCAACAGTGCAGAGGATGCAGCAGCTCTCAGTGCTAAGGATTGGCCTTGTTTAGTTGAAGTCTGCTTGAAAGACTGCACCAGCAGTGCAGTATCCACAATTTTGAGCAACAACAGAATGAAGCGCCTGCAATACTTTACCCTGCAAGACCACAATCTTGCTGCAGAGACTGACTCTGCCTTTGCCAACAATGATTGGTCATGCATGCTGAGGCGCCTCCAGTTGCATCGCTGCACTGTGGAGGCAGGCGCATTAATACTAGCTTGCCTGACTGAAGCATGTTGGCCGCTACATGAGCATGTTGCGCTTACTTACATTAAGCTAAGCGCATGTCATGTCGAAGCTTTAGTCAATTGCACACTGCCATGTCTGAAGCAGTTGGATCTCACCAACACAGGACTAGATATTGTGGGTGTGCAGTACCTCGCTGAAGGACACTGGCCACTGCTAGACACTTTGATCCTGACTTTGAATGCCTTAGACGAAAAATGCGTTGCCCTTTTGACTAACGGTGACTGGCCTCTGCTTCAAACCTTACGTCTGTCATATAGTTGTGTGGGATTATCGGCCTTTGCCATCCTGAGCATTTCTAAAAATGATTTGGTAATGGCATCCTGGGGACAAGCTTTGCCAAGTCGCAACTCAAACTGCAATTTGCAGCTTCTAGTCAGGCAGGGCAACAGTAACTTCTGGCCAAAATTGAGAGATGTTCAAGTTGTATGTTTGTAATCATGGCATTTGATGTATCCAACTTGTTAACAATATGGTGAGTATGCATACTGGTACGGGCCAGTCTATTATTCGCGGCTATGCTGTACTGTTCATGTTCCATATCAAGGCTTTGGTCTGAGAAACATATTGCAATGTGACCACACAACTAGAAGGTTTGGCAAAGTGGACAGTGGCGGTCAATTAGACATTTCAACTGGGTACATGTACAGTCAGGTAAGGAACACCCAATACGCTATGCGGAGTATTGCCCTGGCTGACAGTCTGCTGCAGTGAAGCACCTATGCCACCATGCCAGTTGCTTGCACGTGGTGTGGAGGTGACTTATTCAGGCACAGCAGCAAGCTGACCTAGGTCTGTAGTGCTCCTTGCACGTAATCCGCGTTCACCCGCACGAGCTGACCTAGGTCTGGTGGATGTGATGCACACTTGCAAGCTGACTGGCAGGTGAAGTACTGATAGGGAACATGCTAAATTCCATATGGGGAGCTGATGGGCAAGTCTATGGCTGATCAGCAGCAGGCTGAAAAAATGCTGCAGGAGGTACAGCAGGTGCAGACATCACCCACACAGTAGCGCCACTGTGTGGGTGATGTCTGCACCTGCTAGCATGCTGTCAGTTCAGGTCAATCCAATGCACTGCACTTTGCCTGCATGCATGGAGGCTGAGCCACCTGCACACTGTTTTGCAAGAAGCGCAATAGAAGTACAGGTGCAATACAGCATCTGCTGTCAGCTTGCCTGTGGCTGTGCCCTTGTCAACCGCACTTGCGCAATGAGACGTGTTAACAACGTTGATCCTGTAGGGCTAGGGGCCAAAACGATTCAGACAGCAGCTTGAGCATTATTTCACCAATGGAGCCAGCTGGCGAGGTCAATGCATGACATCACTGATCAGTGCTGATATTGATGCTGCCACTCAGTTTTGTTTACACAAGCATGAAAGCTGAAGATCAGCATCTACACCTTCCAAATTAGCGTGCAACACACTCTGTGTATGCTTGCAATCGCACTGGTAGAGTTGCCTGTTTGCCCAAGTGTTAAATAAGTCGCAATGTAATCAAGCCAAACTACTCATGGGTTTCAACGTTGAGTTGACTACTCATGGGTTTCCCTGTGCTCTGAAGTGAAGGGGATGTCACTCTTCAATTTGTCGCCTTCGGACATGTCATTCTTTCTCTCCTCGTTGCCCAGGGCCTCGTCGTCCTTCTCCACCCTCTCCTCGTCCTTTTTGACTCTGTGCTCGGTGGTTCCTGGAATGTCTGACTCGATGCCTGCAGTCGATGCCTCGATCAAAAGCCTAAAATGTGGATGTGACAGCAACGCGTGCATGCCGCAGACAAGTATATCAAATGCAGCAGGCCCAGATTGGACTGACAAAAAATCATCGCAACGAAGGCCTTGCAACAGGCGAAGTGACTATGAGTTGTGCAATCCGCATGCCGGCGAGTGGCAACGGTCTCCCTACAAATGGCATCAAGTGCATGGGATTGCCTGGCCAAGCTAGTAGTGAGCAAAAATTTACCTGACATATTTGCAACTGTGCGTGTTTGTGGAGGAGAGAGAGACGTGCGGCAAACTCGGATAAGTTTAGGTCAAACAACTGAATGAAGTCATCTTGCACTTGGCAGCAGTGTATTGAAGCTCCACAGGGGATTGCAGCGAATCTTTCAAGACCCCAAAAAAAAAGAAACTTGTAGGCAGCTACGCGTCACACCGACACGAACGAGATTTCGCTGACCAGGAAAATCAACTTAATTTGATGTGATCAAAGCTGCTGGCTGGCTGACGCATTGTGAGCTCTCTCTCTCTCCCTTTCTCTTGGCTCGTACAATGAATCCTGACACTGTTTGACATTGGCACTGATGGCATGTGATCATATTTGTTAGCTGGCCAGACCATGTATTCTCTGTAATCACGGCCTTTGCTCTGTCAACCCATATGAAAACCTACTGGAGTAATGCTGCACAATCTCTTTGGTTTCTGCTGCAAAAGTTTTGAGTGTCAACATATTCTGCAACTTATCAAGCAACATCTGGTGGCTTTGAGCTGTTCAGTGTACTGCAAATATAAAGCATCACATTCCTGCTGCTAATTTGCACCAGATCAGACTGAGAACGACTCCAGCGCATTGTGTCAAATTCAACAACATGTGGTGCTGATCAGTACACAAGCGAATCTGGCCAGATGGATCTGCAGATTAACTGGTGATGGACCTTGGGTTGGCATTCTCATGTGATGTATCATAATTCTGAGGCATAGCATCAGACAGGAGCAGCCATCAGGCAGAAACAACAAGTTTTGACTGCAGAGAAACACATGTTCACGTCTGATCAGCTGTCTCAGTGACATCATAATGTAATCAATTCACGCTGAACAGATTCATGACATTCATGCAGAAACATCTGTGTTGAGATCGGCAGAACAAGAATTGCAGTTTTGATGATGGGAGGCGGTGGTCACCTTGAAAGCTCGGCAGTACAGAAGTCGCATGCATCAGGTCATTAAGATCATGCCAGCCTGGCAGTACTGGTACATTCTGCAGTAGGCAAAGGCTTACCTAGCCCCTTTGCAATCTGTGAGATGGTTCACGCTGCCCTGTGACATGCGCTGGCAGCTTTACTGTCTGGGCAGGGTTTTGAGTTGACTGCAGAACATCTTGATGCAGGCATGCTGGAGAGTGCCCCTGTGTATCAAAGCCAGTTTGCAGATGGCGAAATCAATTTGGCTAGGAGGAGTCGCGCATGTAATTTGAGTCAACACCACATTATTTGCTTGGCGCACTAAAACTTTGCAAACCTTGCAGGTGTATGACATTGTGCAAAGCCGGTGCGAGGCTGTCTTGTTATTGCCAGGCAGTAACCAGTGCTGAAGCTGTTCTGTCCGCTGGCCAGTCAAGCAGCACAGCCAGCTGACAAGTTGGTGATACCGATGCAGAGGCATTCTTGTGCCGCTTAAAGCAGCCTCCTGGCGCCGCTGGCACGCAACTGGAGGATCTGTTACTGCAGCAGGTTGACACTGCCAGTCCAGGGTGCTAACAAGCAACAGGCAGAACCAAGGCCTGATGTGTAATTCAGGAATAGCTCTCCAGCTGAGACAACCGAGACGGTTCCAGATGAGACTGACACAGATGCCAATATAATACCGCTCCAGGATGCGTATTAGGATAATCTGGATTATGTGATACCACAAGACCAGGAGTGAACGTCTCGTAGGCATTGGACGTCTCGTAGGCATTGAATGAGATGCTGTAGGGCCACGGTTGGTGATAGGTCTAGAGAAGGACGCTAAGGTCCTGGAAAGGAACACTTTCAAGCCATCTGGTCTCGGAGCGATACATGTCTAATTGATAGTGCGGGATCTCGCGTGCAAGGGTTGAGGTGTATGCCTGGGTGTATGCTAAGCAGCAGCTCTTAGACCGGGTTGTAGCTTTCCAGGCCACCCTTGTTTGATCCTCTGACGTTATTGAGAAACAGGTTCTCGCGAGTACACCGGAGTTGCTGAGTTTTCCCGAAGAGACAAGCGAAACAAAGTTTAAGAGCAGGTGTGTGCTCCGAAAAGTACATTGCATGTAGTTATCTTATGATAAAGTCGGGTTGACTACTTAAGATTAGTGTTGACTCTCTGTGTAAGATGGTAAGGCTTGCCACCTGATAAGCTCATCTGTTTATCGTCGACTTTGTTGCTGTGCTTCGGCACAGACTGTATGTCTAGGCTGCATCTTCATGCATGGAGAGACACGTGTCTGTCATTGTTCCGAAAGGTTTCGTGGCAACCTTATGACGATGACAGACCTGACCGTTGGCACATCAGTAACTGCTGCTTATCTGGGAAGCTTGTCCTCACTGCAGCTAATGCTTATGGTTGGCTAGTTGCTACCTGGGAAGCTTGTTTCTAGCAAAAACTGATGCTAAATATTGACCAGCTGATGCTAATTATTGACTAGCTGCTACCTGCAGTTGATTCAGGCAGATGTTGTGCAGAGGCTAAACATGCTTCTGCAGTACACCACAACCACTGCAGGAGCACATGCTCAACAAATATACTAGCCCATGTCTGGCAGGTAAGATGTAGCTGCAGCTGTTCTTGTATCTCGGTACTCACACAAGGTGCTACACTCATTGCTGCTACAGCTTTGTTTGGCGCTTCAGCCTGCTGCTTGCACATTCACAGATGTGAGTGCAGGCCACCACGATTCAGCCAATCTTAGTCTGCGCAAGTTGACGTCCTCTTGCAATGTCAAAGTACAGCATCACAACTGGCATGCTCATAGTTGCCTGTGCACAGCTCCCTCATGGCTGGCAGCTACAGCAATGATACAGACATTGAATGTTGACATTACAGACATCAAATGCTGCAATACAGCTTGCACACATCAGCTTGAGATTCATCATGTTTTGCGAATATCTCACTCATAGATGCACTGCCTTTGTGTCTGTGTGCCTAAATGCTTAAATCCTGCTCACACTGCCTTTGTAAGATCTGTCTTACCTGTCGATGTCCTCACTGCCGACACTGAGCACGCTGTTGCTCATCACCAACACAGTCACTTGACATATGTGCATCTGTTGCTCAAGTTGTACTGCTTTGGTGCCATTCTGACTCACTTGTGTTGTGTAAGACTGCAGCTCAGGCTTTGCATGCACAGTCCACCTTCACCAGTGCCCAATCCCTGCTCAGTTTGGTGTAACACCGACAATGTGTGTACCTGATCAGTTGGTGTTTGCCTGCTTGGTAAAGGCTCCTGCGTGCCTGTCCAGGCTGGTCAGATCTACAGATTCAGCAACATACACATGCGCTGACCTGGATTGTCCACGAGCATTGGAGGAGGTAGAAGAGCACCATACAGAACAAATGATGTTGAGTTGAATTCAACATGTCTTGCAGTGGTAAGTGTTTAACGTGTGATGTGCTTGTTAGGATTTGGCAAATCTTGTCTGACCTTGTCAGACAGTGTCAAGTCCAGCCGTCCGGTACAAACCTGTCCTATGCACACTGTGATTTGTTGATATTATCATGCATATGTGTTCAGTCATGCGCACTTGATGCAGGTCCTCAGCCGACGCACCCGGTGAGCTTCAGCTACTTGACCAACAATATGTTGATGTGCCTGGCATGACAGCCATGCAGCATCAGAGTGCCGCTGGCTGCTTGACTGTTCACAGTCTATGCCACACATGGTAATAGCACCTCCTGCAATTAGCTAAGGCCTGCTCCAGCCTTGGTTTGATGCAATCACATATTTTCAAAAGCGCAGCGCCACTAGCAGTCCTGGCTGCACATGGTTGGCTCCTAATGTCAAACAAGCATGTTCAGACAGTACATGTGTGGTGTTTCATGCAATCTTTTCTCAGCTATCTACTGTGGGTAACTGCAGTGGTACACTGTACTGCCTTCACAAAGCTGGATGAATAACATGTATGCACGCACTGACAACGCTGGTGTATCAAGGTTTTGGCAAGCAGTGAGCAAGATCAGACAGGGTCTGCAGGTGTTGTGAGGTGTTCTGAAGACACCATATGGTGGCGTCAGCTGGCCCAGTTGTTAGGACAACCGAGTTGGTTTGATTCTAGGCCATATATGTGCACGCAGTGGTGCTGTGCACATGCGATTGTAAGTGTATCAATGTTGTATGCGAATTCTGCGGTCATCTTAACAGCAGTGTATGGTTGTGCAGGTTACGGATTGTTCAATGCAAGGTAGTGCATAGTCGAGAAATCCACATATCATTGACAGTGCTGACAGTATACTTACATATACTTGAAAGTTCAAGAAGGCTAGCATTCAAAGCAACTTTCCATTATATGCAACAAAACAAATAGATGTTGTGTCTGATATATTTGGACAATTCTGATAACATGGCACAAACTCTTGACTTCTAATACTAAGCAGTATCACTGGTGGTCCTCCTTGTGCTCTGAAGTGAAAGGAATGTCGCTCTTCATCTTCTGCCCCTCCGACATGTCGTTCTTTGCTGACTCGTTGCCAAGGTTGCGCTCATCCTTTTGCACGTCCTGCTGGTCGTCTTTGACCTTGTGCTCGGTGGTTCCTGGGATGTGTGACTCGATGCCTGCAACCCATCAACGCGTAGTCTTTGAACCTGACCCGAACGGCCTTGGACTCAGTGTTATTGTCAAAACAAAACAAAAAACCACAATGCACAAGATGACGAGTCGATGCGTCCGCAAGGGCAGGAACGCATACAAGATAAAGCAGCTGCAGCAAAGTCACGATCAATCAAGGTCAGGACAGACACGGACGACCGCTGACAGCATTCAACTCGCAAGCGAACATACGCTACACTGTTGTGGTCATGCGTACCTGACATGATGAAGGTAGTGTTAGTCGGTGAAGAAGGTGTACTGGTTGTAAAGGGAGTGAAGATCAGATGGCTGAAGTGAAGTGAGCCTGAGTGTTCTGTTTACGAGCAGACACACACTGTTGTAGGGTGTGCGCAGGGAATCTAGCGCGGGACACCAAAGTTTTGGTAGCCTAGAAGCAGCTGCCAGTTGCTCCGACACGATTGGGATGCGACAAACACCTGCAGCAACTTCGCCATAGCGGTGCGCGCATGACTAACTAATTGCAGCCATCTCAACGTCACATGACTGCTTAAGTGATTGGGACAGCTCACGTGTGACGCAGCAAAGCTGTCATCTTTACCCAATGTGTGCAGACCCTGGAGTCTGCAATGCTTTTGATCATCACCGCCGGTATATCAGCTTCATCAATTGTGCACACGGGTCACCTGACAGACTGGGTTGTCTTTGAAGCTTCGATTTGACCTGCAGCCTAAATGACAATGGCGCACGCTAACGCTACAGCCAACGATGCTATGCCAGCTCATGAAGGTTTGAACACCCGCACTTGAGTGCTGCTGTGTGCAGAATTTGACACAGCCGAATTGAACAGGCTGGCAATGTGGTGATGCACTGAAGTCCTTACATACACTTTCAGCACTATGAGCCAAGTATACTTTGAAGCATTTGGGTATGCTCATGTTAGCTAGACTCAACAGGGTCACTGCGGTTGCTAACAAATGGCTTTTGCTCCATTCACTGCACAAGCCAACTGTGACTAAGGTCTCTGCAAATTTCAATTGACACCAAACAACTGTCTTCTCATAGTTTGGGTGCAAAAACATTGACATTGGCCATTCCACTTTTGTTTTCTCTGTCAGGTGGGAAAGATTCACCAGAGTACCCCAGCAGCATATGTTTGGGGTTCCAGGAAAGAGCTAGGGGAAGCCCGCTGCATGTGATCTTGTGCGCCAGCTCACCTGCACAGTCACACATACATCATGATCAGTCACTGTTTGACCTGTGGAACTCTGTACACATCACATGGGATGCATCTTTGGGTTGCACAGCCATGAGAAGCCCACTGCAGGCACCTACAGTTACGCGCATATATCATGGTCAATCATTGTTTGAGCTACTGGACTTTGTACTGAATACAGTGTGACAGCAGCACTTGGTGTCAGAAAAGTGCCATGGGAAGTTCACTGCTGGTGATTTTTGCGAGCCAGCTGCCCTTCAGCGGCCAGAAGCACATCTGAATGTCTTGTTGCATTGACGTATTTAACTCTGGCGTTTTGGCAATGCAAGGAACAGCAGCCAGTGGATGTGCTTGCCAGACACAGCAAAGTCTGCTCACTGCAGCTGATGTTAGTTTTGCCTGCAACAGCCAACAGGTTCCAGCTACGGGAAAGCAAGCCAGATTACGACTGTTGGAGCGAAGAAGGGGTGTTAAAGACAGGAAGAAAAGAAGGGTGACAGCTGCAAAAGGAAGAGTAAGATCACAACTGCAGAGGAACAAGCAAAGGTGCAGGTGCAGTTAAGCAAGAAGAAGGGCTGTTTCTGACAAAAACAGGGTGCTTGCTAGACAACAGGCCTGGAGTTTCATGAAGGGTCATCAGGGTTGTTTAGTGCTATGCAACACAGCCTCTGACAATTTGCACAGTACTGGTGTCAGTAAGTGATATTAGTTGGACTTGTTGCCATGTTTGTCAGTGTTTGCAATCAGGACCGCTGACATGCACTTTCTGTATGGTCTAGCACTAGTCAGGATGATGTAATGAACAGAGGGAGATGAGGCTTCACAGAAGGGCAGAAGTAAGGAGTTGACATCCATACGGAACATGATATGCAGCATTTCAATGAGCTTAGCAAAAACTGCAATATTCCATCAACAGGAATTGTGATTCTGTCAAATGCACCCAAAAGGCAGCTGAATGCACCCAAAAGGCAATTGGCAATGTGATAGCCTCACCAGTTATGGTGTGGTTGATCTTGATTGTGTATTCATCTCCACCCAGAGCCAGGTATTGGCTGTCATGACTAAAGCTGGCATCATTGATGGCTGAGTCATAGTTGTAGTGGTTCTTAACTGGCATCAGGGTGTCAAAGTCCCACACAGTCACCGTTGAGTCATGACTGCCTGACAGGAAGTACCTGTGGCATTGCATGGCCACAATACAACAGGCTACTATACACAAAATGTTTTGATAGTGATGCTAAAGCGGATAGAACATTTTCATTGCATGAAAATGTCACACTGTGAACGGCATAACATCTGTGATCTTACAGCATAACAATAGCCCGGCCAAGTGGGCACGGCAAGCAGTTCTTGTATACTTTCAGACACTGTACAGACATGAGACAAATGGTGAGCGGGGGGGGGCTTGGTCATGCCTGCCTGAGGGGTCAAACTTGCAGCTCAGTACACGCTCCATGTGGCCTGCCAAGCTGGTCCTGTTCTGAAAGCTTGGGAAGTCACACACCTGCGTCACGCCGCGCCATGAGCAACTTGAATTGCTGGAATTTGAATACAACTCATCCAAATGTACTTGATGTGGTGAGTGCAATAAAGTCTGTTGCATGCATGATCTGGGTTCACATCACATAAGGTGATCAGCGTATGCTGTTGCAGTGATGCTTACATATGCGGCTTCGCACAACATGTGCACTACCATTAGGCTTCACGTATGCTGCATTGCACAGCGTATGCACATCTGCTCTTGCTTTGCGTGTGCTGCTTTGCAAAGCATATGTCCTTCCACTTATGCTTCACATATGCTGCTTTGCACAGCTGTACAAATTTGGCCCACCCTATCTGATGCAAATTAATGTTGTCACAGAGCCTAAACCCTAAACCTCTTTTGGCCTTTTGACCACAACTGTGGCATAATGAGATGAAGCTTTGTGTAAATGCACAGGACCTACTTAGTACTGCACATACATGACCCTAGGCAAAGAATGTGTTTACTTATTGAATGGATGGAGGGATGATCAAATGACCAGACAAATGCACCAATGAATGAATGATTGAATGAAGAGGAGGCTCACTGCTATATGACCATTGCCTAGGCCCTGTAGCACAGACCGGCCATCTGGACTGATAGCAGCCTGGTTCACCTGCACTCACAGACAGACATCAGCTGTTGGCTTTAGGTTTGACTGGTCAACAATGACTTACTTGTTGTCAGGCAATGCATGCAAAAGCAGGTCACTCCAGGGTCCACATTGTCAAGCTCACATGCTGGAATTTATTCCAATGTGAGCTGGAATGCTGGCAGTGTCAGCCTTCATGTCAGCCTTCACGTGTCAGACTTTATGAGGACAAATGGCTGCTTTCTTGACATGTACAATATAGCGGCATTAACATGGCATGAGTCTGGATTGCTTGACCTCAACGCTGTTGGACAGGATTTTAGCAATAGCTTCCTTGCGGACGTCGACTATCATGTTGACGTTTGAGCTTGTTGTGACAACAACTTCGTTTCCGCTGGGCGTCCAGACAGCATACAAAAGCTTCTTATCCACTGGCAAACTGGTTGTGATCTTGGCACTTCTAGTATCCCAGAACCTGGCAAAGACACAGTTCAAAGCATACTCTGGTGCAGATGCAACTTGCATCAGGCTATTCAAACAGAGCTCAGAACCGGATGTCACTTCAGAGGACGGTATATGCAGTCAGGGAAAATGTGTCGAAGTTTTTGTCTTTGCAGCACACAAATGGAATGCTGCTTGTTTGTATAGCAACAGCAGTGCAGCTTTGAGCAACACCACAGCTTTCTCACCTGATGCCTTCTTCATCAAGGCTGACAAGCCTGTCAGGATCTGATGGGTGCCAAATTAGGAAGAAGTTGGAGTGTGCAACACCTGGTAGCTTTTTTGAGTATGGCGCTTTGTCATTGGCCAAACTGGAAGTCTGTATTAGCCCAGTAGGGTGCAACTTATACAAGAGCAGAGATGGGTCAGCTGAGCCTGCATGAGACACAGTGTTGAGAATGTCAAATCAAAATGGTGTGCATAGCAGTATTGGCGAATTACCTGTACCCAAGCAATCACCCGTACAGTTCCAATCCAACGTGTTCACCTGAAGTATTGGGATGGCGGAATGTTGCACACTTTAGCACATACAAGAACAGACCTAGAAGACAAGGATGTGCAGTTACCTGTGCAACGTGACCTCCATGTTGGTCTTCTCTGAAGTCGCTGAAGTTCGGCTGAAAATTTTCTGCGACCATGCAGAGTCCAGGTGCGACAGAATATGGAGTGTCACGGGGACGCCTGATCACTTATTGCTGCAGCTTGCGTTCTCCAATGAGCCAACTTTGCTGACGGCCACAAGCAGGGAAAGTGGAGTTATACAGTTATTCATCAAGCTGCTCGCTTGCTTGCTGCTGCATGCTTTTTGGCGCTGCCGATACCTGCAAGTCGTCGTTGAAGCAGCATGTTAGGAAGGCATGATAGACGATTTATATACATTTCTCTCAGCTTTATTACACCATGGCCCCCACCTGCTATTGCACTGTGACAGTGACTGGCCAGCAGCTCCAATGTGCTTGCTGCTTCATGCAGTCCCACTGTCTGCTGGACTGCAACTAGTCCAAGTCTTCAGTACATATGCATTCAAGCAACATATAGCCAGCTTGCTCAAGACTTGACATGCTGTCGCGTATTACTCGTATTCTGTTGTGCAGCAGCAACTGCTTTTGGAGAAGGCAACTATGCAACAGAAGCCTGCTGGTGTAACCGGGCGAAGGTGAAAAGGTCGTGCTAGCGTGTCAGGGTGCGTATTATCCACCCTGTGACAGCTGGTCACCAACCTATATTTATCACAGCATGCTTCCAGATGTGCTAGCTTTGCGGCACATCAGATTCTGTAGCTTGATTATGGATAGTGTAATTTGGAGACACGTTGTGACAACAGATAAGGAAAGTACTTGTGCTTGAGCACTCTGGTGCATTCAGAAATTGCACTGCTCATCAGGCTGTGTACGGCACTGCTGTGTCTTGGCGTACCCTTTGGGCTGGTCCTGCTAAATCACAGACATGCTACAGGTTTGCTGATAGGCAACTGGACCCAAGAAGAGCAAGAAGAAGCATAAGGTTACGCGTATTAGCTGTCCAGTTGTCGTCATACTGGCCCCCTGGGCTATATTTAGGCAGCCTTCTGAATGTCAAAGCTAGCAGCGCTGGTGACGCATGCTTAGATGTGCAGATTGCAGTACCAACAGTCAGTATGTTGCAATTGCATTGAAACTCAATTGTTGACAAGTCTTTATCCACCTTATCCTCAGATGCGTCAATCAGAAGGACTTACTCAGAGCTAGTGGTCTGTAGGTTGCTCAGAATCGATAGGAGATCCACCGGGGTGATCAGGGGTATTGACCGCTTGCTCTGCTGTTTCTGATGTATTTGACACAAAGAAATTGGCGGTGCTGCGCTTGTTGGAAGTCGACACGACTTGCTGGCTTCGCCGCCCGCAAGTCAGCACAGCGTTGGATGTTTTTTTTGTGCGGGGCCCCTGACAGCCGAAGGCCGTAGGGCGCTGCCCCGTGGATCGTTGCGGGCTGTCCAACCCTGCCAACCCAATGTGTGTGTGTGTGTGTGTGTGTGTGTGTGTGTGTGTGTGTGTGTGTGTGTGTGTGTGTGTGTGTGTGTGTGTGTGTGTGTGTGTGTGTGTGTGTGTGTGTGTGTGTGTGTGTGTGTGTGTGTGTGTGTGTGTGTGTGTGTGCGGCACCGTGTACAGACATTCTTGTGTCTGCACGTGTTGCGTACGACAAGAAAGGGCTCAACAGCTGAATCAGCAGGTTCCAGCTTGAAGACAGCCTAGCCACAAGCTTGCGGTGTTTGTTTTGCGAAGCGCCAAGTTGTCGATCTCGTTAGTCACCCATACAGCCTTGTCTTCTGCACAAGAGAGACTGTTGGGGCAACGACGCTGTGGTGAGACGTAACGTTATGCCAAGTTTGTCACCTGTCTTCCCGTGATCACAAGTCAGTTTTTTACATTGCAGGCTGGCTGACGATCCACCAACGTAACGCATGTTCCCTATTTGCTGTAGCACTGTTGTCAACGCCTGAGTGGTACTCGAACTTCGAGAAGCACATCTAGCAGCTTGGTACATCTCACAAATTGTACAAGAGCCTGGTGGCAGGTCAGTAGAAAATCCAGCGCAGCCTGCTTTGCTACCGCTCTGCTTGCCTCCTCAAGGCCACTTTGCCTTTGCTTTCTTTCTGCTGCAGCTAGCTGAACTTCTTTGCAATTGGCTACTTGCTGCGAGCTTCAGCTACTGGGGCTAGGTCATACCCTCCCATGAAGATGCATGAAGTGCAGCATTATGTGGCTAATCTACACATGTTGTCTTGCTGCTCAGGCTTTGAATGCAAAACCTCTGAATGACACACACTCCTGGTCTAGCTTCAGCTCCCAGACGGAGCTGTGGCGGGTCTCAGTGCTTCACATAAGCCAATGCTCAGGGGCATCCTACTGCTAATACTTGCTGCAGACAGGCCATTCTTCTTTGTGGGTCAGCCCCTGGAAGTGCAGAAAACATCGCACACACTTCTACCGGAGGCACCATCAGGTCAGGCTCAGCGTGTTCTCAACATGGTGTCGCATGTAGCCGGTTGCAGCACCCTTGTGCACCATGAGGGTCAGCACCTCTGGCAGCCAAAAGCTGATGAGCATATTGCAAGAAACCATCTGAAAGAACCCTACCTACAATCTGTTGACATTTTCAGGCATGCTCTGCATGGCAATGCTGCTCTTGGTGATGTGTATGGCTCAAAGCATGCACTTGCTTGGGAGGATTGATGGTGTAGAATGTGCACTGTCAAGCGTCAAAATTCCATTACAGCTTTTTGTTGCTGTGCCATACGCTTAACAGGTCTATGTTGCACATTACAACCCCTGCCAAGCCCCATAACCTCTTCGATGCTTGCAAGCATCCAGCCCACTGACGAACTTATGTGTTATTTTTTGTGCTAGTTCCCAGCCCTGTGCACAACTTGAAAAAGATTGATGGCCTGAAACAAGTATACCACAACATGCAATGCCTTTGCAGGTTGCTAGATGGAATCCACTGTGACTTTGCAATTTGGGGCTCTCACCAAGAGAATCCCCCTTTTTGATGGCAGGGTCCACATCCCCACTATCAGAGAAACGTTTGAGCTACGTGTGGCCAAGATAAATGGCTTCCTAGCACCAGTAGACAGTGAGGGCTTCACTCATGCAACATTCAATTCTGGAGACACTCTCAACATCAGTGGCACTTCAGCTGCCATACCAGGTACACTGCAATCCTGTGCAGCCCAGTAGTTGGACGTTGACTGTAATGAGCTGTCAAGGAATCCTCGCTGTGCGGCCTGTTGTAGCATTGCATGATGAGTGCAAGTCTGGTCAGCACCTCTGGCAGCCAACAGCAGATCAGCGTATCACAACAAACCATGCTCCCTTGGTGGGTGTTCTACGCAGCCATGTTGCGATGATTCTGATCAATCCTCCAGTCATTCAATCTTGCTGAATCCCTACTGGCTCGAGGAGTTGCTATGGGGTTTACACTTGAGCTCAATGGCAAATACAGCTTTCTACTCATACACCATTTTAACTAGAAGGCCATCGTCTGTTGCAGTCACAGACAAAACCAAGAACCATGAGCTTCAGTCAGCGCTTTCTCATGCAATATCTTTGTAGCCCATTGCAGGACCCAAGTGCAGCGTGCATGCAAGACTGGCAGCTGACAGTTCACAATTTTGAAGTTTTGCTGTGTAGCTACAACACCAACATTCAGCGTGTTGTCTGCTCAGCTGCTAGATTTTGCACCACAGCGAGAATGCATACCCAAGTTTGCACAGCGTCCTTATTGCAGATATGAGCATGGCAGTTTGTATTTCAGCCTTTCTGAAAGCATCTGTTGTGGTGAAGGTGTTGCTGATGATGACATCGGTGATGTGGAATATGTCATGGATCCACTGTCATTTGAAGACTTCACTTTTGGTCGGAATGTTCCCCCTGTCAAGATGCACAAGCTGCACATGAAGCATATCCCGGCCTCGATTGCACTTCTACAAGCAAAGCAGCCAGGGCAGCCACATCACAATTTGTCAGAACCTTGTGGGCGCTTCATGAAGAACCATCATGCTGGGACAAGTGAGGATGGCCTTCACGGTCGAGATGATGAATTACTTACAGTACGTTGCTTCTGCTCAATGTTGGTGTTTGCTGTAGGTTGTTAGAGCTGAAAGAATGGGACTGTTGTGTGCAGGTCTTAGAGCTCTTATGTCCAGATCTTGCCTACACAACACAACGCAATGATGGCAGTCACCCATTGCTGAGACCAGATGCCACCTATGGACAGCCGCCTATTGTGTTTGTATAAGAAAAGGCAGAGGCAGGTGCTCTCAAGGAAGCAGAGCGTGAGCTTCACCAAAAATTTGCAAGGATACCTCAGTATTCTCGCATACAATTTGTCGTTGGTGTTGCAATTGCTGGCGACCAGGTCAGCTTCCAGACAATTGGCAGCCAGACCCTCACAAAAGTCAAGGTCAGCTTGGTTGATGCTGAAGGCAGAGCAAAGTGAGTAAACAAGAGCACTGCAGCCTGTAAAAACTGCATGCTGCTTGAACCTTGGGTCAGTGGTGGATTGCAATGCATTCACAGACCCCTTTCGTTGTTGTACGCAGGTGCCTGCAGTGCATGATAGACACTGCTCGTTTGTGTCAGTTCATTGTGGTGCAAGATCTGTTGGGATTGGTCAAGTTGCCGTTCAACATCGTTGACAGCACTCCTCAGAGGGATATCTTGCCAACTTTGAGGTAAAACAAAAGCCCAGACTCATGTCTGCTATCAAATTGCACGCATCAAAATGCTGAGTGACACAATGACGGTCTTGATGTTCAAAGCAATGCTTAAGATCAGGATGTGCGTGCAGTGCGTTCATCAAGACATACAAGCAAATGAGCAGCTCAGATCAAGCCACGTTGATCAACTTCTATACAGCTACAGAGAATATCAACTTTGTGGAAAAAGCAAAGATTGTCCCGTCAATGACACATGTCTCTCATTTGAAGTTGCAAATCACACCTGTCGGCGAGACCAGGCTTCCATCAAATGTGTTTGAATTAAAGGTAAGCAACCTGTGCAACATTCTTGCCATTCTTGAGGCATTGCAAACTTTGGGTTGTACTGCACTGTCTTGCGTAGCATGCAGAACCAAGCACACATACTAGGTACCACAAACACATTGCGACAGTATCAGCGTGAGGTACCATATCATGATGAAACACCACTTGCTTGTGCACTATTGATGTGAAAATATATTGTCAATGTGTTCAGACATTGTGTTCCTCATGCGTTCCCTTGTTACGTACTGTGCTCGATGCAGACACATAAGTTAACATGACAGATGATGTAGACACATGAGTCAGCATGACAGACAATGCAGTTATAAGACGATGTGCAATGATTGACAACAGTGTAGCTTTACTGTTGTGACCTGCATGCAGGTGGCAATCAAGTGCATTTTGATTGCGTTACGAGGGTGCCATGCCCTACATTGGGCCATCAATGATATTCAGTGGTCAAACATCATCTTTGTAGGAGACATTCACGGGGGGAAATGGTGGTTGATTGACTGTGAATACGCCCAAAAGTTTGATTCCGCCTTCCCCAGGATACGTACACATGCTGTCAACCCGGCGAATGTTTGCAATGCATCCAGTGACCTTGCTCTGGTGGCTGCTCTGCTTACCAAGGTTGACAACTTGTTACAATCCAGCAACGACTTGATCTGGTTGCAAAGCAAGTTGAAAAGCTCAAGACAGCGCAGAAGCATGTCTGCTGCTGAGCTTTTGGAGTTGCCATGGCTCAAGGCATTGGATACGCCACCTTCATCATCATCAGGTACACTGTGTTGCAATCTGATGTTTTTGGCATTCATGAGAGTGGTTGCAAAAGCTGTGTGTTTTTGTAGGGTCTGGTGACAAGTCAAGTGCTCCACCCTCTAGGGTTGAGAGAGCACCTAGGCATTGCAAAGTAGCCTCAAGGCAAGCAAAGCAATGCAAGACTGGATGAATTCTTCCGCTTGTTGTTTCATGTCAGAAACCTTGCAGTATCAGACGACACTAGTTTGTTCTGTGTTGTTTGACATCGAACCAAAGCTGAAGCATGCATCAGTAGTGTGCCTCAAGTCATGCCTTAGCCGTTGTTCAACCTGCCATTGCTACCTTTGCTTGTTTGTTTTCACGTTAAACAGTTCAGCTAGCTGATCAGCCAGCTTCTGGCAGTGCATGCAGCTGCTGCTGTTCTAGGGAAAGCAGTGGAGCTGTCATACGTGACTCGAGCTTTTGCCTGAAAGGCAGTGATACAGTGTCAGATATGTCTGCTTGCTCACGAGTTGATCGGGTGTTGACAACATTTGCCTTGCCAAAAACAATTGAGTGCTGCAGAGAATTGCCATGCAAAGGGGAAAGCTGGAAACGGCCTCGCCACTTAAGTCGTAACATTACCCATAGCGGCGACCTTGAATGCGCTTCGATATCTTTGCTACGGTGTACAGCTCACAGCGTGTGACACATTGGAGGTCAAGCAGTATCACAACGTTTCACTGTCTCTGCATGCTCACAACACAATGACTGTCGCTCAGCTACCAAACGCAGGCCTGCAGCGCCAGCACAAACTCCATGCAAAGTCTGCAAACAAGCTTGGAGCTGAAATTGTCAGCATTCATGCAGCCCTGGTTCAATGCTGCAACGCGCAGCAGATGCACCTGAAGTCTCACGGCATGCAGACTTCACGAGCGGACCGCATACCCTTCAGTGTTAGGCTTCAGACACGTCAGCGCAACAAGTCTCTGCAAAACTGTTGCTCAGCTGCTGGACGTACAAATGAGGCCCAGAAGCCAAAGATTGTGGGCCTTGGGAGTGTAGGTCTTGATTACTTGGCTCAAGTAGCCGTGTTCCCAAAGCCTGACGAGAAGCTTAGGACCAAACAGATGGAGGTGGGCTCACAGCCTTGACGCTGCAGCACATTTTGAAGCCGTATCAAGCCATTGCTATGCAAAGCTATGCTGGTTGCTAGCAAGCATGTATGCACAGACGAGAGGTGGAGGCAACTGTGCCAATGCTCTGACAGCTGCAGCTCGTCTGGGTCTGGAGCCCCATCTTGTGAGCAAAGTTGGGGCTGACAGCATCGGCGAAGAGATTGAACAAGAACTTTTGTCAGATGGGGTTCAGACAAGTTTCTTGCTGAAGGCTACAGATCACCCTTCTCCCTTTACGTACATCATTGTCGACAAGCAAGGTGAGAGCTTGCTCTTGGCACCCAGCGACTGCTTTCTGATGCCTGTGATATGTGCTCAGTCCTGCAAATATTACAATGCAAAACAATGCTTCATATCAGATTTATTGCTGTCACACTCATCACAGGTACTGCAGCTGTGCATCAAGTTTGTGAGAAGGCCATATTGTGCAACGCAGGTGGTACCAGGACCTGCATTCATACTCCTGGAGCAAGCTACACACCAGAAGACCTTGACCAAGACAGCATAGACCGCATCCTCTCCAACGCTCAGCTTGTGTACTTTGATGGACGCCTGACAGAATCTGCACTGGTACTTGCAAGGGCAGCACGCAAAAGGGGCATCCCTATTCTGGTGGAAGCAGAAAGGCTGAGACCTACTCTGGAAGCCCTATTGCAAGAGGCCGACTACGTCTGCACCTCTGCACACTTCCCCCAGGTGGAGCCACCCTGACAACTTTTTGATTAACACTGAAAAGAAAAGAAAGGTTGCACTTTTCAGCGATCATAACAGGAGCCTCCGAAGGCGGCAGCCCAGAGCACGATAACCACTGACCAAGGACAATCACATGACCTCCACCTTAATTGCAATCCGGCAGTTTGTCAGAGGCATGCAGTTCAGCAGGATGATTGCATCCCATGCGATTTTGTGCTGTGCTGGACTACATGGTGTCTGCCTTATGCATAAGCCCCAGTGCATTGCTTGATAGTCCTAGACTGGTAGCTCAGTGAGGTATCTTACACATGTGCCCGTCACAGGCATGTCTTATTGCATCTAGTGCTAGAGTGCCAGTTCATGCAAGGGGTGTAGCAAGTTGTGCATGTGCAACTGTAAAGAGAAGGTGTGTATAAAAAATACACTGAAAGTTACATTAAACAGCCACCGTACATCTCTACATGTCCCTTTCACTAAGCTGTCTGTTACACATGTGTGTAGTGGTGCAGATTTGAGCCACACTGACAGCCAAATCTGAATCTGAGTCTTGAGCCTGAATTTGCGTTTGGGTCTGAGTTGCAGTTGGATTTCAAGCCAGGATGTCTGATGAGTCACAACTGGCTCCACACCCCAGACTGTAAGTTATAAAATGAAATAAAATGATTCGAGTTGTGTTTGGCATGCAGCAATGGACTGGGGAAGCTTCGTTGGGGGATGCCCTTCACACCACCCTTCAACGGCTACCCAATGTCAAATGGATGGTCACAACCCTGGGTAAAAAAGGCAGCGTACTTCTTGAACGTCGCCCAGACCAGCCTGGTCAGACTGAGGCTGTACTGCATGAGCTACTTAGCTCTATGCTGGAAGAAGTGAATGGTAGCAGAAGCAGCAGCAATGGGAACGGCAGTAGCTGCCCTCTTGGGTGTACATCAAAGAACAAGACACATATCAGGCGAGTACATGCTCAGTCATGCAAGCTTTGTGTCACATGGGGATGTAAGTTGCATGTGGTCTTTTGCACATTGGTAGCTTGAAGCTGATATGCTGCTCATGACAGCATTAAGTTGGCATACAAAGATGCCTTGAGGGTGCTTTGCAGCAGTTCTGACAGCGCAATGTCACATTCTGATGGAGTAATGCATAGCACAACAAACAGTCTGACATCGGCAGATGCTATAGCAGAGGCACACCTTATGATGTAAATTTTGCCATGCCACACCTTTGTGGACCGCAGACACACCTTGCATATGCCATGCATGGGGACAATCTAAAAGTGTCACGGCACAGCCATGCATGTTTGTTGCATACAAATCCTAAAAGTCAAAATCATAATAATTGTAACAATCACATCGTTTTCCAGCTCATGATAAGCTAACATACAAACACTGATACCACCATAAAATCAAGTTGTATGACAAAGCAGGTGTGTGGTGCAGAGCCGGAGAGGTCACATCATCAGAGAAGGCTGTCAAGCTGCTGTTGCAAAGAAGCCCTGGGGAGTCGCCGGAAGCCACAGCAGCAGCTGCGCAGGCAGCTTCAGCAGAAGCTTCTGCCAATGCAGATCCAAGCAATGCAGCGTCCTATGGCAGACAAAACGCAGAGTCAACTGTGCTTGATGGTCCACTTGTTGCTAAGATGACAGTCGCCTCTGCTGCTTCATTGCCCCAGGTATGGCTGGCTGTTTGTAGGCAAAATGCTTCTGCACAAACCCATGCACCTGCACCTGTCATAGTGACCATTTTGTCAGCAAGAGGTTCGATTACTCTGGGATATTACCTTGGCTGGTCTTGATGACATAGACCATGCTTGAATTGTGTTTGATGCACTCCTGTTCAGCAGACCTACACCAAGACCCTGGCGTTCAACTGCCTGTTCCGTTTATGCTCTGACAGCTGATTGACAAGGGCTCTCTCATATTGAGCGCATCAAGGCCATGGCAGACACTCATTAAATGCAACAAGTATGGCAACGGCAGACAGGCAAGGTTTGAAGTCCAATTGACGTCTGTGCTGTAGGAAGCAATTGAGGACACAACAGGGGCAGGCGATGCTTTCATTGGCACTGTCCTGTATGCTGTGACTCGAGGAATGCCACATGACGAGATGTTGAAGTTGGCAGCAGTGGTAGCAGCTTGCAAGTGCACTGCTCTGGGGGCTAGGCCAGGCTTGCCCTATGCCCAGGATATCAGCCCTGAGCTGTTGAACGCATGACATCCTGTGTACGTTACAGGCGCAGTGTCATGTGGATGCTTGTAAAACAACCACCAGTAAACTGCGTCAATCCATGTTGTAATCGACATGGTCTCCGTTGATCATGACATTGCAATCAAAATCTCACAATCTCACGAGATTTTCAGATGATCATCACACAAATAAGATTATATGCAGACACTGCTATGCAGATTGCGCTGAAACGTTGCACGCAAGACGCAATGAAGACCAGGTTCATTCAGAAAAGTCCATTCTATGAGCATACGGCTGCCTAGAATCTCCTCACACGCTCAGAGGAATGACAACCAATACAAATAAGCTGCATCTTGACCGAGGCCAAAGATGTTCACCACCAGGAACAACAATTCCAATATGGTACATAACATTCATCCCAAACTTGGTCATCGCAAACAGTGCTGCTGAAAGCCTACACATACTGATGTACATTGTCAAAGAAATCAAAAAAATCTTCTGATTCAATGTGGTGCATAAAACAACTTGGTCATCTCTCCTGTCTATGCCTACAGGCCTAGCCAGCATGTGCCTACATGGTTGACAGCATGTGAATGTCTGTCTGACTGAACATGCACAAGGTGATTGTTCACCATTGTTTGTACACAAGATGTCATTTCCTCTCTTTGCGTAGCTGTTAGATGTGATACTACGTGCCTGATGCCTGGCTCATTCTGAGCAAATGCTGTAAAAATATCAGCTGCAGGTGCTTCCTGTTTGCTTGCTTCATAGTCAGCCTGTGTGGCGCTGTCGGTATCGTCCAGGCACAACACACGAGCAGCCAGCAGAAGATCACAGCGACAGCATCTTGAAAAGATACTATGCAGGCGAGCTAACACAGCCTCAGGATTGAGCTGCTGCAGCCTATACAATGAGCAAAGAAATAGCAGCTGGTCATGAAAGTGTAAAAGGTACTGTTCAGGGTAATGATCAAAGGCGCTGAACTCCTTGACCTTGTTCCTTGGATCTTTCTTCTTCTTGGAGAAATCTAGGTAGCCCTGGTGACCAAGTGAAAGTGCCCTGTGTATCTTCTTGTTCAAATGGTCCATGCGCTCCCAGAGCTCAGTGTCATACCCAGCACGAGCTGGCGAGTGCATTTGACTATTCCAGCCAGAATGTGAACATGGGACCCAATGGTAAACAAAAGCGGCAACATCATTGATATGGCTGATCTGAGAGCGCAGCACCTCAATGAGATCGTGCTTTGAGCATGGGCCTACTTGTTGCTGCACTTGGCGATGTACATGGCGGCGTCTACGAGACCGTTGAGACTCTCCGCTGGGTAGTGCCACTCTTTCAGAGAGATGGAGCCAACGGTGAGCACAAGAATGGACAACCCTCATGGACTTGACTCGCTGGGCAACTGCTGGCATGCCTGCACCAGTCGCTGCATGAAGATGGACAAGCGCAGGGGGGCTCAGTAAGCACAGCACCTGGTCCAGGGCCACCAATGGGAGTTCCTCCAGAGTGTTTGAACCCATTGTAGTTTGTAGACCTGTGACATTCATTTGCAGATCTTGGCATACATGGACAGGCTTGCACTGTAAGGCCCACAAAGTGCATAGCAGCCTGCGTTAGCAAAGACCATCTGCATACTCGACTACCAAAACTAAGAATATCCAGGGCCACATACAAATTGGTCATGTGAAAGTGCGGTGGTAGTCTATGAGCTATCTGTACTTTTTTATGCCAGAGCTACTCGACAGACCAAGGGGTAGCAGTCCAGACAGAGGTGGAGCTGCCGGACTCACTCACCTCTCATGCTATCAGAGCCTGCAGTCGTCTTTGCAATACCTTTAACCGGCTAGCTGAAAACACGGTGCGCCGACAGCTGTAAGCGTCGACGTAGAAGCTCGATTTTCGACGTGCGATCACCAGGATGATCGACGTTGTTCTGATGAGCAGCAAAGTCTGCAACCCGGAGTCAGGCGAAAGGTTGTAAAATTCAATCTGTGCGAGAGAGATTCTACAAGCTTCTGCTGGCCGTGGCCAGTCGCGTGTGCCAATCATGTCCAACACGATGAACAGGTGTGTGCGTGCGTGCGTGTGTGTGAGAAGCCCCTTGGCAGGCAGCCAACAATGCGTGTGGCAGAAAACATGTACCATTGTAAAATGTTGTTGAATTCAATATATGCTTGGAGGAACTGCAGTGTGAAAAACCTCTTAGTGGACACAAGCAAGGCTGACTCAGGCAGTCAGAGAGCAGTGCCAATACACTGCACAGTTGTGCCTATGCAATTACCACTGGTAAGATGTATAATGTCTGTTGCTCACGACTTTCCAAAGGTCACAGAACTTACAATCAATCAAAGGCATCCATACGTTCTGTGAATGAAGAGGTCTTGAGGAAAGCTTGAGTCCTGTTCTTGGTCATGGTTTGCGATTTTATTTGTTTGAATTTGCGCAAGACGGTCGTCATATAGCCTATAGGTTGACTAACTTTATTGCATGATGTTCTGTCTATCTTGCATCTGCCAAAACCTATGAACACAACGAACATCAAAATCGAGTCTGCAGCATCCCAATCATTGAAACTGAACCGGTCACAGCCAAAATAGAGGCAATCATGACTTGGCATCACCGCCCTCAGTCAGTTTTGCTCCCACTGCTGCTGCTGCCAGCTGATGAAGCAGGGTTAGCAGGCGCGGCAGCAGATGCTGCCTTGGGTGCTGCAGCAGCTGCTGGCTTGGCTTCACCTTGAGCTGATTCATTAGGTGCTGCTGCAGAAGCTGCCTTCAGCTTACTGGCTACAGCACTGCTAGCACTGCTGCTCTTGGTGGCACTGGAACTGTCTGCCCTGGGTCTTGAACCATTGGTGGCTGACTGCGCAGCAGGTTTGGGTGCCTGTGCAGTGGGCCTCCTAGGGCTGGGGCTGGATGTTGGAGCCCCTGGCTTGGAGCCTGTGCTTGGGGCTGGACGGCCAGCAGCAGCAGACGTTGGGGCTGTAGCGCCTCCTGCAACACAACAGACTGTTTGTCATCAAGAGAACATTGGGCGGTGATTGCAAATCTGCATAGTAATCTGAATGACCCACAAGCAAAAGCTGTGGGTTTTTCCTAGCCTGGAAAGCTGTGCAAAGAACTGGAAGAGATCATGCTGTCAGCAGACAGCAGTTGTGACTCATTGTCTGAGATGCATGACATTGCGCAGTAGGCAGTGGCAAAAGCTCGTGAACATCATCAACAGGCAATTAAAGCTTTGCAGTGGTTACCTCCATTGGCAGAGGCAGTGCTTGGGGGAGCCCTGGCCCCGGCTGTAGACTTGGGGACTTGGGCAGGGCTGCTGGTAGCTGGCCCTGCCCCACTAGGGCTGCTGGCAGCTGGCCCTGCCCTACTAGGGCTGCTGGCAGCTGGCCCTGCCCTGCTAGGGCTGCTGACAGTTGGCCCTGCCCTGCTGGTGGCTGTCCCAGCAGCTGCTGCAGCAGGTGGCTTTGACTTGACAGCAGATGTGTCCACGTTCTCAGGCTCTCTAGGACTGCGTGCTGCAGCCTGCATCATTCATACACTCCTTCTTTGCACATGCGATCCAGATTTGTTGGATGGGTATCTGCCAGGTGTGTATGAATGCCATGTCTGAAAACCAATTAGCAGCAACGCTGCATCTACAGGTGTGTGAGTCGCAGGAGTAATGGCATACAGTGCCACATACACATTGTTATGAGATGCTCTTGCTCCTCGACGCAAACTACAAAGCTGCCCTTCCTGTCATCTTCCTCACTGTGTCATCACTATTGCTGCTGTCCTTCTTGAGACCCACCATCAACATCAGCAGACATGTTGATGTGCACAACGCTGTTTGAAGCACACCTTTGCCTCCTCTCTCAGTGCAGCAGTCTTCTCTGATCTGGCAGCGTGCTCAGGCGTCTGTACAGGTGTGCGTACTGCAGCCCCTCTGTCCTTGGCTTCGCTAGAGCCCGTAAGCAAACCCTCCAGGACTGCTTCCCACTTGCGGGCGGGCTTCAGCCATGACAGATCTTGTGCAATGGCCTTGTGGCGCATCTCTTGGAAGGCTGGCGTTGGAAATGCGTTTGCAGCCCTGCAGCAGGATAGGAATGCAGTGTGACACGACTTGCAGAAGGACTTTCCAATTGCATGCAGGCTTCAGCCATGACAGGCCTTGTGCAATCGCCATAAGACCTCAAGCTGTGGCGCATCTCAGGAAAGGCTGCCGTTGGAAATGCGTTTGCAGCCCTGCAGCAGGATAGGCATGCGATGGGACAAGCCTTCAGGAGAGCTTCCCAGTTGCAGGCAGGCTTCAGCCATGACAGATCTTGTGCAATGGCCTTGACATGCGTCTCAGGAAAGGCTGACATGCGTGCAGTGACAGGACCTTCAGGAGAGGCCGCCCACTTGCATGCAGACTTCAGCCATGACAGATCCTGTAGGATGGGCTTGTGTTGCGTCCTGGTGCAAGCAGTGCAGAGGTCTGGGCTGCCACATCAGCAGGACTTTGGCTATGATTGGCGCAATGTGCATACTTTTCCTTCTTGTTCAAGCTGTGCAGATGTCTGTTTTTTACCCCGGCTGTTGCACACCATTGTACTGCCTACTTGCTTCTTTGGCATGGTCGGATGAAGGTACACCACCCTGCTCACTGTAAGTCCTGCATGCTGAGTATCAGGCATATGAGCATATCAAGGGCAGCTGCTGCTACCGCCTCTCCCGTTGAGTCTGACAAGGGACGGGTCATCCAGCCACTTCTTTCTGGCAGCTTCAGAACACTACCTCACATTAAGACTGACACAAGTACTCGCTTCGTGTCTAGTGCCGGGTGGAAGTCAGTTGCAAGGCAAGCTAAAGGACCCATGTGACCAGGACCCATGCGACCAGGACCCATGTGATCAGGACCCATGTGACCAAGACCCATGTGACCAGGACCCATGTGACCAGGACCCATGTGACCAGGACCCATATGACCAAGACCCACCTGATCATGCCTTGAGCGACTGCCTCTGCATCGCTGTCCAGCAGCTTGTCGGTGTCCATCTTGCCCAGATGGAAGCCAGTCACTCCATCCTTGACTGTGTCCACCAGCCCTCCTGTTGTGGCCACCAATGGCACTGTGCCGTACTGCATGGCATGCAGCTGCACAAGGCCACAGGGCTCAAAACGGGAGGGAATCATCAGGAAGTCAGACCCTGCATGCATCCACACAAGGCCTCTGAGTTCAGTGTGGAAGGGTTGGTTATCTGTATCCTCCAGTCCCGCTGTTGTAGCCACCACTGGAGTGAAGATGTGCTGCATGGCATGCAGCTGGACAAGGCTGCAGGGCTCAAAACGGGAGGGAATCATCAGGAAGTCAGACCCTGCACGTATCCACACAATGCCTCTGAAGTGTGTTTGTCTGTATCCACCAGTCCTGCTGTTGTAGCCATCACTGGAGTGACGATGTGCTGCATTGCATGCAGCTGGACAAGGCTGCAGGGCTAAAAACAGGAGGGAATCATCAGAAAGTCAGAACCTGCATGCATCCACACAATGGCTATGAGTTTTGGTATGGAAGTGGATTTGTCTGTATCCACCAGTCCTGCTGTTGTGGCCACCACTGGAACGGAGATATGCCGCATGGCATGCACAAGGCCACAGGGTTCAAGGCAGGTGGGCATCATCAGGAAGTCAGACCCTGCATGCATCCTTGAAATGCGAGCAGAGTTGCTGTGAGAGCATTGTTTGATGATGTCCACCAATCCTGCTGTTGTGGCCACAACTGAAGTCATGCTGTACTGCATTGCATGCAGCTGGCAGACCTGTACATAGGATCCCCAAAATACTAAATGCAGCTTGAGTCTTCAAGGGCTGTATGCGATTGGTGCTTCATGCAGCACTTTGCTGCATGCTCAAGTTGCAAGGCAACTTAGAGTCAAGATGCTGTTGGATTTGCACGGCAGCATTGACTGCATGTTGTGTGATGGTCTTCGCACTCAGCAGTAGGTGCTGAAAAGCTGGTGTAACACACAGCAGCGAGTGAATCAGACACAGGGGATGCAACAAAAAAAGACCTTCCAGTAACAATTCCTGCGATCATGAGGCAAGCCAATCGGCATGCAGACTTGTTGTTTTGGTCCCAGTATATGGCTGAAAGAGGCTCTCAGGACTGCTTGGGTGTTGATTGTCTTGCCTTATCTTGTTTCCAATTGGGTAAACAGATTTCTGTATCCTGGCTCACATCAGGCAGATTGGCAGCAAAATTATGCTGACCTGCTATGATTTGGTGCGCTAGTGGGGTGCTGAACTCAGCAATGCCCCTGGCTGCATCTGGGAACTGATCCTCCAGCATCATGATCTCCCTCTCCATCTCCTTCTTGCCTGTCAAAAGTGAAGTACATCTTCACTCATGCAATCATCAGATATGTTGCATCTAGGGTTGTACCAAAAACAGATATGTTGCATTATATGTACAACTTGCCTCTGTCAAATTGCAGCCATGACACAGGTGTAAGACTGGGCAGGCAAAGGGACCAAGACTTCCAGAAGAGATCTCCCTACATTGGACACACCTGACACCCAGGATTTGAGAACATAGCTATAGACTCCCACGACAAAACAATCATTTCTTCACAAACAGCAGCCTCTCTTGTCCCGTCAGGGCAAAGCAGGACTCACCAGTGCCCAGGATAGCCACTTGGATGTTGCTGCTCTGGAGGGCCTTGGGAAGGGCAGCAATGAGGATGTCCACCCCTTTCTGCTCTTCCAGCCTCCCAATGTATCCAAAAAGAGGCACAGATGCATCCACCTGCATTCATGTCTCCACCTTTATGCTATGTGGCATGGTGCAAGGAACAACACTCAAAACGTTCGTGCTTTTCAGCGATCATGAGGGGAGCCTCCTAAGGCAGCAGCCGTGGCACAACAGCTTTCAACAATGTTGTTCTGCTCTTGAGAATTTCCAGTATGTTTGAGCAATGCCTGCATGGGTTATTGACACACATCTTGCTGTGAATGTATATGGCAGCATATTTGGTGAAGGCTTTCTGTGCTGTCAGCCTGCTACCAGCATTGTTGCAAAAACCTGGGCATGGTTGCACATGCACTGCATGCTCTGCAAAGCCACAGTGGTTGAGCATGCAAAAACTTTCACAGCATGGCTGCAATGATGCAGACACTGGCTTAGCTGATAGCTCATTGCAGTCTTCTGATTTCACAGTCAAGACTCTGCATTTGCTGCCCATGTTTCAGCACGGTCTATCAGCCTGCACCCACATACATGCTCCACAGGATGCAGCAGAGTCACAGTCCAGGCTGGATCCCAAGAACTGCGAACAGTCAGTTTCATAGAGAAGAAAAGACACAGCTACACCTATTGGCGAGAAGCCAAGTATGATACCGGGCTGCCCAGGGGTCACCTTCATAAGATATGCACAAGACAGGTTGTTTAGGGCTACTGACAGGATGCAGCAGAGTCACAGTCCAGTCTGAGTCACAAGAATTCCAACGGTCCATTTGACAAGACATGCACAAGACAGGTTGGGTAGGGCTACTGACAGGCAGTCCAAGCTCTGCTTGAAGGGCCTCCTTAGCAAGCGCCTTGCCCTCGTCCACAGTGTCAGCATCATACTTCACATCCAGGAACTTGTCTACATTTGGGCTCCAGTCTGTGGTGTCCATGCCATTCACAATGCCCTCCACACCCCCTGCTTGCCTGCAACACGCTTTCACCATCTCAAGCTGGTTGCCAGAACCTGTTATGTATGCAAACTCTGCAGCAGTGACCTGTTACAATGCCGCCTGTAGTTTGCTTTGGGCTCATGCCATACAGTGTTGTAAATGCCACATTTACAACACTTTAAATGGTGCAGCATAAACATCCCTCTCAAACAGGAGAGGTTTTGAGTCGGAGGGAGCCAGTACAAGCACACCTGATGACGCCATCAAGCTCCACGCCTTGAGACTCATTGGCAGCAATCTCTGTGGCGTATGTTGGCGACACAGTCAACAGCTTGTCAGCTGACAGGAAGGCAGCCTTCATCCAGTTGACCTTCTTGTACTTGCGCCCCTTCTCTCCCAGCACCGGCTTGTCTGCTGTGTCAGGCTCTGTCTCATCATACACCTATATAGGTGATGGTGCTCAGAAACCCAAAAAAAAGTTTAAGCTTTTCAGCGATCATGACAGGAGCCTTCTGAGGCGGCAGCCCAGAGCTAACAGTGCTCAGCAGAAGATTCCCCTGGGTGGTGCCTGTCCTTCTTGGTCCAGTATGTCTTTGAGCCATTGTAGTGGCTTCCTTTGTGGTATCAGACTACACTGTTTCATCAGATACATGTGCTGAAGTCACTGTCGCTCTGTTTCTGTTGGCATTGGATCTCCAGCTGGTGTGTTGCTTCTGAAGCTGTTGTAAGATGCGGTGTGCTGTGTCAGGCTGTGTATTGTCAACCTCATTTGCAGCAGTCAGAAGCATGTAAAGATGTCCATGTTGTTTGCTCCATGCAGACTTGTTTGCGGCGGAAGGCCTCGGTAGGGTTTCATGCATGAAGCAATGCATGCAGGCTTGGACGGACGGACAGACAGACCGACAGACAGGACAAACAGACAGACAGGCAGACGGACAGACAAACAAAATTAAGTTCTTATCATAATGTCATGGCACACAGCAGGGCTGTACTTGCAAGCTCAGCATCTTGTGGCAGTCTCACCCTAGGGTTGCCGTCTTCAAAGGCAAACTTGCTCTTGGATGCAGAAGGCACCTGCAGGGACTCAAACTGCTCTTCCCAAAACCGTCCCTGCATTGCAAACAACAGGATCAAGAAATCTGTGTTCAAGCCAGTGCAGCTTGTCACTACAACTACCTTGGCGTCACTGCAAAGAATACCTTACCTGGTATGCAATGTTGTGTACACAGAATGCCACCTTTGTCTTGCTGAATTGCCCATTTGGCTGGTACTGATCCTGCAATACTGCAGCAGCTATCAGCGTGGGTGTTTGGAGCGTATCAGCATTGCAACGACAGAGAGTATGACCATAGTCATGCTGGTTGGGAGAACCAGACTGTGCGTACTTGTTGTGCTGCATGGTATGCCTTGGTCTACCTTGAGCAGAACAGGAAACATGGCAGTGTGCCAGTCATTGGCAACAACAACACAGTCCTCTCCCGGGCTGAAAGGCAAAGCTGTCAGTGCTTCTATGGCAGCCTTATTGAAGAGCACAAAACGCTTCTGATTGTCAGAGTAGTCTGAACCAGATCGCTGGCCATATAGCTTGCCGCCTGTCTTGCCCCATACCTGAAGCAGTGTACAGGGACTGTCAGAGAATGACAGTGTGCCCTGATGGGGTAGCTGGGTCCTTGATGAGCAACGCTTTACCTTGGCAAGGAAGGCATCATTGTCAATCCATACACGGTCTACACCATTCTTCTTGGTGTGAAAGTAGCGAACCTCCTGCCCATCAATATTTCTGGTCACACTTGTGTCCCAGGCATCGGCATACTGATCATACCTACAGCAGCATCAAACAAACTTCCCGTACAAAGACTTTTCTTCGTGAACGAAACCACAACCGAGCCGCTGATCTGTACGGTGATCTTTATGTGCAAATCATACGTCATACCTGGGAGCTATGGTCAGCACGGTGTGGCCTCGCTGGGCGAGGGCGATGGGTAGACCACCTACTACATCCCCAAGGCCTCCAGTCTTGGACCAGGGTCCGACTTCAGCAGAGACAAAGACAATGCGCAAGGGATTAGCAGCTTTAGTTGTTTCTTCAGTGAAAGCCGCTGCCTCGCTTCTCACAATTCTATGCTGCGCTGTACGCTTTCGCAGGCCACGAACGTATCGTCGCGGTTTGGAACGTGATGCGGACTCAGCTGCAAATGGCCTGATGCCGCTAGGAAATCTGCAGATCAGCGAATACGGCACACAGAGTCTCTGATTTGGTTGGACAGCATTGCGCAAGGTGCACGTCGGGCCTAAGCTTTTAGCCGATGTGATGTGCATAGCGCAATATCTAGTATCGCATACGCAGGCGCAAACTGTTTAGCATGCACAACGCCATGGACACAGTCATCAATGCTGGCCAATTGGGAAAATTCGCTTGTACAACAGATGGATTTGGCATTGGAAGTACAAATGGTCAAAAGTCAGGTGATAGAACGTCAAGTTTGAGACATGAACATCGCTAGTACCACACATCTTAGCCACACAACAGCACTTTTTCTGCAGCACCCTAGTGCTGACCTGCTACTCATGACATGAACAAGACCCATCCTGCTGAACAGAGCCTATTAGTAACCTGCTAATCCTTGCAATATAAGCTTTGAAATCAGCACTACTTGTGCTGTGATTACTGATGCTTGGACACGGTGCCTCCATTGCAGCACTAGTGTTGCTGCTGCCATGATGCTGGTGTATGCCTGGTCATCTAGAAAGCTGATCAACAGCATTCTGAGTGCTGACATGCACCCGATGAAGTCAGGACGATGGGTTGCTGCTCATATGAATGCTAGAGATGGACTGCCATTGCTGGGCCTGCCACGTGGAGGGGTGGGAGGACGTTCTTCGTTGATGGACTGCAGCAACAAGCAATGTTGACAAAATGATTACCGTAGCATTACCCAATGCTTGCATTGAGTCACACCAGCTGACTGGCGTAGCTGGCACACACTGATGCTTTGCATGTAGAAAGCAAAGCTTGTCTGTATGAATTCGCTGAAGTGAGCTTCTTAGCTGTTGGGTCCCATTTGCCCCTCAGGACATCAAACATGTCGATTGATTGATTGATGACTTGCGCTGTACTGCTCACAGGTTGAGTATAACAGTTTTCAGCATCTGCAGATGCATGACGGTATAGCTTCACAGCATATTGAACTGGTCACATGTTAACCAAACTGAGTGGGTACTTATGATACCTGCATCCAGGTATCTGTCATGGGGTGGGGGGTGGGAGGCTCTTCTTCTATGGGCTCCCCATAGGCAGGGCTCTTGGGGGTGCCAGGCATGTGGGGGGGAAGGGGGTGTATCAATTTGGGCACCATCACCAAATCACGTCCCAGCACCAAAATGGCTCCTGCATGCCAGTTCAGGAGATTTGGGTTTGTCCTTATTGTATCTGTGAATTACTGGGGTGGTGCTTGAACAGACACAGGATAAACCAGAGTTACACAGAGAGCTATGAGCTCATTGCAAACTTGACAGCAAACAAAGGTTGATGATATCATAAATGCCAAGGTGACATGCAGATAATGGCTGCTGATGGTATTGCTTAGTTTTCAGGAGTGTTTGCTGACACAGGCATGCAGTGTGGACTATGGTCATACTGTGTGTCACGTTCCTGTATATGTCAAAGTGCAAACGCCTGCACAGTTAATAGCTGTGACAACAGACACCACAAAGCATTGATCAGCATTAGACAAGGAGACGCATGAGCGCATCCAGACCAAACACCCACAGTGGATGACACAAATCTCCCACAGTGGATGACACACAACTCCCACAGTGGATGACACAAAACTCCCACAGTGGATGACACAAAACTCCCACCTGCATTGTTTGCTGTGCCGCAGTAGTTGGTGGCTGAGAAGAGAGTGATGAGATGGCCCTGAGCAAAGCGCTCAAATCCGTCCATGACACACTCATGCGCTCGCACAATCATCTGCAAGTTGTTGGCCTGCACCACAACTCAGCAGGTCAGTGGAAGCCCACAGAACTTGCAACTTATCATTAGCATACATCATCATGTAAAGGACTCGTCATCTTACATAACCATGGAGTACATCTCTGAATGGCATAGTGCACAAAAGTGGCTCACGGAAAGGTGTTCTGGGTTCAGCATGACGGACAAATATCTGCTGCCATAATCGGCAGAAGATCTGCGCAAAGCCCACTGTTGGCAGGAGAGGCAAGAGATGCAGCAGAAATTGGGTTACAATCACAATCTCTCACATCCAGCAAATTGCACTGGATGAAATTGTTGCAGCATGATTTTGGGCATCATGGCTGACATCCTGTCAAGGGGTACAGAACAGACTTCTGGCAGCAGTGCTGCGGTGAGACCATTCTCAAGATTGGGATCAAAAGCAGGTTGACAAATCCCAGGGGATGGACTGCAACTTGAACATACGTACATACATCACATAGTACGATTACTAGCATGGATGTATGGACAGACCTTGCAGAACTCCTTGACCCTGTCTGGACCGAAGGTGACCAGGCCTGGCCCTCTTGGGCTGGGCTGCACCCCCTCCACCCCATCATTGGTGGTGGGGTCACTCCACAAGAGGTCCATGAGCACTACCCCGCCATCTTCCATTGTGAGAGGCCGCTGCAGATTGTCTATCTGCTCTATTTTTGAAATGGACCGCCCAATGCCTGCATGCCATGTCTTGCATTTTGTCTACTGTGCATTGAACGCCCTGAGCATCAAGTGCTTAGTGTATGTTGCTTTCTTAGTTATTGGCTGTTGACTCCCCTGTTGAGTCCTACAGACATGCGGATTGATTGATTGTACATGTGCATGGTGATGAGGTCAAGAGATAGACAGATACAGGCAGCGTGCTTCACTTGTCATCTGGCTCATTCCACTGATATACACCTAAAATAGTGTCTCAAATGAGATACATGCAAAGCAGTGGGTGGCATATTGATGCAGCTATGGTCCGCAATGAGTGGCTGGTTTGAATGCTGTAGCAACACATTGACAACAGGCTTGATAGCAAGTCAGCCTGGCAGCTTGACATATAGTCTGTATATATGATATGCACAATTGGCATTCAAGCAGTCAAGAGCTACCTCCATGCATGCACAGGACTCTGTCCTCTATAGTGGCAGCTAGCGGCAGCCAGTTGAACAGGCTGTTGAGGCGCTTCCAGGCCCAGATGCCCTGTTGCTCCCCTAACCGCTCTGTGCATTCCAGCCGGAACCCAAACAGTGCATTGATGTCTGAAGCCTGCAGTACACGCGATGCTGAAATACAATGTAGGATTGTCTTATCGTCAAAACTGTCAGATGAGTAGGCCTTATAGGGATGCATAAGACACATTCTGAAGAACAAGACTTGTCCTGCACATACCTAGTTCATCACAAGCTGGAAGCACTTTGATTGTTATTTGTTTTTATGTAGGAGAGCAAGTGAGCAGGCACATGCCAAGTTGCTTGCCTGACCACTGTGAGCCTTGCAAAAACTGAGGCCGGGGCTGCCTTGAAGCACTAGGCCTACAAGGTAGTGCTGTTACATTAGGACCTTGCTCAACAGCACAAGAAGAGCAGTGACACAAGGGATGTATGCATGCTCTGGCACCTGTTGGAAGTCACAAGCAGTACCTTGCATGTGTTGCTCAGCAACAAACATTGAAGACATTCTCAAACCGCCAAGGCTTTGGGTGGGTGGGATACTACACCACATGTACGAAGACAATGTTTGACACAGAGGACAGACTCTCACCTCGTGGTTGCCTCGTATCAAATGCACGTTCTTGGGATGCTCAATCTTCAGCGCTAGCAAGAGGCAGATGGTCTCCAGAGAATGCGCCCCTCTGTCAACATAGTCCCCCAGGAAGAGGTAGTCAATGTAGGTGATGTCTCCTGCTGTGGAGGGGGTGCCGTACTCCTCAAAGAGTCGCATCAAGTCCCCAAACTGACCGTGAAGGTCACCAAAGAGCTTGATGGGAGCTGCACAACAATAGCCCATAATAACAATAATAATAATGATAATAATAATAGTAACAATAACAATAGACGGGCGTTTCAGCTAATCGTTCTTGCCAGGTACCTACTAGGTCTGCACAACTGTTGTGCCACAACAATAGCCCATCAAGCACATGATTGCAAACGTTGCACATGTGAAAGCTGTGTCCATGCATGATGCTCACGTTACACAAACCAGCCTGCCACATTGTGTCACTGAGCTGATGTCAGGACTTCTTGATTGGTTTGGGCAGCTAGAACACAGAGAAAGATGTACCAATGTATGCAACAATGAAAGAGCTGTGGCACAAATCTACAGTAAATAATGACCAGCAACTCCACCTCTGCTGCAGCTGCAAGCACCTGTCAACCTGTACCTGACAGTGACCCACTGTGGGCCACAGTGGGTCACTGTCAGGTACAGGTTGACTGGTGCTCGCAGCTGCAGCAGAGGTGGAGTTGTCAGGCCCTGTGTCAGCCTGCGTTTCATTACAAGAAGTTGCCTGTGCAGGGGTCGACAAGGAGAACCGTGTATTCAATCACACATGTGCATGTATATGTACACCTGTGTTTACAGGTACTTTAAAGGGTGTTTATACTTGATGTGTGCATGTATGCACATATGTATCATGTCTGTGCTGTTTGTGCACAAAGGTATTGAGCTGCAACAGGTCAGCAACAAATCCCCAAAATATAATCCCAATGTAGAAATGAACTATAGTGGTCCCCAGGCATTGTTTGATCGAAGATTTTATTGTGAAACAGCCTTGGCTTCTCATTAAATTGACGCCGAAAGGTGTACTCTTTTCTCTTTTTTTCTGAAATGTTGCGCTGAAATCTCAGGAAGTCAGAGGAGGCAGGATGATGCAGTACACACCTTTGAGTCGCAGCACAGAGGGCTCAGCTTGCAGTATCTGCTCTGCCACGTCACACAGCTGGTTGATCTGCTCCGCATCCAGGAAGAACTTGCTGTCCTCGGAGGGCTTCCACCCACGTGGGTTCAGAAACTCCCGCAGCACTATCTGTACACCAAGGCAGAAGTCACAGGCAAGTCATGGTGGGGAAAGCCTGACCATGCTTGTTGGGTGATGCAATGACTGAGGACAGAAGCCTTTGATGCACAATGTACAGTCATAATGTTTATGCTTGACAACCACAATTGCGCTCTGTCTGAAGCCTACACTTGTGCCTTGGCACTGACAGCTTGTCAGAGTCTGAACATCTTCATCAGGCTGAACAAAGATGTGCAAGTGAGAAGCTTAGCTTGCTCTGGCCCAACACAAAGCTGCCTTATATGCAAATGCCTTGTTCAAACCAATTCAGGACAGCTGTTACCTTATGTACCCCAGGTTCGACAGCATTCCTCTCAAAGAGGGGGGTCCTCTGAGGCTTGCCTACGCTGTCAGTTCCCATGCTGACTCTCCGCCCTTCGTTCTCAAACTGGTCAATTGACAGCTGCCTCACCAGGCCTCTCAGATTACCTGGACAATGCAGAGCAAGACTCTGCTCAGTAACAACACATGGGCAATAAATCACATCACCACAAACACATTGAGCTTTGCTGACGCTCTCCAGGATGGAGCTCATGGCTGTTGGGGTGGGAGGGGAGGGTAAAGGTGGGACAGGGGAGGGGTTTACCCTGCACATTCCAATGGCAAGATTTTGATGATGGCAGACCATCTCCCTACCATTATGCTCTAACGGGTATACTCATGGGCCCTAAAATCGATATACCTTGACTGTCAATTTTTAGTTGCTCACCAGGAGCATTATGCACAATCATTCACAACACTACAAGCAACAATAACGGTGCAGGTCCTGCAAAAGACCTCACCTGGAGTGTCTTGCGCAACCACCACAGCTCTATGATACAGCCTAACATCTGGCGTGGGCGGCGTGCGTTGATTGGCCAGGGCATAATGCTGCTTCATCTGAAGGGTGACGCTGCCCGGGCTGTCACCCCCATCCCGGGTGCTGGGGGTGCTGTCCGGGGTGCTGCCTGGGCTCTGCATGGTTGAGGACTGGGGCGTGGACTGGGCCTGCGGCGTCTGTGCTGCGCTGCTGCAGTACACAGAACAGCAATGGTGGGTTTTCAAATTCACGGACGTCATTTTTTATAAATCATGAGACGGTATGAATGCAGGTATCTACATCAGCAGGGGCTGGAAACTGACAAGGCAGCTGTGCTGCTGCAGAACATGGGAATGGATCAGAAAGTCAGAAGGTAGGAGAGAGGGACAATATTCTTGCGTTGAGAACTTCAAGACTGAAAACTGCTCAGATTCTGCTATGAGTCCCTGTTAAGTGATTAGGACATGGCAGAAACACGAGTCTGATTGCAGTAAGAGATAATTCACAGGTTTCACAACATGGTATTGGAGAGGGAGTCTGCAGAGTCTGTGGTGAGGTTATGCAGGGCAGATGAAACAAGGTGGGTGATCAAGGGTCAGTAGGCATCTCAACTGCACAGACTAAGGCACCTGACTAGCTGACAGCTGCTGACACAACCAGGGAACAGCCTGAATGCGACACAGAACAAACTGCATGCATGACACCAACATGAGAAATCCTGCTGTATGTTATGCAACACGGCCAACTAAGACGGCCAAGGCTGATACCAAACCAAACTGATCACACAGGAGATGTGCCTGGACAAATGACAGCATCATCTGACTGCTCTGTACCAAGCGTTTGCGTTTGCACGGCTGTCAACGGCACACCTGCTAGCTGCTGCTGATGCTGGATGAGAGGCGACCAAGTCCTTTGCGTAGACACAATTCTGAATCAGTAACGGCCTTCCCTGACTGCTCTGTACATGCATTTGTGTGAATATCGATAGCGTACCTGCTAGCTGCTGCTGATGCGTCCCTGTCTATTTCCTCATCCAGGCAGCGCAGGTCCTCAACAGCCCCCACGCGCCTCACTCCCATGGCTGCTGCAGCAGCTGCTTCCTCAGCTGCTGCCTCAGCTAGGCGTGCAGCTCCATCCTGGGAGCCATGTGCTGAGTCCAGCCATTGCCGCCTGTGAAGGAACTTCACATGATAAAAATTGTGGAGGCTGGATCAGGGTGCAGGTTGAACACTCCAGCAATCATAGTGCTCTGGCTGTTTGACACAAGCTGAGGAGCCAACAGTCTTTGGTGTTATGTCATACCAGCCAGTCGCACGGCAGGAGGTGAGTCAGCCGGATGACTGTTCATTCAAGACGACAAAGAACTTACAGTATGTCCTATAGTACAGAAAGTGGTGCAAGTCATCAAGCAGTCAGGACTGGCAGTCCTAGTCTATGAGCAGATGCAAAGCGGACACACAACAGTAGCCAAGGGTTCTGAAACACAACTGGCATTCCCAGTCTATGAGCAGATGCAAAGCGGACACAAAACAGTAGCCAAGGGCTCTGAGACACAAAACAGCAAGAGTAGCTCTCTGGGTTGTGCGCATCTGAGTTGAAAGCAGGCAGCAATGCAGCACAACTGCCAGCAGCGTTGTAATCACATCACACCATGTCATACCCTACCCTACCCTACCCTACCCTACCCTACCCTACCCTGCCATACCACACCACAGCACAGCACAGCATGGCATGGCATAGCACAGCACAGCACAGCATACCACACCCTACCCTAGTGTACCATACCATGTCATGACCGGACCATACCAGAGACACAATACCACGTGACAGCGTCTGTACAATCCCGTACCATGTCACAAAGGGAGACAACATTCAACAACACAACTTCTGTAAGACTCACCAGGTGGGTGATCTGGGATCACAAATTGCCATTTGCGAGCCACCGCCATCCTCTGCCAGGAGGAAGTCATCCAAGAGTGTGCTCCCTTTCAAGCCACCATAGATGAAGATGTATGAGCCCACTGCAGCAACTGCATGCCGACACCTGCAGACATGCACAACACGATAAGCAGTCCATGACACGCATGACTACAAGTAGTGCTATGCTGCTGGATGCCCTGCGTATAAAATCACTCGACAAGATGCAACACAGCTCTGCTGCTCAACCAGGTTTCTTCGTCAGCTGTTGCATGGTGTATCTGTCAAAGCTAGCAGCCGCAACATGTCAACAGCAACTTATCAGGAACTGCAACTTGTTGGCTGTGCCTGAGTGGGAGTACAGTCTGGGCACTGCTTCGTCACAGGTTCTTCTCTGTCCATAACCAGAGTCCTCTGCAGACAGCAGGTGCCAACAGCAACACCCCAGGTACTGTCGTCAAAATCTATCACTTGCCAGGAAGGCTATGCATTGCGTTGCTGGGACTCAAGCACTGTAGGCGACCCTTACTGTGAGACCGCCCTGTCAGCCCAATCACCCTCTTCTTCAGGTGCTTCCTGGTTGACCCAGGCGCCAGCGGCCGTATCTAGGGTGACCACAGAGGATTTGTCATCCACCATTTTTCCTCCTCCGACTGCTCCACCAGATATGTGTAACCGGGCATTCACAAACACCGCCCCGTGTTGGTATCTGGGCATCGGCATGTCACCTGCAGCACATGCACATAAGATTCATTCCATCCAAGCCAAATGTAAAACTCCAGTTGACATGTTTAAGAGACTGCTGAGCAGTTGCTCTGGCTGTATACAGCATGGTAACTGCTATAAGGACTAACTGGTGTGGCATGCTGTTGCTGCCATGTATCTTTGTTTTGAGTATATCGAGCATTGTTGGCATTTTGCCTGCCTGCACCTGCTATCTTCATTTGCAACCAGTGCACACTAGCCAGCCATAGCTGTCCACTTGTGACAATGCACTGCGTCACAAATTTGCAGTCAAACATCTAGTATCAGGCATGCAGGACCTGTTGTGCTGCCAGGAGGGGGAGG